>Ga0182030_10008207_pt1 | contig 21662 bp, 21 predicted proteins | sample 812S3MmetaG_FD_121299 | JGI IMG/M metagenome (GOLD analysis project Ga0182030, IMG submission 121299) | Permafrost microbial communities from Stordalen Mire, Sweden - 812S3M metaG (Illumina Assembly) | ecosystem: Environmental > Terrestrial > Soil > Wetlands > Permafrost | place: Sweden...
CCGCTGCCAGATCTTGAAGCGTTCGGGCGTCATCATGAGTCGCGGCACGCCCGCATTATTGCAGCGCGAAAGGGTGATGTCGTAATCGTCGTAGTCGCCTTTGGCCTGCAGGCGTTTGTTTTCCTCGTACTGCTTGCGCCCCTGCGCGGTGAAGGGTACGGAGCCGCTGACCGGCTTTAAAGTCTTCGTCGGTGCGGCGAGCTTCCACACCCCTTGCAGATCGGGCGTGGCAGCCGCAGCCGAGATTGCGATCCCGGCGGCCAAGAGAGCACCGGCCACGACGGCGCCGGTCACGTGACGAGGGCGAGATTTGATCATGTTTATGCACCTATTTCTGCGGAGGACCGGCAGGTGGGGCCGGCCCGGCACCAGGGGCTGCGGCGGCCGCCTCGCTGTCTTTGTAGGTTTTGCCGTCGGGCAGGGTCAGGCTGGCCATGGCGCCGCCGGGGCCGCCGCTGGTGTTGGGATGGTAGGTGACGGTCACCTTATCCCCGCGATGGAAATCGCGCGGCGCCAACCCCTGCTTGGAAAACGCCAACGGGCTGCCGCTGACCACCGACATCACCTGTTGCTTGCCGTCCTTGTCCAGGTAGATCAGCACCATCGAGGAATGGGGCGCACCCCAGCGAAACTCCTTAATGGAGCCCGACACTGTCTCGGTCTTGCTCATATCGTAGGCGTTGAAGGAGTGATGGGCGAAGGCCGGCGCGGCCGCGATGGCAGCTCCGGCAGCTACGCAAAGCCCCAGTCGATGGAAAACGGATCGATGTGTCATGAAAAATTCTCCGGACGAAGATTGTCGGTTCACCGGCCCGGACGGACCGGACGGACCGGAAAATCCAATGTTCGTGAACAGTATATGCGAGGCTCCAAAGCAGAGTTAGATGCACGAATTGCGGCCGCTTCCGCTCGCCTTCTAGGCGAGCTCGCGATAGGTGGCTCCGGACTGTTGGATTTCCCCCTTCGCGCGCGCAAACAGTTCCGCTGTCTCGGGGTCGCCGGCTCCGATGGCCCGCAGAATGCGATGGTTGATAGCCACAATGTCAACCAGCCGCTGCAGGCTGATGCTCGCCTCCAAGCTCAGCAGGTTCGCCAGCCCCAGCGAACGTGTCATGATCGCCAGAAGCGGGTTACCGGCCAACTCCAGGAGCAGATTCTCGATACGGATCAGATCGATAAATTCCAGATTATTGGCCGAGGAGCGCATAACTTTTGCCTGGGCCCGACCGTGGTCGGCGGCTCGTCCGGCAGCAAGGCGCGGAGCGCTGCAGGCCAGGAAATTCGCCGTCTCAGTATTCTCGCGCGTCGTCATGCCGGTGGCGATGAGACACGGGGCCAGCAGCCGAATGACGCCCGCCGGGCCGACCGGAGCGCCCCATACCGCGCCCTTGCGGCCTCTTTGGCAGCGCACAGCGCCGAAATCCTGCAGAATCCGCCGCGCCTGCCGGACCACGGCGTCCGAATAGCCAAGCCGCTCGGCAGTCTCCCATTCGGCCTCAAGCTTTTCTGGCCGATGGATCATCTCCCGCGTCATTCTCGCCGCGAGGGCCATGGCCGACTTGCGCCCAGACCGGGCGAAGCCGCGCTCCATCGACTCCAGTGCGAGCAATGGGGCCGCCAGTTCCACGGGGCTGGCCAGATCCTCCAGCCTGGAGAAGGCCTGCCGCGTGTCGCGCCCCCTCAAGGCGCGCTCGAGAAGCACATCATGTCCAGGCGCCGCTCGCCCTTCGCAGGTCCGGACGAGTATTTCGGCGATCTGGGCCGCCAAGACCATGGCCGGGTTGCCAATCCGTTCAGCGAGATCGACGGCGAAGCCCCATTCGTCGGCGTTGGCGGCAATAGCTGGCGCGCCGATGCTGCGTTCGATGGCGGCTTCGACAACCATGCGCCACACCAGATGGCGAAATTCCTGAATGCAATCCCCGCTAGCGCCGCTGAGGATCAGGTACATCAGCATGGCTCCGACCACGTCCTCTGCCGTGGGGGCTGCGACAAACAACCCTCCGCCCGGACCCCGCCGGACGTCCAGCAGGCCGCGAGCCTCCAGAATGATGATGGCTTCGCGAAAAGAAGGCCGCCCGAGACCTAGGTCCTTTTGCACGTCCCGAAGGCCGCCGAGGGCCTCGCCGACGGGCCAGCCCATCTGCAGTAAATGCATTTCCACGGCCGACACCGCGTCGTGAGCCAGGTTACCCGTGTGATCGTCGGCGCCGATGATGCAAGACATCAGCAGCTGGGCGTCATCGGAGACTTTCCCCGGCGAAAAGCTGACACGCATATCCGCTCTCCGGCCTTCTCGGGCGATTCTTACGACCTCGCGTCGCGATGTGCGCCGCGACGAGATCGGGAACGGGGCTCGATCAGCATCGGAAGCAGGAGCGGCGCAGCGAAGAGGCGTTTGGCGACAATAGCGGTTGCCCGCGGGAAAAGGCGGTCGAGCACGATGTTCTCCTGGTTCTGGGGCACGGCTTCGTTGGCATACCCCTCTCTCGTCCTGGCAGGATCGTAATCGATCAACTGTTGATCACAGTCCGAGTGCCGGAACCCCTCCATATCATTCCCATCAGGTCATATTTAAACGCTCTGGTCAATACAAGGACGAATAGCTGAGTCGCTTGCAGGCACATTGTCCAATCGGAATCCGGACCTCCAATTTTGCGGGAAAGTAAGGGCCGACTCGGTCTACGGGACAAGAGCGCGCCGCCAGACCCGTAACCCAATGTCGATCGCTGTCGATCAATGGAGAGCTGGCATCACGTCCACTCGAGCACAAGGCTGCGCCATGCGCCGCCTACGCAAAAAAAGCCGACACCGCCCCGTGCCGAGCAGCTGCTATCGTCTTGACAGATCTTTCATCTTGAACGACTATCCAACCCATAATCGCATCCCTGGAAGTTAATGCTCACATCACCTCGCCGCACACGTCCAGCTGCAGGACCGCGGGCCGCCATGGACCATCGCACCCGCGTCGGACATGCAAGGCGTGCCCGTACCCGTGCGCGCATCGTCGAAGCGGCCGCGCATGTGTTTGCCCAAAAAGGCGCGGAGGGCGCAGTGATCGACGATTTCATCATCGCAGCGGGCGTATCACGGGGCACCTTCTACAATTACTTCCGCACAATCTCGGAGCTACTTGAGGCGACCATCGCTTGGATGGCGGATGACCTGACGCATGCCGGGGAGCCGCAGGTGGCCTCGATCGATGACGTGGTGTTGCGCCTGGCGACGGCGATGAGGCTGCATTTGCGATGGGCATCGCTCAACCGCAAGTGGTGCGCCTTCATGGCGAGAATTCCCAACGCCGCCGCCGTTGGCGCGGTTGCGCAGCACCACTTGGTGCGCGACCTCATTCAGGGTCGCAAAAGCGCGGCATTCGAGTTCCCGAGCGTCGATGCTGCGCTGGATCTGGCTGTGGGTGGGCCGGCGCTGGCCATCCGGCGGATGGCCGCTTCGACGAGCACGCCGCAACATGCCGATGACATCGTACGAGTGGTGCTGCAGGGCCTCGGGGTCAAGCGGCATAAAATTCGGGAAGTCCTGAAGACTGCGCTACCTGCCCTGCGCGAACCGACCATGTCGCGTTCGCTGTTCAGCGAGGAGCCGCGCAGCACCTGAAGTGCCTCGACGCTCGAATCAACGTTGACATTATCGTCAATTTGACGATAGCATCGGATTCGTTGTTGCACTGCAAAGCAGGCTGCGTCTTACCGGTTATCGAACAGATAATCCTATAATACAGACGCGAAGCGTTTCTGGGTCCAGCGCCGTGCCTGGGCACCCGAACGCCCTAAAACCAATTTGTGCTGACGGGGGCCCCGATGAACTTCGAACGTCTCAATCCCATGACGAATCAAGTGGCGAGCTCGGCGAGTGCGATGACCGTGCCAGAGGCCGTCGCGGTGGCGGCGCGCGCCACCGAAGGCTTCAATCGCTGGCGCACCCTCGGCCCGAACGCGCGCCGCGCGGTTCTGATGCAGGCGGCAACGGCTTTGGAAAGCCGCAAGGACGCATTTGTCGCGGCCATGATGGCCGAGACCGGATCGACCGCCGGCTGGGCGCTTTTTAATCTCGGTCTTGCGGCCGGAATGGTTCGCGAAGCTGCGGCGTTGACTACGCAGATCGGCGGCGAGGTCATTCCCTCGGACAAGCCCGGATGCATAGCCTTGGCGGTGCGCGAGCCGGTCGGCGTGGTGCTCGGCATCGCCCCCTGGAACGCCCCCATCATCCTGGCAGTGCGTGCCATCGCCGTGCCGCTCGCCTGTGGCAATGCCGTGATTCTCAAGGCCTCCGAGACCTGCCCGCGCACGCACTCACTGGTGATCGAGGCATTTGCGAGCGCCGGCTTCCCCGAGGGGGTGGTCAACGTCGTGACCAATTCGCCGCAGGATGCGGCTGCGGTGGTCGGGGCGCTGATCGATCACCCGGGCGTCAAGCGCATCAACTTCACCGGCTCCACGGCGGTCGGTCGCATAGTCGCCAAGCGGGCTGCCGAGCAGCTCAAACCCTGCCTGCTCGAACTGGGCGGCAAGGCGCCCCTGATCGTGCTCGACGATGCGAATTTGGAGGAGGCAGTGAAAGCGGCCGCGTTTGGCGCATTCATGAATCAGGGTCAGATCTGTATGTCCACGGAACGCATCATCGTTATGGATGCGGTTGCCGACGCCTTCAAACGCACCTTCGCCGCCAAGGCGCAGTCGCTCGCGACGGGCGATCCGCGCGAGGGCAAAGCCCCGCTGGGGTGCGTAGTCGACCGCAAGGCGGTCACGCACGTGAATGAGCTTATCGATGACGCGGTGGCGCACGGCGCCAAGCTCCTGGCGGGCGGCAAGTCCGACAGCGTACTGATGCCAGCGACAGTCCTGGCCGACGTCGACTCTACGATGCGCATATATCGGGAAGAGAGCTTCGGACCAGTCGTCGCGGTGATCAATGCGCGCGATGAAGCGGATGCCGTGCGGCTCGCGAACGACAGCGAGTATGGGTTATCGGCGGCGGTCTTCACGCGGGACACGGCGCGCGGATTGCGGGTCGCGCGTCAAATCCACTCTGGCATGTGCCATATCAATGGCCCGACCGTACACGACGAGGCGCAAATGCCCTTCGGCGGCGTGGGCGCCTCCGGCTACGGCCGCTTCGGCGGCAAAGCCGGCATCGATGAGTTCACTGAGCTGCGCTGGATTACGATCGAGACCGAGCCAGGGCGCTATCCTTTCTAAGCTCCTACTCCGTGCCCTGCGACACCTTCGCCGCGAAACACGAGCTGCTCGGGAACACCTTGGTGGGCTATTCGCCGCCGCATGCCGCACAAGGCCCGGCGTGATTGAGATCTGCCGCCAGGTGCGGGGCCGCTCAGCGCTCGCATGATGTCTGCCTAAGGCCGCGTAGCTGGTATTGGACGCAGCCCCAGGATCATCGTGGCGGCGCCCCGCCTGCTCCGCCAGGGGGTGGTCCGAACCCAGGGGGTGGCTGGAACCCAGGTGGTGGCCCGCTGGCGCCAGGCGGCGGTTGCGGAAATGCCGGCAGCGCATCGCCCTGGATCGCCTCGACCTGGATCTGCAGGCGCACGTTGGGGTCAGTGGGCACGATGTCGCGCGTCATGCCGTAGTCACGGCGATCGAACTGGGCGCGAGCATCGGCCCCGCAAACCTCACGCTTGAACAACGGGTGCTGGACGCAGTTAAATGACACCAGCTGCAGCTTCACCGGCTTGGTGATGCCTCGGATCGTCAACTCACCATTGATCGCAACGGGTTTGTCGCCCTCGAAGGTGATGGAGTCACTCTTATAGGTTGCGCTCGGGAATTTATCCGTTTGGAAAAAGTCGTCGCCCTGGGCGACCTTGTTCAGAGCGGGCATCCCGAAATTGATCGAGGTTGTGTCGATCTGAATATCGACGCGACCGGTCTTCGCGGCGCGGTCGAGCCAGATCTTGCCGCTGGTGCGATCAAACTTCCCGCGCCAGGTGGACATTCCCATGTGCGTGGTATCGAAACTAGGAAAGGTATGCCCAGCATCGATCGTATACACCTGTGGCGCCGCCCAAAGCGCGACCGGTACAGCCAAGCATGCGGCACCCACCATGATCTTCATCGTTGTACGCATCGCGACCCTCTATATTTTATGTCAACGCCAGCACCGACCACTTGTAAACTAGCCTAACTATCGATTGCTGCCAATATTATCGCTCGCGCTGAAACCAGAACAGGGAAACCACCTCAAACGACCGCGCTGGAGCGCCGCGTCACAGTGCGGCTTGCAAGTGACGCCGCCGCGGCGAGCAGGCACAGGACACCGAAGATCTGCAGTGCAGCGGGCAGGCTTCCACCCATCAGCTGTCGCACCCAGGCCGCGAGCTGCGTGCTCAACGGCTGACCCAGCCACCAAGCGGTCATGAACACGCCGGTTCCGCGTCCGCGCACTTCGAATGGCAGCCGCGCCATCACGAGCACCACCAGCGAGGGCAGCAAGATTCCGCAGCCCAACTGATTGGCCACCAGCCAGACGGTCAGGCTGACCGCCGAGGGAGCGTGGTCCATCATGACGTAGCTCACGCCGAGCAAGCCAAAGGCCACCAGCAGCTGCGTGGCGATCCCGGATCGCGCCAAGCGACGGTAGACAAGGGTCCCGGCGGCGACTGATAGGCCCGCGGTACCGGTGAACAGGCCGAGCTTCGCGGGCGAGGATATGCCGTAATAGTCGTTCAACAGGTTACTGACCTGAATTTGCATCATGAAGAACATGACGCCCCCAAAGAGCGCGAGCAGCGCAACCGGCGCCATGGCGCGCCACGGAAAGCGAGCTGCCGGACCGGCGAGCTCCGCACTGGGCTGCTCGGCCTTACGCGGCTCCCATGTCCACAAGGTCAGTCCGACTGCGTAGAGCAGGCTCACGCCATAGACCGCGAACGGCGCGCGCCAACCCAGATTGCCCAGGGCTCCGCCGATCAGCGCCAGAAAGATCGATGAGATGGAGGCCAGAGCCGTCTGATTCGCAAGCCACCTCTCGCGTGACGCGCCGTGAAAATAATCGCCGATGAGCGTTGTGCTGGCCGTGACCACGGCCGACTCCATCGCCCCGACGACAATGCGACTGATGATGATCGCGGTAAGGCTACTGAGGAAGATCGGAAGCACACCGGCAACCGCGTAGATCACAAGCGCGCCAATGAGAGTCCGACGCCGACCGATGGCGTCGACGATCGCGCCGGCGACCGGAGCGAGCACTGCGAGGCACAACGCCGGCAATGTGAGCACCAGAGGGATGAGGTACTGCGCCCCCGGCACTTCGTGAAACTGCTGCATCATCTGCGGCAGCACCGGGACCAACACGATCAGGCCCATCACCGCCATCGTCACGGGCAGCAGCAGAAACACACCCTGCAGCGTCCCGGCCTTGCGCTCGGATAGCGGTGTCGCGACCTCCATTGACCCCTCCTGATTTGACATTTTCGTCACCCTAACCACATTTGTCCATTGGGGCCAGCGCCGGAGTAAGCCGAGCCAGTAATCGATAGTTAAGACATCGTCGAAGACGGCTCATCTTGACATTTTCGTCAGATTGACATCAGAATACTCGGCGCGCGAACAGCGATGTGTGGTCGCTGCGGCAGCGAAGCGGCCCTCGCCTCCGGTGGCATCCACGCCCGGCCTTGCACGCAGTCAGTGCAGCCGCAGTTGCGCCAGCGAGCGCTCTTCACGCGGCCAGTTTGCATTGCACATCCCAGGCGCGCGTGGCAAGAAGAGGTTTCGCCATGATCCGGATCGAAGACATCGCCTATGCCCGGATTGCAGCTCCGGACCTTGACCTAATGGAGGCGTTCTACGTCGATTTCGGCATGCACCCTAGCGCCCGCAGCGCGGACGTGTTGTACCTGCGCGGACACGGCCCCGATCCTGTATGTCTGATTATCCATAAAGGCGCGGCGCAGCAAATCGGCTTTGGCTTGCGTGCGCAAAGCCGCACCGAGCTCGAAGCCTTGGCGTCGCAGCACAAGAGCGGCATCGAGCGCCGCCCGGAGCCCGGCGGCGGCGAGGTGGTTCGGCTGCAGGATCCGAATGGCAATCGACTCGAGATTGTGCACGGTGTCGAACAGCGCACCCCAGAGCAGCTGCGCGCGCCGGCACCCATTAATACGATCTCTCAGCGCATTCGCTTGAACGACACTGTCCGGCTGTCCGGGGCTCGCGCGCACGTCATGCGGCTCGGGCATGTGGCGCTGCACGGGCGCGACTTCAACGCGATGTACTCTTTCTACCGCGATCTGCTGGGTTTCAAGCTCAGCGACAGCTACTACGTCAATGAACCGGGCAACGTGATGGGGGTGTTCCTGCACTGCGGTCTGGGCGAGCGCTTTACCGACCATCATACGGTCGCCGTCGTTGGCAACGGGCGCACCGGGTTCGATCACCTCGGTTTCGAGGTGCTCGATATGGACGATCTGATGCTCGGCCACCGCTACCTGCGCGAGCGCGGTCTCTGGGAGCACAGTTGGGGCATCGGTCGGCATATCGAAGGCAGCCAGATCTTCGATTACTGGCGCGATCCGTCAGGCCTGAAAGTCGAGCACTGGACTGATGGGGATCTGGTGAATGAGACCTATCGGGGTCACAGCGTCGAGTTCAGCATTCCGAACGCCGAATCCGTGCTCGCGCAGTGGGGTCCTCCGTTCAATCCGGACTTCATCCGCTGATTGCCCCGGCATAAAAACGGGCGATGTTTCGTGCCATCCGCTGGGCATGAGAGCCTCGAATGCGTCGTCAGCCACGCGATCTGGAGCGAAGGCGAGTGCCAGCGTAGGCCGCCGTTCAACGCAAACGCCGATGTGGCCAGCCTACCCTCCATGATGGCTCTTTCGTATCACGCGAACCCTGCGCAAGGGCTCAGGCGGGTTCGATGGCTCGCTGATGATTGACCGACACCCCGATCCCCGGTCCCGAGAACTCGACGATCTCGGCCGAGACGTAGTTCAGGATATCCAGGTCCGCCATGCCATTGACAATGTGGAAAGTCGTCGGCAGCTGCTCGAATGTAGCGCGATGCCAGGTCAGTGAACCGCTACCGAGCCACTTTTTGAATCGATACTTGGAAAAGTCAATCGACGAATCGGCCCGGCCCTGGCCGGGCGGATCGAGCGACGTGGTCACGTAGGCGAGGTCGGCACCTTCGCGTCCGCCGATGCTCGTGCGCGGCATGTACTTGTAGAACATTTGCGGGCCCGGAGCACCCGGCAGGCCCTTGGCACCATCCACCGGCTTGAGCCCCTGCGCCTCGATCTCGAAGAATTTGTGGCCGAACCACGACGCCCGCCCCGAGATCGCACCCGAAGCAACCGAGCCTTCGATCGCGGGGATATCGGCAAACAGCTTCGGAAATCCGAGCTCCTCGCGGCCGGTCATGATGGCATCCGGTTGTCCCTCCCACATCACGGGGCAGAAACGGCCATCAATGCTCTCCACCTTGCCACGGTAGGCGACCGGGAACTCCACCATGACGATGCCGTAGCCTCGCCCGGCGAGCCAGTAAAGATTGTTGAAGAACGCGAAATTCACCGTCACGATGGGGTCGCTGCGCAGGCGAAATCCGGGCGGCAACAGCCGCTCGAGTTTAGCGGCTTGCGTCAGATAGCTCACGGCGAGCCACTGCGCATTCATCGTGCCGCTCTCCTGCTCCGTCCACGGCGTGCCGTCGGCCTTTTGCCGTGGCCCAGGGGCCGGCCCGAACACCACCGGCATACGATATCTCAGGCCTGATTTGATCTCCGCACCCATAGTCCCCTCGCGTGTCAGTGCGCCGTCGCGGCGCATTCCTACCGATTTTCCGGGCGGACAATGTTCTCGATATGCCCGAGTCCTTCGATCTCGCAGCGCACTACATCGCCCGCCTGCAGGAACCGCTGCGGCTGCATGAGCACCCCAACCCCTGCAGGTGTGCCGGTCGCAATCAAGTCTCCCACCTCGAGCGTAAATGCCGTGCTCAAGTACTCGATCTGACGAGCGATCGAATGCAGCATTTCACCCGAGTGTCCTTGCTGGCGCACCTCCCCGTTGACCCGGGTGGTCATAGCCAGTGAGCGCCCGCCGGCAATCTCATCCTTGGTCGTGATCCACGGCCCGATCGGACCATGGGTGTCGAAGCTCTTCCCCATGGTCATGGTCTGCGAAGCGAGCTGCCAGTCACGCACACTCACATCGTTGCCCACGCAATAGCCCGCGATCGCATCGAGCGCCCGCTCCTGGCTCACGTGCCGACAGCGCTTGCCGATCACGACCACCATCTCGACCTCATAATCGAGCTGCTTGGAGACTGCAGGCAATTCGATCGGCCCATACGGGCTCTGAACGCAGGTTACCTGCTTGTTAAAGAACACGGGCACCGGCGGCGGCTTAAAGTCCTTCATTGCCGGCACGACGGTCCGTATCTCCTCGACATGCGACTGATAATTGAAGCCGATCGCAAGGTATTTGCGCGGCCGCAAGACCGGGGCCAGCAACTGCACGGCACCAAGCGGATACATATGGGCGGGTGTGTGCGGCGCGGACGCCGCGGCCCGCAGTGCTGTCTCTCCTCCCGACAGGAATTCAATCATGTCATGAGGGGTGCCGGGTAGTGCAGCCGGTAAATCCAGAATCTGATCGCCGAGGACCAAGCCGATGGAGGTTTTGCCCTGGTGGCTGAAGGTTGCAAGTTTCATAAGGCCCTTTGGGGTCTGCTGAAGTCAACGTACGCACCGCACGCCGAACCGATCTTGGTGAAGACAGTGCCGCGTATTCCGCAAACGCAACATTACCGCTTATCTAGTCTTAAATCTATTCCATTCAATCTGATCGTTTTCTTGCGGGTGCCATGAAGCCGCGAAGACAGCTTTCGAGGCCCGTGGCAATGTAACGGTCCAACAGTCGATAGCTTGCGCGCACACTGCCCACGTTGAATCGGGTTGGCGTAAAAAGCTGATATATTATTATTGCTAGGAGAGATGCGCTCGTGGCTGTGCTTGGCTGCCGCCACGGCAATGACGTTTGGAGTACCCGTGAAAATAGCCAGTAACGGAAAGGCGATTACCAAGACGACCGAGACCTGCCAGGTGCTTCGTACCGCAATCCTGTTGGGCGACCTGCCGCCGGGTTCGCGTCTGCGCACCAATGTGCTGACAAAACAGTACGCCATCAGCCTCGGTTCGTTGCGTGAAGCATTGACACAGCTGTCCGCCGAAGGGCTGACGCGAACAGAAGCGCATCGAGGCTACACCGTGTCTCCGATTTCAATCGAGGATCTGACCGATCTCACGCGCGTGCGAATTGGCATCGAAACCCTGTGCCTCACCTGGGCGATCGAATTAGGCAACCTGGAGTGGGAGTCGCACATTCTGGCGGCCAGCCATCGATTAGCCAACACGGCGCGCATGGTGGACCGCTCTTCGCACAGTGCACAGTGGGCCGAGGCGCACGGTGCCTACCATGCCGCGCTGGTAAGCACGTGCGGCAGTTCGCGCCTGCTACAGATTCGGCAGCAGCTGTATGAACAGAGCGAGCGCTATCGACGCTTCGAGATAACGCTGCCGCGTAGTCGCGACGCCGACGACGAGCATCGCCGAATCGCCGACGCGACCATCGCTCGCAACATTGCGTTGGCCACGCGGCTGATGCGCGAACACATCAATGGCACCACCGACAACATCATCAAGTCGATGCAAAGACGCGCCACCGGCAGCCGTTCAAACGGTGCGCAAAGAGCCCGAACCACGCCGAGCCGTCACGTCGCTCATCGGCGGCCCGAGGCCTGACCCCCGGGGGGGCCGACAGGCACGCCGCGCCCGGTGTTTGCCATGGCCGCAGGCCGATTCATCGATCGTGTCCCCACAGGACAGTTGTTGAGCCTACCCAACATCAGGAAACCCTCGCGAGTTGTTTTTTTTATTTCTCAGATATGCGCTGCGCCCGTCGAAAACTGACCGGTAGCGCGGTGTCGCAGGGCGGCCGCCAGCGCGGCTCCGGGCTTGACGCGATGGATGGGCTCGACGCTCAGCCAGACGGCGTCACCCCGTAAGTCAACACGCGCCCGTTGCCGGTGAGAGTGACGGACATGACCTGCCCGCCCAGCTTGCCGTCCCTGCGCGGGGCATACTGGACGATGATCTTGTCCCCGGGCTGCAGCGCGTGACTACTCCAGCCGTAACGGCTGAGTACCGCGACCGAGGGAGCCTGCAGCACCCATTCATCTTGTTGCCCATTGGCATTCGGCACATCGACGTAGAGCCACGTGTGCGGATTGCTCCAGCGGAACAGTCGAAGCGTACCAGTCAAGCTCATGGGTCGAGATCGATCGAATAGGTTCTCCCCGTGATGCGCACTCGCTTGCTGAGCGAGCACCAGACCCGCACATACGATGATTACGATCCACTTCGCCTTGCGTGTCATGGGCAGGTTCATCTTGTGCGCTCCCACTACAGTCGCTTCGAAATGGTCAGGCGTGCCGAGATCGGTTCGAGCGGGTGAAAGTGCAAGTCGGCAACGCCTTCCGATGGCTCTCCTGGCAGGCGATCCACATACCAGTACTCCATGGAGTTTGCCTTTTTGTTGAGCAGATTGTAGATCCCGAGCCCGGCGCTCCAGCCCTCGGCCAGCGCATAGTGCACGTCGGCACTCCACTCCGTGTAGCCAGAGCCGAACACCTGCCCCTGCGCCGTGGGCGCATCGGCGCATGAACTCGCGCCGGCAAAGTCGGCTCTCGCGGCCGCGTCTACACAGGGTCCTGAGGACAGCGGAAAGGCGCTCAGATAGCGCATGGCCAGACCACCGCTCCAGGGTCCCAGATTCTTCAGATAAACGTTGAGGGATCCGGCCGCAAAGGGCGCGTTCGGCAGATATTCGCCCAGGTGACCGGTACCGTCATCCAGCGGCGAGGTATAGCGGGCACGATTGCCGCTGTAGGTCCCATAGAGCTCGAGCCAGCGCAGCGGCTGGTACGTTACGTTGATCTCAAACCCGCGTCGGTGACTCGCAGGGCCAGCCGTGTCCTGGCCGACATCGGGGTTGTAGGTGGTCTCGGAGGCTGAATCCAGATTGTAGAGCGCAAGCGTGGCCGCCAGCTTGCCTCTGAGCCACTGGCGGCGCACGCCGATCTCCTCTCCGGTTTGCGGGGCAATCAGTGGTGCGCCGGCGACACCTTCAATGCGCGCTCGATCGACGCCTCGCAGGTCATCGCTGTGAAACCCGCGACCGGCACTGGCGTAGAACTCCAAGGTATCAAACGGCGTGAACGCCAGGCTCAATTTGGGCTCGAACAGCGCACGGCTCGCCGAACCGTAGTTGGTACCGGTGTCGCTACCGGACACGGTATCTTCCCGCAGCCCGATGATGGAGCGGAACCAGTAGCTCCAGTACGTGACGGCTTGCGTGAACACCCCCAGGTCACTGAGGTTCACCCGATCGTGCTCGTTGTAGGTCGATGGGTAGTCGTCCGCAGCAAGCTCAGCGGGCGTCAGCGGTACCTGATCCTGCGTTGGAACGCGGGATACGTCGTTGTTATCAAAGCGAGCGTGCAGCCCCGTCAGCCAGTCGATGTTGAGTCCGAATAGCGCGCTGCTCCAGGCGTAGCTGGCATCACCGCCGAAGGTGGTGCGATCCTCGTGCTGTTGTTCCTGGTCGCCGTGGATGGGATCGACCAGAAAATGCGTGAAGTCGTTCCAGAGGGTCAAGCGATTGCTGATCACATAGCCATTGACGGTCAAGTGACCGTCACCCACCTTGTTGTGAGAATTCCATGAAAGACTCGAGCGCTGTGCCTCGCCGGCGTCGGAGGGATCGAGTTCCCCGTACGGCGTGGCGAGCAGGCCCTCAGCCAGTGCACGCTCTGGCTGATCCGTCTGGGCATTCCACAGATCGTGATAGAGCATGCCGGTCAGGGAATAGCCGTTCTGGTCATCGCCGGAACTGAAGCGCAGCACGCTGTTGAATTTGCGTTGATCGCCCGGCGTCGTCCAGGGACCATCGTAGTGCTGCAACTCGAGTGCGCCGAGCAGGCTGCCGCCCGCAACGTCAGCCGAGTCGGCTGCGAATAAGCGAGTGAAGTCGAGCGTTCCGGCCGTCACACTCGCCTGTGCCGGGATGGCGTCCAGATAGTTGATGTGTACGGCGCCGACCGAGGAAAAATCACCTTCCGTGGCGTAATACGTGCCCTTGGTATAGCTGACGTGCGTGGCCAGCTCCGGCATCATGAAATTGATGTCGGCATAGCCTTGCCCATGCGCATGGGTCGGCTCATTCACCGGCATGCCGTCCACAAACAACGCCAGATCCGTGCCGTGATCGAGATTGTAGCCTCTGAGCAGGTACTGATTGGCCTTGCCCTCGCCACTGTGGACCGTGACATTGAGGCCGGGGACGGTCTCAAGGACCTGTCCGATCCGATACGCAGGGGCGAGCGTCAATTCGTCGTTCGCGACGATGCCCTCGCTGGCGGTAATCGCAGTACCGATCAGACTGAGGCGCTGCGCCGAGACCGTGATCTCCTGCAGCTCGGCGCTGGGTTCGACCTCTTGGGCGTGCGCGCCGGGTAAGGAGGCCGCGCACAGCAGCCACACGGTGCCAAGCACGACGCAGCGGACACATGCACCGCGAGCCCTCACAGGCAAACCCGAGTAGGCGCGCGGACACGGCATCCCGCCTGACTGTTGTTACACACACTCATCGCGATCACTGATCTACGGCATCCGTAACGACAAGATCGTCTCGATTCGAGGAAGCAGCACCGCCCCAGCAAGCTCCCCAAGCACATTTGACGGTTAGTGATTGTCCTTGTGCTGGAGCCGCTTGAGGACCTCGGCAGGGTCCTCCTCGATCGTCTTGCCCTGGCTGGGATCGAAGGTGAGTGTGTCGTCCGAGCTGCACACCCATTCGTGGGGCCAGCCGGCCTCCCCCCGGTTGCGCTTGTAGATCTGCGGGTTCGAGACATAGGGTTGCTTCCAGACCGTATCATCATAGATCGTCAATTGGTCTTCCAGCGTGTCTGGATCGACCAACCGAATGCGTTCGACCATGCGCAGATTTGGTCCATGCGGACCAAATATTGCGTCTGGAGGCAGGACAAATGGCCCTTTCCCCCGTCCGGGCAAATCGCCGTATTGAAGGAGGATTTCATCGAAGCCGACACTGTCCACAACCAGGGTATTCCCCTCGAAATGCCCAATCGACTCGCCCAGGAAAGTCGGATTTGGGCGCGCGGAATGCTTTCCATTGAGTTTGATGAAGCGCGTCATGCTGCTGTTTTCGATGTAGATCGCAATCATGCCCGGCTGGTAAAAAAATTTCAGCGGAGAGCCAAGGCGCTGAATAATCGGCATCCCGGGGGTTTTGCAGCCTGGGCCCGCAAAGGGAATGTCCTCAATGGGCTTGTAATGGTCGATGTAAGCCTGTGCTTGAGCTGTGAACGGGACATTGGACGGGTTATCCAGAAACGATTGCCTGCTCTCCCAGTTGTCGGTGAAGAAATCGGGTAGCTTGGTGATGTCAGCCCAGCTCGATCCCAGTGGCTGCGCGGCGGCGGCCGGTAGGGCGAGCATTGCCAAACACAGCGCGACGGCGAGCAGGGAGTGGTATTTGATCATTGAGCGCCTCGACAACTAGCGGGGGGGCGGGGCATTGCTCGCAGCCCCGGGAGGCGGCGCACCAGTGTCGGGAGGCGGCGCACCAGCGCCCGCGCTCAGCACTCGGCCGCTTGCCAACTGGACCTTATTCAACAACCCGATGTGATTGCCAGTGCGCTCAGGCGCCACACTAGCGATCACCTTGTCGCCCGGCTTCATATCGGCGGCGTTCCAGCCTGCGCGAGCCAGCATGCCCGTACTGCCGGCCTCCAAACCCCACACCTCCTGTGAGCCGTCGGCTTTTACGACCCGGATGTAAAGCCAAGAGTGCGGGTTGGCCCAGACCCACTTTTCCACGGTACCCTCCAAAGAAACCGACTTCGTCAAGTCGAACGGGGCCGCGGAATGGTGTGCCGACGCCGGCATCGCTGCCATAGCAAGCAGTAGTGCTGCCGCTACACCCGAAACTCGGGTTGAATAATGCACATTCATCGAGCACTTGCCTTTACGAATGTATGTAGTACGCGCTGTGGATAGGTGTGATTTTGCTCCTAGAGGGGCCGCAAAGATAGGTGCCACAATCTATATCGCGCAGCTAATCTTGCTCTCCGGCTCCTGCTAGCATCGCTTGCCACATTCTTGAGCTCGCGAATGCGACAGCCCTGTAATCTTCACCAGCGACAATGGTAGCGAGGCTTCTCGGGTGACTGCCCATTCATCGGCAGCAAGGGCGAACTGCTCGAGTGCGGGCTGCGCATTGCGCTGCTCGTGCGCTGAGCGCCGCCGGCGGCGCGCAGGATCGGGCTTCTCCTGCCGACGGGCATGAACATGTTTCCGCTCATCAAGAGCGAATGGATGGCGTGGAATGCCACCATGCTGCACTATCCGGAGCACATGCTGAGCTATAATCCGAACGCTAACTGCGGGGCGGACCGCTACTGAGGCGGTTACGTCACCGCAGCAGCAGGCGCAACGCGCCGGCGACGCTGGTGTCGCCGGTGTTATCGGTAATTTTCGGTGCGCGTCGGCTTGGCGATGCCACCAACCGGGGATGAAGCTCAGTGAATCCGATTGTCCATGCGCTGCTGACTGCAGCGGTCGCGATCACGGTGTGGGGCCTTTGGCCGGGCGGTGCGCGGGCACAGTCACCACCGTTGGTCAATGGCATGCCGGTGGGCCTGCCGGCGACGCTGCCATCGTCCGCTCAGCCCAAGGTCGACTACGATGACGGCATCGTCGGGCGGTTTGACGTCACCTACTTGACCATTCCGGGTTATCGCCCCTTGAAACTGGACATCTTCTACGCACCGCGCGCCAGTGCGCCGCGGCCGGCAGTGATCTGGCTGCATGGCGGCGGGTGGTTGGGCGGCGAGCCGCTGGACGGCACGGCCATCACGGGTGATCGCGCTCGGCTGCTGGCGCGGATGGCGCGGCGTGGCTATGTCATGGTGGGCTTATCCTACCGACTGAGCGGCGAGGCTCGCTTTCCGGCGGCGGTCGAGGACGTCAAGGCGGCGGTACGCTGGTTGCGCGCTAACGCGGCGAATTACCATATCGATCCGCGGCGCATTGCGCTCTGGGGCGCTTCGGCGGGCGGCTATCTCGCCACGCTCACGGGTGTGACCTGCGGGGTTGCGGACCTGGAAGGCGAGGGCGCGAACGCCGGCGAATCCAGCTGCGTCCAGGCCGTGATCGACTGGTTTGCGCCGATCGACTTCCAGGTCTTGCTGGCACAGCCGGGTCCTAACGATGCGGTGAAGCGATTTCTCGGCTGTGAGAACCAGTGCCCGACGGCGCTGCTGCAACGCTCCAATCCGTTGAACTACATCAAGGCCGGCGCCCCACCGTTTCTGATCATGCACGGGGACGCGGATGTGCTTGTGCCGATGGAGCAGAGCCGTCTGCTGTGGCAGGCCCTCAAAGCCCGGGGCGCCGCCGCGCGGCTGGAGACCGTGGCGGGCGCCAATCACGAGTGGGGCGGCCTCACCAAACCACAGGTGGACCGGGTCTACGCCACGGTGCAGGATTTTCTCGACGAGACGTTCGCGGTCAAGGCACCGTGATGACAGGGCTGTCGCCGTGACGAGACGGCGGCGCTGTCATCGAATGGGCGGGGCAGAGTATCAGTGCTTCTCGAACCCGACCGAGCCGAGGGTGATCTCGGTACCGTCGGCCTTCACGACCTTCGTTACCAGTCCGGCGGGTGAGCCGTCCCTCATCAGGAAGGCGTGCACGGTGATCTTTTCGCCGGTCGGGAATTGACCTCTTTTCACGCCGATGCGCGAGAGGATGTTCGGGGGACCGGACTCGAAGGACCAAATACGACCAGACCCGCCGTTCTCCTGCACGATCAGCCACGAATGTGGATTGGTCCACTGGAAGTCCTTGATGGTGCCATTGATCACCGTGTCGTGACCGATATCGAACATGGTCGCCGAATGATGCGCGTGCGCCGGCGAGAGGCCGAGCGTCAGCGCGACGGCGGCCAGGGCGGCGCGGATGCGCTGGGAATAAGCGCGTTGCATGCGCCCTCCTACCGGTGGGTCACTTTTCCGAGCCGATGGCCACCGAAGGAATGCCGAACGTCGTCGGATCGCGGTACTTCGGGTCGCCGGGAAAGATGTAGTGCGTCGTGCCGTCGGGAGCCAGGTAGACATTGTTGTTCTCCTCGCAGGCATCGTAGTTGATGCGTAGGCCGGGCTGTTCGACCTTCTTGTAGTGGAATACGACCTGCCACGGACGCGTCAAGCTGACCGGATCATAGACGCTGATGCGATCCTCGATAGTCTGGGCGTCGACCTTGCGGATGCGCTCCACCGTGCTGATCTGGAAGCTGAAATCCGGCTGTCCGCGTTGGTACTCGCCAGCCTTGAGATGGTTGGTGTGCACCACGAGGGTGTCGCGGTCCCAGAAGCCGATGGAGTCGCCCAACCACAACGGCACCGCCTCGTCGTCCGGAACGTGACCGCGACCATCGGTGTAAATGCGGCGCGTTTCGTTGATCTGCTCATGGCTCATCCAGGTTTCCGCGGGGGTAACAATGAATTCGCGCAGGAAAGGCTCTGCCAACATGCGCGGGAAGCCGGCCGGTAGGCAGTTGCTCAGCCGGTCCCATTCCTTCCCGACTCGGATGTTGGCCACCTTGGCCTCGTAGGCAGCCTGGTACTTCGGCGTGAGCGACGCCGTGCTGCGGCCGTAGACGCGCCCCAGCATCGGATTGACGCCGGCCGAATCGTCGAACGATGCAAGTAGTCCGTTCGAATCGCGCTGCCAGATTCCGGTCCAGTCCGGCAGGTCGGCGACCGTGGGCTTCACGCCGCCGTGCGCCCGTGCGCGATAGGCCTGGTACTCCTCCCAGGAGGAGCTAAAGGTTTGTCCGGCTGAATCGGCGCTCGCCGGCGCTGCCATGGCCACGAAATGCGCCGGCCACAGGCCGAGCGCACTCAGTGTCGCGAGCGCTACGCTGCGCCGATATCGCAAAGTTTTCCCCACCGCCGTGTCCTCGTAATAATGCTAATAATCTATCACGGCGACAGTGCGCCGTCCGATACCAGCGCGACGAAGGCAGGCGCCCGGCAGGACACAGCACGCCGCGGCTGATTGCGTTGACCAGCCGGCGCCGCAACTGCAGTTGAAGACCGTCCGGGTCGTGCGGATCGAGAACGACGGTGAGATCTTTCATGAAGCGCGCAATCAGCGCCCCCGCTCAGGACTTCGTCACCGATCAGACCCGGCAATGGTGACGCGCCCAATAAAAGCCGCATCGGTCCACACTTAAACAATAATCAATACCAGATGAGTTCAAGGCCTGAACTGCGCTGTGCCGCGTCACCATGCCAGGTCCTGCGCCCCGTCGCGGTTCTGAACCCACGGCTAGGAGGGTAGATCCAACACCTCCAACTCACCTCGCGCCAGCGATCTTTGGACGAGGACCCGGAGGGCCCGTGTTCTGGTGGTTTTGGAATAAATTATCGATTTTTAAGGGTTGTGGACGAAACAGCGTCTTGCATCGATAATCCATGCCATCCCGGCACGGAGAAGGCCAGTTCAATGTCCACAACGACTAACAAGAGCCTGACGAGCATCGCCTTCGAGCGTATACGCAACGACATCCTGCTGGGCATCTTGCGGCCGAGCGAGCGACTCAAGATCCACGCGTTGAACGAACACTATGGCATCGGTGCCACCGCAGTGCGGGAGGCGCTCTCGCGGCTGGTGACCGATGGGCTGGTCGAATCCGAGGATCAGAAGGGCTTTTGCGTAGGCGCCGTTTCGCGTGAGGACCTCATCGACCTGACCGAAACCCGCATCGCGATCGAGAGCATGGCACTGCGCAAGTCCATCGAACTCGGCAACCTCGACTGGGAAGCGCAGGTCCTGAGCAGCTATCACCGGCTCTCACGCACGCCCGCTCCCACCACGATCGAGAACCATGCGGCCTGGGCGCAGGCGCATCGCCAGTTCCACGAGTCTCTGATCGCGCAATGCGGTTCACCGTGGTTGTTGCGCCTGTGCGCGACGCTGTATGACAAGTCCGAGCGCTACCGGAATCTGGCCGAGCGCAACACGCGGCCAGATTTGCGCGACACGATCAACGAGCACCGGGATCTCATGCAGGCAATCGCCATGGACCGCAATGCCGAGCGATCACAGGCGTTGCTGGCAGCTCATTTCCGCGAGACCACCGAACTCACGTTGCGCGTTGGCTTCACTGGCGATTCGCTGGCCGCAGCGCATCCGGCGCGCGAAGCATCCAACGCCAACTAGCGGAAGAAGCTCTGTTCGAGCGTCGGCGCCCACTGCGACAACTCGTTGGCGGTGAGCTGCGCACAGCCGACGGGTGTGTCCTGGTTGACGACATCGCCATCGGTCCAGTGCTCGTGCTTGTGGCCCCAAGGATCGCGCCAGTAGTCGAACAGCTGGCTGCCCTGGATATGGCGCCCGACACCCCAGGCATGCTCGTAGCCACAGGCCTTCAGGTGTGCGCTTCCCTGCATCAGGTCATCGAGGTCGAGGACTTCGAAGGCCGTATGGTCAAACCGGTTAATGCCGTCGGGCGCGCTGATCAGGGCCAGCGTATGGTGGTCTGTGTACTTCTCGCCCAGGTTGCAATGCATGAACGAGGCGACGACGTTAGCAGGCTCGCCCGCATAGTACGAATCAGACGGCTGGAACCCGAGCCGCTGGTAGAACGCGAGGCATGCCTTGTAGTCGGCGACCATGAGCACCACATGACCGAGCCGCTGCACGAGGCTCGGCTCAGGGGTGGTGCGCACTGTACGGCCCAGGCGTTTGCGCCCGGTAGCGGGATTAAAGTCCATCGGAGCGCGTGTGGCGATGGCGCCGGGCCTCTGCTGCCCATGCACAATGTCGACCACGAAGCCGGCCGGGTCCCGCAGGCGCAGGCGCTGGCCGCCGCCTGGCTCATCGGTGTCCTCGATATGGGCGCCGAAGTCGCGCGCGATCTGCGCGAGGTCGGCGGCTGACTGCGCATACAGTCCGAACCCCAGGGTTGCGGGTTTCTCGGCCCTGTGGGCCACGTGGCAGAATGGCTGATTGCCGCAGGCGCGTGAATACAGGGCCGACTCGGTCTTGCTGACGGCGCGCAGCCCAAAATCTAACAGGAAGCGCTCCATGCGATCGAGGTCGGGGACGGCGTAACGGACAAAAGCGATATCAGTGACTGCGGGCATTGCCCCTCCGAAAACGGCTGCAATTGGCATTATGGGCGATAAATATCCATAATTCTAGTTTTTATGGATTATCACCAGCACCGGTCTTCGCTCATTCGACGCTGGTTGCACAGAACGTCGAGGGAAGTCGCCGGCCGGTCTGGCCGATCATTGCATGGTGAAGCCGATCCAGCGGCCGAGGAACACCACCACGATCCACAGGGTCAGCGAGCTCGCCCCCGCGATGCGCACACCCAGCGGCGGCGGCAGGGCGTCGTTCCAGTGGGCGATCCGCCGATAGGCGGTCAGGTGAAAGATGGCCATGTTGATCCCGGCGAGAAGCAGCACGACCATCTTGGACACGAACGGCCCATTGGCGACGTAGTTCGGCGCATTGGAGCTGAACAGCA
>Ga0182030_10008208_pt1 | contig 21662 bp, 27 predicted proteins | sample 812S3MmetaG_FD_121299 | JGI IMG/M metagenome (GOLD analysis project Ga0182030, IMG submission 121299) | Permafrost microbial communities from Stordalen Mire, Sweden - 812S3M metaG (Illumina Assembly) | ecosystem: Environmental > Terrestrial > Soil > Wetlands > Permafrost | place: Sweden...
GAGAAATCGGGAAAGTATGCCACGAACGAATAGCGCTAGTGGTGGGGGACGAAGGAACGTCATTAGCGACAATATCAACAACCTCAAATTTTCCCAACACCACTCTTGATCAGACCTTCAATTACTCCAGGACGAGTGTTGAACTGATAGCAAAAGCTCAATTGAAAAGTAAGTAGCTCTTTTCCATTGATCTCGGTTCCTCCTCAGTCTCTAGGAGCTTAGAGGCGAGGGAAACATACCCCGCCTGAGCGTCACCGCCCCGTGGGTCCCCGTGGGAGGATCGAGGCCACAAGGACTCTGATGGACAGATTTCATAGAACAGGAGACCTTATACTGACCGCTGAATCATTCTAGGTGACCGCACCTCTCATACTTCACTGCTCGTCGATCAGCCCACCACCGACGCAGGTACTAACAAAAGCAAATACAGGTCAGATATCTCCGAGCCGCCCACATATACCTCCTCAATTTCTATCTTCGACCACTACCAAATCGCTAAAATGCCTCAAGCAACCGAACTCGAATCTTGGGCCGCCCTCCAAGACCATCACAACCACGTTGGCAAGAACTTCGTCCTCAAAGAAGAATTCAAAAAGGACCCCAAGCGATTCGAGAAGTTCTCCTTCAAATTCGACAACACAGCCGATAAATCGGAAATCCTGTTTGATTTCTCCAAGAACTTCCTTACCGATGAGACGCTCCAGATCTTGGTAAAAATTGCGAAGGAGGCAGGTGTGGAGAGTTTGAGGGATGCGATGTTTAAGGGTGAGAAGATTAACTTTACAGAGAATAGGGCGGTGTTGCATGCTGCATTGAGGAATGTTACAAATGAGAAGATTGAGGTTGATGGGAAGGATGTTACCCCCGGTGTTAATAAGGAGTTGAAGCATATGGAGGAGTTCTCGGAGCAGATTCGAAGTGGAGAGTGGAAGGGATTCACTGGAAAACCATTGACTACCATTATCAATATTGGTATTGGTGGTTCGGATCTGTGAGTGCCATTATTTTTGATACTTGATTAGTAACTGATACGAGTTAGTGGCCCCGTTATGGTCACCGAAGCTCTGAAATTCTATAGTGACCGCAAGCAGACCCTCCACTTTGTCTCCAACATCGATGGAACCCATATGGCTGAGGCGCTTCGGGACTCCGACCCAGAGACTACCTTGTTCCTTGTTGCTTCCAAGACGTTTACGACTGCCGAGACAGTTACCAACGCCAATAGCGCAAAGGAGTGGTTCTTGGAGAAAACTGATGGAAAGGGAGATATCGCCAAACATTTCGTAGCACTTTCCACAAACGAGGCTGAAGTCACAAAATTCGGTATCGACGCTAAGAACATGTTTGGATTTGAGAGCTGGGTTGGAGGTCGATACTCTGTTTGGTCTGCTATTGGTCTTTCCGTAGCTATCAACATTGGATTCAAGAACTTCCATGAATTCTTGAGTGGTGCTCATGCTATGGATACACATTTCCGTACTACACCTCTTGAGAAGAACATCCCAGTTATTGCTGGTCTCTTGAGTGTTTACTACTCTGATTTCTTCGGTGCTCAGACTCACTTGGTTTCACCGTAAGTATCCCTCCCATTTTCAACCTTCAGATACTAACGAGCTAGATTCGACCAATACCTCCACCGGTTCCCCGCCTATCTCCAACAACTCTCCATGGAATCTAACGGCAAAGGCGTCTCCCGTGACAACAAAACCGTGAAGTACACTACCGGCCCTATCCTCTTTGGCGAACCCGCTACTAACGCCCAACACTCCTTCTACCAACTACTTCACCAAGGCACGAAACTCATCCCCACAGATTTCATCCTCGCAGCTGAATCTCACAACCCGATCGACAACAACAAGCACCAGAAGATGCTCGCCAGCAACTTCTTCGCCCAAGCTGAAGCCCTCATGGTAGGCAAAAACGAAGAGCAGCTAAAAGCAGAGAACACCCCCCCTGAGCTGCTCAAACACAAGACCTTCCTAGGCAATAGGCCCACTACTTCCATCCTTGCGCAGAAGATTACGCCCGGGACGCTAGGCGCACTGATTGTTTATTACGAGCATTTGACATTTACGGAGGGTGCGGTTTGGAATATCAACAGTTTTGATCAGTGGGGTGTGGAGTTGGGGAAGAGTTTGGCGAAGAAGATTCAGAAGGAGTTGGATGAGCCGGGGGTTCCAGAGGGGCATGATGCTAGTACTGGGGGACTGATTGCTGCTTTTAAGGAAAAGGCTAAGTTAGCTTGATTTACACGCTTTCTTGCTTAGCTTGTCGCTTGATCGATGATGAATTGTTGAGGAGGTGTTTGAGTGGCTAGTGTGGATGAACAAGGGGCAAAAGTTGCTGTTTGACTGTTGATATGGGGAGATCTTTGATTATGAATGATGCACATTAGATTGCTTGCCTTTTTACTTTTTATGATGAATACGAATGAACTTTTTCGCTTTACCACCATGCGTTCCTATGTCAATTGAACGTGCCAGGGAAATTTCTATCTTTACCTGTCGATTCATCCTTAGCTCAATAAGGTCTGTGGCATATCGCACCCTCAGCGATATACAACAAACCAAGAGAACCTCGAATTTATCTACCTCTTTCATCCAGCAGGAAGCCGAGTTTTCAGACTCACTCCTCCATCTCATCCCTTTTGTCGCATATCATATCGCAGCCGTTCGATACGCAACAAACGTCTTTCTGTTGCATATCGCAATTCAGCCATTAAGCTCATCAAGCTCTTCTCGGCTTATATCACTTTATCGTATATCGCGCCTTCTAGGGTATGCGATCGCAGGATCTTTGTTATGTAGGTATTTGGGGTGAGAGGTGTGAAGTTCCATTAACGAAGGGATTATTAGAGGGGGAGGGGGAGACGTGGAATGCGGGGGAGCGGGGGCGAGATAGAGATTTTGGGAGAGGTGAGAAGACCGGGAGGGAAAGTATGTTTTTTGTTAATATTTGGGGTAGGATAAGGGAATCTAGGGACTAATTGAAGGTTTTTGGGGGGGAGGGGGATTTGCTATCTGTTCCCGGTATAGCTTTTCTCTGGCGTACCTACCTTAGGTAGCCGATTGAGTGGTTTAGGTAGTTGTTGGGAGAGATATTTCGGGTTGTCAGGTGATAGGGTTTTGTGGTTGAACGGATGGGGATGGGGATGGTGTGGTTGCTTCCATTAGTTGGGGTGGAATTAAGCTATCGGAGGACGTGAAACTGTGAGATGAGAAGGGAGGGGGAAGGGGCCGGGGTGGGGTGGGGTTGACGGGAGAGTGATTCATAGCAATGGAGAAGGTTAACGCATATCTTCCAGAAAATCGTATTACGACTGAGGAACTAGAGCAAAATGCAGAGTTGGAAGGTTGAGGTACCTTACAGAAGATATCATTACCAAACATCGGAATGGCGTTCGCTTTGTATGGTGGACGAGCAAAAGGTTTACTATCCGGATAATGTGTGGGCTTTGATCTATATTGATTATGGTAGGAGGATATGAGATGAGCGTGTAGCCTGGATCAAGGTATCAAAAATGCGACATGTTTTGGGACATGAGCTTGGAGAGTCTCTCCTTGGCATTCAGAAGTGTAGGGAAAGGGAAGAAAATGGCGTGGGAGATCACAAACCTGGATGTATGAGATATTGGGAAACATTAGTGGAGAAAGTGTGACCAGACACCAAGGGAATCAACTCTGAAGGGGCGAGTAAGCGGCTGGGTACCCGAATGGTTGAAGAAATGAAGGTTGTGAGAGAATTGTGAGGAGGATGTAGATAATTTTTGGTGGTCGTGAATATGTAAGTCATTCAGACCACGGAGCTTCAAACTGGAAAATGAAAGCAGATGGAAGAGAACGAAAGATAAAAAAGCTAGTTTTGGCAGCTCATATGTAAATATAGCTAGCTAATAATGGATCGTTGAATCTGTCCCGCAGTCTCCCTTTAGTGGAAGCAATGCTCAGCTACCTATCCCTTTGCAAGTCCTCGAGTTCCCGTTGCTCTGATCTTGTGAAAAATGTACACACCGAATAAAGTCTGACGTGCCCGCACGAATGTAGCTAGTTGTACGCCCATTCATTCAAATATTCCGCTCACCATACCTCTTCGTCAACCTCGTTAGCATCTTCATCGAAGTCATCGCTAGCATCCCTGAGTTGTGTATGGAACCCGTCGCTACTGTACTCGAAATCCGTGTCTATCATTATCTTAGGAGGTGGTTTCTCGCACTCGGAATCACAACCAAGCCCATAAACAGGAAAAGGCCAATCGCCGTTGAACATCATAAAGGCAGAGACTTGCGCGCACCAAGTATTTCTAAACCGGTAATGCTCAGTTTCCAAGTGTGATCCGTATGCAAGAGGTCCTCCCGACTTCTGCTGCAGGTCCTCATCATCAAGACCCGAGAGATCAACATAACTCAGCTGGGCCATGATTGGCGCAAGAAACTTTATGGCATGCTCCCAACACGCTCCAGATGAGCAAGATTGTGGATAGCCTGGTTGACCTTGAAGGACTGGAAAGTTAATAGAAGCCGAAGAGACCTTCCCTGTCAACGCGATTCCCCACAGTCGTAAATATCGGAGCGTCCCAGTGTGACGTGCCATGAAGCCCACAAACGCATCATGATCCGCCCGGCACTCAGAGATCAGCAGCTCCTGCAAGTTTGGCCAGGACATCTGCGCAAATATGTCGGTTAACTCGGTATCATCTTCATCACTATACTCCTCGCCTTGTAAATTAATAGGTTGAAAATCCATCTGTAACGATTCCAGTCGCGGGGCAGCTGACAGAAATGCAATGAACCGAGCGATGGCATTATTAGGCCCGTCGGACAGTCGACCCATAGTTCCCATCCACGACATAAGAGTCAGGGATCGCAGATTCGAGAACGCCACAGCGACTTTATTCTCAAGAGACCGGAAGAGAGCACGATGTTCATAGTCCTCCCAGAACTCCCAAGGAATATCGTCTAATACGAGGTACTTCATGGACTTTCCACTCTTGTGAAACGCTCGAATGAGAGCGGCATGTGGATTCCCATGTTTCCGCTCAACTATGTCTCCACCAAGAACATAGTCGCTATCAAGTAATGTCTCTTGGAATATTGGCCCTAAAATAGGTTGTGGGCCTTTCATGAACTCATTGACAAGGAAAGCAGATCCAATAGACATAACATCTTCAAGATTGGGCAAGAGTAACACACATTCTTTCAAGCAGACGAGCTCCTCGCCCTTCTTGAGTATCCGACGTTGTTGACCATATAGTTCTTTAAATCGTTGCCACTTCAATTTGTGGTCCGTTGAGAGTCCTCTTGCCGAAGCATGTCTAGCAAAATTTTCCCATTGCATTAAGTCCGTGCAGGATTGATCTAATCGATCCATGAGATAAATGAGTCGTTTGACATGGCGGGACAGAGAGGCGTGATGTGCAATATTCCTCAGATTCGTGAGACTATAAGGAAGGGCAGTAGCGTAGACCTCTCGAAATATGTTTTTCGAAGCAAAGACATTAAGAGCTTTGCTAACAAGACGTAGTTGTTTCGAGCTCGCGAAGTCTGCGTGCTTAGATATCTCAGCCCAGAGTTCGTTAGGGAGATCCGCAGCTCCATCGAAGACAGGTCCTGGAATACCCGTTACTACACATGACTGGTTGCCGAAAGAGCTGTTGACTTACCGTCAAAGTTTCCCTGAGGGTACTCTAGCGGAGCATGGCGTTGAGCGTTGGCTCGTTGCGTGAGGATGCTATCGAATATTGCTGACATGTCACAGGCGCGTAGGTGAATGGCTTTTGTGTGATCTTGAAATAGACAGGAAGAGGTTAGGTATCAAAGACCGCCCGCAGGTGTGTAATCGACTACTGAAGGAAAATGCCTTTTGCGAGGAGATTTCAAAAGATCAATGACAGTGTGAAGTAACGGGCAAGCCAGGAATTCCAACGCGACTTGAGAACCGAACTTTATGCGGAAGGCGTTGAAGAAAGAAAGTCAGGAGCGAATTAAAGAATCGAGTATGACGTTCTGGGTGCAGCGCTTGCTCATACGTAGAAAGAAGGCTGAAGGAAAGTATTTTCACGTCACTGAATGAACGACGATTACTCTCGAGGGTGGAAGAACAAGAGATGAGGAGAGAATGCGGGTTCATCTATTGATACTCCAGTGTTCCTTCCTAACCTTTAAAGAGTTACAAACGATCACGTGATCAAATTATTTCTCGACCTTTAGGTTCGAGGAAGGACGAAGCGTGTGAAACGAGGTTTCCTCGTCCAAAACAGAACTCTGACCAAGCCTAACACGGGGGGAAGAAACAAACAATGAAGCGACCGTATGCTGTCCATATTCGCCAGCAAGGAAGTGCGCAGATTTCGTCGAAGAGTGGAAGGGGAGTTGTTTGAAGGCCTGGGAAAGGACTCCTATACCACTTTCTGGAAGCACTCACTCACGTATGAACGACACCGTATGACGGATACCCCGAAGCTCTACTTCTACAGCGGCCAACTGAACCCGGGAATCATTGAGAAGAAGAGATATTTGACGGGGTCTTTGTAATGATAACTCCCTTTCAGATCTTACACCCAAGAAAGCACTTGCTGACTGATTTTGATTACAGGTTGCGGTCTATATTGCTCGATTCCTAGAAGACGGACCTGAGGCCAAACTACCGTGCAAGCATTGAGCATCTTGATGTATCTTACCACGGCGCGTTTCCAAGTCGCCTTTCTCCAGTTCAGCTTGCGTACAATTCGCAGGGTCTGAGACTAACGACCCAATAAAGTGGTGGTCCACAAGGGCCTATTGTCGTAAGACAGAGAGGACTGAAGAATCCGGAGTAAACACTCCGGGGTATGGGAGAGAAAAAGTCACAAATCGCCCCTTCAGCACCATATTGCTGCGGCCGGCCTCTCAAATGATCCTCGAAACCGTCCTATATGTAACGTCTATCCCTCCTCTTCGCAAAGGCTCAGCACACTACACAGACAAAGTGGCCCAAACTCTTACAAATGTCATTCGCCCTACAGACTGCAGTATCCTGTAGACCAAAATCCACTTTCTCGAAGCTTCGACATAATTCCATGCGCGCAGCACTTCAACGATTGGCATTCCTCTTGTTCCCATTACCAGTGGTTTTGGATTCTTATAGCCACGCAGGACACCATAAAGCATACTATTGGAATATCCTGCGAAATGGATGATGGGTTCGAGAGAAATGACATTTAGGAGAGCCAATCACGACTGTCTTCATAAACTATGGGGCACATTCGGTGGAGCGTCCGCATCCCCGACTTGAAGAGAGCGACACTTCCATGAGAGAGTGAAGGATGATAACAAATATGTCAAAACCATCCTTCGAAGCAACAAATTTATCCAAATTTTGCTATGCTCGCATTCATCCACTCATGGAGTCGACTCTGTCGACTCTGGTCAATCGAAAGAATTCCACGGTTCACAGAACCAGAAGCGAATCTGTTAGAGCAACCATCTAAACCCACTTTGGTGGCGATTATCCGTCGATGCGCTGCAATGCAGACGATTAAAGCCCAGTATTGTGGCTAGTACCTTTCCGGAGGGAAACTCCTCCAGGTTAGAGGGTTCACGAGTTCCGGAGATCTCTCCGCTCCTACCATCTTGGCGCGATCAAAAAGAATTTATACTTCCTCAGCACCTCTGGGTCCTCAAATCTTCCAATGGTGCTTTTAAGAGCGTTATTCACGAATCGCCGTGCATTTGGGAAATCGTCAGCGAAGGATGACTGATAATGCGCGAGACCCAACGTAGCCCACCCAACGAGTTCGAGCAACTATCTTCCCAGAATCATTGCGCGAGAGACGATGGTGCCGAATTAAATAATTTATGGAGGTCTGGCAGGAATTCTGGCTGCACTGTGTCGTGGGAAGTTCGCCATGCAGGCTCACATGCGGGGTAATGTCCATAGGGAGAGATATGTCCATTCACGCTTTCCTGATAACCATGTCCAACGGCTATTCATACGCGTGTCGACTGAAGAAAATCCGACAAAAGAAGCTTCGCACTGCCGGCAGAAGAAACTCCCTCCAAAGCCACGATAACCATTCTAAAGAATACTCAGAAAGCGGCATTTATGGGGACAATAAAAGATCTTCGAACTAAGTCGTGAGAAATGATATCTCAATTCGTGTTTAGAAGATTTCGAATTTGCATCAGGCTCTGGGCACCTCTCTCCTCCGCGGAGGGACCTCGCAGTCTCCTAGCGCCGGGTGCAGGTTCATGGAAGCCAAACTTAGCTCCGTCAGAGACCCAGTCAGCAGAGAACGTGGAGGAATACTTTTTGTGGATCGCAGCGACAGGTTGAACGTATGTTGCCCTTGTGCAGGCATTGATCATATCGTCGATACGATAAACTTGCTTAGTATTTTGACGCGGGATGGCCATAAGGTCATCGAGGTTCTTGGGTAGGCGGATGGAGCAATCAATTGCAGTCCTGCGTAGCATCTCTTGAAACGGACCTGCTATCGGGAAGCCTGCTCGAGATTCCATCAAAACCTCGAGCCCAAATTGTATGGCACTAGCACCATCTTTACTCGGGATCTCGACACCAAGGGGAAAGAATCGGGCGATTACGTCGATCAAGTGGAGAACTGCAAACATTTGCAAGACTGGCTGGAATTGACAGGTATATTGGGTTCGATAATGCTGGTCAAGGAGGAAAAGCCCTTGCTGTGCGTTGCTCCAGATGATCTCCTCGACTAGAACGGATGGAAAGCCTTCGAGGTCGAGCAATGGACGAAGTAGTTGAACTACGGAGTTCGAATACAAGATTCTGCAGAATGTCAGATGGTCCACTTCAATGATCGTGGCTTGACTCACAGTAACGAAAGTACATGCGGCAGAGCTTGACTGTTGTTATGCTCTATATTTCCGATGAAACCGGGTAGATCCTCACGCCATGCCACGAATCTGTGGTATTGCACTAAGACTTGATGGGCAGTGATTGGAGGTCCTCGCTGAGCGTACATCATGGCCGTAACATCGGTGATGATAGCAGTAAGCTTCGACTTCTCCCGATTTGTAGTGGTCAACAGACCCGGCCATGCAGGGCATTCATCGTTGACAAAACGATAAAAATACCAGTTAGCGTCATCCAATTTCCTCTCGATATCTTCGGTATTTTCGACGGGGAGAACATTCGTACTTTGTGGTACCTGGAAGGTCATCTGGGCCCACTCACTGCTTAATTAGTTCTGGGCAATGATGAAGGGTGGGAGGGCTACTAACGCGTTCAAATTGTCCAGTCCACGAACAGTGTTTCCCCAAGCCTCTTTAAACCCTTCATCATCCAGAAGAGGAACCCTGGAAATATTATCAGTTGCAATTCTAAGGTAAGATGCGGCACGCAATCCATTAGCATGCGAGCATTCCACCAAGAACATAACCGCGAATGCTTGAATGCTGGTGATACTTGTATCATCGGGGTCAAGTTCTGCCTTCACGGCATCGCTAAAATCCGTACCAAGATGCTCATAGTCGACTTCATCTGTATCAGCGGCAGAGTGTAAATGGCAAGCCAAAGCGCAGATGGCGTTGACCAGTAGGGGTGAACAATAATTGGCCGACTGGTGTTGGTAGCTCTCGACAAAGTGGCCCTCGCTGAACAATGTGTGCACCGGGTGGACCCAAGCAAAATATAGCTGGAACAGATGATGAAAAGCCGCCACATCCAGTGTTACAGAAGTCCATCGAAAGGCTGTCGAGATGGACCCATCCATTTCGTGATCGGAAGCTTCGAAGGTGGAATGTTGAGATTCTCTGGGTGAAACGGTCTCCTCGACCACGGGAGATCGACCTAGCCATTCGACGATGGCTTCATACGTCTCGTCATTTTTGAGTCGTTCTATGATCTCAGGGACCTTCCCATCACTCGACAACGCTTGTATGATCTGTTCTGTGAGATGATCCTTCGCCCTAAGCACTTTGATCTCCTTGACGAGCTCTTCCTTTGCATGCTTGATATGGACTTCGTAAACGCATTCTGAGGTCTCCAGTCGCGAAGAACATCTCTTGCAGGGCTTTTTACCATCACACTGAGAAAAAAAAAGTTAGCCAGGAGAGTTGCTTGGGTTGCAGAGCTAATAGATGAAGATCTGCACGCAAAGAATAAGCAACATGCCACCCTTGAAATGACATACCTTTGCCCGGGCTTTCTTGCAGTTAACGCAAGCATTGCGTGTTACAGATTCAGGAACTCTTCGACGTTTGCCGCTGCTATTCTCCTGTTCTTTCTCTCCGCGGGCCTTACGTGGATCGGATCCTGTAGACTCGGATGTGGACGGACCAGGAGTACTGCTGCTGTCTCCAAACGAGGGACGAATTTTGCGAAAAGACATGGTTATTAGCGTTTCAAAATTGTGCCATTCCGGCCAGTTGATTCAGGGTTCTGGTTGTTTAAGACCAACAAGCAGCTGGAGAAGTTGATAGAGATATTGAAATTCCTATGTGCGGCGGTAAGGTGGGAAGAAGTATCTTGATTGTGGACTTCTGATATAGACGAACGCATGCTCAGGAGACCTACTCCGTCCCTAACCAAACAATATATGCGCAACCACGGAGTATGTGGCCTCGGCCTCGCGGAGATCTCCTCACTTGTTCTCACGTCAGTTGATTGGTTCCAGGACTGAGAAATGTTGCTGCATTTCACTGCGTAACCATAGATATTCTCTGAAGTAGTTCAAGGCGGAGCGAGACCTTTGAAGAATCCTAACATGTCATATTTACTAGGATCGGAGCTGGGATCGAGGCCCGACGGGACCCACACCACAGGTGTGGAAATCGTTCTGTTGCCCAGTATCGTAGGCTACAACGAGCTTGCTAGGTAGATACCCAAGCCAGTTGCACGAAGGTGCGAGATGCAGGGTTATGTGGAAAGGCGTTAGGGACTTACGACTAGTCAGAAAGCAGTCGATCAAAACTGCTCGATACAACATCGATGTTAGATCGATTCGCAACCCGCATGCCATGTTGTCAGACAGGACCTACAAGAATAAACGATGAGCTGGATGAGCCGCTTCTTAGTCGTTGTAGTGGCTAAGTCCGAAGGTGTTCGATGCAGTGCATACTGGACGATTTGCGGAAACGATTAGGCGCAGCTGACGCCCTAAATAAGTCTGGCGGTAGCTAAATTATACCTGGGCTATAATGCAGGTCAGTGAGGCTTGGGACAAACGCTTGCTACCTTTGCGGCTGCGTGGCTGGTGCTTCAATGTCCAGATCAGGATAGAAAACGGTTACAGGTTTTGAGAATACCCTGAGAGAGGAAGAAGTGAATCCTCCATTTGACGTTGGTTGCGAACTCATTCGAACTTATTAGCATTACGACAGGCTTCCACATACCTGTTCAAGCGAATCTGGTTGTCACCGAGGTTATTCGTATGGCTACTTTGTAGCAGTCAATCCGAACAATCAGCGAAGCAAAGATCCGGTCGTTATTTTATCTTCATGAAGATCAGGGACCAACTAAAAAGCCGTTTACTCTATACGAGAGTTACCCAGAAGCCGGGCGCTAGATCTAGTTCCAGGATTCCCCAAATCAGGCGTCAGGCGAATTATCTCTCTCTGATCACTATAAAAAGCATGGGAATAAAGCAGATTCCAATGAAGATTGATATTAAGTTTAACGGATCTTTCTCCGCTACGCTTTAATGTACTGTGGGCTGTTGATTAGCACTCAAACAGGGTTCTCAGTGGAATCGAGATGCGGAGCAAAGCCCGCCCCCGAGATTCGCAAGCATTAAACCGATGTTCGTCTTTAAGACAGCCCTATCGCAGTTGGAACGGCAGAGAGTGTCCGTATCCACAGTTTGTATGAGATGATAAGCAGTCCTCCCACACATTGCAAGGGTCGATTATCAACCCACCATCACCTCACGCAATGAAATGATGGAAAGACAAAATCATTTCATGCTATATCACGTGGAGGCAATCCTCTTTCTTCTAAGCAGCTTTACAAATTACGCCCTACACCCTCTTCCTCAATTTATGCATTGATATCACGCCACTACCCCATCTATCAAATTCTTCAAATCTTCAAATCCGGCTCTCCCAGCCGGGCAAATCTGTTATCAAAACAGCAAACATCTTGACAGGACGTTGACCTGACCAGTCAAGCCACCAATCACATCCGAGCTGACTTTTGCCGCCGGATTTGTTCTCCGGGCCACTCACAATGCTCAGTCTGACATCCTGACGACGACACCTCAAGCACCTACGAATCATCACGCAGTATTCTCTACCGGAGACATTTCCTATGTCATGGTAAACCCTGATTCCGCTCTGTCATTGTACATCGTGTTAACTGCATCTGCCGTGTCATAGCGCATATGAAGTCGATCTACCTGCCATACCTAGCCATTTCCCGGAAACATCCCTGGCAAGAAAGGCGGGAAAGAGTTGTAGTCTTTTTCGTGTTGTTGTGTCTCTTAGGTGCGGATATGAAGTTTAATCGCTTTTAGACTAAACTACGCTTGAGATTGCTAGAACGGCAGCTCCTGGGTCCGAGAGCGTGGCCTAAATGACTAAATCAGCTACTAGGATGTGGAGGGGTCAATTAGTCCTCCTACATGAGGTCCATAGCTAGAACTGCTCACAGACGACATCTCAATCTGATGTAGAAGCATCTTGACGGTCAAGTAGCGAATCGGGAACTACTGGGAATAACGTAGCGGCGATGCACGCTTTTGTGACCTGAGTGACGGTATAGCTGAGCTCAGAGATGTTAATGTGACTTGTCAGGAATATCTATAGGTGCGATATTTTTTGTGGTAAATGTAGTTGTTCGTTGACGCTGATTTGAGAAGCTTGATTGTGATACTGTAGATTTCGTAGAAGTGGTTACCGAGCTATGGTTAGTTGTTTCTCAGTGGAGAAAAAAAAAATTTATATCAGAAGGAAATAATAGGACGTCTAGAGAGAAAAGAGGATTTAAGAAAAATGTGGCAGACGCGCAGGTGAAGCTTATGTAGGTTGGGAAGCAGGGTCCTCGCGTACAATTCTGGCACAAGATAATTACAGCAATGAGTGTTTATTGGGCCATGAATAGCCATTAATGTACATCTATCTTTAATCCAAGCTTTTGATCATACATGAGTGAAGAAGCTTTTTCTAAAAGTCAATTTAGACATCATATCAGCCACCAACATAGGCAACTGAACAGACATCATGTACATATCTCAACCTCCCATACTATTTCACCCATCCCCATGCTGTACACACTTAACCCCCTCCACCCACCTACCACCCCTGATTCCTCAACCCCTTAACCCTCCCCACCGTCCCCTTAAACCCCTCCATAAATCGCCTCCTCCACCTCTCCCTCCTCAACCTCTTCCTCTTCAACCCGCCCCTCTCATGAAATCGCTGCCTCGTACTATCAGCTCTCACTTTATTCCGCGCACAACTCTGCTCCAACAGTCTAATTCCTCTACTTATGTCGAGACTGGGGCCGATGGCGACTTCGCGGCCGAGAGAGGGGTTGAGGTTCAATGCGACTTTGCGTCGTTTGGGGGGAGAGATGGAGGAGAGAATCGAGGATATGCTAGGGTTTGCGGGGGTGGTGAGGGAGGAGGGGGGGGTTGGGGAAAGCATGCGTGAGGTGTCGATGCCGCTTCCTGAACCAGAGCCAGTTAGGGAGAAGCGTGCAGCGTTTAGTTGGGAGAGGATCTCGTCGTTTGTGGAGCCGCCGTTGAATTGTTTTTCTATCTGTTCACGGGCAGTGGGGTCGCGGGAGGGGGAGAGCCAGGATTTGCTGGAGGGGGTTGAGGAAGAGGTGGAAGATTGGTCTTCGGCGGGCGGGGTGGAGGTGGTTGTCGGGTTGTATTTTATTGCGTTTTGTGAAGCTGTAGTCCCGAATGCTCGTCTCGTGAGACTGTTTCGAGAAACATTACAGCTTAATTGGAGCATTGGAATCCATCGTGTCGCCGTTGATGGCGTGAGGGAGAAAAGAGGAGGGCCATTGGTACGAAGGAGAGCATCAGCTGCTCTTAGAAGCTCCATTTCGCTAATTGAGGATCAGTAGATTATTTTTAGAGTCTGCGAGAGGAAGTAAACGTACTTTGATGAGATTTTGATAGTGAGAATGGAGGTGTCGTTGAAACGAGAAGCTTTGAGAGCCTCATCAATCAATGATCGCGCTAAATTTATAAGGGCCCGTGCACTGATGAATTCTGAGATTCAGAGCTCGAAATTTTGACCAGCACGTTGACGACAATACCTGGCGACGTGTTATTGTGCATCGCATTGGGGTTTTTTCAACTCATCAACGTCGAAGGCGATCAGACTATTTTCTAGGACTACCTACAATATGTCGTACAACCCTTACGGAGGTGAGAATCTTTCCAGTCGCACTCTCGAGCTCATCTTATTTACTCTTACTAACTTTACCAATAGCATCGCCTTATGGCAGACCTCCAGGATTTGGCGCCTTCCCTGGCCAAAGTGGTCCTCCGCCAGGCATGGGACCACCTCCTGGAATGGGTAAGACAGACTCTCCTATCCCACCGCGCAAACTAACATCTACAGGTCCTCCACCAGGCATGTCAGCGCCAGGTACGGCACCTCCTCCTGGCGTACAGCAAGCCAACAGTACACAGGCTAGCCGACCAAGCGGGCTTCCCGCAAGCTTTCAAGGTCCTCCTAATATGCCGAATATCAACTTCTCTGCACCTGTTATCCGATTAGGTACTGGTCCCTCGAAACCAGCTACTCCTTTATCTGGCGGTGGACGAAGAGAGAGCGCGGATCCTATGTCTGCGGGTGGAGCAAGGTTGGGGCTTGGTGCGGAAAGGGGAATGGAAGCACAGAGACAAGCGTTAAGGGAGAGCATGATGTCTTTGGTACCGCCCACGAAGGAGGAAATTGTGCGAACAATATTCGTTGGGGGGATCACAGAAGGATGCGGTGGCGATGATGGTATTGAGCGACTATTAAGTACAGCTGGGCGACTGCGAAGATGGGACAGAGCTGTTGATGCAGATGGCAAGCAATGTTCATTCGGATTTGCACAATACGATGATGCAGAGAGTTTGGCAACCGCCGTGGAGGTTCTTAAGGATATCGAGATACCTACCAAAAGGCAACAACCAAGCGATGGAGTCAAGAAGGAAGATAGCGACGACGACAAGATTGAGAAAAGTAAGCTACTCGTGTTTATAGACGACAATTCGCTCAACTACCTCGAAAACTACCAATCGAAACGAGGAGACGACTCAAATGCAGAGCAAGCGCGGTTAGATGCCGCAAAGGCTGGCTTGAAAGCTGCGATCTTTGAACTGTTTCACCCACCGATGTTTGTGAAGCTCGAGGAAGGCGGCGAGGATACTATGATGCAAGATGCAAACAATGGGGGTGATAACGTCGAGGTTGTCAACATACCTCTAGCTGTTGATGATGAGTTGGCGGACATACCTGCAGAGATGCGCGAGACCGTTGCACAAGAAATTGCGGCATTCAGAGATCGTAGTAATAGGCGAGATATGGAACGACTAAAACGCGAGGAGGAGATGGAAGCTATGGAACGACAACGAAATGGTGGTGGTGCCCGAGCATCACGTCTTGCATCACCAGGTCCCCAAGTCCCCAGCGGACCAGCTGGTGGCTCCAACAACATTCCTCTAGGACCACGAGGTGTCCCGAATGCGCCCTCGGGACCAAAGCTTGGTGCGCAAATCCCTCGAGATTACCAACAAGGTGTCAAGTTTGTCAATGGGAGTGGTACAAATGGCGCAGCTGGCGACAATGTTTGGATCAATCGCGAGGACGAAGATGACTCTGCATCCGACGAAGAACTCGAGAATCGTCGGATCGCCAAGAAACAGGCCGAGCAAGAGAAGCAATATTTGGACCAAGAGCGACGGTGGTTGAACAGAGAGCGATCACGTACTGCGGCCGTACAGCGTGAGAAGGAACGTGAGGACGAAGATGCTGCCAACGCCAATGCGGAGAAAGAGAAGGCAGCTCAAAGATTGAGAGATTGGGACGATGATTTGGAAGCCTCGAGGAAAACAGAGGAATACTATAATGATCGAAGCATGTGGATTCGAAACCGTGCTACATTCAGAGCTCGAGAATCTGCTGCGGACGATCGTGATCGGGAGCAAGAGAAGAAAGAGCGACAACGCGATGCTGCTGATAAGGAACAAGCGCGGGGTATGGCAGATTCCTTTCTCGATCGCCAAGCCGAAGAACTCGAATCGAGACCCAACCGGATGGCCGCTCAACAACCATTCAAGTTGTCCCTCGGTGCCGCAGCTCAGAAGGCTCAGAAGGCCGCTCCACCTCGACGTACTGTCGCTGAAGTTGAAGGGCTCCTCGAGGATGAGGAAGATACATCTAAGGCCTCCAAGCGAACTCTTATTCCTATCAAATTTGATCCATCTGCTCCATCGGCCGCATTATCAGACGAAGAACGAGATCAAGCCGTTCGGCAACTTGCTGCAGAAATTCCAACGGAGAAAGAAGGGTTATGGAAGTGGGATGTCAAATGGGAGTTTGTGGATGACACGGTTATCGTGGAGAAGTTAAGGCCGTTCGTGGAGAAGAAGATTGTGGAGTATCTTGGGGTGCAGGAGCAGTTACTGGTTGAGGTCGTGGAGGATCATGTTAGGAGTCGAGGGAAGCCTGGTGATTTGGTAGAGTCGCTGGAAGGGGTAAGTCGTTTCCCTACCCTAATTTTTTTTTTTTGAAGAATGTTCACTGACTTTGATAGGCTCTGGATGAGGAAGCTGAGGTATTGGTTAAGAAGCTATGGCGAATGGTTATCTTCTTCTCCGAATCAGAAAAGCGTGGCCTTTCTGCATAAAGACGATATAAGTGGTGCTCCGAAGACCGGGATATGTCTTAATGCTTGCACGATGCCTGCGTGATGCATTAGATGAAGATGGGATGAATATATTGGGTCCGTAGGTACTTGGCTGAATTATATTGCATTGAACGGCGTTTATTAAGTTGTACAATAGGAAGAATATCAGCCACATATCAGAAGATCAATGCTCTGAAATAATAGTGCTGAATTTCCCATATCTCCAGATTTGGCTCCATAGCTCCTTCCTTTCTTGTGTGAAAACCCAGGATTACCTTGGTCGCTCCCACTCTCCCCCTCATTTCTCCCACAGTCAAATTTCAAATATAGTACATTACCATATCAGAATCATCAGTCTCATCAGAATCAGCAGATTTCAGCAGATCGAAACATGGCACAACGATCTCAACCCAAAAGCCTGCATTGCTCCTTGAGGCGATTATTCGGGTCTCGATGTACTCAAGTTGGACTAAGATGAGAGCACAGACTATGATAAGGACTTGACTATCTGCTTTACATCTAATCATTCGCTGCTTCTACTAGTTCAATGCTAGTTTACTGACTCTGCACCTCAGCAACAAGAGACTTGACGAAAGTCATTGCAACTATCAAGGCTTTGCCTGACACCTTTTCGAACGAGATAACTATGGTCATAAACGATTTATGCCCCACCAATGTTGTTCGGAACTTGCTATCCTACTGCTGGTCCTGTCAACTGCTATAGGGAAACAAATGCAAGGGTACATGAATGCAACGTGGTAAATTTCAAGCCAGAAGAGAAATATAGCTGTTCATTAATCTCTCCGTTCGGCGACGTGAAACTTTGTTGCCTCGAGAGGTGTTTGTGCAGAGAAGTAATCATTATATGATAAGTCCTCAGCCGTCAGAAGATTTGAATTCAGGTTGTCAAAGTTCCTAAACATTGTGCCCAAAGTAACGTATAATTCACAATACGCCAGACTAGATGTTCAGTTGAAGGGCAATTTAAGAGAAGGCAGGAGACATACTTTATTCCAGCGCAGGCCCGGCTACCTTTAGAGAATGGCACAAATGCCTTTTCCATTCGTCGTGCTTCCTTGGGATCAAGCCAGCGTGTTGGATCGAACTTTTGGGCTTTGGGAAAGTAGGTCTCATCGTGATGCATGTCCCATACGGACATGGATACGAAGGACTATTTTATCAGCCATTAAAGTAGGCAGGCTTACGAGCAAACTCACGCCAGCTTGCAGGTGATAGCCACTGAAAGTTGCACCAGGTTCAGGAACAATCCGCGGCAAACGCCCAGGAACTCCGAATGAAAGTCTCCTGAATTAGCCAAGACCCATAATTCTCACGCTATACCCACCTTAATCCTTCTTTTATTACCCCTGTCTGGCTAAACGTTAGACGTGGATAACAGCAAATAGGAATAGTCAGTTACCAGGTACGGAAGCTTTTCCAACTTCAAATACTCTAATTTCTCGTCGGGATTCGGGAAGGCTGCTTTCAATTCTACCGTTAGTTTCTCATATATGGCTGGATTAATTACTACATTGTAAGCCGCAACAGTCATCGCATTGCCTGTAGTATCTGATGCAGCGTTGAGTACTGCATAAGATTCATTTTTGATCTGGTCTGGCGTCGGAACTTCTTAGTTATTCGCTGGTCCCAGTAATGGTTCGAAGATACAAGGCTGCTCTATCTTTTCTCCTGCATTAAGTTTGGCTCTAACAGCGAGAACCTGTGCTAAAGATTGCTAGAGGTGTCAAAATTCGTCAAACATGAGAAGATAAGGCATTAGAATACCTCAAGGAGAGTCAAAATATGATTTAATGGTTTGCTCATCTTTTTCGCTACACTGGGAGGTAGAGAAAGAGCAAACGTCTGTATTGCAGGCCACTGCTGAAACACCCACCACGTTGGACTAATTCCGCCTGTCAATTCAAAGAATTCACGGCCTAGATCTTCGCGGGACAAGAGTTCGTAGCTTTTTCCGAATGCTTAGTCGGAGATCACATCAACTGAGATGGAGCGAAAAGCATGATGCAGATCCACGGCTTCATTTCGAGAAAATTTTGAAGTCATGATATTCAAAAGCTTTTCTGCGCGAGCTTGGACGAGGTATTCCAATTTGAGAACATTTCGTCGAGAGAAAAAGGGATCAAGCCTTGCTCTGCGAGGCTTATGTACTTCGTTGGAGCCAGCAGTAAATGTCGAGTAACCGGCTCCGAGGGCGCCATAAAACTGGGTGACTTTGACAAATTTGGAACCTACGGAGTAGATAACTTCATAGTGATCAGGATTGATTAGATGAACTTCATCAGGGGTAATGCGCACAAAATCGCCTAAATATGGATTAGAACGATGTTTACTATTGTTGGGAGTCCTAACCCTACCGTATTTTTTGTGCAGCTCTGATACCTTGATATAGTATCGACTTTTACCACCCGCAAGGCCATGATATGTTTGGTAGAGGTATGTAACAGCCGCCAGCTTGGGTCCGGGAATATGCGCAAGGGGATGCTGGTAGAGGTTATACAATACCCTGTGGACCAGCGAAGCCAAGAAAATAGTCACGACTAGGCAGAGCGCGACCAGAGAAGGAGAATAATTTGCGGCAAATTCCATCATCGTGAGTGTTTCGCAGCCGAATAGCAAAGAAAATGATGGTAGTGTCTAGGGAGAACTAAAGTTGCTGAAGCGAAGGTGGAGATCAGTCGTTGATAGGCTGGGGAATGCGGGGCAAGAAGACCGTTTGGTATCTGCTATATATTGCAGGGTGGCCCTGTCGATACTGACGAATGGGGAGAGGCTTGCGTTACGATGAGGCCGCATCATGGACTCGTTGTTAGATCTTCCCGACCGTAGGAATTGGAGTATAAGCTATCATTGTCTAAAAATTATAAAGCAATGAGCTCCTTTTCCAACATTCTCTTTTCTTTAAAAAATCGTTTATAGTCAATTATATATTTTGTTGATTAAAGACTTGGAAGCTAACTAGGAGTTGTTTAGGGATTTCATACTAATCCCTCCATTTTGTTACCTTGCGAAATTTTAGTAGATTGAGAAAGCTTTTATAACCTTACAAATCAGTGAGATATCTAGGGTAAACCGGCTGATACTCTTTCACCCGGGATCTAATCTAGTGTAATGCGATCAATTTTGGTTCTACTCAAATCACTGTAGTTTTCCTTATTTAAGTTCGTAGAGAGTCTGGTATAGTCTTTGCTGAAGTATATTTGAATATAATGGGAGGCTTCGATGGAATGTGGAAGAGTTAGGGTTACGTTGCGTGCTGATGGGAATGGCAATGTGGGGCATGAGGGTTATGAAGGTATATGTTTAGATTTTTCGAGTAAATGGGGGTGGGTGTGGAGTTGAGGTAGGTATGTGTTGGAAGAGTAAGGGGGGTGCCTCGCTAAAAAAAATAGCGGCTCGGGCTCGGGGCCTTTCGACAGGATCTCTGTATATACTCAGAACTTTGGAGTTCACACCTACCTTTAGTTTAACGGCTCAAGTTAATTATGATAGTTGTGTTTTTGTTCGACTAGGAGCGTAGATATAATATTGCTATATCAGGTCGTCTTGAGATGATATCTCAAAAAGCTGTCAGGTCTTATGAAGCAAGACAACCTTCATTATACTACAGGAATCATCCAAATCACAATAAGGCGCTACAGAAAACCAGAAAATTCAACAGATTGCATGACTACCAAACAAAAAGTCAACCTCTTCTTCGCTTGTCCTTCCATTCCACAAGCGTCCCACGCGCTTATCGAATTCTTGATCTTGCAAGAGCGCCGGAGTTTAATTACCTTTTGTTATGTATCTTGCTTGACAGCTTCGGCACCCTGGTAGCAGGAGACTTGCTTCGAAGAGTAGATCTCTCCTTGCTTCCAGGCCGGGTTCCGATTATTGGTGGTAGCACACGCAGGATGCAAGGTCGCGGTTCCTGATGCGGTATATTTCGCAGCTCCAGGCCTACAAAACATTGATATCAGCAAATATTTTCTTTCATCGACCTTGTGTCAGTGAACATGGCGTATTTTCGGCTCTAACTTACTGTTTCGAGAGGTCATAGCATGACCAGGTAGGTATTGTTGAACTTCAAGAGCTTCGATGGCTCGTCATAAGTAAATGATAGAGCGCCATTGGGGAATTTGCAAGTATAGATTACATTTCCATGGGGGAAATCGTCTAACTGAGTGCCGTAGGCGCTACAGTGGGAGCTGGTTTCGGCTGCTGGATTGGTCAGGCTGAAATTGACAGGAACCCCGAAAATTTGGTGAGCCGGGGTCGAAAAGGTGTAGGAACCTCGGTAGACAAAGCCAATTACAGCCCATTGGAATTCACTGCCGGATATAGTCTTACAGGTATTGGTACTGCGCTTTTCTGCAAGCATAGGGGGAGGAGAGCAACGGTGGTGGAGAGGAGGGCGTACATTTTGTCTCTGAGTGGGTCGTTCGAAGACATGATAGACTAAGGTCGAAAGGGATTAAGTACTATGATTATATTATTGAATTGCTAATGAGATGAGTGCTGTGAATGATCGATAACCTGGGTCCGACTTCATGTGTTATATAGTTGGGAGAATGTCGCGAAACATCACAAGACAACATTGTGACCAAAACCTAGGTCAGAAGAGAAACGTTACCATTGCTACTGTATTGCACCTTATGGAACTACTGCTCTACAGTAAATGCAGCTATTTTGATCTCTAAGTTTTCCAAAATATATATATTTTTCTGTTTTTTTTTTTTTTTTTTTTTTTTTTCAAACCAAAATCATTCTTAAATTTTTAAAAAAACTTTTTTCCTTGGGGCGGGCGGGCAACTTTTTATTTTTCTTTCAAACGACTTTGAAGCTTGTGGTTTTTTA
>Ga0182030_10008210_pt1 | contig 21659 bp, 14 predicted proteins | sample 812S3MmetaG_FD_121299 | JGI IMG/M metagenome (GOLD analysis project Ga0182030, IMG submission 121299) | Permafrost microbial communities from Stordalen Mire, Sweden - 812S3M metaG (Illumina Assembly) | ecosystem: Environmental > Terrestrial > Soil > Wetlands > Permafrost | place: Sweden...
GCCGGCCTGGAACGCGGCATCGATTGGACCGGGGCCTTCTGGGTCGCCAGCGGCGTTCCTCCCTTGGTGTTGTTTTCCATCGGCGCCGTCGCGGCCACCGTCGGCAAGCTGTCCTGGGTGATCTGGATGGCGTCGATCGCCATGGGGTTCATTCAATCGTTCACGTATGCCGAGATCGCGGGACTGTTCCCGAACAAGGCGGGCGGCACCTCGATTTATGGGGCGATGGCGTGGGTGAGATACGGCAAGCTGGTCGCGCCCATTTCGGTCTGGTGCAATTGGTTCGCCTGGTCGCCGGTGCAGGCCACGGGTTCGGCCCTCGCGGCCGGCTACATATTGAGCGGCCTGTTCGCGCCCGATGCGGCGATCAATACGTGGCAGTGGACGTTGCTCGATCTCGGGTCGCTCAAAACAGGCCTGACCCTGCGCGTCAATGCGACTTTCGTGCTCGGCGCCGTCATCCTGCTGGCGGTCAAGTTCATTCAGGACGGCGGCATCCTGCGGTCGGCCAATACCACCAAGATTCTGGGCATCTCGGCGATGATCCCGCTGCTCCTGATCGGCATCGTACCCATTCTGACGGGCGACATCGTCAAGGCGAATTTCTTCCCGCTGGTGCCCCTGGCGCATGACGCGCTCGGCCGCGTCGCCGACGGCACCTGGAACATGGCGGGCATCACGGTATTCGCCGCCGGCATGTTCCTCGCCGCCTGGTCCACTTATGGATTCGAAACCGCGGTGTGCTACACCGGAGAATTCAAGAATCCGAAAACGGATACCTTCAAGGCGATTTTCTACTCCGGTTTGCTGTGCGTCGTCGTGTACACCCTGGTGCCGTTCGCCTTCCAAGGTTTTCTCGGCTTGGGCACGCTCATCCACCCGGCCGTTCTCGATGCGGCCGGCCACGTCGCCACTCCGGCCGAATATGGCGGCATGCTGGCGCCGGATATCTACAGCGGCATGGGCGTCGCGACCGTCATGGCCAGGATGGTCCACGCCGGCCAGCTGGTCGGTGCGATCGTGGTGATCATGCTGATTCTGGCGCTGGTCCTATCGTTGATGACGTCCATGGCCGGCTCCTCGCGCACCCTGTACCAGGCGTCGCTCGACGGCTGGCTGCCGAAGTATCTCGCCAAAGTGAACGCTCATGGCGCACCGACCAATGCCATGCTCACCAATCTCGGCTTCAATCTCGTGCTCCTGCTGCTCTCCGACTCGGTGTTCGTCATCGGCGCCGCGAATATCGGCTATCTCATATTCAATTTCCTGAACCTGAACGCCGGCTGGATCCATCGTCTCGACCGGCCCCGGCAGGAAAGGCCGTGGCGCGCTCCGACGTGGATACTGGCCGCCGGCGCGGTGCTCTCCTTCGTGAATCTCGCCTTCATGGGATTCGGCGCCGACGTCTACGGCGCCGGAACGCTCAAGACCGGCCTGATTTTCGCGGCTCTCATCGTGCCGGTGTTCGTCTATCGCCACTACATCCAGGACAAGGGCGAGTTCCCGCGCGACATGGCGGACGACCTTGACGCGGTGGACGGCGAACGCATCGTCAAGCGCGCCGGCATCTGGCCCTACGCGGTGCTGGCCTTGGGGATTGCAGTGGTCGCGGTCACTCATCACCTCGCGGTCTACTAGACATGCTCGTTACCGGAATCAAGAGCAAGCCCGTCTATGCCCCGCTGCAGCCGGACCTTCGCGGCCGCTATCATCTGATGCTCGGCCTGGGCGTCGGGGCAGCCCCGCTGCTGCGGGTGCTGGCCGAGATGCAATCCAGCGGTGCGCAGGCACTCGGCAACACGCGCGTGCTTTTCGTTCCGGAAGCCGATGCGGAGCGTGCTGCGGCCGGGATCGCGCGATTCGAATCGGCGTCGGTCGGCGAAGTGCAATCCTTTCCCGACACCGCGTCCCTGCTGGCGCGGTTCAGGGATATCCTCGAGGATTCCTTGATGGGTACGAGGTTGTATGTGGCGGGGCCGGAGAGCTTCATCGGTCTCGCCATGAAAATCGCCTTGGAATTCAATCTCAACAAGGATGAGATCCGCGCCGAGGAATGCGGCACGCTGGCGCGGCGGGTCTATTGCATTCACTGCCGCGAGACGACGGAGAACGTGCGGACCAACATCGTGCAGTGCGTCGGCTGCCAACGATGGCTGCTGGTGCGCGATCACTATTCGCGCCGCCTCGCCGCCTACATGGGCGTCATGGCGGACGCGGAGGCGCCGGGTGAGCTGCCGCCGCTCAAGGAAGTCTTCCTGTGAACGACTCGCAGACCATCTCGGTCGAAGTCGTCGGCGTCGAACAGGTGACGCCGCAGATCAAGCATTTCAAGCTGGCGCCGGTCGGCGGCGGCAGCCTGCCTGTGTTCTCGGGGGGCTCGCACATCATCGTCGTCATGCAGGGCGCGAACCGCGTGCACAAGAACCCCTACTCGTTGCTGGGCTCTCCTTCGCAGCTCGATACCTACGAGATCGGGGTGCGGCGCATGGAGGAATCGCGCGGTGGTTCGCATTTCATGCACGACACCATCAAATTGGGGAGCCGGTTGGAGATTGCGCACCCGGTGAACCTGTTCGCCCTGGACAAGATCGCCCGCAAGCACGTGCTGATCGCCGGCGGCATCGGCATAACGCCGTTCCTCGCGCAGCTCGAGGACCTGCATGAGGGCGGCGTCCCCTACGAACTGCACTACTCGGTGCGCTCCTCGGAACATGCGGCGTTCCTGGAACGCTTGCGATCGCGCGAGGGCGACCGGCTTCACATGTACTACGACAGCGACGGCCAGACGATCCCCTTCCAGCCGCTGCTGGCGAACCAGCCGCTGGGCACTCATGTGTACGTGTGCGGCCCGGCCGGCATGATCAATCACGTCATCGCCACCGCACACGCCTGCGGCTGGCCCGACAGCCACATTCACTGGGAGCAGTTCAGCGCGCCTCCCGGGGGCGATGCCTTCGACGCATTCCTGGCCCGGTCGAAAATCAGCGTACACGTGCCGCCCGATCGGACCCTGCTCGAAAGCATCGAAGCCGCCGGAGTCGAAGTGCCCTATCTTTGCCGCGGCGGCGTCTGCGGCTTTTGCTTTACGCGGGTGCTGGAGTTGGACGGCCAACTGATTCACAACGACCACTTTCTGTCGGATGCGGACAAGGCCAGGGGCAAGAGCATCATGCCCTGCGTTTCGCGCGCGCAATGCACGCGCCTCGTGCTGGACCTGTGAGAACTTTGAGGGCAAACGAATGAGTGCCGTATTCAGTATCCACGAGACATTCCGCGGCGATTTCACCTACCGCAACAGCCCTGCGGCGATTCGCCGGTTCCCCCTGCCGTTTCCCGAGGACAATTACATGTATTCGGTGAACATCGAGCCGCACCTGCCCGGGCCGCCCGGATCGGTCACGGAGTTCGCCTTCGACGTCGATGAACACTACGTGGCGGAGTGCCGCGAGCGGGCCATCGTATTGGCCGCCGAACCCTTGAGGTATCAGGCACTGCCCCACATGATGAGTTCGCAGTGGGATTGCCTGGAATTGATCATGGAATCCCTGGCGCGCGATTACCCCGCGCATTTCTCGCTCTCCAAGCAGGGCAACCGGTGGCACTGGATCAATCGGCCCCTGGAAATAGACCAGCATTTCACCTTCGGCGATGCCGCGACCCTGCCGCGCGAGCCGCTCGACTACATCACACGCCAGGCCCAGGGCGACTTCGTGGTGATGGATCAGCGCGAGGGAGACCTGTGGACCGAGGCCGGCATGGTGACCACCCAGGCGGACTGGTCCTTGGACTTCGACATCGGCATGACTTTCAAGGAATGGCACGGCCCCGTACCCCTGGCGCACGAACTGCAGGTCTTCGATCGCGCGCTGAAATTCCTGCTCAACTTGAGATTGGGACAACCCGTGCGGCGCCTGAATTGGACCATGACGGTCAACCCGCGCCTAGACACTTCACCGGAAAACTATCACAGCTGGGGAACGGATCGCGCCTCGGTGACGCCGCAGAACGCCGGCGACAAGGTTCACCTGCGCGTGGAACTGCAGGGCTTATGGCGGCTGCCGCGCAGCAATGCCGTCGTCTTCGGCATTCGTTGCTACCTCATCAGCTTGAAAGAGCTGTCGACGGTGCCCAAATGGGCGCGCCGCGTGCACCGGGTCCTTAGGGATTTGCACCCGGCGCTGGTCGACTACAAGGGATTGACGCGTTATAGGGACGCGGCGGTGGAATGGCTGGCACCTTTCGATGACGGCAGTCCCACCACCCCGGGCACCGCACCTGAATGAAAAACTCTGGAGGCATTTATGGCACTTAGCTGGCGTACCTCGGTCCTGGCGGATCGGCACCGGGCACTGGGATCGAAGCTCGAGGATTGGAACGGCATGGGCACGGCGTGGACCTATTCGAAGGACGTGGCCCAGGACCATGTGGCGATCCGCACCAAGGCTGGGCTCATGGACGTGTCGGGCTTGAAGAAGCTTCACCTCGTCGGCCCGCATGCCTCCGCGGTGCTGAATTACGCGACCACGCGCGACGTGACCAAGATTTATCCGGGCAAGTCGGCGTATGCCTGCATGCTGAACGACGCCGGCCACTTCATCGAAGACTGTATTTTGTACCGCACCGGACCCAATTCCTGGATGGTGGTGCACGGCAGCGGCGCGGGGCACGAGACCTTGACGAAGTACACGGTGGGCCGCAACGCCGCCCTGATCGTCGACGACGACCTGCACGATTTGTCCCTGCAGGGTCCGGTGGCCGTCGACTTTCTGGCCAGGCATGTTCCGGGGATCCGCGATCTCAAGTACTTCCACCACATGCCGGCGACCTTGTTCGGCCGCCCGGTCACGATTTCCCGGACCGGCTACACCGGCGAACGCGGCTACGAGATCTTCTGCAAGGGCGAAGATGCCGGCGCCATCTGGGATACCATCCTGGCCGAGGGCAAACAGCTGGGCATCATTCCCACCTGTTTCACCACCCTCGATTTCCTGCGGGTCGAGAGTTCCCTGCTGTTTTATCCCTACGATATGTCGCAGATGTATCCCTTCGAAAAAGACCCGCCGGGCGACAGTCTCTGGGAACTCGGGCTCGACTTCACGGTGAGTCCCGGAAAGAACGATTTCAACGGCGCGGACGCCCATGCGCGACTGAAGGGAAAGGAGCGCTTCAAGATTTTCGGTCTGCTGGTCGAAGGCAAGACAGCCGCCGACATGGGCGATCTGGTCTATTCCGGCGACAAGAAGGTGGGCGTGGTCACCTGCGCCATGGTTTCGACGCTGACCGGCAAGTCCATGGCCATCGCCCGCCTCGACGTACCCGTCGCGGTCCATGGAACACGGCTGGAGATTCGCGGCAAGAACCTCAAAGCCGCCGCGACGGCCCATACCCTGCCCTTCGATGACGCCGAGAAGAAAAAGCGCACGGCGGTGGGCTGATGCAAACCAAATTATTGATCGACGGGGCGCTGCTGGCCGGTGAAGGTGCGGCCGAGCGCGTATTGGATCCAGCCACGGGAAAATGCATCGCCGAGGTCCCCGAGGCAAGCACGGCTCAAGTGAACGCAGCCGTCGCGGCGGCCGAGCGGGCAGCGGCCGGCTGGGCGCAAACCGTACCCAAGGACCGCGCGGCGCTGCTGCTGCGGCTCGCCGACCGCATCGAAGCGGACGGCGCCGCCTACGCCAAGCTGGAGTCGGACAATACCGGCAAGCCCCTGGCCGCCGCTCTCAACGATGAGATCCCGGCGATAGCCGACGTGTTCCGTTTCTTCGCAGGCGCGGCCCGCGTTCAGCATGGCGCGTTGGCGGGCGAATATCTGCCCGGCTACACCAGCATGATCCGGCGGGACCCGGTGGGCGTGGTCGCGTCCATTGCGCCGTGGAACTACCCGTTGATGATGGCCGCCTGGAAGCTCGGGCCTGCTCTGGCGGCCGGCAACACCGTGGTGCTGAAGCCGTCGGAACAGACGCCGCTGACGGTGTTGAAACTCGCGCCCGTGCTGGCCGAGATCTTTCCCAAAGGAGTGGTGAACATCGTTTGCGGCCGGGGTGAGAGCGTCGGTGCACCCTTGGTGTCGCATCCGCGCGTGCGCATGGTGTCGATCACCGGCGATGTATCGACGGGACAAAAAATCCTCGCGGCCGCCGCCGGCAATCTCAAGCGCACCCACCTCGAACTCGGCGGCAAGGCTCCGGTCATCGTATTCGACGACGCCGATCTCGATGCCGTGGTCGCCGGCGTACGAACTTTCGGCTTCTACAACGCCGGCCAGGACTGCACCGCGGCCTGCCGGCTGTACGCAGGCGCCGGGATTTACGATCGGCTGGTGGCGGACTTGAGCGCGGCGGCGCGTTCGCTCAAGGTGGGCCTGCAAACCGAGGACGGGGTGGAAATGGGCCCGCTGATTTCCGAGGAACAGCGCACCCGCGTTGCCGGCTTCGTGGAACGCGCGGCCGCGGTTCGGCACGTCGAAATCACCGCCGGCGGCAAGGTGCGCGCGGGCGGCGGATTCTTCTTCGAGCCCACCGTCGTCGCCGGCACGAGGCAATCGGACGAAATCGTGCAGCGCGAGGTTTTCGGACCCGTGGTCTCGGTGACCCGCTTTACGGATGCCGATGATGCGGTGGCATGGGCGAACGATTCCGAATACGGGTTGGCCTCCTCGGTCTGGACCCAGGATGTCGGCAAGGCCATGAGCGTGGCCGCCCGCCTGCAATACGGCTGCACCTGGATCAACACGCATTTCATGCTGGTCAGCGAAATGCCCCATGGCGGCTTCAAGCGCTCAGGCTACGGCAAGGACTTGTCGGCCTATGCGCTCGAGGACTACACCGTACCGCGGCATGTGATGATCAAGCTGTAGAGGGGTCGGACGGCCGGGACTGCGGCGAGGGCCGCAAATACTGCCCTGCTCGGCGATTCGCTCCTATAATCGGAACCCATGAAAAAGCTCATGTGGTTTTCGATTGCCGTTGCGTTCGTGCCCCTCCTTGCGCATGCCGCCGCAAATGATCCCAAGCGTCAAGCCGAAGCGTTCCCCGGCGAGCGACTGGGCGAAGTCTCTTTCGCCGTCTCTTGTTCCGCGTCGGTGCAGCCGTCGTTCAATCGCGGCGTCGCGCTGCTGCACGACTTTTGGTACGACGAAGCGCAGCGCCAGTTCGAACAGATCGTCAAGAGCGACGCGGGTTGCGCCATGGCGCACTGGGGAATCGCGATGAGCGTCTTCCATCAGATCTGGGATCGTCCCGACGAAGCGGCGGTCGCGCTGGGATGGAAGGAAATGCAGGCGGCGCAATCGCATCCTGCCAAGACCGCCCGGGAGCGCGATTATGTCGCCGCACTCGCCGGCTTCTTTCAACCGGACAAGCGCGGCTACCAGGCGCGCGTCGAGGCTTATGCCGCCGCCATGGGCAAGCTATACGGCCGGTATCCCCGCGACACCGATGCGGGCGCGTTCTACGCGCTCGCGCTGTTGGCCGCGGAAGCGCCGGACGACACCAGCCTTGCGCAAGAACATAAGGCCATGGCGGTATTGACTCCCCTCTTCGCCAAGAACCCGGATCATCCCGGCGTGGTGCATTACATCATCCATGCCTGCGACACGCCGTCGCTGGCGCCGGATGGGCTCGCGGCCGCGAAGCACTATGGAGAGATTGCCGCCTCAGGACCGCATGCCGTGCACATGCCGGGCCATATCTTCGCCCGGCTCGGCATGTGGCAGGCGGACATCGATTCGAATCGCGGCTCCGTGGCGGCGTCGCAGGCGGCGGAAGCGCGGCACTTGAGCGGCGCGATGGATCAATTTCATTCGGACGACTTTCTGCTGTACGCCTATTTGCAGAGTGCCCAGGATGCCCGCGCCAAGGCAGTCGTCGGCGAATCGGCGGCCGCCGCCGCGCACTTCGAGTCGATGCCCAACATGGCTGACCACTACATGGTGGGAATGTTTCCCTACTACCGGACCAAGCTGCCGATTTTTTTCGCCTTGGAGATGCGGGATTGGAAAGCGGCGGCGGCTCTGCAGCCGATTGCCGGTGCGCCGCCGGAGACCCAGACATTGACCTACTGGGCGCGTACCATCGCCGCCGGGCACCTGCGTCAGGGTCAACAAGCGGCCGCCGACCTCAAGGACTACGACGCGCTCATGGAAAAGGTGAAGAAAGGCCGGCACGCCTACTTCGCGGACTCGACCGGAACGCGCATCGCGCGCGGCGAAATGCAGGCATGGGTGGCCTTTGCGCAGGGCAACTCGGCCGACGCGCTCAAAGGTATGCGCGCCAGCGCGGAGCTGCAGGACAAAGTCGGCCAGGGCGAAGTCGACATACCGGCGCGCGAGATGCTCGCCGACATGCTGCTCGAGTTGGGCCAACCCAAAGAGGCCCTTGCCGAGTACGGCAAATCGCTCGAGCTCAGCCCGAATAGATTCAATGGACTGTTCAACGCCGGCATGGCGGCAGAAGCGGTGGGCGACAAGGCGGGCGCGAACAAGTATTACACGCAACTGCTCAAGGCGACGGACAACGGCTCGCAATCCTCGCGTCCCGAGTTCGCGCACGTGAAGGCCTTCTTGTCTTCGGCGGCGGTCGCTCAGAGGCAATAGCGCCGGCCGAACGCGCGTCATCGGCCGAACGGGCGTCGCCGGCCGAACGCGCGTCACCGCCTGCGAGCGGCCGGGTTACTGCTCAACATCAATCCCCCCAGCATCAACAGCGCCGCGCTGCTCAGCAGCACCGGCAGGCCTCGATTCGGCCAGACGTCCATGGCGATGCCGCCCACGCTCGGCCCGATGACCCCGCCCAGGCAATACACCATGACGAATAAGGTGTTCGCGCTGGGTAGGTTCTCCAAGGCGAATTCCTCGCCCAGCATAGCCACCCCCTGACTGTAGAACGCATACAGCGTTCCGCCCCAAACGAACAGCAGCGGCCAAAGCAAGAGCGGCGTGTCCAGGCAGCGTTGCAGCAGCAGCGGGCCTATGCAGCTGGTCGCGGCGCATATGCCTAACAGGAATTTTCGGCCGTAGCGGTCGGCCAGCAAACCGATAGGCACCTGCAAAGCCACGTTGCCGATCATGAACACCGCAACCAGCAGCAGCGCGGCATGTTCGTCCAGGCCCGAATGCAGCCCGAACAGCGGCAGCAGCGTCAGATCCGCGGATTCGACCAGGCCGGCGACGAGTGCGGCCAGCATCACCACCGGCGCCGCCTTCAGCGTGCCCGACAGGCCGCGCAAAGGCGTGAACTCCTGCGCGGCACCGGTAACTTGCCGGAGCATCGCCAAGGGCAGCAAAGTCACCAGCAGGCAGCCGGAACCGACGGCAAACGGCTTCATCCCCTGGGTGCCCGTAAATTCCAGGAGAACCGGCCCCGCCACGATTCCTATCGAAAAGACCGTGCCGTAGATTCCCATGACGGCGCCGCGGGACTCGGTGCCGCTGGCGCTGTTCATCCAGATCTCGCTCGCGATCCACACCAAGCCGAGCGCGCACCCGGCGATGAACCGCAGCGCCATCCACACCGCTACCCCGGGCCAGACGGGCATGACCAGCAGAATCGCCGCCGCGAACACGATTCCGGAGACGATGCAGCGCTTGAGACCGAGCCGGACGATCACGCGAGGATAGAACGGCCCGCACAGGATCACCGCGATCAAGCTGACGGCGGTGACCGCTCCGATCGCGAAGCTCGAGTAGCCAAGGCGGCTCAGGGTCAGGGCTATCAACGGCGGCTGGAATCCGAATATGAGGCCGACTCCGAGGCTGCTGGAGAACACGGCCGTGAGGCCTCCGCGGCGCGATGGCTTCGTCATGCTCAACTGCGGCGCGCGAATTTCGGCCGATGCCCCGCAAGCGTGCGGTCGACGTTGGCGATCGCGTTGCCGCGCGCCGATTGGCCCGATTGAACCCGGCACAAAGCGTGCATTAAAACTCTCCGATAAACCTCAGCGCGTGCAACATTTCGGCAACACAGTGGGTTATTCTCTCGTGCCTGTTGTGCAATAAACTTGCGTGTCAGTAAACCCTATGTTACGAATTGAGTCTACCGACGCCGAGGGATCGCTGATAAACGCGAGGGGATAAGGATCGATGGGGTGATGTGCTCCGCCGCAATCGGTATCGCGCAGCCGTTTTCGCCTAATTCAGGGAGATAATCAATGAAACATGAGTTGTGCGCGCCAGGCGCATGCAAGGGATTCCGTTCATCTTCGATCTTCGCGCTCATGTGCGCGCTGACCCTGAGCGGTACGATATCGGCGGCTCCCTCCGGCAACACGCCTGCCGAGAACAATGGCGGATTGGAAGAGATCGTCGTCACCGCCGAGAAGCGCGAATCCACCGTGCAGGCAACGGCAATCAGCATCACGGCCTTGAGTGCGGGTGATCTCGCCCAGGAAAATATCGTGACCGTGGAGGACTTGGTCGGCAAGGTACCCGGAATTTCGCTGCGCACGGCCGGTCCCGGCCAGACCGAGTACGAAATGCGCGGCTTGTCCTCGGGCGGCGGCACCGCGGCGACGGTCGGCTTTTACATCGACGAAACGCCCTAGTCCGCCTCGGCGGTCGCGCTCAACGGACGCACCGTCATCGATCCCGACCTCTTTGATTTGAATCACGTGGAAACGCTGCGCGGCCCGCAAGGTACTCTGTACGGGTCGGGATCCATGGGCGGCACCATCAAACTGGTCACCAATCAGCCCAAGCTCGGCCAATTCGAGGGTGCGACGGACACCACCGTTTCCCAGACCAGCCACGGCAGCACCAACGGCGGAGGCAGCCTGATGCTGAACATTCCGATCGGCGAAATCGCGGCCTTGAGAACGGTGATGACGGCCAAGTACGTCAGCGGTTTCATCGACCGCATCATCGCTCCGCCGGGTGAATTTCCCTCGCCGACCGTGCCGGCGGGAAGTCCCGGAGCGCCGGCCCTGTGCGCCTATTACTGTCAGCGGGGCGACGTCGTCGATGCACCTGTGGAGAAGGTGGTGAAAGGCGCCAATCTCGAGCGCTTTGCATCGGGGCGCGCGATTTTGCTCGTCAAGCCGTCGGACGACCTGTCGATGACCGGCACGGTCATGTACCAGCGCATCGATGCCGACGGTTACAACAACTATCAGAGTCCGCCGGGCGGGCTTGCCATCTATCAGCCCTACGATCAGCAAGAGCCGTATTACGACTCCTTCAAAATGGCGAGCCTCAAGGTCGACTACAACTTCGGTGCTGCGACGCTGACGTCCGCCACGAGCTACTGGAAGCGGGATGTCGTGCAGTCGACGGATTCGACCGAGGCGCTGCAGAACATCAACAACCTGACTCACCTGGTCAACGGCTCTTACGTACCGAATTTCATCCAGAACCTGTACACCGAAGAAGACCCGACGTCTCAGTTCGCCGAGGAAGTGCGCCTCACGTCGAACAACCCCGGCAAACTGCAGTGGGTTGCGGGCCTGTATTACGCCAAGCTCGATTCCGGGTACATCACCCACAACCAGGAACCCGGATTCGCGACCGCGCAGACCTGCGGGTACGCCACCGTTCCCGTGTCCGGCTACTGCCCGCCCGGCGACGTGGCTCCCGTCAACAGCACTCTGAGGTACCCGGATCCCTCGCTCCCCCCGTACCCCACGCCGCAAGCGGCGAATCCGAATGGCGTGGTATTCAACGACAACAATCCGAACGTTCTCAAGCAAAGCGCGGTCTTCGGCGAGGGCACGTACAAGTTCACGGATGCCCTGAAATTGACCGCCGGCATACGATTTTTTCATTTTTCCATCGACAACCATGCCGATCAGGCGGGCCTCGGCACCGCTTCGGTGAACGGCGACCACACCATCCTCTCGCAGAGTGCCAGCGGCAATGCGGTATTGCCGAAGGTGAATCTCGCCTATGAGCCGACCCCGGATCTTACGGTGTACGGTACGATCGCCAAGGGTTCGAGGCCCGGCGGCTTCAATCTGCCCATTCCGCTGCCGAGCCCCCAGGTGCTGGCGATCAATCCCTACGCCTACAACTGCGCGGCGGGTGCGGTCACGGTGACGTCGCAGCCGAATTACACGCCGGACTCGGTGTTGAGTTTCGAAGTCGGCGAAAAGGCAAAGTTTGCCGATCGCCGGATCACCGTCAACGCGGATGTTTACTACATCAAGTGGAGCGATATTCAGCAGGTGATCTCGCTCACCTGCGGCTATCCGTACAATACCAATGCCGGCAATGCCAAGTCCTATGGACCTGAACTCGAAGTGTCGGCCTTGGTGGCCAAGGCTCTCACGGCGGATTTTTCCGGCACCTTCAATACCGCGGTGATCAACGACCCTTCGGCAAACGCCATCGCGGCCGGAATAACCCCCGGAACCCGCGTTCTCAGCGTGCCGAGATACACGGCGACCGTGGGACTCACGTTTCAACCCGCCCTCTCGGACACCTTGAACGGCTTGATGAGCATTTCCAGCTCATTGGTCGGTCCGGTCAGGGACCAGGCCGCCTATCCGCAGATCCTGCCTTCGTACAATCTCGTGGATGCGCGTGCGGGCGTCAGCAGCGGACCCTGGGCGGTGGCTCTCTTCGGCACCAACCTGGGCAACAAGCAGGCGGCGCTGACCATCAACAACACCGTGTTTGCCTGGCAGACTTACGCCATCACCCGGGTCTCGACCAATCAGCCGCGCACCATCGGGTTGGATTTCCAGTACAAGTTTTGACGGCGCCGGGGTTTCGTCCAGCGGATTTCGGGGGGCACGGGCCCCCCGAATTTCGTGAGATGATGCGCCGGCTTGCAGCGCGCTGAAGGTATCGATGTCTTGGGTCCGGTATCGAGGGAGATAGTGGGTGAGTGACAATTCCGCCTCAGGCGTCGATCGAGACGCCGAACAATTGAAAGCATTGGGCTACGTGTCGCATTTCGATCGGACCATGTCGAAGTGGGAGAACTTCTCCCTGGGGTTTACCTACCTGTCGCCCGTGGTCGGGGTTTACACCATATTCGCCAGCGCCTTCGTCGCCGGCGGTCCGCCCATGTGGTGGACCTACATTCTGGTCGGCCTGGGCCAACTCATGGTGTGCCTGGTTTTCGGCGAGATCGTGTCGCAATTTCCGATTTCCGGCGGCCTCTATCCTTGGGCCCGGCGCCTGATGGGCAAGCGATGGGCATGGATGGCCGGTTGGGTCTATGCGTGGGCCCTGTGCTGCACCATGGCCGGGGTGGCCACCGGCGTGGCGCCGTTTCTCGCGCAGCTGTTCGGGGTCGAGAGCACTCCCACGGCGACCACGCTCATTGCGCTCGTGCTCATCGCCATGACCACGGTACTGAATCTCAGCGGAACACGATTGCTGGCGCGAGTCGCGATGTTCGGTTTCGTCTGCGAACTGGTGGGCGCCATTCTCGTCGGCGGATATTTGCTGCTGTTCGCGCGCCACCAGCCCCTCAAGGTGCTGGTCGATACGAGCATCGTGCACACCAACGGCAGCTATTGGCCGGCCTTCCTCGCCTCCTCGCTCGCCGCCATGTTCTGCTACTACGGATTCGAGGCCTGCGGCGACGTGGCCGAGGAAACCCCGGACGCCAGCCGCATGATCCCCAAGGCCATGCGCATGACGATCTATATCGGCGGCGCCGCCGCCACCTGGGTGTGCCTGGCGTTCGTGCTGTCCATTCCCGACATGGGCGCCGTGATGTCGGGCGCGGATAAGGATCCCATCGTGACTCTGTTGCGCGGAGCGATGGGTGAAACGGGGTTTCGGGGCGTCATCGTCGTGGTACTGGTGTCCTTCATCTCCTGTTTGCTGAGCCTGCAGGCCGCCGCCAGCCGGCTGATCTTCGCCTATGCCCGGGATCAGATGATTTTCGGCAGCAAGTACCTGAGCCGCATGTCGCCGAACTCTCATGTTCCAGCCACCGCGCTGATCGTCATGGGAGCGATCCCGGCGCTCATCGCGCTCTCCGCATTGTGGCTGCAGGACGCGATCACCATCATCATCAGCTTCGCGGCGGTCGGGATTTATATTTCCTTTCAGATGATCGTGTTGGCAGCCCTGATAGCGCGCGCCAAGGGCTGGCGGCCGGCGGGCCCGTTCACTCTGGGCGCGTGGGGATGGTGCGTGAATCTGCTGGCGCTCGCCTACGGGGTCAGCGCCATCGTCAACATTCTGTGGCCGCGCAGCCCGAACGACCCCTGGTACAGCAATTATTCCATGCTGGTGACCACCATCGGCGTGGTGCTGCTCGGCGCGTTCTACATGGTGGCGGCGAAGCCCTATGAGCACGGGAATGCGCCCGCGGGCGATGCGCACCGGCTGCCCCGCGCCTTGGCTAATTCTTAAGGATAGGGCCCTGCCGTCGCGTCATTGCCGCCGTCGACGCTCAGATTGCTGCCGGTTACATAACTCGCGAGATCCGATGCCAGGAAATGCACGCAGCGCGCGACTTCAACCGGATGCGCCAATCGCCGCATCGGGATTCCCGCGGCCAAATCCCGCAGATTGCCGGCAGGGTCGCCGCCGCGCTTGGCAAGAATGTCATCGACCATTCTCGTATGGATCTCCCCGGGGCAGACCGAATTGACGCGGATATTGTCGCGCGCATGATCCAAGGCCATGCAGCGGGTGATCTGAATCACCGCGCCTTTGCTGGCGCAGTACGCGACGTGATTGGGTTCGCCGTTGAGGCCCCATTCCGAGGCGACGTTGACGATGGCGCCTTTGCCGGCGGCCTTCATGTGCTTCACGGCGGCCCGGCTCAGGTAGAACAAGGCGTTGACGTTCACCGCCATGGTATCGAGCCATTGCTCATCGCTGGTTTCCAGCGCATTCGCGGTGTAGAGAATCCCGGCGTTGTTGACCAATACGTCCAGGCCGCCGAGCCGCAGGACGGTATCGGCGACGACGCGCTCGCAGGCGCCCGGAGCGCGCAAATCCACCGCCGTGAATTCGGCGGTGCCTCCGGCCGCGCGAATGGCCTCGACGACGGCCAGCCCGCGCGGTTCGTGACGGCCCGACACCATCACCCTCGCGCCCGATTCCGCGAAAAGTTGCGCGCAAGCTTCGCCGATGCCCGTGGTCGAGCCCGTGACCAATACCGCTTTACCCGCGAATATCATTGAATTCCCCCGCCATGCGCAGCCGATTCACCATTGCATTATAGACAGAGGCGCCAAATGTCCCGAGACCCGAAGCATGATGTGTTGTTCCAGCCGGTCGCGATCGGCCCAAAAAAAATCCGCAACCGATTTTGGCAGACCTCGCACTGCGCCGGGCCGGGGGCGGAAAGACCCGGCGCTCAAGCGCATTTGCGGGGCATGAAAGCAGAAGGCGGCTGGGGCGCGGTGTTCACGGAATTCTGCTCCATTCATCCGGAATCGGACGAGTACCCGTACATCTCCGCACGAATCTGGGACGAAGGAGACATCACGAATTTGGGCTACATGTGCGAGGTCGCGCACCGACACGGCAGTTTGGCCGGCATCCAGTTGTGGTACAGCGGCGGCAACGCCCCCTCGCTGGAATCGCGCGAGTTCGGCCGTGCTCCCAGCCAATGGCTGTCGCCCATATTCGCCACGCGCTCGGTCTACGGCTGCGAAATGGATGAGGACGACATCCGGACCGTGATCAACATGTACGTCGAAGCGGGAAAGCGCGCCGAGCAAGCCGGGTTCGACCTCCTCGAGGTCTCCGCGGGCGACGACACCCTGCCGATGCAGTTCCTCGAGCCGCGTTTCAACCGGCGCACCGACGGTTACGGCGGCAGTTTCCTGAACCGCTCGCGGTTTTTCATCGAACTGCTGCACGCGTTGAAGCGCACCCTCGGCGATCGCTGCGCCATCACCACGCGCTTCGAGATCGATACCCTGCATGGCGCCGAAGGCGTCGAGGCCCACGAGGACGGCGTCCGGATGCTGGAGCTGTTCCGCAAGGAGGGCGTGGTCGATGCAGTCGCCCTCAAAATCGGCGACTACGCCGAGTGGGGCGAGGATGCGGCGGCATCGCGCTTTCGAAAATCCGGTTGGATGACGCCTTTCATCAAGCTCGGCAAGTCGATATTGGGGCCCGGCATACCGGTGGTCGGCAATGGGCGGCTCACCAGTCCGGACGACATGGTCGGCCTGATACGCGCCGGAGTCCTGGACATCATAGGTGCCGCCCGGCCCTCGATCGCCGATCCATTCCTGCCCACCAAGATCTCGGAGGGCCGGGTCGAGGACATTCGCGAGTGCATCGGCTGCAATATCTGCGTCTCGAAATTTCAGCAGGGCGGCCAGATCATGTGCACGCAAAACGTCACCATCGGCGAGGAATACCGCCGCGGCTGGCATCCGGAGAAGTTCACGCAGACCACCAAGCCCTGCTCCGTGCTCGTCGTGGGCGGCGGCCCCGCCGGCATGGAATGCGCACGCATCTTGGGCGAGCGCGGCTACGTGGTTCACCTGCGGGAAGCCGAAAAGGAGCTCGGCGGCCATTGGAAGTCAGTCGCCGCCCTGCCGCGATTGAACGAGTGGAGCCGCGTCATCACCTACCGGCAGATCCAGCTCGCCAAGCTCAAGAAGAACGTCCAGGTTCATGTCGGTGTCGGCAGGATGAACGCCGATGACGTCCTGCGGTACGGCGCCGACCGGGTCGTGATCGCCACCGGTGCGAGTTGGAGCAGCGATGGCCGAGGGGCCAATTTCGGGCCGATACCGGGCGCCGATGCCTCCCTCCCCCATGTGCTCACGCCCTTCCAGGTCACCGCGGGCAAGCCGGTGCCGGGCAAGCGCGTATTGATTCTCGACGGCGACGGTCACTTCATGGGCATTACCCTGGCCGAACTCATGGCCAACCAAGGCCGGGAAGTCACGTACGTCTGCGACGCGGGCGACATCGCCGAGTACGGTGTATTCACCATGGAGTCCTTCAACAACAAACGCATGATGTTCGAAAAGGGCATCAAGGTTTATTGCAGTCATTGGGTCGACAAGATCGAGCCCGGCAAGGTGCGCATGAGCTATCTGTACAAGTACGGCCCGGATCTGACGGCACCGGGCGCGGGCGGGGTGCCGCGCCGGGACAATGGCGGAGAATTCGACCTGGGTGTCGATGCGGTCATTCTGGTCACGTCGCGCCATTCGGATGACGGTTTGTGGCGCGAATTGAAGGCCCGCAAATCCGACTGGGCGGCGAACGAGATTCAGGACGTCTTCCGCACCGGGGACTGCAAGGCCCCCGCACAGCTCAACCAGGCTATATGGGATGCGCATCGGCTGGCGCGCGAATTCGACAGCCCCCATCCTGCGTATCCCCTGCCCTGGATCCGCGAGCGGCAGCTGTGGGGCGGTCCGACGGTGCCGAAACTCGGCGACCCTCGGGTCAACGTCGAAGCAGGGTAAGATGGCGTTCGAATTATAAAGGGATAAAAGATGACGCAGCCGAACCAGGTCGAGCAGCCCGCCCCGAAATACGAACTCAGCCGGTCGCTGAAGGGCCGTCACCTGACGATGATTTCGATCGGCGGAATCATCGGCGCCGGACTGTTCGTCAGCAGCAGCACCTCCATCATCGCCGGCGGCCCGGCCAGCTTCATCAGCTACGCCATTACGGGACTGCTCATACTCCTCGTGATGCGGATGCTGGGAGAGATGACCACCGCCCTTCCCCACGTCCGCTCCTTCACCGAATTCGCCCGCGCCGGATTGGGCGAGGGGGCCGGATTCGTCGTCGGCTGGCTGTACTGGTATTTTTGGGTTTTGGTGGTCCCGGTGGAAGCCATCGCGGGCGCGAAAATCCTGCAATCCTGGGTTCCGTTCACTCCCCTCGAGATCGGCGTCGGCCTGATGACCGTCATGACCTGCGTCAATCTCATGTCGGCCCGATCCTATGCCGAGTTCGAGTTCTGGTTCGCATCCATCAAGGTTGCCGCCATCCTGGTGTTCATCGCCATCGCGGCCTCGTTTGCGTTCGGCTGGACCTCGCCGCATGGCGCGACCTTCGGCAACCTGGTCGATTACGGCGGTTTCACCCCGAACGGCTGGATCGCCGTGCTCGCGGCCGTCCCCACCGTGTTCTTCGCCATGACGGGCGCGGAAATCACCACCATAGCCGCGGCGGAATCGGCGCAGCCCGGCCGCGCGATCGCCAAGATGAGCACCACCGTGATCTGGCGCATCCTCATCTTCTACGTGATCTCGCTTTTCCTGATCGTCTCCGTAACGCCGTGGAATACCGTGCGTTCGGGTGAATCGCCGTTCACCCTGGCCTTGAATACCATGCACGTACCCTGGGCAGGCAAGATCATGAGCGTCATCATTCTGACCGCCGTCTTGTCGTGCCTGAATTCCGCGTTCTACGTGAGTTCGCGCGTGCTCTTCATCCTGGCCGAGCGCGGCGATGCGCCTCAGTCGCTGGTCAAACTGAACGCCCGGCGCGTGCCCGTGGGTTCGGTCCTGATCGGCGCCGCGGCGGGATTTCTCGGCATCATCGCAGCCACCCAGGCTCCCCAGTTGGTCTTCGATTTCCTGGTCAGCTCCTCGGGCGCCGTCATCGTATTCGTCTATATGACCATCTGCGTCGCGCAGATCGCGCTGCGCCGCCGCCGCGAGGCGAGAGGCGACCCCAAGCCGGCGGTGACCATGTGGCTGTTCCCTTACCTGAGCTTTGCCGCGATAGCCGGGATGGCCGCCGTCCTCATCGCGATGGCGTTCACGCCGCGGCTGCAGAGGGATTTTTACTTCAGCTGCATCACGCTGGTGGTGGCCGTCGTCGCCTATCTGGTCGTGAACCGCCTGCGCGAGCCGCGGGCGGCGCCGTCGACGGTGGCTTAGGACCTCTCGAAAAATAGAACTGTCAAGCGAGAAATTCTTCACTTACGCGTATAAACGGTCCGCCCCGCCAAATTCGAATTTTGGCAGGATGGCTGCGAGCTTCGATGAATCAAGCCGACGAAGCTGACCGGTTTAGGAGAATCTCGCGCCGGCAAGCCAGCCAACTCCCCCGCTGGCGCGATATCCCGGCGGCGTGGGTCCCTCATAAGACCCACGCCGTTTTTTACTCTCCCCCCGCCCCGTCTCCACTATATTGCGAACGCTGTCCGCAAGGATCGCATCCTGCCGTGGGGGAGCTCGAACAGGCTCTGTTGCGGGCAGAACAACTGCGGACGGCCGCTCAAACTTAAGAAATCGGGGATCAATCGATGCAAAAAAGCACCTCACTGCGGTACGCGCGGCCCGCCGCCATTCGTCCCATCCTCCTGATGGCGTCGCTGGCGTTCTGGAGCGCCGGCTCGTCCGCCGCGGCCGGCGGCGCCGATCCGATTGCCGCCACGCCGGCGTCCCTGGGAATCGACGCCCAGCCGCTGGCCGCCATCGACGCCGACATCGCCTCCTCGAAGTTTCCGCTGGTGGACAGCCTGCTCGTCATGCGCTGCGGCGAAGTGGTGTTCGATCGCCACTACCCCCACGATTACGCGGCGACCTACGGCAAGGAGGCGCACACCAAGGGGCCCTTGAACGCCCGGCTGACCGGTCCCTACAACTACTTCGATCCCGCTTGGCATCCGTACTACCACGGCACCGACGAGCACACGATGCAGTCGGTGTCGAAAACAGTCACTTCCGCGACCATCGGAATTGCCATGGCCCGGGGCGACTTCAAGGCGCCGCTATCGACTCCCGTGCTGCATTACTTCGATGAAAGCAAGGTCAAGAACGTCGACGCGCGCAAGCGGCGCATGACCCTGCGCGATTTGCTGACCATGACCAGCGGATTCGATTGGAACGAGGATGTGCCGTACGACGATCCGAACAATCCGTCCGATTTGATGGAAGCGACGGACGATTGGGTGCAATTCGTGATCGACCGTCCGATGAAGGACGAGCCCGGGAAGGTGTTCGCTTATTCCAGCGGCGCGACGGAGTTGCTGGCATACGTTTTCAAGCGGGAAACCGGTGCCGACATCGAGCAATACGCTCATGCCCAGTTGTTCGGGCCCTTGGGTATAGACGCTTACTTCTGGAAGCGCACGCCGCTCGGCGTCGTGGACACGGAGGGCGGCTTGTACCTGCGCACGGAAGACCTGGCGAAGATCGGGTTGCTCTACCTCAACGACGGTTTGTGGAAGGGCCGGCGTCTGCTGAAGTCCGATTGGATCAAGGAATCCATGACCCCCCGAATCGACGCCGGCGAGGGATTCAAGTACGGCTATCAATGGTGGCTGCTGCCTCACGGCGAACCCTCGCGGCTGGCGTGGGTGGCGCGCGGCATGGGCGGCCAGCGGATGATCATCGTCCCCGAAGATCATTTGATCGTCGTTTCGACCGCCTGGCACATATTGAACGAAGCATCCATCGAGTTCGATGTCGTTCGCCGGCTGCTGCCGGGCGTACACGAGCATCAATGCAAGGCGGAATCCGGAAGCTAAGGCACGCTCAAACTCAAATCGAAGTGAATGACCACTCCGTCATTGCGGGTGGAGATGCTCGCAATGCGAAACTCGTCGAGGCGCGCCGGCGAGCCCCCCGCCGCGATGACGTTTTTCTTGACGAATTCCGAGACGTCGATATTCGCGCTGCGCGGCAATATCTGCGGGTCGACCTGCAGAGCCAGGTTCAAGGCGGTGCGCGCCGATTCATCGTCGACGCGGTCGATGCGGATGTCGCCGAGCACCAGCACATGTCCGCTGCCGCGCAATTTACCGGATAAAACGACATTGGAGGCAAAGTCGGCGCCTACACATTCCTTTCCCAGGCTCTGACCCAGTCTCGACGACAAATGGGCGTGCAGGACCAGACGTTCGCGCTCCAGTTGCACCCGGGGCGATTCGAGGTAGGTGTGGCATCCGCCGTCGTCGATCAGGTACCACCGCCCGGCTCGATCGAAGAGCGCCTCGGCCAGCAAGCTTTGTATGTTGCGCGGCCCTACCGACAATATCGACTCGGCCGGGGCCGGCTGCGGCAACGCGAATACCGACAGGGCTGCCGCGGCCAGGGCAGCCCATGCGGTGCTCACCCTCACCCTACGACGACTTCGCTGATCTGTACTATCGGAGCTTGGTCGGTGTAGTTGGCAATGTCGGCCATGATTTCCGTCGCGTGCGGACCGAAGCCTGCCTGGAAGGTCTCGACGGACTCGCAGAAAATGTGGCACATGCCGACGTAGGTGGCAGGCGTGCCGGGAGCACCGCCCGCGATCCCCTTGTCGACCGTGTAGTACTTGCAGGCGTCGCCCATCTTGTTCTTCACCATGGGCATATGCTTGTCGCGGTAGTACTCGTGATTGAATCGCGCCCCGGGGGTGTTCGGGTACATCACGCTGACTTTGATCATTATTTTCGCTCCGGGTGTCGGGTTGATTTCTCGATCGAGGGAGACAGGCATCTTACTCGACCTGGCGGAGCCTCGCTGGCTCCATCCCCGTCTCATCCATTCAAGATCCGATAAAAGTAAGTCGTATCGCACGGGCCTCTCTGCGGCGGCAAGGCAAATCCCGGTATCACCCCGGCGCGCTGATGCCTCCCGGATCCTGCGCCGCGACAGCACCCCGCTTTTTGTCGTGGACGTCGCCGATTTCCTGCTTAATCTAACGCTCGAACTTGGTCGACAAAATGATCGACGACGTGGTGCGCTCCACGCCGTCCAGCGCCCCGATGCGATCGATGACCTGATCCATCTCCGCAACCGATGCCGTCGCCGCGACCGCAATCAAGTCC
>Ga0182030_10008213_pt1 | contig 21656 bp, 15 predicted proteins | sample 812S3MmetaG_FD_121299 | JGI IMG/M metagenome (GOLD analysis project Ga0182030, IMG submission 121299) | Permafrost microbial communities from Stordalen Mire, Sweden - 812S3M metaG (Illumina Assembly) | ecosystem: Environmental > Terrestrial > Soil > Wetlands > Permafrost | place: Sweden...
GATCCCGGGCAGGGCCAGGAGCTCTTCGACGACCAGGGTGCCAGCGATCAGGCCCCCGATCACAATGCCAGCCGAGGCGAGGAGGGAAATAGACGAAGGTCGAAAGGCGTGGCGCCACATAATGCGTCTGTCCGAGAGGCCCTTGGATCGAGCCATGGTGATGAAGTCCTCCTGGAGCGTCGAGATGAGATCGTTGCGCAACAGGCGGAAATACACCGTGATCGAGCCCAGGGCGAGCACGATCGAGGGTAAGAGCATGGTGTGAATGTTGCTCCAGAAGTTCTGGGACAGGGGTACATAGGAAGCGGGTCCGGGAAAGACGTGCCAGTGCACGGCGAAGATGAGGACGAGGACCGGAGCGATGACGAAAGGGGGGAGCGCCAACATGGCGAACGTGGTGCCGTTCGCCGCCTGATCGAAGAGGCCATTGGGATGCCGCGACGCCCTCATCGCCATGGGGATGGCCAGAGCGAAGGCGATGATTTGTGAGATCACGATGAGCTCGAGGTCGATGGGAAATGACTGTTTGATAATCGTGACCGTCGATTGATGCGTCGTGAACGACTGGCCCAAATTTCCCTCGAAGACGTGGGAGATCCAGGTCCAATACTGGTTGATGAGGGGATGGTTTAACCCGAGCTGTCGGTTGAGCGCGGCTTCGTTGGCGGCCGTGGCATTTGGCCCGAGGATGGTGGTGGCCGGATTGCCGGGCAACAGGTGGACCAGGAAGAACGTGGCTATTGAGACAAAGAAGATGATGATGATGAGCAGCACCACCCTCTTCGCCACATACTTGCCCACTCTGTGAGTCCTCCCTGAGCATCTAATGCCCCCCGGCGGCGCATGAGCCTAGACCCCTTGACCTACGATGCGCCGGATGTCTGAGCAGGAAAGCGGAGAGTATTACGAAGTCAGCGCGCTGACCGGTCGCCTGCGAGTGGTGGTGGCGATTTTGGTCGGAGGTGTCATCGCTTTCGGGTTGGTGTTGCGCTTTTGGGCAATCTCAAGCCTCTGGCTCGATGAAGCTCTCACCGTCAACATCGCCGGACTCCCTCTGCACGAAATCCCCGGACGACTTAAGCAAGACGGAGCACCACCGCTCTACTACTACCTGTTGCACTTTTGGATCAGCGTCTTCGGCGAATCGGACCACGCCGTACGAGCGTTGGCTGGGGTCTTTGGTGTCCTTACCCTGCCGGTAGCTTGGATCGCCGCCAAGAGGATGGGCGGCCGCACCGTGGCGTGGACCGCCGTGGTCCTCTTGGCCAGTGCGCCCTTCGCGGTCTATTACTCCACTGAGTCACGCATGTATTCGCTGGTGATCTTTTTGACCGCTTGCGGGATCGTGGCCTTGCAACGATCGTTGACCAAGCCGCGAATTGGAAACCTGATCGCCGTGGGCGTGGTCACGGCCGCGCTGCTCTATACGCAGTACTGGTCGCTCTATCTGGTGGGTGTGGTGGGGCTCTGGCTGCTCGGCACCATGGTCGCTCTGCGGCACCGCTCGCCGGAGTCGTCGGATTGGCGCCGTCCTTTAGCGACCCTGGTGGCGGTGGCGGTGGGTTGCCTGGCCTTCGTGCCGTGGCTGCCGACGTTTTTCTACCAGTCCAAACACACGGGGACGCCGTGGGCCGCGCCGGCCAACTTTGCCGGCGTGGTGAATGCAGTGACTGGCTTCACCTTCAACCAAGGCGCCCTCTCGACGGTGAGTTCGAATGAGGGCCGGTTGCTGGCCGTCATCTACCTAGGACTGGCCGCCTTGGCCGTCTTCGGGGTGGGCCGGTCTTCACGGGTGGTGGAGTTGGATCTCTTTGGCCGCCCACGACTGCGGGGCATCGCCATCGTGGTGGTCGGCACCCTGTTCGCCGCCATTGCCGGCGGCTTACTGACCTCGAGCGCCTTTTCGACTCGGTATGCCTCGGTCATTTTCTTGCCGTTCATGATCATCGTCGCTCTCGGGACATCGACGTTGCTGAGCAGCAAGGGTCGGCTGATCGTGTTGGCCGTCGCGGTGGCCGCCGGCCTCTGGATATCCATCGAAAGCGTCCACTCCCAACGCACCGAGGCGCCTCGAGTGGCCACCGTGCTGGCCGCGCATGCCCACACCGGTGACGTCATCGCCTTTTGTCCCGACCAACTCGGACCCGACACCTACCGCTTGATCACCAACCGCGGGCGCTACCAATTGGTGACGTTCCCGCGTGGTGTCAGTCCCGAGTTCGTGGACTGGGTGGACTATGCCAAAGCCTCCCATCACGGCAGCCCCACCGCCTTCGCTGCCAATTTGGAAAAGCGAGCCGGGACGAACCATCACATCTGGCTGGTGTGGATGGGCGGTTACCGGACATTTGGGGTCAAGTGCGAGCAGATCGTCAATCTCCTCTCGGCCGCTCCCGGTGTCCGAAGCCGGACTTGGATAATTGGGAATGGCGCCGTCTATTACGAGCCCATGAATCTGAGCGAATTCACTATTCCGGCAAAATGAACGACCTCGGGAGCCGAACCTTCTGGCCCCGGCTCTGGCTCCGCCTGCGCCTCCCGGTGCGCGAAGCGGTGCTGCCCTTCGTGGTGGCCCGGATCATCGTCCTCGGCGCCCTGGGGCTGGCTCACTTCATCGTAGACCGCACCCATCCGGCCACCGTCGGCGTGGCGGCCCGGGCGCACGAGGGACTGCTTGGTTGGGATGCCGGTTGGTACGAAGGCATCGCCAAGTTTGGCTACGCCCTGCTCGGGCACCAATCCCTCCGCTTCTATCCACTGGTCCCGCTGATCACCCACGCGTTGGCTTGGGTCCCGGGCATCAGCGATGGTACGGCGCTGATCATCGTGGCCAATGTGGCGGCTTTTGTGGCCACAGTGTTGCTGTTCGCCCTGGTTCGCCGGGAGACCGGCGACGTGGATGTGGCTCGGCGGTCCGTGTGGTTCCTTTCCTTGGCCCCTTCGGCTTTCGTGCTGGTCATGGGTTACGCCGAACCGGTGTTGCTGTGTTTGGCCATTGGCACCTTTCTGGCCCTGCGGCCCGGCGGACGTAGCTCCGAGATCGCGCCCAACTTCGGACTGGCCGCGCTCTTGGGTTTCGGTGCGGCCCTCACCCGTCCGACCGGGGTGCTGATTCTGCTCGCGGTGGCAGTGGAACTGGTGCGCTGGTGGGTGCGGCTCAGCCAGGGTCAACGCCGGATGGGGCTGCTCGCCGTCTTAGCACCGTTGCTCGGTGTGGCTGCCTTTGGGGTCTGGGCCGATCATGTGGCGGGCGACCTGTTCGCCCCGCTGCGGGTGCAACTCCAAAGCGCCCATCACGGTGGGATCACCGACCCTTTTGCCACCTTGGAGCACAGCGCGCGGGGACTGTTGCACCACCATGTGGGAACCGCCCTCCACGTGCCGTGGATCATGTTGGCCGTGGTGCTCCTGGTGATCTGCTGGCGCCGCCTGCCGGCCAGCTACACGATCTTTGCCGCCGCCATCATGGCCGTTGCAGTGGCCGGGTCGAATCTCGATTCCTTTGAGCGTTACGCCCTCTCCGCCTTCCCGCTGACCATGGCCGCTGCCCTGCTCCTGCGTCCCCCGAAGGTGGAGCGGACCGCCCTGGTCCTCCTCGGGGCTTCCCTGGCGGGATACGCGCTTTTGGCCTTCTTAAACATCTTTGTTCCGTAAGGAACCGATAACCTGCAACCGAATCGCATATGGCAAGGGCGACCCCTACGAAGCAGGGCCAACTCCCACAAAATGCACTTGGGGTTGAAAGGACAAGATGGTTGATGAAGCACCGGTAGTGATCGCGGGCGCTGGCCCGGGGGGACTCACTGCTGCGTACGAATTGACCAAGCGGGGGGAACACCCCATCGTGGTCGAATGCGATGACGTGGTCGGCGGGATCAGCCGGACCGTCCTTCGAGACGGTTGGCGCTTCGACTTGGGCGGCCACCGCTTTTTCACCAAGGTGCCTGAGGTCGAGACCTTCTGGCACGAGGTGCTGCCTGAGGGCGACTTCCTGCTCCGACCCCGCATGAGCCGCATCTTTTACAAGGGTAAGTACTACGACTATCCACTCAAGGCCACCAATGCGCTGCGCAACCTTGGGCTGTGGGAAGCGATCCTGTGTGGCTTCTCCTATGTGTGGGCCCGCATCCACCCGCCCAAAGACGAGTCCAACTACGAGAACTGGCTGGTGGCTCGCTTCGGCTGGCGCCTCTACCGCACGTTCTTCAAGACCTATACCGAGAAGGTGTGGGGGGTCAAGGTCTCCGACATGCCTTCTGATTGGGCGGCCCAACGGATCAAGAACCTTGACCTGCGCAAGGCCGTCATCAACGCCCTCATGCCCAAGCGGAACCAGACCGAAATCACCAGCCTGATTGAGGAGTTCCAGTATCCGAAATACGGGCCGGGGATGATGTGGGAAGTCTGCGCCGAGAAGGTGGTGGCCGCCGGGGGGACGTTGCACCTGTCGTCTCGGCTCACCCAAATTCATGTCGCGCAAGGGCGTGCGCAGTCAGTGACCTTTTCGCACGAAGGTGGGTATGTCGAGCAGGTCGCGTCGCACGTGATCTCGACCATGCCGATGCGCGAGCTGGTGCACACCATAACGCCGCCCCCACCCGCAGAAGTGTTGGCTGCCGCCGATGCCTTGCATTACCGGGACTACCTCACCGTGGCATTGATCGTGCCCGAGTCGCGCAGCTTTCCGGACAACTGGATCTACATCCACGCGCCGGACGTCGAGGTCGGCCGCATCCAGAACTACGGCTCGTGGTCGCCTTACTTGGTCAAGGATGGGCGGACCTGTCTCGGGCTCGAATACTTCGTCTTCGAGGGCGACACCTTGTGGGAGGCACCCGACGACGAACTCATCGCGCTCGCCACGAAAGAACTTGCGCAGCTCGGCTTGGGCGAGCCGGGCGACATCGAGGGCGGGTACGTCGTGCGTGTGCCTAAGGCGTACCCGTACTACGACTTCACGTATGCGCGGAATGTGGGGATTATTCGCGCGTATCTCGAAGCAGAGGCACCCAATGTGCACCTGGTCGGGCGCAATGGCATGCACAAGTACAACAATCAGGACCACTCCATGTATACGGCCATGTTGACGGTGGAAAACATGTACGGAGCCTCGCATGACATCTGGTCGGTGAACGTCGAAGAGGAGTATCACGAGTCGGGTTCCGCTGGGGGGGCGTCCGGGGCGGGGGCGGGGACCGGTGGCACCGGTCGTGACGCGCCGATCCTGCCGCCTCGGCCTCCCCGAGTTGCTCCTTCCACTTCGGGGGCGACGGCTTCGTCGCCCACCAGCTCGCCATCGTCCACCTCATAGGCGCGGACCAGGACGTCGATCGAAGTGGTTGACGAATCGGCTTCGGGTGGGTCCGGGGACAGTGAAATGAGTCCGGGTCCAGAATCGGCGGCTGAAACGCTGCTTGAAGGGGTGCCGGCTGCGGTCTCGCTCGCACCCAGCGGGCCCGGGATCTCTTTGGGTGGTGAGCTCGTCATAAATCCGGGTCAAGGCAAGGGCGTGGAGTCAATCCGGTCCGGACTCCTTGAGGCGGGACCACTCGCTGCCGCTGGCGTCCTGGCCAACGGCGCCAACGTCATCGTCACCGTCGGACTAGCTCGACTCTTGACCCAGCATTCCTACGGGGTGCTGATCCAGCTCACTGGTCTGTTCCTGATCTTCTCGCTGCCGGGATCAGCCGTGGTGGTGGCCGTGGTGCGACGGGTCACGTTGTGGCAAACAGAAGAGGCCAGCGATCAAGTCCGGCGTTGGGCCGGCCGTATCCACCGGCAAGGGGCCATCGCCGCCTTGGTATGGATCCTTGCCGTCTTCGCCTGCCGGCACTGGGTCGCCGTGCTGTTGGGGCAGAAGAGTGGGATCGGGATTTCGGCCATTCTGGCTGCCGCGGCTGTTTTCATTTTGTTGTCGCTCGACCGTGGGTTGTTGCAGGCCCATCGGTCGTATCGACCTCTGGCGGTCAACCTCATTGTCGAAGGCGGGGTCCGGACTGTGGCGGTCCTAGCCCTCGTGGCCGGCGGGTTCGGAGCGTCGGGAGCGGCTGTCGGGATTCTCATTGCTGAAGTGGTGACCGCGCTGCACGCTCGCTGGGCGGCCATGCGGGCGTGGACTGTCGTGCCGAGCTACGGCGTGGGTGCGAACCAGGGCGCCGAAGGGGAGGGCAGCGCGGACGGGGACAGCTGGAATGTTCGGAGGTGGGCGGCGGGGTGGGTGATTGCTGTACGCAAGGGGCCGGAGATGGGCGGTTCGCTGGTTGAACGCCATCGAGTGGTCACCGATCTGGTGGTGGCTTCCATCTCACTTTCTATGATCGCCCTGCTCCAAAACGCTGACGTTTTGGTGGTTGGTCGGGACAATCCCTCGCAAAGTGGTGCCTATGCCGCCGTGTCTGTGACCTCAAAGGCCATCGTGTTCGGCGCCATCGTGATGGGGGGCTACTTGCTGCCCGAAGCGGCCATCCGATGGCGCCAGGGTGGACATGCCTTGCGCCAGTTGGCCACTGTGCTGGTCTTCTTGGCGGTCCCTGCCGTGCTGCTGCTCGGTATTGCGCTGGCTGCACCGGCTCTGTTCCTTCGAGTGGTGTTCCACCACTCCTACGCGGCCGCGGCGCCGGCCATGGTGCCGCTGGTCTTGGCGATGATCCTGTTGAGTATCTCGGTCGTGCTTACCATGTACCTGCTGGCCATTGGCCGGAGATGGGTAGCCATCATCTTGACCGCTGGCGCGCTTGGGTTGGTTGTGGCCGTGAGCCTGGTCCACGGGCATCTCCGTAATACGGCTGTCGTCGATCTGGCCGTCCAGGCCGTCGTGATGATCGTGATCGTGATCGGCTTCACCGTCATCCATAGGGTCCGGCATCGCGAACATGCGGCACGGCTAACGTGACCCCGGTGGCTGACGACCGGCAACCGGCTCACCTGCCGATAATTCCCGAATCCGACGGCGCGGTCGCCACCAGCGACCGGGACATCCTGGCCGGAATTGCCGCCGAGGCCGGCATCCGACGGGTGCACTTTGTGGCCTGGCGTGACCTGGACGACCCTGAGGCCGGCGGTTCGGAACTCCATGCCCACCGCATTGCTTCGCTGTGGGCCGATGCCGGGATTGATGTGACCTTTCGCACCTCCGGGGTAGAGGGTGCACCGAAGGCCTTGACGCGGGATGGGTACCGTGTTCGCCGCCAGTCGGGTCGTTATGGAGTATTTCCCGGGGCAGCCTGGGAAGGCATCCGCATGGGCCACCGCCCCGGCGACGCCCTCGTTGAAATCTGGAACGGTATGCCGTTCTTCTCCCCACTCTGGTATCGCGGCCCCCGGATGGTGTTCTTGCATCACGTCCATGCCGAAATGTGGGGCATGGTCCTGCCGCCTCGGTTGGCCTGGCTGGGCAACATGGTCGAACACAGCGTGGCGCCGCACGTCTACAAAGGCAGCCGGATCGTGACCCTGTCGGAGTCGTCCCGGGGCGAGATTATTGAGCGGCTGGGACTTTCTCCCGAGAAGATCTCCGTGGTCCCACCTGGTATTGACGAGCGTTTCTCGCCCGAGGGCACTCGGTCGGCCACGCCGCTAGTCGTCGCCGTCGGTCGTCTGGTGCCGGTCAAGCGCTTCGACCTGTTGATGCGATCGCTGGCCACCGTCAAGGAGCGGGTCCCGGCGTTGCGGGCGGTGATTGTCGGCGAAGGCTACGACCGGGATGACTTGGAGCAACTGCGTGCCGAGCTCGGCGCCGATGACTGGCTTGAGCTGCCGGGGCGGGTGGATGAGGGTGAGTTGATTGAGTGGTATCGACGGGCGTGGGTCGTAGCGTCGAGTTCGTTGCGTGAAGGATGGGGCATGACGTTGACCGAGGCCGCCGCGTGCGGGACTCCCGCGGTGGCCACGGCCATCGCCGGGCATACCGACGCCGTATTGCACGGGGAGTCAGGGTTGTTGGTGGCCCAGCCTGAGGACATCGCGCAAGCGTTGGAACAAGTCATCACCGATGAAGTGTTGCGGAATCGATTGGCTCGGGGCGCCTTGGCCCGGGCCCGCTGGTTTACCTGGAGTGCGACAGCTCGAGGGGCGCTCGAGGCGCTAGCCGAAGAGGCGAGTGGTAGTGGCGGTGAGGCTGGGGTCACGGTGTCGAAGACTTCATCATCAGAAGGGGATTGACGTGGTTTCACAGACTGACACGGCGACCAAGAAACGACTGACGGGGGAGCGGCCACAACAAGGTGTCACCCCTGACTCGCTCCTGGCCCTGCACGAAGCGGGATACCGCGCCGTCCTCGATCGGATCGGCGATGGGCGGATTCTCGATGTGGGGTGCGGCCAAGGCTTTGAGTCGGCCCGCTTCCTCGGGGCTGACCGTCAAGTGGTCGGGGTCGACTACAGCTCAGAAGCTGTGAGCGAGGCTTCGTCGCACTACGGCGATCAGGGGCTGCGGGTGGCGCAAATGAACGCGCTGTCGCTCGGGTTTGCCGAGGGGAGCTTTGACGGTGCCTGTTCGTCGCACCTGATTGAGCATTTCGTAGACCCCGAACCTCATGTCACCGAGTTGGCCCGAGTCACCAAGGACGATGGGGTGGTGTGCATTTTGACTCCGAACGCCCCGGCCGATTTCGAGAACCCATTTCACCTTCACCTCTTCGAGCGGGTGGAACTGCGGGAGATGTTGGAGCGTCACTTCGAGGACGTGTGGCTCGGCGGGGTTGACGCCGCTCCTCACGTGAAAGAAGATTTTGCGGCTCGACGGATCAAGGCGGCCAAGCTGCTCCGGCTCGATGTGTTTGATCTGCGGCACCGGCTGCCGCATCGTTGGTATGTCTGGGCCTACACCCGGCTCCTCCCGGTGGCTTACAAGTTGGTAGCGGGAGGTGATGCCGGGGGACTCACGGGGATCACAGCGGACGACTGGTTTGTCACCGAGGAGCTGGACGACACCACACTCGTACTTTTGGCGGTGGCCCGAAAGCCGCGCCGCTGATGCTGCCGGTTGGTCTCACTGGTGGCATTGGGGCGGGGAAGTCTGCCGTCGCCGATCTCTTGGTTTCGCATGGGGCCGTGCTGATTGACGCCGATCAGGTGGCCCGCGACGTGGTGGCTCCCGGCGGTCCCGCCTACCAACCGCTGATCGATCGCTTCGGTACCGCGATTGTGGCGACGGACGGGACGATCGACCGCCCCGCCCTGGCCGCGGTGGCGTTTGCCGATGATGCGACCAGGCTGGAGTTGAACGCCATTACGCACCCGGCCATTGGGCTGGCCATGATCGCGGCCCGGGACGCCCTTGAGGACACTGACAACGTTGTCGTGCTGGCGATTCCGTTGCTCACTGCCATGCACCGTGAGACGGTCAAATTGCGGCTCGTGGTCGTGGTCGATTGCCCGACCGACATTGCCTTGGACCGTCTGTTGAGTCAGCGGGGCATGGACCGGACGGATGCCGAGGCGCGGATCAAGGCACAGATCAGTCGGGAAGAGCGGGTGAAAGAGGCTGACTACGTCTTGGATAATTCCGGCGGCCGTGACGTGCTCGTTGGTGAAGTCGACAAGCTGTGGGAGTGGCTGGTCGCCCAGAAGTAGCGGGGGCTTAGACGCCTTGGCTGACGAGCACGGACCGGCGGTGTGACTGGCGGGTGGCTCGACGGGTGGTGGTCGGCAGCTCAGTCCTCCACTCAATTTTTGAGGGGTGGCGGTTCCTGGATGAAGCCAATACGAGCTGGGCTACATCCCGGGGGCTGATCACCATGAATTCCATATCGGTGACGGCACCTACCGAGACGAAGAGTTGGAACCGACGGTTCGGGTTTCCACCGAAGTAGTCGCCTGGCTCCAAGGTGATGGTCACGTCATCGGTGGCACGCAGGATGGCCGTCCCGCTGATGAGTACGTAAAGGTTCTGGTCCCGAGCGGTCAGCGTGGCCAGTGTCTCGCCGGCATCGCATCGCACTGTGGTGGCACCGTCTCGAATGAACTCGGTCAGCACGTCGTGCGTGCATGACGAAAGTGCCGGAATGGCTTGTAGGAATCCGGCGTTGTTTACAACTTCAGTTGAGTTCTTCACGGCTGCCCCCTTGTCGCCAAACACGGGTGCGTCTGGCTCCTGTTGCTGACCCTTCATGGCGGCATCTTGTTCGACGGGAGTTGCGTGCCGGGTTCCCTGGGGTTGCCATCTTGGAGCAGTGGTTATAGGCCACAAGGCCTACGGATGGGCCAATGTAGGCACGGAGCAACCCGCATTCGAGCGTCAAATCGTGCGCAGGGAATTCTGGCAAGGTGGCAGGGGCCGGGGGACGTTTTTGGAGAAGCGTCAACTGCTCATTCATAGAGCGACTCATTCATTCAGTCGGTAAACCACTTCGCTGGGTAGGTCCGGGGTGCGAATTATCGGGTGCCGTCAGGCCCGGAAACACCTTCCCGGTAGCCTCCCCTTATGGCTCCTCCCCGTACCAAGTTTGAGGTGGTATCGCCGTTCCAGCCTTCGGGGGATCAGCCGACAGCCATTGCGTCTTTGGTGGAAGGAGTCCAGCGGGGCGATCATTATCAGACGCTTCAGGGGATCACCGGCTCGGGCAAGACGGCCACCATCGCTTGGATGATCGAGCAGATTCAACGACCCATCTTGATTATTGAGCCGAATAAGTCCCTGGCGGCCCAACTTTCCTCCGAGCTGCGGGACCTTTTCCCTCACAACCGGGTGGAGTTCTTTGTCTCTTATTACGACTACTACCAACCTGAGGCCTACCTTCCCACCACCGACACCTACATAGAGAAGGACTCGTCCATCAACGACGAGATCGATCGGCTTCGGCACGCCACAACTTCCTCACTCCTCATGCGCAAAGACGTGATTGTGGTGGCATCGGTGTCGTGTATTTATGGGTTGGGTTCTCCAGAGGAGTACCGAAGCCGCATCCTTGCCTTGACGGTAGGTGAGCAGCAGGATCAGCGCGACATATTGCGGCGACTGGTTGAGCTCCAGTACTCCCGAAATGACGTCAATCTGGTCCGAGGCACCTTTCGGGCCCGAGGCGACACGGTCGAGATCCATCCGGCCTACGAGGAGCAGGCGCTGCGGGTCGAGATGTTCGGCGACACGATTGAGCGGATCGTGACGTTCGATGTCTTGACTGGTGAGATGGGCGAAGAGCTTGAGGACATCGCTATCTATGCCGCCACTCACTACGTCACTGGCGACGAGATTGTGCAACGGGCCGTCGGGACAATTGAGATTGAACTGCGTGAGCGACTCCAGGAGTTCGAGAAGGAAGGCAAGCTCCTCGAGGCGCAACGCTTGCGGGTCCGCACCGAGCATGATCTCGAAATGCTGGCCGAGACTGGCGTGTGCTCCGGGGTTGAGAACTATTCGCGGCATTTGGATGGGCGGGCTCCGGGCGAGACGCCCTATACGTTGCTCGACTTCTTTCCGAAGGATTACCTGGTGGTAATCGATGAGAGCCATGTGGCGGTCCCACAGCTGCACGGGCAACATGCCGGTGACCGGTCGCGCAAGGACATGTTGGTTGAGCACGGCTTCCGGTTGCCTTCGGCTCGGGATAATCGTCCGCTGCGTTTCGAGGAATTCATTGAGCGGGTGCCGCAGTGCGTCTTCGTGTCGGCCACTCCCGGTCCGTTCGAGAAGGAACACTCGACGCAGATGATCGAACAGGTCATCCGGCCCACCGGTCTGGTCGATCCCGAAGTAACGATTCGCCCGACCAAGGGGCAAGTCGACGACTTGATGGGTCGGATTGAGACCACCGTGGCGGCCGGTGGGCGAGTGCTGGTCACCACGCTGACGAAGAAGATGGCTGAGGACCTGACTGACTATCTAGCTGATGCGGGGATCCGAGTGCAGTACTTGCATTCGGATATTGACACCATCACCCGGATTGAGATCTTGCGAGAGCTTCGTCTCGGGTCCATCGACGTGTTGGTCGGGATCAATCTCTTGCGGGAAGGCCTCGACCTGCCTGAAGTGGCGCTGGTGGCGATATTGGACGCCGATAAGGAGGGATTCCTTCGCTCGGCCTCCTCGCTGATCCAGACCATGGGCCGAGCCGCCCGCAACGTCGACGGCACCGTCGTCCTCTATGCCGACACCATCACCGACTCCATGCGTGAGGCGGTCTCGGTGACCCAACGTCGGCGGGAGATCCAGACTGCCTACAACCTCGAACATGGCATCGATCCCCAGACGATTCGCAAGTCGGTCACTGACATTTTGGAGCGATTGCGTGGGGCTCCGGGTCGAAGTCGGGCCGAGGTGCGTCGGGGTGGGCCCCGCCGGGCTGCCCCTCGGCAGAGTTTGCTGGCCGACGGCGATGCCTCCACCCCGGCCGCGGCCGTCGAACTCATGAGCCAGTTGGAGGCGGAAATGAAGGTGGCCGCCGCCGAGTTGCGCTTTGAGGAGGCGGCATTGCTGCGGGACGAGATCGCTGAGTTGCGCGCCTCTATGACGAGTTAACGTCGCGCGTATGCCTACTGTCGAGACGCTTCGATCCACCATTGAGCGCTATGCCGCCACCGTCACCTTCCGGGACGCCGACGCCTACGCCGCCCTCTTCACCCACGATGCAGTACAGGTGGATCCCTATCCCACCGATGCCAACGTGGGTCGTGAGGCCATCCGGGGTTTTATGCAGCGCTCCATCGACGGGTGCGAGACCATGGTTTTCGAGGTCACCGAGGTCCATCCGGTAGCGGACAAGGCGGCGATCGGTTTTCACATCACTCTGGGACTCGAGGGCGGGGCCATCATGCACATTCACGGGATTGAAGTGTTCACCGTGACTGATGACGGCCTGATCTCGGCCGTCGACGCCTATTGGGGCGATCAAGACGTCACGTTCGATTGAGTTGGGCTGGGTTGGGCTGGGCTGGGCTGGGGCGGGCTGAAGCGTCCCGAAGGGATATGAGGGTCAGATCTCCGAAACTGAGGCAAACAGCCCCGACGCTTGGAGCGTCTGCATGAACTGGCTCACATCAGGACCGGATTCTGCGAACGACCATTGGAAGCTGCCGGGTGAACTTGGGTTCGATGGATCAGCTATTAGAGATTGAAAGGTCGTGAAGTCGCGTGAATACGGCTGGACGAGGTTCCGAACTGGCGTCAACGCGGCGTCATAGGAAAGTCCTGCCTTCGTTGTGGCGAAGACGTACACTGGCAATCCCGCCGGCAGTGCAGACAGGCCGATCACCGATGGCGGGCCGGTCGGGTCAAGCCATTGCAGCTGGCTCGAGTACTCGTCAACATACATCGGTCCACCTTCGAGATAGTTGGTGGCGATCGAACTCAAGGAGTTGGAGTCGTCGAGGTCGCGGACTTCGAGAAGTTGCCCATTCGATGGCTCGACCACAATGGTGGATTGTCCGGTACCGGGCCCCGACGCGAAACCCTGGCCAGGCTCGCCGTCGTGGGTGGTCATGGGTCCAAGCGCAGTGACTCCAGGGAGGAGCGCGATGGCTTGGTACAAGGTGGACTCGAACTGTGGCGTGTCTCCCAACGTCGGTCCGATGAGGAGCATGGCCGCCCGCTGAAAGCCCGGGTTGGGAGCAGCCAGGTCGGGCTCGAGCTGATCCAATGCGGGAATGCCGGTTGTTCCGTTTTCAAGCTCTTGAGCCAGAGTTGCCGAATCGCTGGGCAGTGTCGACACATTGAGCAGCTGACCGGCTCCTGTGATGGCATCGGGCGCCGCGGAACCACCGCTACCCCCTTGCAGGCATTGGCTGGCTGTCGATGGGTTCGGGGTCACGAGCAGGTGCAGGGCCCCCCAGGCTGCCTGCGCAGCAGGCGAAGCGAACTGGGCTGGCTGTGCGGTCAAGGAGGTGCAGGTCTGCCCAGTAGGCGTTGACCATTTCTGAACCGACAAGCCGATGGTCGCCTCGGCGGCGCCGCTATTGACGCTGGCGACTATGGAGAGGTTGGCCTGGGCGTAGAGGGCTTGGTCAGGCCCGAGACTCGGAATTGGTTGTGTGGTTGCTCGATCGGCCACGAGGCGCAGCTGGGCCCCGACTGGCAGGTGCGACGGGAATGGTTTGGGAGTGGCTATGGCTTTGGCTGTGGACACAGCGGGATGATGAGCGGGCGGCGTGGCGATCAGTAGCACCACTACGGCGATCGCCACACCGACCGCCACCAGTCCGCCGAGCGAGGTTGCGGTGCGCCGGCTAATCGCTGGCCGAGAGGAGCGACGCGAGTGTCGTCGGCTCTCCGGGGTGAGAGTGACCTCTTCAATGGCAGCCAACAGACGTCCTCGCGCCAGCGCCAGGTCCGGATCTGGGTCAACAGTAGCGTCGATGTAGCGGTGAAGAACTTCGAGTTCGTCGATCATCCGGAGGTCCCTTCGATAGCCGGGGTGATGTGATTGGCGTCCTCCTCGTATTGCCCGTGGGTCTTGAGGAGTTCCCGAAGGCGCTTTCGGCCGCGAGCGAGACGCGACCGTACGGTGCCGACTGGGATGCTGAGTGCTCTGGCGATCTCCTCGTAGGTGAGGTCGGCGCTGGCCGCCAGCAGCAGGACGTCCCGGTGGCGATCGTCGAGTTGGTACAAGGCCCGAGCGACGCGGTCCATTTCGGAGGCGTTGTCGGACGCAGCGACAACGCTCTCGGCTGGGTCCATCTCGGAGTCCGAGAAGCGGGTCACGGCACGCTGGCGAGTCAGGCGCCGACCCTCCGACCGGCGGTGGTGACGCAAGACGTTGGTGGCGATGCCGAGCAACCATGGGCGGGCGTCGACAAATGCCCGGTCGTAGCGAGCCCGGGTCCGGAGAGCGGTGAGGAACGTTTCAGATACGAGGTCATCCACATCGCCGTGCCTGGCCTGGGAGGCAATGTAACGGTGGACTGTTCGTGCGTGGCGGTCGAAAAGGAGGGCAAACGATTGTGAGTCGTGCAACGACGCCGCCATCAGGTCGGCATCGGTTGGTGACCCACCCACCTCCTTTTCCATCGACGCCTCTTCTCCCATCAGTAGCTATTGCCCGCCGATTTGACGACGGTTCCAGATAGCCGTCCCACCAGGGGATCGGTCTAGGCCCCCCATTCTGAACTGACAAGAAACACCCTCCCGGTATCCTCATCTAATGGCCGATCGTCTAGTTGTGCGCGGGGCTCGCGAGCACAATCTCCGAGATGTCTCTCTTGATCTGCCGCGGGACAAGCTCATTGTCTTTACGGGCCTGTCCGGATCGGGAAAATCATCCCTGGCCTTTGACACCATTTATGCCGAGGGCCAGCGACGATACGTCGAATCGCTGTCGGCCTATGCCCGCCAATTCCTCGGGCAGATGGACAAGCCCGACGTCGATTTCATCGAAGGTCTCTCGCCGGCCATCTCCATTGACCAGAAGTCGGCTTCCCGCAACCCTCGTTCGACAGTGGGGACCATCACCGAGGTCTACGACTACTTGCGGCTGCTCTATGCCCGTATTGGCCATCCACACTGTCCAACCTGTGGCCGACCGGTGGCTCGGCAGACCCCCCAGCAGATCGTGGACCGGGTGCTCGAGCTGCCCCAAGGCACCAAATTCCAGGTGCTGGCCCCGGTGGTCCGGGGACGCAAAGGCGAATACAGCACCTTGCTGGACGACCTGGCCAAGCAGGGCTTCGCCAGGGTGCGAGTGGATGGCGTTTCGGTCGAACTGGCCGATCGGGCCGAAGTGGCCCTGGCTCGGTACGAGATTCACACCATTGAGGTGGTTGTCGACCGTCTGGTGCGGCGTGACGGCATTCGGCAACGCCTGACCGAATCAATCGAGACGGCGCTGGAACTCACCGGCGGCACGGCCGAGGTTCTGGTGATGGACGACGACAAGGAGAGCGAAGAAGGCATCACGTTCTCGCAGCATCTTGCCTGCACGCACTGCGGCATCAGCTTTGAAGAGCCCGCGCCTCGCAGCTTCTCCTTCAATTCGCCCTACGGTGCTTGTCCGACCTGCGTGGGCCTGGGCACCAAGTTCGAGGTGGATCCCGAGCTGGTGGTGCCCGACGAGACGCTTTCCTTGGCGACGGGTGCGTTGGCTCCCTGGGCCGGGGCCCGAAGTGAGTACTTCACCGGCCTCCAGACCGGCGTGGCCGAGATGGCTGGGTTTGCCTATGACGCGCCATGGAAGTCACTCAAGGCCAAGGACAAGAAGTTGGTCCTCTACGGAACGGGCAACAAGTCGGTGCACGTCACCTACAAGAACCGCTTTAACAGGACTCGTTCGTACGACGCCCTGTTCGAGGGGATTGTGCCTTGGTTGCAGCGCCGCCATGGCGAAGCTGAGTCGGATTGGTCGCGTGAGCAGGTTGAACAGTACATGCGCGAGGTCGATTGCCCGGCCTGCAAGGGTGCTCGGCTGAAGCCCGAATCGCTGGCCGTCACCGTCGGTGGGCGAAACATCTTTGAACTGTGCGACCTCTCGATCGGTAATGCCGTCGAAGCCATGGGCGAGCTTGAGTTGAGCGACCGCGAGCACATGATCGCTGATCGGGTTTTCAAGGAAGTCCGCGAGCGGATGCAGTTCTTGCTCGACGTGGGGTTGGACTACTTGTCGCTCGGTCGGTCTGCCGGGACATTGTCCGGCGGGGAGGCGCAGCGCATCCGACTGGCTAGCCAGATCGGCAGCGGATTGGTCGGTGTGCTCTATGTGCTCGACGAGCCGTCGATTGGGTTGCATCAGCGAGACAATCAGCGCTTGATCGGGACCTTGGAGCGCCTGCGCAATCTGGGCAACACGGTGATTGTGGTGGAGCACGACGAGGAGACCATCCGCACCGCCGACTACGTCGTGGACATCGGGCCTGGGGCGGGGGAGCACGGCGGGACCGTGGTGCATGCCGGGCCAGTCAGTGGCCGGGGCGGGCTCTTGACCAACAAGGCCTCGCTGACCGGGCAATACCTCTCGGGCAAGCGTTCGATTCCGGTGCCGGCTCGCCGGCGGCCGGGCAGTGGCGATGTCGTCACCGTGCGTGGGGCTCGGGAGCACAATCTGCACGAAGTCGACGTGTCGTTCCCCCTCGGATGCCTCGTCGCGGTGACCGGCGTATCGGGTTCGGGCAAGTCGACCTTGGTCAACGACATTCTGTTGCGGTCGTTGGCGCAGAAGCTGCACAGAGCGAAGACGTTGCCCGGACGGCATCGCACGGTCGAAGGGGTTCAGTTCCTCGACAAGGTGGTTGACGTCGACCAGGCGCCGATTGGTCGTACGCCCCGCTCGAACCCGGCCACCTATACCGGCGTGTTCGATCACATTCGCAAGCTGTTCGCCCAGACCGCTGAAGCCAAGGTGCGGGGGTACCAGCCCGGGCGATTCTCCTTCAACGTGCGCGGCGGTCGGTGCGAGGCATGTGCCGGCGACGGCACCATCAAGATCGAGATGCACTTCCTGCCCGACGTCTACGTGCCCTGCGAGATCTGCCATGGGGCCCGGTACAACCGCGACACCCTGGAGGTCACGTTCCGAGGTAAGAACATCGCCGATGTGTTGGACCTCTCGTGTGAAGAGGCGCTGGGATTCTTCGCCAAACAGCCTCCGATTGCCCGGCATATGCAGACATTGTGTGACGTCGGACTGGGATATGTGCGACTGGGCCAGCCAGCGCCGACATTGTCCGGTGGGGAAGCGCAGCGGGTGAAGTTGGCCAGCGAACTGAGCCGGCGTCCGACCGGACACACTTTCTACGTCCTGGACGAGCCGACGACCGGTCTGCATTTCGAAGACACCCGTCGTTTGCTCGAGGTGCTCGGGCGCTTGGTCGACCAGGGCAACACCGTGGTCGTGATTGAACACAACCTTGACGTGATCAAGACGGCGGACTGGATCATTGACCTCGGGCCCGAAGGCGGGAATCGAGGCGGCACCGTGGTGGCTGAAGGCACGCCGGAGCAGGTAGCCAAGACGGCGGGTTCTTACACCGGCGAAGTGCTGAAGAAGATGCTCAAGTGATGGCGAGCATCCGTTCCAGCGCTACCTTGGCCCATGTGGCGGTGTCGGCATCGACCTGAATTTGGTTGCGCACGTTGCCCTCGACGAGACCCTCGAGGACCCAGGCCAGATGGGGGCCATCGATGCGCGACATCGTCGAACACGGACAAACCAGCGGGTCGAGGCACACCACCGTCTTGTCCGGCGTCTCGTCGTCGAGGCGCTTGACCAGATGGATTTCTGTGGCCACTCCGATGACCGATCCAGTAGGGGCAGCGGCCACGCCTCGGATGATGGCGTCGGTGGAGCCGACGAGGTCTCCCATCTCGACCACCTCATGGGCACACTCGGGGTGCACCATCACGATGCCTTCGGGATGCTCGTTGCGGAAGGCCGTGACGTGCTCGGGGCGGAAACGCTGGTGGACCGAGCAGTGTCCCTTCCACAACAGCAAGGTCGAATCCTTCACTTCGGCGTCGGTCAATCCGCCCAGAGCGAAGCGGGGGTTCCACAGACGCATGTCGTCGGCGCTGTATCCGAGCTCGAAGCCGGTGTTGCGACCCAGGTGCTGATCTGGGAAGAACAAGACCCGGTCGCCGCGGCCGTCTTCGAGGGCCCAAGTGAGTACCGCACGAGCATTCGATGACGTGCACACCGCACCGTTGTGCTGGCCCACGAAGGCCTTGAGCGCCGCCGATGAGTTCATGTACGTGACGGGGACCACCCGCTCGACGTCAATCACCCGGGAGAGGTCTTCCCAGGCTTCTTCGACCTGGTCGATGTCGGCCATGTCGGCCATGGAGCAGCCCGCATTGAGGTCGGGGAGGATCACCTGCTGATGGGGTCCGGTGAGCACGTCGGCCGACTCGGCCATGAAATGCACCCCGCAGAAGACGATGTACTCGGCCTCCGTCTGTTCGGCCGCCATCCGAGAGAGTCCGAAGGAATCGCCTCGGGCATCGGCCCAGCGCATGACTTCGTCGCGTTGATAGTGATGGCCCAGGATGAAGAGGCACTTTCCCAAGGTTGCCTTGGCCGCACCGATCATGCCGGCGAGGTCGTCGGCGCTCGCGGTGCTGTAGCGCTCGGGGAGTGGTCGTTGGAGCCTGAGCATCTGTATGCCCCCTTTGAGGGAGAGCACCGATGTGGCCGGCGGGGACAGCCTGGTCGCCCATCCGCGGGTATGTCGGCCTCGGTGCGAGGTGTCGTGCTGGAATCCAGGCCAGCGAGATCAGTGTACCGGTTGCGCTGGTCAGGTGCGCGAAAGTGGAGATTGTGAAGGATCCGCCCCCCACCGGCTCCATTCCCGATGCACCGGGGTCCTACCAATTTCTCGATGCCGAGGGTCGGGTTCTCTACGTAGGCAAGGCCAAGTCGCTGCGGCACCGGTTGCCGAACTACTGGCTGGATTCGGCGCAGTTGCTTCCCCGCACGGTGCAGATGGTGGCTCAGGCCGACCATGTGGAGTGGATCGTGGTCGACAGTGAGGTGGATGCCCTGATCCTCGAGCATTCGTTGATCCAGGCCCATCTGCCCCGCTACAACGTCCGCCTGAAAGACGACAAGAGTTACCCCTGGTTGGCCATCACCATGAACGACGAATGGCCGAGGCCGGCGGTGGTGCGGGGACGCAAGCGCAAGGGGGTCCGCTACTTCGGGCCCTACGGACAGGCCGGCGGTATCCGTTCCACCCTCGATCTGTTGGTGCGGAGCTTCCCGGTTCGCACGTGTTCGGACAACAAGTTCGTCCGGCACGAGCGACTGGGCCGACCATGCCTGCTCTATGACATCGATCGTTGTTCGGGGCCGTGCGTGGGAGCGGTGGATCACGCGGCCTACGACGGCTTCCTCCAAGATCTCATGGGCTTTCTTTCCGGTGACACCGAGCCAGTGTTGGCTCGTCTGCACGAAGAGATGCAGGCGGCGTCGGAGAATCTCGAGTTTGAGCGGGCGGCACGACTGCGCGATCGCATCGCCACGGCGCAAAAGGCGGCCGAGGCGCAGCTGATGGTGTCAGAGCGAGCCGAGGACTTCGATGTGATCGGCGTGGCCGACGATCCGCTCGAAGCGTCCGTGCAGATGTTCGTGGTGCGGCGGGGCCGAGTGGTTGGGCACCGCGGCTTCGTGGCCGAAAAGGTCGAGGATCTGACCAGCGCAGAATTTCTGGCGCTGACACTGCAGCAGGTGTACGGCACTGATGGCACCGAGGTGCCGCGCCGGGTGTTGGTGCCCGAGCTGCCGGCCGACCTCAATGTCGTGACGGCGTGGCTGCGTTCATTGCGCGATGGTCCGGTGGAGGTGGCCGTGCCCCAGCGCGGGTCCAAGCGGGCCTTGCAAGAGACGGTAACCCGTTCGGCCAGCGAGGATCTGGCTCGGCATCGCCTCCGGCGTGCTTCGGATCACAACGCGCGGTCCAAAGCACTGACGGAGTTGCAGTCCGCACTTGGTTTGCGCCAGGCCCCGTTGCGAATTGAGTGCTACGACATGAGTCACCTCCAGGGAACCGATTACGTGGGCTCCATGGTGGTGGTCGAGGACGGGTTGGCCAAGCGTTCCGATTACCGGCGCTTCAAGGTGAAGACGGTGCCGGGCAACGATGACTATGCCGCCATGGAAGAGGTGCTGACCCGGCGACTCAGCGCGTTGGTGGCGTCCGATGCCCCGGTTGATTCGGATGCCACGGCGCGTCCCCGACGCTTTGCCTATCGTCCCAATCTCTTGCTGGTCGACGGCGGGAAAGGCCAGCTCGGGGTGGCGCAAAAGGTGGTGGACGAGCTGGGTCTGACCGATGAGATTGAGCTGGCGTCGCTGGCCAAGCAATTCGAAGAGGTGTATCGACCTGGTCAAAGCGAGCCCGTGCGATTGCGCCGCGGTTCCGATGCCCTCTATCTCCTCCAGCGCGTCCGAGATGAAGCCCACCGCTTTGCCATCACGTTCCATCGGGAACGCCGCGGTAAACGCATGACCACCAGCGCGCTGGACGGGGTTCCCGGCTTCGGTCCAGCCCGCCGCGCCCGACTGGTGAAAGAGATGGGCGGTGTCAACGCAGTGAAAGCGGCTTCGTTAGAAGAACTCCTGGCTCCTTCATGGCTCCCCGATGAGGTCGGTCTGGCCCTCTACGATGGGATCCACAAGACTGGAGGACGGTGAGCCGTTGAGTGAATTCCTCGTAGTGACGGGGATGTCCGGTGCCGGTCGGTCGACCGCCGGCGCCACATTGGAGGATCTGGGCTGGTTTGTCATTGACAACCTCCCGGCCGCTCTCATCATGAAGATGGTCGAGATGATCGACCTGCCGGGATCCGAAATTGAGCGGGTCGCCCTGGTCATCGGTCGGGGCGGGGCCAATACCGGGGTTGAGTACTTCGAGGATCTCGGTGATGTGGTGGACGGGCTGCGGGCCACCAAACATCGCGTCCGGGTGTTGTTCTTGGAGGCGGCCGACGACGTGCTGGTGCGTCGCTACGAAGGCACTCGCCGTCGGCATCCGCTGGCGGCTCGAGGGGTGGAGGAGTCGATCTCCGATGAGCGCCGCCTCTTGGCGCCCGTGCGCGACCGGGCCGACCTCCTCATCGATACCGGTGAGCTCAACTCGAACCAGTTGCGGACGCGCATACTCGAAGCCTTTGACGACAACAGCGGCGACTCCAACATGCAGACGTCCGTGGTGTCGTTCGGCTACAAACATGGCATCCCATTGGATGTCGACATCGTCTTTGACTGTCGCTTCTTGCCGAACCCTTTTTGGGTGGAGGA
>Ga0182030_10008214_pt1 | contig 21655 bp, 25 predicted proteins | sample 812S3MmetaG_FD_121299 | JGI IMG/M metagenome (GOLD analysis project Ga0182030, IMG submission 121299) | Permafrost microbial communities from Stordalen Mire, Sweden - 812S3M metaG (Illumina Assembly) | ecosystem: Environmental > Terrestrial > Soil > Wetlands > Permafrost | place: Sweden...
AAAAAATGAACAATTATAAAGGAAGGTAGGGAATAGATTGAGATTTAGTGATTAGGTTTGTGCGGAGGCAAAAGCCTTCAACGTACAATACTCAATCAGTATCAACCTATTCCCATAAAGTCGGGAGTAAATTGGGATTTAGTGATTAGGTTTGTGCGGAGGCAAAAGCCTTCAACGGACAATACTCAATCAGTATCAATTTATTCCCGGGAGGTCGGCGGCATGGTCACAAAATGACAACTGTGACTTAATGCCAACCGCTCTACCCGATTACCACGGATGGTTTTAAAACGTTACTTCTGAACTACGATCGATGATCGGCACTTTACTTTCTCACAGCCTTGTCGCGGAATCGATACGGAATCAGACCAGTGTCGAAATATCGCTTATATGCTTTGAGCATAGTATTGGTCCTTTTATTCATTGTCGCCGAGACAAGATCTGGTTTGATGTCTGAGACATCATATTGGACGATAATCCAATGATCAAGTTGATCAACCTTACTTCTTGTGACCTTGGTCTCTTTGCGAAGGAAACCCCCAACTTCTTTCAGCAATTCTGCAAGCGTTTCAGCGACATGCATGTCCTTGCTAGTGATTTTGAAACTCAAAACCACTTCCTTGTCTTTTGATGGCTTTAAGTCGCGACTTAGTGACAGCGTAAAGCTGTGACCTTGTCGATCAAACAATATTTGGGTTAAGGGTTCTTCATCCTTCTTGTTAACGTTCTGAGCTGCGCTCATTGTACATCCTCTCTATATAGTAAATCGGATGGCCAGATTATAGCATAACCGTGCAACTTTGACAATAGTGTGATATCATTGTATTGATATGACAAGAATAAGAACTCCGAACTCAGTACATAACCCAGGCGAATCTGATCCAATGGGGAGAGGACTCGATTATATAACTCTATTGGTCGCGGCTCATGACCAATTTACCGATGCACTGGCACAGAACGTTAAGTACCCTGGATTTGAATACTTGCTTTATGACAATGACCCAATTACAAATCAGAGAATTGCAAATTTTAGAGTCACCAGTTCATCGCATGACGGTGATGTCAGAGATAATCCACCAAGTATTGAGGTTACCGTTCCGATAGATCCTGAAGATGATAACGTTACTACTCTGCCTGAAGTTTTCGATCCTGATACCACAAACGAGATTCTTACAATAACTAGAAGACTGTTTAAAGTTAAAGAGCCTTACATATTCACGGTTACATATGATAACTTTGATAAATTGCTAGACAGACCAGTGTCCAGGAAACACTCCAAAGAGGGCAAAAAAGATAAAACAACTTATCGGGACCTTCTGACGTTAGGCGAACTAATACCATTAAAGCTTCCGAAAGATCCGAAATCAGACCTTATGCCTGGGCATCTCTAAGTGAACCCTTGACCCTATAGATAGATTTAGTTATCATTAAACATAGTATATTGGCACTCTACAAGCTAAAGTGCTAGTGAAAGTGAATAACGCACAGGAGGAGTTTAAATGAGCGTACCCATTCAACCCTTAGCTGACTATGTTGTCTCTCAGGCTGAAGCTGCCCAATCTAAAACGGCCAGTGGCCTGTATTTACCAAATAATGCTCAGGAGAAGCCAAAAATCGCTAAGGTTTTGGCAATTGGCGATAACGTTAAGCTAGTTAAAGTTGGTGATAAGATTTTATATAAAAGTTACAGCACGACCGATGTCAAAGTAGGTACTGAGGAATATATTTTAGTTAAAGAGGAAGATATCTTAGCAACTGTTAAATAACTCGGAGGAATGTAATTTATGGCAAAGAAAGTTTTCTATAACGACGATGCTCGGCGACGTGTTCTGGCGGGTGCTGAGGTTTTATATAACGCTGTTAAAACAACCATGGGGCCAAAAGGTCGTAACGTAATTATCAGTAAATCATATGGTTCACCAACCGTGACTCACGATGGAGTGACTGTTGCCAAAGGAGTTGAGTTAGCCGATGTTGATGATGAGACTCTAGGTTATAAAGTTGGCGCTGAGCTAATTAAGCAAGCGGCCAGTAAGATGAATGACGTTGCTGGTGATGGGACGACTACTGTCACAGTCTTAACCTATCACATTCTAAATGAGGCTAATAAACTTATAGCCGCCGGTCACGACCCAATGCTTCTACGAAAAGGCCTTGAGGCCGCAGCTAAGGACGTTCTAGGCAAACTTTCTGGCATGAGTGAAGATATTCTAGGAACGAAGAATCGAGTTGCTGAAGTTGCCACTATTTCAGCCGGTGATGCCACAATCGGTAATCTTATTGCCGATGTTATCGATAAGGTCGGTAAAGATGGAATTGTGACTGTTGAGGAAGGGCAGGGACTAGCGCTGGAAAGTGAAGTCGTTGAAGGCTTTACGTTTGACCGTGGTTTTGTCAGTGCCTATATGGTAACTGATACTGCGCGCATGGAAGCCGTCTACGATAAGCCGGCAATAGTCATTACAGATAAGAAGATTTCTAGCGTACAAGAATTTCTACCACTTTTAGAGAAACTAGCTCAGTCAGGCAAGAAAGATCTAGTGTTAATCGCCGAAGACGTCGAGGGTGAAGCACTTGGCACATTAATCCTTAACCGTCTGAAGGGAGTCTTTAACACAGTCGCAATCAAAGCCCCGGCTTTTGGCGATAGGCGCAATGATATCTTAAACGATATTGCCATTTTAACCGGCGCCCAAGTTATTAGCGATGAGCGGGGTATGACCTTCGATAATGTTGAGATTGATGTAGTTGGTACGGCCCGAAAAGTCATCGTCACTAAGGACGAAACAACAATTATTGAAGGAGCTGGCCTAGCGGCAGAAGTTAATGCTCGTATTAAACAAATTACTGCGCAGGCGAGTGCAGCAACTAGTGATTACGATAAAGAAAATCTTGAGAAGCGACGGGCTGCCTTAGAAGGAAAAGTAGCTGTAATCAAAGTTGGCGGAGCTACTGAAACTGAAATTGAGGAAAAGAAATTCCGAGTTGATGATGCTGTTGCAGCTGTTAAAGCTGCTCTCGGCGAAGGCATTGTTCCTGGCGGCGGGGTTACCCTAATTAACCTTGGGGCGGGTGTTAAGACAGACAGTAGCGACCTATCGGTTTCAGCCGGTAAAACTATACTGTTAAAATCACTCGAACAACCCTTTAGAATTCTGCTAGAGAACTCTGGTCTTAATCCCGATGAGTGGTTACCACAAGTTAAAAAGGCAAAATCTGGTCTTGGAGTTGACGTTAATAACCCCACTAAACTTGTCGATCTAAAGACAGCTGGGATTATTGATCCAACCAGGGTTACTAAAGAAGCGATTCTAAACGCTGTATCGATTGCTGGAACAACGATGACTATGGGCGCTTTAGTTGTTGATGTACCAGAGCCAATTTCAGGTGGCTCAGCTGCACCTGACATGGGTGGCATGGGAATGATGTAGAAGACCAACTGTCTAGCGCATTAAGTTACCGATAATTCTGGTATTAACATTAAGTGGTTAACGCTTTACAATAGAAGTAATAACAAAGATTGAACCAACGAAGTTTTTTGTGAAGGGATTAGTAGTAAAAATGCTGGATGACTTGAAGTTAATTCATGAGAGAGACTCCCAGGATGCACTTGGTGTTGCCCAAAAAGAACCTGAACAGTTAGTTTATAGTTTTTCAGACGATTATACTGACTGGCCAACCAAACAGTTTAAAAATATAGTTTTTTCTGGGATGGGTGGCTCAGCTTTAGCTGGCTCAATCGCTCTATCTTGGCCGGGCTTTAGCGTACCATTTGAACAAGTCCGAGATTACCATATACCAAGCTATGTATCTGAAGAAACATTATTTATAGCATCAAGTTATTCTGGTAACACCGAAGAGACGCTAAGTGCCTATATCGAAGCAAAGAGCAAAAACGCTTATATTGTTGTTATATCAAATGGTGGGAAATTAGTTGAGATGGCTCGTCAAGACAATATTCCAGTTTTACTTTTACCAGTTGCTTCTCAGCCTCGATACGCTGTCTTTTATGGTCTAAAAGCCACTCTAACTATTACTGATAGTCTTGGTATAACAACCAGTAAGGCTGATGAGTTAAGTAACTGCCATCAGTTCCTAGTAGATGCTTCGGCGAGTTGGTTATCGACCGTTCCAACGACTCAGAACTTAGCTAAGCAAATTGCTCAGGAATGCGTTGGGAAGTCGATAGTTATTTATTCTGGACCAAAGTTATTTTCGTCAGCTTATAAGTGGAAGATTAGCTTTAACGAAAACGCCAAGCAGATAGCTTGGTGCAACCAATTACCAGAGTTTAATCATAATGAATTCCTTGGTTGGACTAAACAACCAACCAACAAGCCATACACTGTTATAGATATTCGAAGTAACCTAGAGAACCCCAGAACACAGAAACGATTTATAGTAACTGCTAAGTTACTATCTGGTTTAAGACCTGACTCGGTTGTAGTTGAACCAGTTGGCCAAACCTTAATCGAGCAACTCCTATGGAGTATTTCGCTTGGTGATTTCGTCAGTATCTATACAGCTTTACTTAATGGTTTAAACCCGACACCCGTAGATATGATTGAAAAATTTAAGCACGAATTGGCTTAACCAAGGATTATTCAACCCCACAGGTTATTCGCAGGTGAGCATGAGATTATTAATTTGTAATATCAAGGTAGCAGCTTATGAAAATACTTGTAGTTGAAGATGAGCAAAAAATAGCCCGTAGTCTAGAAAAAGGCTTAATGTCCGAGGGTTATATAGTTGACCTTGCTAGTGATGGTGATACAGCTAAGAGATTAGTTAAAGACGGAAACTACGACTTAGTTATTTTAGATTGGATGATCCCTGGCGAATATGATGGCCCGGCATTAATTAGTATCTGGAGGGAACGTGGTGAACAGGTTCCGATTTTGATGCTGACCGCTCGGACTACCATTGGCGATAAGGTTCAAGGTCTAAATGTTGGTGCCGACGATTATTTAATTAAACCCTTTAGCTACGACGAACTGCTTGCTAGGATTAGGGCCCTACTTCGGCGGCCTAAAGCTCACAGTGGGAAAATTCTACGCACCAGCCAATTAGAGCTAAATGACATATCTAAAGAAGTTATTTACCGTAAAGAGGCGGTTAACTTAACTGCCAAAGAGTTTCAATTACTGGAGTATCTACTACGACATAAGGGCGAAGTCTTAAGTAAAGAACAGCTACTTGATCATGTCTGGGCAGACGAGGCCCGTGTTCAGCACAATACCGTTGAAACGTTCGTAGCCAATTTGCGGAAAAAAATTGGACCCGGAGAAGTTGTTATAAAAACCGTTAGGGGTTATGGCTATAAAGTAAATTAATATGGAAAAATTTAAGACAAGACTACGAGGTTATTATAATTCTCTTTTCCCCGATAGTACTGATAGAACCAATCAAGAATCTACGCGTTGGTCGGCGGGTATTTTCCACTCGGCCCGGCTTAAACTTACTGGCTTTTATTTACTTATTTTAATTGTCCTAAGCTTAGTTTTGACGCTTAGTTTCATGGGTTTAGCTCGATTTACCTTTGATAATGCCGACCAAGATGATAGAGGAGTAGTTCGGCAGCTTATAAATAACTATTACTCAGTACCGGTGCAGCCGAATTTCTTTAATAATTATCAAAAAAATCAATCTAAAAATGTTCATCATGCCCTTATTGAGGATGTTATATTGATAAATTTTGTAGCTTTGGTGGTTGGTGGGCTGATAAGTTACTGGTACGCCGGAAAAGCCCTAAAACCGATTGAGGAAGCTCACAATGCTCAGGCTAGATTCGCATCAGATGCCAGTCATGAACTGAGGACTCCACTAGCTGCTCTGCGACTAGAGAATGAGGTCTTCCTACACCAAAAAGATGCTACTTTCGCAGAGTCAAAGGAGCTTATAAAAAGCAATCTCGAAGAAGCCCAGCGCCTGGAGAATCTCGCGGATAATTTATTAGCCCTGACACAGTACAATACTGTTCGTTTGGATCTTAAGCCCGTTTTAATATCTAACATTATTAATCAAGCTAGCGAAAACACAGCTAAATTTGCCAAAAATAAGCACATAGAAATATCGACTGATGTTCCCTTGAAGGCAACGGTTATTGGCCAAGAGGATAGTCTAGTACAACTTATTACTATCATTATCGATAACGCTATTAAATACAGCCCCCCGAAGACTACTATTTACCTTCATGCCATTAAAGATGCCGATAATTACCACCTTAGTATTCGTGATGAGGGCCCCGGAATAAGTGAAAACGATCTACCGTTTGTATTTGATAGACTCTACCGTGGCGACAAATCGAGAAGTGCAAAAGTACCAGGTTACGGTCTTGGATTATCACTTGCTAAAGAAATAGCCGGGGCTAACAAAGCTAGCATCATAGTCCGTAACTACCCACAGGGCGGCGCTCAATTTGTTGTTAGCCTAGTCGCTGGCAAAATTTAAGACACCAATATTGCTATACTAGAGGCATGCACCCAGTCGAGTATTCTAGACGTAACCCCACTCTGTCAGCACTGGTATTCTCGAGCGGTGTCAGCCTTGGGATCTTACTGGTACATACCGTATCGACTCATAGCTTTCTATATTGGTATCTAGCCTGGAATTTAATGCTTGCTTGGTTACCATTACTGTTTGTCGTTCTTCTAAGAAGGTCTCTTGAAAATCATCCATGGTTAGCTTGGCGCCCGATGTTATGGACGGTATTATGGCTAGCGTTTCTACCTAATAGTTTTTATATAATTAGTGATCTTCTTCATCTTCAAAACGTTGCTACTGAGAACGTTCTATACGATACCGTTATGATGGTTTCATTTATGTTAAACGGGCTAATCATTGGTTATATAAGCCTGTATCAAGTTCACAAGGAATTAAAAAAACGACTTAGTGTTACGTGGGTAAACAGTTTGGTCAGTTTGTCATTACTAGTCTGTAGCTTCGCTATCTATCTGGGAAGAGATTTACGCTGGAGTAGCTGGGATTTAATAATAAACCCTCAGGGGATATTGTTTGATATTTCTAATCAGTTCATTGACCCCAGACATCACATTCAAGCCTTCACCACAACTCTTATGTTCTTTGTTCTGCTGGGAACGTTTTATATAGTTATTTTGAATATAGTGACTAATTTACGTACATCAAAACAAATACCCAATCATGCCTTAATACCAAAGACTTAACATCTAACTGATATACTAAAATTAATAATGGAACAACAAATATCACAAGCTACTAAACGATGTATTAAGACTCTTTTTGATATTGATATGTCGGTTGAGCTTGGTCGACCAGAAGAACAATTTGGTGATTTTTCAACAAATGTAGCGATGCAATTAGCCGGCAAGCTTAGTAAACCACCCCTTGAGGTAGCAGAGTCATTAGCGACTGAACTACAAAATGACTTGAAAGAAGTAGCCACTGTTACGGCCATTAATCCAGGCTTCATTAATTTTACTTTAACAGATACGTCATTATTCCAATCCTTAGGCGCGCAATCTCCAAAATCTCTTTTGGGAAAAGTTATTGTCGTTGAGTATTCTGACCCAAATCCATTCAAAGTTTTACATGCTGGCCATCTTTATACTTCGATTGTAGGTGATGCTATCTCAAACTTATTGGAGTGGGACGGAGCTAGTGTTCACCGGGTGAACTATGGCGGAGACGTTGGCATGCACGTTGCTAAAACACTGTGGTCTATGGAAAAAGAATTAAATGGTGGTCTACCCGATAAATATGCTAATTTGTCGATAGATGAGCGAGCTGAGTGGATGGCTGAGCGATATGTAGAGGGTAGTCAGCAATTTGAAACAAATCCTGACGCCAAAGTTGAGATAGCTAACATTAATAAAAAAGTCTATGAAATTTTAGAAACTAAAGATCATGATTCGCACCTAGCCCAGCTATACTGGATGACCAGAGAGTGGAGCTATGAATATTTTCATAAATTTTATGCTTTAATTGGCACTAAATTTGAGAAATTCTATGCCGAGAGTGAAGTCGAAGAACTTGGGCTTTCTACCGTTCGAGAACAGCTAGCTAAGGGAGTCTATGAAGAGAGCGATGGGGCGATTGTCTTTAGGGGTGAGAAGTTTGGTCTACATACAAGAGTGTTTATTAATTCAGAAAGCCTACCTACCTATGAAGCTAAAGATGTTGGCTTAATTATTCGGAAATTCGAAGATTATCATTTTGATAAATCTATAATTATTACGGCCAACGAACAAGAACAGTATATGGCTGTTGTACAAAAAAGCATTGAGCAGTTTAACCCTGATTTGGTGCGGGCTACCACCCATCTAACTCACGGCCTAGTTAAGCTTGTAGGTGGGGTGAAAATGAGTAGTCGCCTGGGTAACTTCCTTCGCGCAGTTGATGTTCTAAATAGTGCAGCTGCAGCGAACAAAGAATTAACTGGCAAGAATAATCAAGATTCTGTTCTAGGGGCAGTAAAATACTCTCTGTTAAGAACACGTATGGGGGGTGACATTATCTATGATCCGATTGAATCAGTTAGCATTGAAGGCAATAGTGGTCCATATCTCCAGTATGCCTATGCCAGAGCTCGAAGTATCTTAGCTAAAGTCGATAAATCCGCTGAGCCCGATCTTAAGAACATCAAGCTAAATCCTAGCGAGCGCTCTCTACTTAGAAAAATGAGCGAATTTATTAACGTTGTAGACAAGGCTGGGCAAGAATTTATGCCCCATCAGGTTTGCACCTATCTATACGAATTAGCTCAAATATTTAATAGGTTTTATTAGCAAAATCGGGTAATTGATGACAATCGTCAAGCTCTGCGTGTCATGCTCGTCGAAAAATATTCCAACATTCTTAAGCAAGGCCTTGATTTGCTAGGTATTCCGGCGCCAGAAACTATTTAGTTTTTTTACGGGCACGTATTATTATTATCCACGCGTCTATCATTATTAGGTTAAAAGATATAACTACAAGAACAATGAACATTGTAATATCGTACCAAGATAGAGTTGGTCCTGTACATGATCCGGCTCCACCGGATAGATTAGTGTTACAAATAGCGGTAAGCCCAGAGATGCTATGCTTATTAACCGACTGAAGGTTAGAGTTTAGGACTCCGCCAATAAAAATTGTCACAACAATAAAGACTAGAGTTATAAAGAGTAGAATGACCAATTTCTTTTTCATATTTTTTTCTTAAATTATGCTCCTTGCGGTAACTTGTATTATAGACTGCCAATCGATTTTTTGTTTTTTAAAAATTCGGTATACTAAAAGTCTAATATGGCGACAAGAAGAAAACATCGAGTAAATACTGGAGAAGTTCGCGTAAATCGAACAGTCGCTCAGCCATCTTCTAGCGAACATAGTTCTGGACTTAACCATCTCAAGGTTCCTAAACCTTTCCAGGGTTTTATCAACTTTGTAAGAGAACAAGGTGTTGTGGGCATAGGGGTAGGTTTTGTTATCGGTAGCTCAGCGGCAGTTCTGATTAAGTCGGTTGTGACTAATCTACTAAATCCAATAATTGGCGTAGTCATGGGCGGGACTAATTTAACGAATAAGACCGTCTGCCTAAGTAGTAATCTTGGTGTTTGCCGGGATACGCTAAATTACGGACAGGTTGTAAGTGATATTATTTCATTTTTACTTATTCTTGTAGTCGTTTACTTTGTCATTAAGGGCCTACGTCTTGAGAAGCTTGATAAAGAGAAGGAAGATAAGAAATGAAAATCTCCGAAGATGAACTTAAAAAGAAACTAACCCCTGAACAATATAAGATTATGCGGGAAGGCGGTACAGAATTACCTTTTAGCGGAAAATACCTCAATCATAACGAAGATGGAATGTATGTATGCGCAGTTTGTGGCGCAAAATTATTTAGTAGTAAAAATAAATATGAGTCCCATACCCCAGGGCTTAGTGGTTGGCCTAGTTTTTCTGATGTCCTGGAAAGTGATGCTGTTAAACTCGTTGATGATAATAGTCTCGGTATGCACCGAGTTGAGGTGCTATGTAAGAACTGCGGTAGTCATCTAGGTCATCTTTTTGATGATGCTGACGCTCCCGGAGGGAAACATTACTGTATTAATTCAACCTGCTTGGATTTTGAAAAACAGAAATAGACTTTAAGCTGATAAATCCGAGTATTTATCACCCCAACTAGCCATTTGTCTGATAATTGGTAACAAATCATTACCTTTTGGCGTAAGGGTATATTCAACTCGAGGTGGTACTTCGGCAAAACTTTTCTTAGTAATAACAGCGTATTCTTCAAGATCATCCAAACGCTGGCTCAGAGTTCGAGGGTTAATGTGTTTAACTGAGTTTTCGAGTTCACAGAAGCGTTTTGGGCCAGAAGATAAGTCCCTAAGAATTAAAGCAGTCCACTTATTGCCGATAATCTTTGAGGTTGAAGCGATGCAACCAATTTTGGGTTCTAGAGGTTTCATAATTAATACTTTACAAAGTATAGTATAGCCTATACAATTGTTATTACTATATAAAGTATATCATGAGGAAGGTAAATATGAAGTTACAGATTATTATTGGTAGTACCCGCCCACAAAGAGTCAGTCATTTATTAGCGCCTTGGGCGGCTAACGAAGCTAAGAATCTCCCAGATACTGAGGTAGAAATAGTAGATTTACTTGATTATAACTTACCGTTTTTAGATGAACCGATTTCTCCGCAGTACAATCCTGATCGTAAGCCAAATGCGGCTGCTAAGAAATTCTTGAATAAAGTAGCTGAGGCTGACGCTTATGTCCTAATTACCCCAGAATACAATCGTTCTTACGCACCGGCTCTAGGAAATGCTTTGGATTACATCGATTTTCAGCTTAAGCAAAAACCCGTTGCCCTATTAGCCCATGGCTCAACCGGTGGAGCACAAGCAGTTAGTCACCTTAGAGGCCTTTTACCTGGATTACTAGCTATCTCTGTTCCATCAGCTACCTATTTTATGGGTCAAGTCGGACAAGCAATTGATGAACAGGGCAATTTAAGCGAAGAACTAAAATCAAATCCTTATGGACCTCAAAACGCTCTGAAAAATATGCTGGCTGATACAAAATGGTATAGCGATGCTCTAAGTGTTGCTCGGGCCAAGAACTAAAGTTTCATTTTCGTTAGATAGGGCAGTATAATTGCCACTAATGTGTATTAAGGATAAAGATTAGTCATGTCAGGTAGTAACTTATTACCCCAAAAACTTTTTTGGGTAGATCTCGAGATGACCGGTTTAGATCCTACTAAAGACTGTATTTTAGAAGTTGCCGCCGAGATTACAGATTTTAATTTTAAAACCCTTGCTAGCTATGAGGCTCGTATCAAACAGCCCAAAGAACTTGTCGCTGAGAGAATGCAAAAAAATAGCTGGTGGCAAGACTATCCTGAAAACCGCGACGATTTTTTATCAAAAGCCAACGACGGTAAACCGCTTGGCGTTGTTGAAGAGGAGCTCTCAAGTCTGTTAAGAGAACATTTTTCATCTCAGCCTGCGGTTCTAGCAGGGAATTCCATTCATAATGATCGTTTGTTTATAAAAAAATATTGGCCAACCATGGATTTGGCACTGCACTATAGAATGCTTGATGTTAGTACTCTCAAGATACTATTTCAGGGCAGATACGGGATTGAATATGAGAAGCCAAATAGTCATAGGGCTTTTGATGATATTCAAGCCTCGATAGCTGAGTTACAGTATTATCTGGATTGGTTTAAGAAAAACAAAAGTTAAGTCTTATGAATCAAAGTACAATCGAAGAATATCTCAGTAGTTTGGGCGATGTTACTAAAGAAAAACCGTCTGGCGACAATGTCATCTTATTCAAAAAAGACGAAAAACTAGTCGCCCTGCTTGAACTTACAACACCTCTTAAGATAAGTCTAAGATGTGAACCAGAACTGGCGGCTGTACTGCGCGAAAAATATGAGACTGTTATGCCTGGCCAGAAGTTAAATCATAAGCACTGGAACACCATTGTTCTTACTGGACAGATAGAATGGCCGGAAATTCAGGGATTTATCCGACTTTCCTATGATCTAACGGGTGATTTACTGTAGGCCAGTAGAGGTGGCATTGGCTTCTTTTAAGAGTAAATTTGCTGAGGCATAAGAGTTACTTAGTAATATTTTTTGACTAGCTGGATCGCTCGAGGAAAATGTCTGCTTGATTAAAGTAAGGTAACTAGCTAGCTGAGTTTGGGTAAGCTGAACATACTCAGAATCAAAGGTATTTGCAGGAGTCGAGATAAGTTGTTTGGACAATACGGCTCCTTGACTGGTCGAGAGTGAAGTAATGGTTAATTTACTATCGCCTGTAGTTTTTAGATAGTTTACTACGCTCAGCTGATTTGATATAAGACTAAGCTGAACGCTTGCAGCCAGGTTTTTGGTGATTTGCTGACCGGCGGTCGTAGTCGCTGAGTGGGCTAGAGAGATTAAGGTAGCCTGTTGCTCAGCTATAGACAGCAAACCTGATGTTTTCGGCTTACTACTAAATATTGAAGCTATAATAATTATTACAATAATTAGACCAAAAGCTCCCCCAAAGATAACCAACAAACGTTTCACGAAAGAAGTTTGAGAACTTAATAAACTTGGTTTTTTTGGTTTTGGCGCTTGATTAACAATAAAATCATATGGATTTGCAGATGGTTTAGTGTCGGTCGGAGCTGGAGGCATAAGCATTATTCTAGAGTAAATCTCCAAAAGATAAAAGTATATAAAACAATGATTTCTTTTACTTTCAACAAGTATCTTTATAAACTATCTATATGGACGCTGTTGAGGAAATCAAGAGTCGCCTGGCAATCGAGGATGTAATAGCAGAGTATGTGACCCTCAAGCGCTCAGGGCGAAACTGGAAGGGCTTAAGCCCGTTTAATGCCGAGAAGACCGCAAGTTTCGTAGTAAGCCCAGAGAAGCAAATATGGCACGATTTTAGTAGCGGTAAAGGTGGCAATGTTTTTAGTTTTGTAATGGATATGGAGGGGGTTGATTTCCGTGGAGCTCTAGAGTTACTAGCTCGCAAGTCTGGAGTTGATCTTGACCAATATAACAAGGGCAGTAATAAATCAAACACCAAGAAAAAAGAACGACTATATTCGGCTTTAGAGTTGTCTGCTAAATTTTATCAAACTCAGTTTAGTAGAAACAAAGAAGCCCTGTCCTATATTCTTGGTGAACGTAAATTCACTAAGCAAACTGCACTAAAATGGCAGATTGGCTATTCACCCAATACCGGACACGCTTTAGGCGATTTTTTGAAATCTAAAAATTTTACCGAAGCTGAAATAGAGCAGGCTGGATTAACAAGCAATCGTTATAATAATTCGGTTGATATGTTTCGCGGCCGAATAATGATTCCTCTGGCAGATAGTCAGGGAAGGATTATTGGCTTTACAGCCAGAGCGCTAAATGAAGGACCAAGTGCGCCAAAGTATATTAATACCCCTCAGACTATTTTGTATGATAAATCTCGCCATATATATGGCTTACATCTGGCTAAAACAGCAATCCATATGAACAAGTATGCGGTTTTAGTTGAAGGTAATCTCGATGTAATTGCCAGTAATCAAGTTGGAGTAGAACAGGTTGTAGCTACCGCCGGCACGGCTTTAACGGAGTATCAACTAAAAGCCCTGAGTCGACTAACAACTGATATTAGGCTATGTTTTGACGCTGACTCAGCCGGGATAAGTGCTACCGAACGTGCTATGCCAATTGCTAGTAAGGTGGGTGTAACCCTTGGTATTATCACTATCCCGACAGGTAAAGACCCTGACGAACTAATCGCTAGAAACCCCAAAGAGTGGCAAGTTGCCATCACTAAGTCACAATACGCCCTAGATTGGCTAATCAATCACTATAAAAAAGAACTTGATATCACCAGCGCAGTTGGTAAGCGGCAATTTAGCGATATTATTATGACGGTAGTTCAACGCCTATCTGATAGAGTCGAACAAGATCATTACATACAGGAAGTGGCTAATATTCTTGGAGTAACAAGGGAAGCTTTAGTTAGTAAACTGAGTGATAAAAATAACATTGTTAGGACCACTCGGCGTCATGTCGAAATACCTCAAGTCGATAAAATTGAAGAAAGTACAAAATCCCAAGACCATTTTCTGGCGCTTATGCTGATGCAGCCCAAGCTAAGAGATTTTGGCGTTCCGGTAACCGAGGGGATGTTATTAACGCTTCCAGCCCAGCAGTTATTACAGTTTCTTCATGAGAATCCAGACTTCGCGGGCGATGCTAATACTTCTCTCGCCTTGGAATCAGTCAGTGATTATGTTAAAATATTATCACTACAGTATGAGGAACTTTATCAAGATTTAGATTTACTTGAGTTACGCTACGAAGCCTCCAGGTTACAAACCTATCTGATAGAGCAATATGTTAAGACACAAAAAAAGCAATTATCTATGGAACTTAAAACAGCTGGGATAGCCGATACCGATGTATTACTAGCCCGAGCGAAACAACTCGATGTATTACTTAAGCAAGTCAAGGAGTCATAAAAGAAATGGTTAAGAAAGTTATTCCGTCCGAAGAAAATAAGCAAGCAGAGCTTGAAGAAGCTAAAGCAAAACTGCTGATTAAAGCTAAAAAAGATAAAAAAATCAGCCAGCAAGAAATACTTGAGGCTATAGCTGACGATAATGTTGAATTACTCGATTCGCTATACACCGAACTAGCCGAATTAAATATCGAAATAATTGCCCCTGAGCCTGGGACTGTACCATTCGATGATGAATGGGCTATTGAAGACGAGGAAGAGGTTAATCTTACTGACCAGAACTATCTAGATGATATTGCTGACGACTCAGTTCGTCTTTACCTAAGGGAAATCGGTAAGATCCCTCTATTATCGGCTGAAGAAGAACTAACTCTAGCTAAACAAGTTGTTGCTGGTGACAAGGGCGCTAAGGATAAAATGGCCGAGGCCAATATGCGTCTTGTTGTATCAATCGCTAAACGCTATGTAGGGCGAGGACTTGATCTTCTGGACTTAATCCAAGAGGGTAACACAGGGCTACTGCGAGCGGTTGAAAAATTTGACCCTGATAAAGGTTTTAAATTTAGTACCTATGCAACTTGGTGGATTAGACAGGCGATAACAAGGGCAATTGCTGACCAAGCTCGAACGATTCGTATTCCGGTGCACATGGTTGAAACAATTAATAAACTGCTTCGTACTCAAAGACGCCTAACTCAGGAATTAAACCGTGAACCAAGCAACGACGAAATCGCCAAAGCAATGGAAATCGATGTCGATAAAGTTGAACACATAATGAAGATCAAGCAAGACATATCTAGTCTTGATGCTTCAATTCGTGATGACGAAGAAGAGTCAGTTCTAGCCGACTTTATTGAGGATGAAGATACCATGACTCCAGAAGAGTCTGCAACCGGACAGCTACTTAAAGAACACGTTAAGGAGATGCTTGGAGCTTTAACCGAACGTGAACAAAAAATCTTAAAATTACGATTTGGTCTTGAAGACGGCAAGCAACACACTCTTGAAGAAGTTGGCCAGGAATTCACCGTAACAAGGGAACGTATACGGCAGATTGAAGCTAAGGCTCTTGCAAAACTGCGTAAACATAAAGACGCTCGAAAAATTTACGACTACATAAAGTAAGTACCAATGAATTTAATAGGTATAGCTGGTACAAACGGTTCTGGTAAAGATACACTCGGTGAAATATTGGCAAAAAATTATAATTTTTTGTTTATTTCAGTAACCGATATATTGCGTGATGAACTCCGTCGACGAGGACTACCTCTTTCTAGAAAATATAGCCGCGAACTAAGTGCCGAGTGGCGCCGAGAAAGTGGTTTAGGGGTTCTCATTGACAGGGCCTTAGAGATTTTCGAGAAACAGGCCGATAAATATAGAGGCCTTGCTATAGCTAGTCTTCGCAATCCAGGAGAAGCAGATCGTATTCATGAGCTAGGCGGTAAGGTAATATGGCTCGATGCACTACCAAAGATTCGGTTTGAGCGTATTCAAATTAATCGAGAAGGTCGTGGTGCCCATAGGGCAGCAGATGACAATCTTACTTTTGTACAATTTATTGCCGACGAAAAGGCTGAAATGCACCCCTCAGGAGATGAGGCAACACTAAATATGTCTGCCGTAAGACAGAAATCAGACATTTTTATTGATAACAACTCTAAGGTCGTTGAATCATTTCTGAAAACAATTGAAAAAAGCCTTATTCTTTAATCATTTTGCTTAAGCTAGCCAATGACACGAAGTAGCTTATACTAAAAGATATGAGTGAGCCCAAATCAACTAAAAAATTGGTAATTATAGATGGTAAATCGGTTTTTTATCGTGGCTATTACGCGATGCCAAATCTTAGCACAAAAGACGGTACTCCAACTGGAGGAGTTTACGGTTTTGCCATCATGGCTTTAGAGGTCATGAAACGACTCAAGCCTGATTATGTAGCCATTGCTTGGGATAAACCAAAGACCAACATTCGAAAACGTCTGGCGATGTATCCGCAGTACAAGGCGGGTCGCAAACCGCCTCCAGCAGATTTCTATGAACAAATTCCAGTCCTTCACCAATTACTAGATGCTTTTGGCTGGCCACTCTATGAACTCGATGATTATGAAGCCGATGATATTATGGGTGCCCTAGCAGTTCAAGCAGAGGCCAAGGGCATCGAAACGATTCTTATAACCTCCGATCTAGACATGCTCCAACTTATTAGCCCAATGACTAAGATTTATATACTAAAGACTGGTTTATCGAATATCGAACTGTATAGTCCGGCGAGTTTTAAAGCAAAATATCAGCTGAATATTGACCAATTTCTTGATTTGAAAGCGCTCAAAGGAGACGCTTCTGACAATATACCTGGAGTTCCTGGTATCGGCGAGAAAACAGCGATCGATTTATTGATAAATTTTAAGACACTTGATGGAATTTATGAAAACCTCGGTTTAATTAAAGATTCAACCCGAAAAAAACTCGAAGCAGGCAAGGAACTAGCCTATCTTAGTAAAAAGATTGGAATGATCTGGGTCGATGCTCCAATAAAGCTCAACCTTAAAGAAGTTGATGGTAGTAAAGTTAAGCCAAAAGATGTTTTAGAGGTCCTCCAGAAACTAGAATTTCGTAATCTAGTTCGTCAATTGCCAGACGTCATGAAAGTCGAGGTTGATAAAGAAACTTTAGGCCAGTCTTTATCGCTTAAACCGGGCGAGAATATAGTAATCGATAGCGATAAAAAACTAGCTTCGCTGGGTTTAAAGGAATCCGGTCATTTATTTGTTTATTCTAGGAGCGCCGGTAAGCATGGTTTGAACCCTCAACTGCTGATGCTTAGCTCTGAAGTAAAGACTACCTATTGCATAGATCTCACGAAAGTTGATAAAGAAAAAGTGCGGCAATATCTTAGTAAGTCACATTTCCAATTGATTGGTTATGACGTTAAGGCTACGCTGAAACTAATCCTTGGTCTTGGTGAGAGGGACTTACCGCCAGTAAAACATGACGTCCTGCTCGGCGCTTTTTTATTAAATTCCCTGCGACGAGAAAAAACCTTGACCGAATTAGCTCAAAGTGAGCTTGGTTATGGTGGGTCGCCACTCGACAATCTTGACACTGAAGAGCTCAGTGCACGGGCCCCCGAGATTACTGCTATAATTGCCAAACTCTACGAAAAACAGGTCAAAGAAATCAGAGAAGATGGAAAGTTACTATCAGTAGCCGAGACTATCGATTGGCCGATTATCGCAGTTCTGGCTCGGATGGAATATCAAGGAATATTATTAAACACCAAGTACTTAAAGAAATTTCATAGTGAAATAATTGGTACAATATCAGATCTAGAACAACAAATTTATGGTTATGCTGACCGTGAGTTCAATATTGCCAGTCCCTCACAGCTAGCTGAAACGCTATTCGATGAAAAATTCCTAGCATTATCACCAAAAGGGATTAAGAAAGGTAAAACTGGCTATTCAACAGCTGCCACAGAGTTAGATAAACTGCGGGGGATTCACCCTATTATCAATCTTATTAGCCAGTACCGCGAACTTACAAAGTTAAATAATACTTATGTAGAGGCACTGCCTCGCCAAGTTGACGAGGATTCACGTCTACATACGACTTTTAATCTAACGGTTGCTCAAACTGGACGATTAAGCTCAACAGATCCTAATCTTCAGAATATCCCAGTTCGTACGGATCTGGGGAAGCGAATAAGGACAAGTTTTGAAGCTGGGAAGGGTAATAGTCTAATTAGTGCAGACTACAGCCAGTTTGAACTTAGGATTGCTGCCTACCTATCAAACGATAAAGACTTAATTGAGCAATTCAATAAAGATGTTGATGTACATACTATTACCGCCTCTCAGATATACAACTGTGCTGAGAAAGATGTTACAAAAACTATGCGAAGAGACGCTAAGATTGTTAATTTTGGGATTATGTACGGCGTAAGCGCCCACGGCTTGGTTGCCCAAAGTGACATGACCTACGAACAAGCTCAAACTTTTATTAAACGATACTTTGAAGTTAGGCCAAAACTGAAAATATATATAGACTCAGTTAAAGAAAAAGCCCTGAAAGATGGTTATGTTGAAACATTACTTGGCAGGCGTCGTCCAACACCAGACGTAAAATCGAGTAATTATATTCTAAGGGAAGCCGCTATGCGAGCTGCGGTTAATATGCCGTTTCAGGGGAGTGCTGCTGACATAATCAAACTAGCTATGATCCAAGTTGACAATAAACTACGAGCTAGTTTTCCTAACGCCAAGATACTATTACAAATCCACGACTCCCTAATCGTAGAATGTGTTAAGACCGAGAGTAAAGCAGTTGCCGATCTTCTCAAAGAGACCATGGAGCAGACTTATAAATTACCGATTAAACTAACGGTAGACGTTACTATTGGGGATAATTGGGGAGAGCTTTAGTTCAGATGGTTAGAGCGATAATATTTGATTGTTTTGGAGTCCTAACTAAAGCCCATTGGAAAGATTTTTGGGTAGCACTACCAAGCAAAGAATTACGCTCTGGCGCTAGAGAGCTAAATAAAGATCATGATAATGGACTACTCTCACTTGATGAATATAGACAGAAGTTAGCTAAGTTAACTAATAAATCAATGGACCAGATAAGTGTCATATTCCAAGAAACAGAGCCAATTAAAAATCTTAAATTATTAGACTATATTAGAGAGCTGAAAGTAAGCTATAAAATCGGATTAATCAGTAATGTTGGCACTTCGTGGATAGATGACAAATTATTAACTAGAGACGAAAAAGCACTATTCGATTCCGCGATCTATTCATATCAGGTTGGCATGACCAAACCAGACCCAGAGATTTATTTACTTGCAGCAAAACAACTTAATGTTGAACCCGATGAATGTATTTTTGTTGATGATATTGCAGAATTCTGCCGTGCTGCTGAAAAACTTGGTATGAAATCGATTGTTTATGATTCTTTTTTAGATTTCAAAAAAAAGCTGATAAAAATTCTTGGCAAGTAATTAGTCGGGATGCTTCCCACGCCAAGGACGACTTACAATTCTGCCGCCCTTAGCCCTAAAGAGTCTAAATGCTAAAGCAATCACCCAAAGAGCCAGTAACATATCAAGCAGGCTAGTGAAAAGGCCTAGAATGTTCGTAAAGTTATGGGCATCAAGAAGTTCGATGATAAATATGCCAGCTTCAACAGCAATTAATAACAAGGCCAAACGTCGATTTCGTCTATTTTGAACATAATAGCCAAGTAGCCAAAGACAACCAAAGGCGATAATAACAAGAATTGATAATGTAATAGAACTAATACTATTACTAACGCAGTTAGAAGATCCACCATGGCAAGTAGTGATAATTGAGCCAAGATTGATCAATAAGTAAAGAAATGACATCGCCACGAACTGGATAAAAGTTACAATGCTTGTCTCGTATTTAAGTTTAGGCAGGGACATAGGTCTAGACATCATTATATAGAAACAAACATAACAAGAATACCTTGCAAAATATTAATTTATATGGTAATATAATGCTGATAATTGAGTCGAGAAACAAGTATGAGATATTTTTTAGGATTTTTAATTGCCATAGGCCTGTTAGCGCTGGTTATTATTCTTGTCGTTAAAGGTTTAAATAAGAATAATATAACTGGGCCACAGCCTAAACCATTATCTAGTTATTCTAATACTGACGCAGAAGCTAGTTTATTAATTAGTGGACCAGTTATCGCCGATCAAAATTACAGGCAACTGCAGATTAATATTAGCCAAGTTTCATCTCAGATTAATCTCATTGATGGTTATCAGGGAACTATAGTTAACACCAATACCTACGAGAACAATCCGAGCGCATACTCAGCTTTCCTGAGTGCACTTCAAAGTATTGGCTTTACTCTCGTTGATAGCAACTATAAGTACAAGACTCCGGCCGGATTCTGTCCTTTTGGGACTAGCTATACCTACACCTTCACTAACGGGAACGACACTATCTTAAATTCTTGGGCAACATCATGCGGTGGGTTGGGTAATTTTCGTGGAAGCGTAGGTAGTATAAACCAGCTTTTTGAATCTCAAATACCTGACTTTTCAACTTTTGCCCCAGGCGCCGATTTATAGTTAATAGTTATCAAGCTTATCTTTATTATTTAGAATTTTGTAAATAAGCATTAGAGTGGTTTAATTATCTCATGCCAAAGGAACCGCATACGGTTGTTAGAAAACATAAAGTTCGTTCATTTTTCTCAGCAGTCTGCGCGATTGTCGGTATCTACCTTGTTCTCTCAAGTATTAGTGTCATCTGGTTAAATAGGACTTTAACGAATACACCTACCTATGTTGATACGGTTGCTCCACTAGTTACCAAACCAGCTATTCAAAAATATATCGCTCAAGAAGTAACAACGGCAATACTCAAGAATTCTCCAACTCAAAATTTGGCTAGTGCACTATTACCGGCGTCGGAGGCATCGGGTAATTTAAATACAGCTCAGTTGAATAATCTTATTCGCCCAATCATAGAAGCCGATGCCACGAAAATTGTTCAATCACCCTCCTTCGTTAGTTTATGGAGGAACACTAATCAAACAGCTCACGCCGCTTTCATAAGCCAACTAAATAATAATTCTGGGCAAATAGTCTTAAATCTAAGCCCAGCTATTACTGGGTTGATTGCCGAGCTCAACAACTCACAGCTTAGTGCGCTGGCAGGACATATAAGTGTTACGCAAAATACCGGTAAACTAGCGATTAAGAGTAATAACATTGTCCAAGCGCATCATTATTATCGACTTTATGAAGCCTCAACTTACGGTGTGCTTGTTGCTGCTATTATAGCCCTAGGGCTAGCCATTCTATTATCTGGTAAAAAAGCTCGACTGGTTCGTCGCATTTTACTTTGGACAGGTATCTTAGCTTTATTCCAAGCTGCAGTTCTGGCAACCCCGTCATTTTTGTCATTCTCGGGCAACAACGCTGTCACCAAAGACGCGGTTAAAGCCTTTGCTGAAGCGCTATTCCATAACCTACTAATTGCGAATTTAGTAATCGGAATTATCTGTTTAGCTGCGGGCATTGGCAGCATGGTTTATGTTCATCTTAAGAAAAAAACTTAAGATTTTATTGTTCAATGAAAGTCAGGGCGTAACCAAGTCGGCCAG
>Ga0182030_10008215_pt1 | contig 21652 bp, 20 predicted proteins | sample 812S3MmetaG_FD_121299 | JGI IMG/M metagenome (GOLD analysis project Ga0182030, IMG submission 121299) | Permafrost microbial communities from Stordalen Mire, Sweden - 812S3M metaG (Illumina Assembly) | ecosystem: Environmental > Terrestrial > Soil > Wetlands > Permafrost | place: Sweden...
AGCGGTTTGGCGAAGAGCACGCGTAACGCATGTTCGAGAAACAGCCCAGCGATCCCGACGGGAATGCTGCCGACGGCGAGGATGAATAGGAGCCGGTAGCTCGGGTCCATGTCCGGGTTGTCCAGATGCCACAGCGACGATAACCCTTCCTGGCGAGACCTTGAAATCTGGCGGCCCAGTCCGGCGAGTAATTTTGCCCACGTCGCGCGATAGAAGATGATGAGGCCCACGGCGGTGCCGACGTGCAGTCCCACGAGGAACACCAGGAAAAATGATTGCGAGGCCGACTGGCTACTGACCAGGTTGTGCCATCCGAACAGGGCCGGCACGAGCACGCCGTGGCCGAGGCTCGAGATTGGAAAGAGTTCCGTGACGCCCTGCACGAGTCCCATCACGACCGCTTGAAAATACGTCAGGGTTACGTGCACGGAGTTACGCTAAACGACACCGACATGACGTGCCAGTGAGTGCGACAGACTATGTAAATGCGTTACCTCACGGTTGTCCGTCACGCCAAGGCGTCGCCGCCGCTGCCCATGGGCTTGGACTTCGATCGAGCGCTGAGCAGTCGCGGACGAAAGCAGTGTAAGCAACTGCGAGCCTGGGCCCGTGATGGCGAATCCCTCGGTCGCTTCGGACCGGTGACGGCACTCGTGAGTAGTGCCGTACGCACCACGGAGACGTTCGAACTCGGCTTTGATGGAACGGACTTTGTCGTTGACCGTACGTTCTCTCGTTCGATCTACGCCGGCACGCGAGAGGTCACGGGAGAGGACTTGCTCCAAGCGCTTCGAGACATCGACCCTTTGACGTCGTCGTTGATGATCGTCGGCCACAACCCCTCGGTGCACGATCTGATGTTCGTGCTCGCGCGCGAGATTCCCGAAGAACTTCGAACGCAGAGCTTCGCGCTCGGTGGCGCGTACGTGCTGGCACTACCTGATGGCGAGATGCTCCAGGCGCAGCAATACGAAGTAGTGGCGAGGTATATTCCCGATCAGAAAGTACGCAAGATCGCGCCGTCGCCCTGACCGCCGCCACCGCAGAGCGCGACGGCGGCCACGCCACCACCGCGTCGTCGTAGTTCCAGCAGGGCGCTGAGCGCGAGGCGAGTTCCCGACATGCCCACGGGGTGTCCCAACGCGACGGCGCCGCCATTCACGTTCAACTTTGCCTCGTCGATGCCGAGATCGTCGGCCGACGCGAGACCCACTGCGGCGAACGCCTCATTGATTTCGTAGAGGTCGAGGCCCTTGACGTCAAGCCCCGCCTTGGCGGCGGCTTTGGCAATGGCGTTTGCGGGCTGTGACAGCAGTGAGGCATCGGGCCCAGCGACCTGTCCGTAACTCACGAGTTCGCCGAGTGGCTCAAGACCAAGTTCATCGGCGCGCTCCGCGGACATCACCAATACGGCGGCGCCGCCGTCAGAGATCTGCGACGCGTTGCCGGCAGTGATCGTGCCGTCCTTTTCGAACGCGGGGCGGAGTTTTGCGAGCGACTCGACCGTGGTCTCCACCCGCACTCCCTCGTCGGTGTTGACGATCGTCGGATCACCCTTTCTTTGGGGGACCGCGACGTCGACGATCTCTTCGGCAAATTTGCCCGAGGCAATGGCGGCGGCGGCCAACTGGTGGCTGCGCGCGGAGAACTCATCCTGGCGCGCACGAGAGATCCGACCCGCGTTGTGACGCTCGGTGGACAGTCCCATCGCGCACTGGTCAAAGGCGCACGTGAGCGCGTCAAACATCATTGAATCCACGACGTTATGATCGCCGATCCGGTAGCCGGCGCGCGCCCCCGGTAGGAGATAGGGCGCATTGGTCATTGACTCCATGCCGCCCGCGACGACGATGTCGGCCTCTCCGGCGCGAACCATCAGGTCGGCCAAGTAGATGGTCTGGAGCCCCGAAAGACAGACCTTGTTGATCGTGGTCGCGTTCACGGTCATCGGGATGCCACCCTTGACGGCGGCTTGGCGGGCCGTTATCTGTCCCTGACCCGCTTGGATCACCTGGCCCATCAGTACAACGTCCACTGTGGTCGGGTCGACCCCGGCGCGCTCGAGGACTCCCCTAATGGCGGCGCCTCCAAGGTCTTGTGCGCTCAGTGAGGCGAAGACGCCCGCGAGTTTGCCAATGGCGGTTCGACTGCCGGCGACGATGACGCTGCGTGACATGGTGACTCCTAAGGATGAAAGATGCGACTACCTGCACGATAGACGTTCGTGCGAATTCGTGGCCACGGCGAAAATTGTCTTCATTCGCCGGTCCCGTCGAGTGACGCGCCGAATTCGAATTCAGTGCCTGGGCGCTCGGTGTTTTGATATCCAACTAACCTCGCCGGAATGAGTGAGATTCTTGAAGCGGTGCGCGCGGGCGCGTCCGGCGAGACGCTGGCCGAGACACCCATGCCCGCCACGACTCGGGCGGTGTTTGTTCGACGCGATGAACAGGACATGTTCGAGGGGTTGAAGAGCCGCGACAAGGACCCGCGTCAGAGCCTGCACGTCGATGAAGTGGCGTTGCCGGAGCTAGCGCCGGACGAGGTGATCATGGTCGTGATGGCATCGTCGATCAATTTCAATACGGTGTGGACCAGCATTTTTGAACCCCTGCCAACCTTCGGCTTCCTTGACCGTCTCGCTCAGGAGTCCATCTGGGGCCAGCGCCACGCGCTCGATTACCACGTGGTTGGCTCGGACGCGGCCGGGGTGGTCGTGCGCGCGGGATCGGCAGTACGCAACTGGAAGATTGGTGACGAAGTCACCGTGCATTGCAATTATGTGGACGACCAGGATCCCAGCGGTCACGACGACTCCATGCGCGCGGACAATCAGCGCATCTGGGGCTTCGAGACGAACTTTGGCGGACTCGCCGACATCTCGGTGGTCAAGGCCAATCAGCTGATGCCCAAGCCAACCCATTTGACGTGGGAGGAATCTGCGGTCAACGCGTTGTGCAATTCCACGGCGTACCGCATGCTCGTCTCACGCAACGGCGCGCCCGTCACGCAGGGGGACAAGGTCTTGGTCTGGGGCGCCTCGGGGGGTCTGGGATCGTTCGCCGTCCAGCACGTGCTCAATTCCGGCGGCACGCCAATAGGTGTGGTGTCGAGTGCCAGCAAGGTCGACACCCTTCATGAGTTGGGTTGCCAATACGTCATCAATCGCGAGGAGAAGAACTATCAGTTCTGGAAAGACGAGCACACCCAGGACGAGACGGAGTGGCGCCGATTTGGAAAGGACATTCGCACACTCGTCGGTGAGGCCCCGGACATTGTCTTTGAGCATCCGGGACGCGCCACCATGGGAGCGAGTGTCTTTGTCGCCAGACGGTCCGGGACGATCGTGACGTGCGCGGCAACCAGTGGCTACATGATTGAGTATGACAATCGTCATCTCTGGATGAAGTTAAAGACCATCAAAGGTTCGCACTTCGCGAATTACCGAGAGGCGTGGTCGGCCAATCAAACGATCCTTGACGGCAAGGTAGTGCCGCCACTCTCCGCCGTATTTCCCTTAGAGCAAGTGGGCGAGGCGACGTACGAGATGCATCACAATCGACACGAAGGCAAGATCGGCATCTTGTGCGCCGCGCAACGTGAAGGACTCGGTGTGACCAACCCTGAGCTGCGCCAACGGATTGGCGAGGAACGTCTGTCAATATTCCGTCGTCACGACGCGGAGTAGGAATGGAGTCGCTGCTTATCGAAATTGATCACGTGGCCATTGCGGTGCACGACCTCGACGGGGCAATTGCCTGGTACCAAGAGGTCTTCGGCGCCACGGTGGAGCACCGCGAGGATGTTGCCTCTGATGGCGTGTCCGAGGCAATGCTGCGTGTCGCGGACTCGTACATCCAGCTCTTAACGCCCACGCGCGAGGATTCGCCCGTCGCGAAGTATCTAGAAAAGAGGGGCGAAGGATTGCACCACGTGGCCTATCGGGTCGCGGACTGCGCGCAGGCACTGGATGCGGTTAAGGCGTCAGGCGGTCAGGTCATTGACCAGGTCCCACGACCGGGATCGCGTGGAACAACGGTGGCCTTCGTGCATCCGAAGACCTCATTCGGCACGCTGATTGAACTCGTGCAGGTGCCGAGTTGAGCGATCAACTTTTCTGAAGAGCGCAAACTCGCACTCGTAATTCCTACTTACCGGTAACGGTAATGATCAACGCGTGATTCACGGACCGATGGTTTTTTCGCGTTCACGCTTTCCACGCGCACAAGTCACGTTGGATAGCCTTGGCCCATATGGAGCACACAATGGCGGAACGTTTGGCGGATCTCGAGGCCCGTAAGGCGGAGGCTCGAATCGCCGGCGGTGAGTACGCCATCGAGCGCCATCAGGCCAAGGGCAAGATGACCGCCCGAGAGCGCATTGAGTACCTACTCGATGAAGAATCCTTCCAAGAGCTCGATATGTTGAATCGCCATTACGCCTCGGGCATGGGCCTCGAAGAGTCGCGGCCCTACACCGACGGCGTGATCACGGGTTACGGCAAGATCGACGGTCGCAAGGTGTGCGTGTATTCCCAGGACTTCACCGTCTTCGGCGGCGCACTCGGCGAAACGCACGGCGAGAAGATCCAAAAGATCATGGACCTCGCGACCACGATGGGGCTACCAATCATTGGGCTGAACGACGGTGCCGGCGCGCGAATTCAAGAAGGCGTGGCTGGGCTCAACGCGTACGGGGGCATCTTTCGCCGAAACGCGAAGGCCTCGGGAGTGGTGCCGCAAATCTCGGTGATTTTGGGTCCGTGCGCGGGAGGTGCCGTCTACTCACCGGCGCTCACCGACTTCATCTTCATGGTCAAGGACACGAGCCACATGTTTATTACCGGTCCGGACGTCGTCAAGACCGTGACCGGCGAGGACGTGACGCTCGAAGAATTGGGTGGGGCGCTGACCCACGCGACAAAGTCCGGTGTGGCGCACTTTGTGCTGCCTGATGAGAAGAGCGTGCTCGATGAGGTTCGCTATCTCATGTCGTTCTTGCCGTCGAACAACATGGAAGAGGCGCCGCGCATCTTGACCGGGGACTCCGCCGACCGCCTCTGCGAGAATCTGCGTGATCTCTTGCCGCTGTCGCCCAACCAGCCGTACGACATGAAAAAAGTCATCACTTCGGTCGTCGACGGCGGGGACTACATGGAAGTGCACGCCACTTTCGCCCAGCAAATCACGTGCGGGTTTGCCCGTATTGACGGTCACACCATTGGTTTGGTGTCGAACCAGCCGCAAATCTTGGCCGGCGTCTTGGACATCGCGTCAAGCGAAAAGGCCGCTCGCTTCGTGCGCACGTGCGACGCGTTCAATATTCCGATCGTGACGTTTGTCGACGTCCCGGGTTTCATGCCCGGCGTCGACCAGGAGTACGGCGGCATCATCCGCCACGGGGCGAAACTGCTCTACGCCTTCTGCGAAGCCACCGTGCCGCGCATTTCGGTCATTACGCGCAAGGCCTATGGCGGCGCCTACGTCGTCATGAATTCCAAGTCGATCGGTGCGGACTTCGCCTACGCCTGGCCAACGGCCGAGCTGGCCGTGATGGGCTCAGCGGGCGCGGTGGAGATTGTCCACCGTCGAGACCTGGGCGAGTCCGACGATCCCCGGACGCTGCGTTCATCGTTAATCGAGGACTACGAAGAGCGCTACGCCACGCCCTACATCGCGGCGGAACGTGGATTCATCGATGACGTGATCGACCCGGCGGAAACTCGGCGCACACTGTGCAAGTCCCTTGACCTACTGCGTAGCAAGCGCGAAGAGTTGCCCAAACGCAAGCACGGGAACGTGCCGCTGTGAGTCACGGGCTGGCCCCACGTCCTGGGTTACCGGCTGACGAAATGGCGGCGCTCACGGCGGCCGCCGAAGAGATGATGATTGAGCAGACAGTGCCGAACGTCGCGGTTGACGCAGTGCCGAGTTGGCGATTCTCTGGGCGTTGGTTCAACAGCGGGCCGTACGCCAACCGGCGCCCCATGCGCCCTATGTAGCGGTTTCGACCAACGCCAAGAGATCACTCATGATCGCACTGAGCGAAAAATCCTTGGGCGTGTAGACCGACGACACGCCTTCTGCCAGCAGGGTCGCCGCGTCGGCGTCGGGAACAATCCCACCAACGATCACTTTGGCCTCGACGCCCGCGCTGCGGAGCCCCTGGATAACGCGCGGCACGAGCGCAAGATGCGAGCCGGAGAGTATTGATATGCCCACGATGTCGACGTCCTCGTCCCGCGCCGCGGCGACAATCTCTTCGGGTGACAGTCGTATCCCCTGGTAGACAACTTCGAATCCCGCGTCGCGCGCGGCGACCGCAATCTGTTCGGCTCCGTTGGAGTGGCCATCGAGCCCGGGCTTGGCGACCAGGATCTTTGGCGGCGTTCCCCGATGCGCGGTCACGGCTTTGGACCGCGCGACGAGCGCCGCGAACTGGTCGCCGCGAACGGCGACGCCGGCGCGCACCCCGGTGGGCGCGCGGTACTCGCCGAAGATCGAGCGAAGTGCGTCGGCCCACTCGCCGGTGGTGCCGCCCGCCCTGGCGAGCGCGATGCTGGGCTCCATGATGTTGTCTGCCGGCTGGGAGCTCTGCGCCACCCGGGTGAGTTCCTGCAACGCGCTGCGCACCGATGCTTCGTCACGGTGCGATCGCCACGCCTCAACGTCGCTGATCATGGCCCGTTCGAAGGCGGGGTCGACCGTCATCACTGATTCAATGTCAACACCGCTCGTAAGTGGGGACTCGGCAGTTTCGGTGAAGCGATTTACTCCCACCACGATCTGTTCGCCCGATTCGATTCGCGCGACCCGTTCGGCCTGACTGGCGACCAAGCGACTCTTCAACTCGTCAATCGCCTCGAAGGCCCCGCCGAGGGCCAACACGTCATCGAGTTCACCGCGCGCCGCGAGCGTGAGCTCGCGGACCTTGGCCTCCATGACCTGCGAACCGGCGAAGACGTCGGGGTACTCGAGCAGGTCGCTCTCGTAGGCGAGCACTTGCTGCATGCGAAGGCTCCACTGCTGGTCCCAGGGGCGGGGCAATCCCAACGCTTCGTTCCACGCTGGCAACTGGATCGAGCGAGCACGCGCGTCAGCCGACAGCGTGACGCCGAGCATTTCGAGAACGATGCGCGACACGTTGTTTTCTGGCTGCTGTTCGGTGAGCCCCAGCGAATTCACCTGTACGCCGTAGCGAAAGCGGCGCAGCGATGGATCGTCCACGTGGTAGCGATTGCGGCATATTTCGTCCCACATCGCGGTAAAGGTACGCAGCTTGGCGATCTCTTCGATGAATCGCACGCCGCTGTTGACGAAGAACGAGATGCGCCCCACTACCTGGGGCATCTGGTTCGGCGCCACTTTTCCCGAGTCGCGCACGGCGTCGAGTACGTCAATTGCGGTCGCGAGCGCGTAGGCAATCTCCTGGACCGGCGTTGCGCCGGCCTCTTGCAGGTGGTAGCTGCAGACGTTGATGGGGTTCCACTTGCTGACGTGGTTGATGGCGTAGGCAATCATGTCGACGGTCAGTCGCTTGGAGGGTTCCGGGGCGAATATGTACGTGCCGCGACTGAGATACTCCTTGACAATGTCGTTCTGCGTCGTTCCCTGGAGCTGGCCGTAGGCGACACCTTGTTCATCGGCAAGGGCGAGGTAGAGGGCCCACAGCCATGCCGCGGTCGCGTTTATGGTCATTGAAGTGTTCATCTCGCCGAGGGGAATTGCGTCGAGGAGTTGGCGCATGTGCCCGAGATGGGCTACGGGCACTCCAACTTTTCCGACTTCACCGGCGGCCGCGGGCGAATCGGGGTCGTAGCCCGTCTGGGTGGGCAGATCGAAGGCAATCGATAGCCCGGTCTGGCCCTTGGCGAGGTTGCTGCGGTACAACTCATTGGACTTCACGGCGCTCGAGTGTCCCGAGTACGTGCGCATCACCCACGGCTTGGAGCGCTCAGCCATGATCCCCCTCTGGTCGATCCTTACTGACCGTAGTCGTAGAAACCGCGACCTGATTTCCGACCAAGTTGGCCATCGGAGACCATCTGGCGAAGCAGGGGCTCGGGCGCGAAGTAGGCATCATCGAAGGCCAGATTGAGCGCTTCAAGTATGGCCAATGACGTGTCGAGGCCCACGAGGTCGAGCAGGGCGAACGGTCCCATCGGAAAGCCGCAGCCGCCCTTCATGGCGGCGTCAATGCCCTCGATCGTGGCGACGTCCGCGTCAAGCAGGCGAATCGCGTGGTTGAGATAGGGAAACAGCAACGCGTTCACGATGAAACCGGCTCGGTCGCTCACCTCCACGGGCTCTTTACCGCACGCAATCGCGAACCGCGTCACTGACTCGATGGTTTCGTCGCTCGCGCTCAAGGGGCGCACGATCTCCACCAGGGGCATTGTGGTCGCCGGGTTGAAGAAGTGCAGACCGCAAACCCGCTCGGGATGGGAAATCATCGTCGCGAGTTCGATCACCGAAAGGGTCGACGTGTTGGTCGCCAGAATGGCGTCGGGTCTCATGACCCGGTCGAGCTCGCCAAAGATACGCTTCTTGACCGCCAGGTCCTCCACGACCGACTCGATGATGAGATCACAGTCGGCTAAGTCATCAATGTCCACCGTCGCGCTCACGCGTGAGCGGATCGACCCAGCGTCGGCCTGAGAGAGACCCTGCTTTACGACCTTCTTCGTCAGTGATTTCTCTAGTCCCTCTAACAGGGCATCGGCCGCTTCGATGGTGCGGCTGCGAAGGATCACCGTGGCCCCGGCCGTCGCAGCGACTTCAGCGATGCCGCCGCCCATAATCCCCGAACCGACGACGCCCACTTTTTGAAAGTTCATTCAGGAACCTTACTGGTTGGCAACGGCGGCACCTGAGGGACTACTTAACGAATCGTGGCTTCTGTCGCGTACTACTTCGTTGACTTACGCCTCGGTGATCGTGACCGATTCAATGACCACGCGTTCACGCGGGGTGCCCTGGGACGAGCCGACCGCATTGATCGCTTCGACGACCTCAAGTCCCCTCACCACTTTTCCGAAGAGAGCGTAGAGCGGTGGCAGACGAACTCCGTCGGGACCGGAGATGACAAAGAACTGCGATCCGTTGGTGTGGGGTCCCGAGTTCGCCATGGCCAGTGAGCCCAATTCGTAGCGCCCGGGCTTGGGCAGCTCGTCGTTGAATCGGTATCCGGGACCACCGGTGCCCTTGCCGGTGGGGTCGCCACCTTGCAAGACAAAGCCGGGAATCACGCGGTGAAAGATGATGCCGTCGTAGTAGTGCCAGCGCGCGAGGTATACAAAGCTGTTAACGGTCACCGGTGCGCCCAGGGCGTCGAGCAGGATCTCCATTGTTCCCTTCGACGTCACCATGGTCGCGGTGTACGTCTTAGTGGTGTCGATGATCATCGGCGGGGCGGACTTGAAACTCTGTCGCTTCTCGCTGGTGCCGTCAGGGTTAGGGATGTGAGTAGTCATGGCTTCCTAGGTCGCGCTGTTTGAAATGGTGACTGTCAATATTCGGTTGGCGACCAGTGGTGGCACACCGTTGGCGCTGGTACTGGGATTGCCCTCGCTGTTTATCTTCAAGACGACGTTCATGCCGCTCACGACTTGTCCGAAGAGTGAATACGAGGGCTGCAACGTTTCGCCTGTCTTGCCGGTCACGATGAAGAACTGACTCCCGCCGGTATTCGGTCCGGCGTTGGCCATGGCCACCGAGTACAGCGGGTATGTCGGATTACCGGTCTTGGGTAGTTCGTCAGGGATGGTGTATCCCGGGCCACCGCTGCCCGTACCGGTCGGGTCGCCGCCCTGAAACATGAATCCGGGAATCGCGCGATGGAATACGACGCAGTTATAGAACTTGTGACGCGCGAGGAAGATGAAGTTGTTCGTCGTGATCGGCGCCGTCGCCGCGTCCAGTTTGACGACGAACGATCCGGCCGTCGTGACGAAGTGCGCGTAATAGGTCGCGGCTTTGTTGATGGTCATGGCTGGAGCGGTCTTCCACGTCAGGTTGTTGACTTTGGCGAGTATCGAGGCGGGACAGCCCGCCGCGGCGGCCAGGCCGTTGGCTTTGGCCTGGGCGACTTGGTCGGCCTTAGATATCTCCGTTGTCGTGGTGGTTGACGAAGTACTCGTCGTACTCGTGGTCGTCGTGGTTGGCGTCGATTTGCCCGCGAAGAGAAGTGCAGCTGAACCAACAACGAGCACGGCGACAATTGCGGTGATGACACCGCGACGGATCATCTTGCGACGCTTGTTGGCGCGCTCCATCTGCTCCAACTTTTGGCGCCGGGCCGCCTTTTGCCGTTCTCGTTTGGTAGTTGCCATGGTTGCGACTTTAGTAGCCATTTAGAAGGGCTCCAATCGCCTCAACTAGTTTTGTGGGATGGCACTGGTCGTTCAAAAGTATGGAGGAACCTCTGTTGGCGACGCGCAGCGCATTCGCGCCGTCGCCGATCACGTTGCACGAACTCGTGCTGACGGCAATGAAGTTGTGGTCGTGGTCTCAGCAATGGGCAAATTCACTGATGATTTAGTACATCTGGCCGACGAGGTATCGCCAACACGCCCACCACGCGAACTCGACATGCTGCTCACGGCGGGCGAGCGAATCTCGATGGCGCTCGTGTGCATGGCGCTCGCGGCGCGCGACGTGCAATCCGCATCGTTCACTGGATCCCAAGCGGGCATCATCACCGACACCGATCACACTCGCGCCAAGATTCTCGAGATTCGACCCGACCGCATTCGCGAGGCGCTCGATTCTGGCTTGGTGCCGGTAGTCGCAGGTTTTCAAGGCGTGTCGAAGGATAGGAATATCACCACGTTGGGACGCGGCGGATCCGACGTGACCGCGGTCGCATTGGCGGCCGCCCTCAAAGCTGACGTCTGTGAGATCTACACCGACGTGACCGGCGTGTTCTCAGCCGACCCGCGCGTGGTGCCCAAGGCACGACGCATCGCGAAAGTCTCTTTTGACGAAATGCTCGAGATTTCGGCGACCGGTGGACGGGTGATGATGCTTCGATCGGTTGAATTGGCCCGCCGTCACGGTGTGCCGATACACGTTCGATCAAGTTTCACCTGGGAACCAGGAACTTGGATTGTGGAGGAGGACCCCACCATGGAAGAAGCCGTCGTATCGGCCATCACTGATGACACGTCGGAGGCCAAGATCACCGTCGGCGGTGTGCCCGACCGGCCGGGCGTCGCGGCGCAACTGTTCCGTGAACTGGCGAATCGCGGGATCAATGTCGACATGATTGTCCAGAACACGGGGACCAACGGCATGACGGACATCTCGTTCACCGTGGCCAAGACCGATCTTGACGTCTCACGCGACGCGTGCGACCTGGTGAAGGATGAGATTGGGGCGGCCGAGGTGACTACTGACGACAACATTGGTCGCGTCACGATCGTCGGCGCGGGAATGAAGTCGAGTCCGGGCGTGACGGCGTTGATGTTCGAGACGCTCTACGAGCACGGCATCAACATCGAAATGATCTCGACGAGTTCAATTCGCATCTCGTGCGTACTGCGCGCGGACAAGGTTGCCGACGCCGTGCGCTATCTACATACCGCGTTCGGTCTTGACGCGGTCGAGTTCTAGAATGACCTCATGCGAGTAGCAATCATTGGTGCGACCGGTCAGGTCGGAACCGTGATGCGCGCGATACTGCTCGAGCGCGATTTTCCGGTTGACGAGATTCGGTTCTTCAGCTCGGCCCGGTCCGCGGGTACCAAATTGGAGTGGAAGGGTGAGTCGATCGAAGTCGAAGACGCCGATGGTGCGGACTTCAGCGGCATCGAGATCGCGTTGTCCTCTTCAGGCGCGACTTCTTCCAAAGTGCTCTCGCCGTTGTTGGCGAGCGCGGGCGCGATTGTCATTGACAATTCGTCGGCGTGGCGCATGGACCCCCAAGTTCCGTTGGTGGTGCCCGAAGTTAATGGGTACGCGCTGCACGCGATTCCCAAGGGAATTGTGGCGAACCCCAATTGCACGACCATGGCGGCGATGCCTGTGTTGAAGCCCTTACACGTGGCGGCGGGTTTGCGTTCAATTACCGTGGCGACCTACCAGGCCGTGAGTGGATCGGGACGTGAGGGCGTCGACGAGCTCGCCGAGCAGTTTGAAGAATCGCTTGACGGTGACGTTCGATCATTGACCTTCGACGGCGGTGTACTGAAAGTTGAAGACGGCCTCAAGTTTCCCACCACGATTGCACACAACGTCATTCCGGTGGCCGGTTCGATCGTCGACGACGGTTCGTTCGAAACAAATGAGGAGCAAAAATTGCGCAACGAAAGCCGCAAGATCCTTGAGATTGACGACTTGCTCGTTGACGCGACCTGCGTGCGCGTGCCGGTCTTCACCGGCCACTCGCTCGCGATCACCGCGAGTTTTGAGCGCGAGATAACTCCCAATGAGGCCATGGCGCTGATGCACGACGCCGTGGGCGTTGTCTTGCACGACCTGCCAACGCCACGCTTGGCCGCCGGCAAGGACGCCACGTACGTGGGCCGCATTCGCCACGCCGAAACTGTGAAGAACGGACTCTCGATGTTCCTCAGCAGCGACAACCTACGCAAGGGAGCGGCGCTGAACGCGGTGCAAATCGCTGAGGCGCTGCTGGCGCTTCGTTAGTCTGCGCCGTCGCGTCCCACTTGGCGTCGAGCTAGGTTGACGCAATGGTCACCGAAGCGTTCGTAGAAACGAGCCAGTAGCGCCAGTTCCACCGCGACGGGTAATGCCATTGAACCTGACGTCAGCTCGGCGGTGAGCGACACGTGTAAGTCGTCCAGCTCGTCGTCGATGTCCTCTATTTCGCCGAGCGACTCGGACTTGCCGTCAATGATGATGTCGGTGGCTTCGCGCCAAATCATCGAAGCGACCTCGCCCATGCGTTCGACCAGGCCGCGGCTGCGCGCGGACATCTCGTTGCCCAACCCTCGAGCCGCGCGGCGCGCGATGTGTTCGGCGAGGTCCCCATTGCGCTCGATGTCGGGCAAGATTCGAATGAGCGTCATCAACATTCGTTTGGAGTCCGCACCGAGTGAACGTTCTTCCAAGAGTCGCGTTTCGGCGGTATTGACCATGCTGTCAACGAGATTGTCGATTGTCACGTCTTGGTCAACGATTCGCTTTGCCAGTTCTCGGTCGTTTGCGAGCAGCGCGTGCGTCGCTCCGGCGATTGCCTCGCCCACGAGCGCGAACACTTGGACCGTCTGTTGACGGAGTTCCGGTGTAATGCCAACGTCTGAGATCTCGAGTTTGGCGGGCTCCTGAGTCGATTTAAATAGGCGCGACATGGCCAAAGGTTACCGCTGCGTCACTGGTCATCTCTAGGGTGGGGGTATCTGGAGAAAGGGAATGGATAATGTTGGCAGTCATTTGTGGCGTCGCCGGTCTGTTGGTAGGGGCCGTCGCAGCGTGGGCCTATTCAATGAAGCACGCGCAGTCGTTGCGCGATGGCGCCACACAGGCGAAAGCCGACCTCGCCGTTCGCGACTCTCAATTGATGGCGGCCAACGAGACGTTGGGCCGCGAGCGAGCGGAACACGAAAATTCGCTGAAGAACATGGAGTTGACGTTTGAGAGCATGTCCAATCGCGTCCTCGCCAACACGGTTGAGCAATTCAACCAATCTCAGGAACACGTGCAGAGGGAACGCGACTCGAAACTTGATCTCACGCTGAAACCGCTCGAAGGCCTATTGGACGAATACAAGAAGAACCTTGTTGATTTCAACAAGGAACACGCCGGGGCGCTCTTTGATGTCAAGAGTCGAGCGGTAGAGCTTCTGCAATCCCAACAGAAGACCCAGGACGAGACGCGGCGTCTCAACCAACTGCTCGGTCGGGGCGATCAGCGGGGCCATTGGGGCGAGGTGCAGTTAGAGAACGTCATGGAAGCTTCGGGCCTTCGTCGCAACATCGACTATGACCTTCAGGTCTCGGGCGTGAACGAATCGGGGCGATCGCTGCGGCCCGACTGCATTGTCAAAATGCCGAACGAAGCGAGTATTGCGATCGACGCAAAATTTCCGTTCGACGCTTTCGAGGCCGCGCTCGCTACTGATGACGCCGAACAACGTCGTCTCAAGCACGCCGAGCACGCGGCCGCACTTCGCATGCACGTCAAGACGCTAAAGGACAAGTCATATTGGGAACTCATTTCGCCCGCACCGGAGTTCGTGGTCTGCTTCGTGCCGAGCGACTTCGCAATCACGGCAGCATTCGACGCTGATCCGCAACTGCACGCCTACGCCGCAAAGGAGCGGGTGCTTATCGTTGGTCCGACCAATCTGCTCTCGCTCCTGTGGTCGGTGGCGATGGTACTGCGCCAGCACGACGCTTCGCTCAACGCCGAAGAGATCCTTAAGACCGCGGAGTCCATGGTCGATCGCATTCGCATGGTCGTCGAGCCGATATCGAAGATGGGAAAGTCGTTGGACGACGCGGTTGATTCGTATAACAAGATGGTCAAGTCCGTCGAGGCGCGGTTGATTCCGGCCGCGCACCGCATGCGAGGCATGGGTGGAGCGCAGCGGGCCAAGCCGCTACTCCCGTTGGATTCAGTCGACGAATCGGTCGTCCAACTCAACGAGGGCAAGTGGGGAGCGGGAACGGACAATCCGCTTGCCGAAGGATCATCGGACATCCTCGAGCTCGAAGAGTTTGACGAAGAGTTGTGACGCAACTTCGTGCGATGGTGGCCGATTTTTGAAGAGTGAGTAAGTTCTTACGACGTGGCCCGTACTCGCGCTCAGCGCCGACGACAGTCGCTTTGGCTGAGTGTCGCAGTGGTAATCACACTGCTGGCCTTGTTGTTCGCACGCGACGTCAACCGCGCGGCGCATAATTCTTCGAGTCCCCGACGCAGCGAGAATCGTAGCTTTGGCGTGCTGGCCGCAACGCTGATCACCCAGGAGAACAACTTCGACATTCGTTTTCGTTACTTGCTCACCAATGGTCAGACGTTGACACGTCAAGTCTTTTCCGCGCGACTCAGCCAACTGGCCGACCAATTGGTGTTGTGGCCTACCGAGGGGGCGCAACTGCGTCAGCCCAAGCTCGCGCACGACGTCAATGGTGTGCTCGCCCAAGTGACCGAGCAACGCTTCGACGACTATCAGGCGATTGTCACCGACGTTGACGAGTCAATGCGCCTGCCATCGGGAACGTTGCCGTGGCCCACCTCGACGTTGGGCGTCATCGACACGAACACGGCGCAGGCCTCGCTTTTTTCCACCAGTCAAGAGTGGAGTTCTCGCCGCTTCTCACTCGCGCGCGAACCGGGTCACGTGAAACTGAGCGCGACAACCAATGGTCTGGCATTGATGCACCTTTCGTCCGCGCTCGAGGTGTTGAGAACCTCGCCCACGTTGGTTGCCACGCGGGGAGTGGGCATTGCTGCGGTATCGGTTGTGCCGGCACCGCTGCCCGCCAGTGGGGGCGAGTTGTTGTTGCCGCCCGCGAGTTCGGTTCACCTGGGCATTTCGGTCTTGAACGGAAACTACATTGACCAACCGATCTCGCTGACGGTAACGCTGATCCCCCAAAACGGGCGCGGTCTTCGCCAGAGTCAAACCATGAATATCGTCCTCGGTCCACTGCAATCGTTTGCCTTCGTACCTCGACTTCTCCAGACCCAAGCCAGTGAACGTGCGACGTTGATCATCAAGGTCGCGGGTGCGCCGAGTGCGATAAATATGACTCGCTCGCGTATCTATCGGGTCGTCATGTCGCCGTCGGGGGGCGCCTAGCCGAATTGCCTTACTGGCCAGTTCGCTACGATGGCCATGGCCCTAAGTTGAAGTGAGGAACAGTGAAGCAATCAATTACCGTGACCGACAATCGCTCTGGTGAAACGCTGGAGATCCCGATTCAGAACGGCGGTGTTGCCGCTCACGAGTTCTCCAAGGCGGTGCCGGGCGTGTGGTTTTACGACCCCGGCTTCATGGCCACCGCCATGGCCGAATCGGCGATTACCTACATCGACGGTGACGCCGGAATTCTGCGTTACCGGGGTTATCCGATTGAACAACTCGCCGAACATTCGACCTATCTCGAAGTCGCGTATCTGTTGAATCACGGTGAGCTGCCGACCGCGGAGCAGTCGGCCGAGTGGAACCAGGTGATCACCTATCACACGTACATTCACGAAAACGTCCGCAAGCGGTTCTTGGAGGGTTTCAACTACGACGCCCACCCGATGGGCATGCTCGTCTCGGCGGTGGCGGCGCTCTCCACCTATTACAAGGAAGCGAAGATCCTCGACGATCCCGAAATCCTCCAACGCCAGGTGGTGCGCCTCATCGCCAAGATGCCCACGCTCGCCGCGGCCTGCCACCGCTTTTCGGTGGGCATGCCCTTTGTCTATCCCGACAACACGCTGGAGTACGCGCCGAACTTCCTCTCCATGATGTGGAAGGTTGCCGAACCGCGTTACGAAGCCGATGCGGTACTGGCTCACGCGTTGGACGTGCTGTTCATCCTGCACGCCGACCACGAGCAGAACTGCGGCACGACGGCGATGCGAATCGTTGGCTCCTCGCACGGCGATCCCTACTCGGCCACCGCCGCGGCGACCGCGGCGCTTTATGGTCCGCGTCACGGCGGAGCCAACGAGGCGGTCGTCAAGATGCTCACGAAGATTGGCAGCATCGACAACGTGGCCGCCTATGTCGAGACGGTCAAGCAGGGCAAGGTGCTCTTGGAAGGATTCGGTCATCGGGTCTATAAGAACTTCGATCCTCGCGCCACCATCATCAAGAAGACGGCGGATGATGTCTTCGCGGTGACGGGCAAGAACCCGTTGCTCGACATCGCGCTGAAGCTCGAGGAGGTCGCGCTCCAGGACGACTACTTCATCTCACGCCACCTCTATCCCAATGTCGACTTCTACTCGGGACTGATCTACCAGGCAATGGGTTTTCCGATGTAGATGTTCACGGTGCTGTTCGCGATTCCTCGCACGTCAGGCTGGTTGGCGCACTTTCAGGAACTGTTGCAACAGGACGTGAAGATTGCCCGCCCCCGCCAGCTCTACATCGGTGCCGAAGAGCGCAAGTACGTGCCCATTGGGGAGCGTTCGTAAGTTTCGCCGCTTACGCCGGGCTCGCGTGGTGGGCCGGGTTGATGATCCGAGTGAGACCCTCCTGGACCATTGAGACACAGAGTTCGCCGGCGCGGTTGAAGATGAACCCCCTCGCGAGGCCTCGCCCGGCGTGGGCAATGGGCGAGTCAATGTCGTAGAGCAACCATTCGTCAGCGCGAAGTTCGCGGTGGAACCACATGCAGTGGTCCAGGCTCGCCGCCATGAACAGGTCGTCGTCCCAGCGCATGGAATGGGGCGCGAGGATGGCGTCGAAGAGGCTCATGTCACTGGCGTAGGTCACGACACAGGCGTGCAGTAGTGGATCGGCGGGTAGTTCGCCGTCGGCCCTGATCCATAGTTGTTGACGCGGCTCCTTGTTGTGCTTCGAGCTCCACGGAATCTCACCGATGAATCGTTGGTCAATCGGGTGCTGACGCTTGAACCATTCGTCGTTGCTGCCGAATTCATTGAGCAGACGTTCGGACATGGGCAGAATCGTTTCGGGTCCGGGCACGCTGGGCATGGTGAACTGGTGCTCGAAGCCGTGCTCTTCGGTGTGAAAGCTGGCCTGCATGTTGTAGATCGCCCGGCCGTGCTGGATAGCGACTACTCGGCGCGTATAAAAACTCCTGCCATCACGAATACGGTCCACTTCGTAGAGGATGGGAATGCTGGGGTCGCCGGGACGAAGAAAGTACGAGTGCAGTGAGTGCACACTGGCGTGCTCGACCGTTCGTCCGGCGGCCATGAGTGCTTGGGCCGCGACCTGACCGCCAAAGGTCCGCTGACGCTCCTCTTTGGGGTGTTTTCCTCTGTAGGTGTTGACTTCAATCGTCTCGAGATCGAGCAGATTGACGAGGAACTCTAGGGCTTCGGACATCTAGCCATTCTGACACTTGGCTTAGCGACCAACATCGCTTCGCGCGGGCGCCACGGTCATTCGACACTGACGAGCGCAATTACTGGCCGAACTAGAATCGTCGCTGTGCCAAAAAACGTTCGTGAATTTGTGGCGTGGTCCAAGACACACCAAGGCAAGAAGTTAATTCGTTTCACGCTCAGTTCGGTCATCACCACGGGCGTTTCCGCCATAGCGATTCTCATCGTGTACGGCGATCACATCATCACGGGCATCATCGGCGCGACGCTCTTCGGTAACTTGCTCGCGACGATTCCCTCGTACTACCTCAGTCGGGCCTGGGCGTGGGGCAAGCGCGGAAGAAGCCACGTGCGCAAAGAGGTCTTGCCGTATTTAGGTATGTCCTTTGCCGGCATTGCCTTCTCACTCTTTGGCGCCATCTATACCAAGCACCTCGTGCACACTCACCACTGGAGCCACTTCACCGACACGCTGGTGGTCGAGGGAGTGAACGTACTTAGTTTCGCGATCTTCTGGGTACTCAAGGTCTTACTCTTCAACAAGATCTTTCACACCGACAAGTTGCACGCCATTGAGGTGCACCTGGAAGAGGAAGAGCAGAGCGGCAGTCGTTAGTCGCGGAAGTTGGTGAACTGCAGGGGCACCGAAATGTCGGACTCCTTGAAGAAGGCAATGGCGCGCTGTAGATCATCGCGTTGCTTGCCCGATATTCGTACTTGGTCACCCTGAATTGACGACGTCAGGTTCTTCACGCCCATCTCTTTGACCATCTTGTTGATCTGCTTTCCCACTTCCTGGGAGATACCGGCCTTGAGGACGATCTTCTGACGCGCGGCGCCCTGGCTGGCCTCTTCGATCTTGCCGGGGTCGAGGGACTTTAAAGAGACGGAACGCTTCACCAGCTTTTCTTCGAGCAACTGGTAGAGCGCGCGCAGTCGGTCCTCGGTCGAGGCGCTGAGTTTGAGTTCCTTGTCGCCAAACTCAATGGCGGCATCAGTGTTCTTGAAGTCGAAACGCGTCGAGGCCTCACGGTTCGCCTGGTCCACCGCATTTCGCACCTCTTGCAGGTCAATCTCGGAGACGACGTCAAATGTGGGCATGAATAAATCGTAGAGCCTGTGACTCGGTTGGATGCGGGTCAGGTGTGGCGGTAGGATTCTCGACGGGTCAGTGCCCGAGTGGCCAATGGGATCTGGCTGTAAACCAGACGGCTTAGCCTACGGGGGTTCAAATCCCTCCTGGCCCACCAAGGTCAATCCAGCACGCGCTGGATTGGCCCTGCCCGACATTAAATGGGAAAGTGACGGGGCGATGATGGGCGAGAGGAGCGGGGTGAATCGACTGAAGTCGAGGCCAAGTGACGTTCGCCGGTTCTACGAACGTGTCGCTTCTCGATTTGAAGCCGTCGTGCAACTGCTCGAACGCCGATACACGCCGCTCGGTCGATTTGAGCCCGGACCCTTCGAAGGCTGGTCCTTCCTCTGGCAGCCGGCCGCGCTCGGTTTCCTCGCGATGATCCTGATTTTAGGTGGTAGTTCCTTCACGAACTCGCCCTTCAAGTTCAATTTGACCGGGACGTGGTTCTTCGGCGAGCCGGCGGCCGGGGCGGTGGGCACGCCCAGCGTGACCCGAGAGATCTTCGCGATTGTGCTGATGTACGGCGGGCTCTTGTTGTTGATGCGCGTGTGGCTCCGATTGGCTGAGGTGCTGAAGCTGCATCCGGGCTCGTCACTCAAATCCCTCTGGTGGATGCTGCTCGTGTGGGCGACGCCGATGATCGTGGCCCCGCCGCTCTTCTCGCGCGACGTGTTCAGCTACGCCGCCCAGGGCGAGATGTCGAGTTACCACCTCAGTCCTTATATTCTCGGGCCTTTTTCCTTGGGATCAAGCCCGTTCGTCACTCCAGTGGACCCCCTGTGGGGAAATACTCCTGCTCCCTACGGGCCCTTCTTCTTGTGGATGGACGGCACGATCGACCGAATAACTGATCATCATCAACTTGCGACCGTGGTGGGACTGCGCCTGCTCGAAGTGTTTGCCGTGGCGATGATTGGTTACGGGGTGACACTGCTGGCGCGCGGCCTCGGTCGGGATCCGGGTGAGGCTTTTGTGCTCAGTGCGCTCAATCCCCTGGTGCTGCTGACCTTGATTGGCGGTGCCCATAACGATGCCATCATGGCGGCCTTTCTCGTCGTGGGGGTGGCGCTCGCCGTGCAACGACATCCGGTGTGGGGATTATTTTTTGTGGCGTGTGCGACGGCGATCAAGGCGCCGGCGGCACTGGGCCTCGCCTTCGTCGCGTGGAATTGGCTGGGCCCGAAGGCCTCGGTCAAGGAAAGGATCAAGCCGATCCTGGTGGCGAGCGCGGTAACCGCCGTCACGCTGAGCATCTGGACGTGGGCGGCCGGTTTCGGATTCGGTTGGGTGAAGAACCTGCTCTCCAATGGCACGGTGCGTTCGTGGGCCGCGCCCGCGACCGGTATCGGTATGGCACTGACCAATACGTTCCATGCCGTCGGGCTCGATTCAATAACGCTCACCCACGTACTGTCGATTACGCGACTGTGCGGTCTTTTGACCGCCGTGGGCTTCACGCTGTGGCTGTTATGGAAGTCGGGGGACCGGGGCTGGGTACGCTCCCTCGGTTTGGCCCTCATCCTCTTCGTTGAGTTAGGACCAGTCGTGCAGCCGTGGTACTTGGCGTGGGGCCTCATCCTGTTGGCCGCCAGCTACGAAGGCCGCGAGCACTTCTGGTTGCTCGCCCTTTCGATTACCGGCCCCTTCATTGGGTTGCCCGCAGGTCGCACGCTGCTGTCCGGCTTAATCCACAGCAATCCGCTCATCATCGCGGCGGCCGTGGCGATCGTGGGTGGCGTGCTCGTCGTGCCGATGGGTCGCTGGACGCAGTGGTCCTGGCCCGAAAAAGGATCCGACCTAGTTACCTAGTGTCTGTCGGGCACGACGTACTGGTACTCGACCACGTCGAGCCACCGCCCGTACTTGCGACCGATCTCAATTTCGGTGCCGACCAGTTTGAAGTCGCATTTTTCGTGCAGCCGGATGGAACCCTCGTTCTCGCCCACGATGCGCGCGATGAGGGTGTGGAATCCGGACTCCTGGGCGGTCTTGATGAGTTCGCGCAGCAGTCGCTCGCCGACCCCGCGGCCCCGGGCGCTGCGGCACACGTAGACCGAGTTCTCGACCGAGGAGGCGTAGGCCGGGCGGGAGCGGAAGGGCGAGACCACGGCAAAACCGAGGATCTTCTCGCCGCGAGCCCCGACTTCGCCGAGGTCGTCCTCTTCGTTGACCGCGACGATGCACGGGTGCGTCGCCAAATGGGTGCGGATCCACGCTTCCTGGTCGGCCAGGGTCCTCGTGACGAGGTCGAAACTGACCGACATCTCTAAGACCTCGGGGTTGTAGATGTTCATGAGTGCCGGCGCGTCGTCAACCTCGACCAGGCGCGTTCTCATAGCCCACAAGGGTACTGCGCACTAGGTGGAAACCTCGGGTCCCTAAAGAGTACAATTCACTCTCGCGTGTTTTATTACGCGGTGCCCTCTTAGCTCAGTGGTAGAGCACTTCCATGGTAAGGAAGGGGTCGTCGGTTCAATCCCGACAGAGGGCTCGCCAGGCGGCGTAGCTCAGGTGGTCAGAGCACACGGCTCAT
>Ga0182030_10008217_pt1 | contig 21650 bp, 20 predicted proteins | sample 812S3MmetaG_FD_121299 | JGI IMG/M metagenome (GOLD analysis project Ga0182030, IMG submission 121299) | Permafrost microbial communities from Stordalen Mire, Sweden - 812S3M metaG (Illumina Assembly) | ecosystem: Environmental > Terrestrial > Soil > Wetlands > Permafrost | place: Sweden...
ACCGGTGGCGAATGTTGGCGGTTGACCTCGCCAGAGACAAGGGACTTGACAAAGGTCGAGGGCGATAGTTCACCAGTCGCACCCCCAACGGGATTCGAACCCGTGCCGCCACCTTGAAAGGGTCGCGTGTCGGTGTCAAGGATGCGCACCCGGCGGCACCGATTCCCGCTTGGCTGAGAGGTCGAATAGTTCCTGATCAAGAGCACCATTGTGGAGACGCTAATCCATTCTTTGCCTCGAGTGCAATGGGTTGATCGGCATTTCTTCAGTGCTCAAGCGCTTTTTGTAACGCACCTGGTGAGATGCCCCGACACTTCCCGACATCGTGAGAGTTATGGAAGAGTTATGGAAGACCCGGTCGAGTTCAAAGAACTGTGGGAGCAACAAAATCAACAACGACTCTCATTGGCGCTGGTTCACTGACTGGGGTTCCCGCACCCCATGCGGTGTCGCTCTTGCGAAGTGAAGTCGATCCGCATAGTGAGAGAATGTACTCATGACAGACCTCCAATACTCTGACTCGATAGTGATTGCGCGCCCAGCTCAGGTGCTCTACGACATGGTTGCAGATATTGCTCGAATGGGCGAGTGGAGCCCCGTCTGCAAGGCTTGTTGGTGGGACGAGGGCGACGCACCTCGAGTTGGCGCCTGGTTCACGGGGCGTAATGAAACTGCGGAGCGGACCTGGGAAACGCGTTCCGAGGTTGTAGCGGCTGAGCCAGGTCGCGAATTCGCATTCACTGTCGGCGGCACTTGGATTCGTTGGGGCTACACCTTCGCCTCGTCGAACGAGGGGACCGTGGTCACCGAGTCCTGGGAGTTTCTCCCGGAAGGAATTTCCAGATTCGAAGAGCGCTACGGTGACGAAGCACCTGGACAAATTGCCGATCGCAGGATGGCTGCACACCAGGGAATCCCGATGACTCTTGCAGCGCTCAAGAGAATTGCGGAGTCGGAATGACCCCATCGCAGAACTCTCGCGAGTGGCTCTAGTAGATGTTGAGTGACTCTCAAGCCACTCAGTATCCAGCGAGAAGGTTCTCCAACCGCGCGAGCAGTTGGCAACCACGCGGCGCGATAAGACGACGAGGATTACTCGCACTTCGCCGCGCTCTATTCGATTCAAGATTCTTGCATTTGCTTCCACTCGAGCCTTAACCATCGCACGTTGCACTCACTGCCACCCGCGACGTGGTGGACTACTTGTGGTGGCGAGGGGGGACTTGAGAGTCTCCTGAGATGGTTTTTCGACCACCTCGCTCATTTCCGGACGACATGGTAGGTGACGCCTGTGACGCCGTCAAGGTGATATCTCTCGGTGAGTGTAGGCCGACGACGCCAACCTGCAGGGACGATGTGGACGTGTTGGCCGTGCTGTTACTAGGGGCCGACGGGCCTTCGAAGCGCACTGTTCGTGCCAGGTGTCTGGTGTACTGGGAATGTGCAGATGGATGAATTCGACGAGGCCGTCGCAAGGGGCCAGGCAAACGCGGAGGCCATCGAGCTCACGCGCCGCCACTGCCGGCACGCCCGCATCGAATTGGTTCACGGTAACAGTACCGTTGGGTCGTCGCTCAACCTCTCCATGGGATTGATGGAAGTCCGCTGCGAGCATGCTCCGCCCCCGCGCATGCAGAGTTTTCAGGCCCTGGAGCTCGCCATCGACTTCTACCAGGAGAACTGCCTCGGTTGCGAGTACCGGGATGGCACCGGAGACCTGCCCAACCTGGCCACCGTGGCGGCGGAATTTGCTACGAGGCGGGCCGCTGCAAGAGCCGCAGCGCAGGAGGTGGCGGATCAACTCGCCTTGCGCCGCGAGCAGCGCTGCGATCGGCGCCGCCAGATGCGGGCTGGCGAAGGGCACGTGGTGCGGGACCTCGGTGACGCCATCGACGCCATCGACCGGGCCGGTCCTCGCACGGCACCATTGACGGCGGAGGAAGTGCGGGCCGAACGGCGTGTTCTCGACGAGGTGCAGGGCGCCCCCGAACTGTTCAACTCCGTTCTGGTCGACAGCCTCGTGGAGATTGCCGAAGATACCGCTGACGCCACTGCCCTTCAAGCGTTGGAGGCTCTCGTCCGGTTTGGGCGATGCCCGCCTCGCCGCGCTCTTGATGCCGCTTGCACCGTGCTCGCTCGTCAGCGGTCTGTCGAGGCCGGCCAGTTACTGGCGTTCGTGGAGCCCGAGTTGCACCCCGAAGACCTAGTTAATGTCCTTGACCAACTCATCAATCTGGCATCCGTCGAAGAGCACGTTATCCGGCGGTTGCCGTCCTCACCCGATGGCCTGATCGCGGCTTCACGGGTCGACCTGCAAGCGGTGACGGCGCGGATCACTGACCATCTCGGAAGCGACGACGATCGCTCCCGAGAGGCCGGCGCCGACGCCGCTCGTGAGTTGCTCGTCATTGACGCCACCCGGATCGTCACCTTGGGCCCGCCGCTGGTCGCCAGCGTGCGAGGTCCGGATCGGGTTTACGCTGGCAACCCTCATCCAGCTTCCGCAGCAGCACGCGCGTTAGCCGAGGGATGGCGAGGCGAGCCAGAATTGACCCGCCAGATTGTCGAAGAGCATGCCTCGAGGGCCAATCAAGAAGTCAAGGATGAGTTGTCACGCGTGCCCCGGTACCTTCAGCGATTCCGCGAACCTTGGAACGCTTCGGTTCGAGCGACTTCTGAAGCGATCAGCTTCGCGGTCAGGCGAGCCGGTGGCGACTGGGGCGATGAGGCGGCCGACCGCTCCGCCGACCATCTTGAAGGGCTGGCCCGCGAGATACCCGATGCCGTCGCTATCCATATTGACGAACTGCTTGCAACTATTCTCGGCCTCTGTTCACCGGTTGTTCACATCTCCGCCTCCCTAATCGAGACCGCAGCACCTTCGACGATCGTCGCACTTGAGCGAGAGGGGCGTCGGATTGGACGTACCACCCGTCGACGACGGTTGGCGGCTGCCGTGGGGCGCACTGCGGCGGTCAGCCCCGTGGCCGTGCTCACCTCGGTGCAAGCTCTCTTCTCGGCGACAACCGGGGACGAAGGCCATGACCGTGCCGTCCGAACGACCATGCTCGACGTCCTGGAGGATGCAGTCGCACCAGCATTGTTGCGGGACATCTTGCCTATAACCTTTACTGCCCTGCTAGACGCTGACCAAGTGGTTCGTAGTGCAGGCATTGATCTCTGGGTAGCTTGCGCACGCGTCGCCGACTCGCTCCCCACTGAACTGACCGAACTCGCCTCGCCGCTTCTTGAAGACAGCCATGTCGTCGTCCACCGCAAGATGTTGACGCAGATTCCCCAACTTCATCTCCCGGCCGAATCGGCGCCTCGGCTGATTCTGCTCGTTCACGCCTGGTTGGGGACCTACGCTGAGGCGCAGTCGCCCGAACCGCGCGTCGTGGCTTCAGCAATCCGCGCTCTTCGGTCGCTTGCCCGACAACTTGACGACGAATCACAGATCACCGCGTGGCACGGCGTCGCTTTGTCCTACGTCGACCGCTGCGACCCGTACGACCGGGAGCGTCTCCTCACGTCATGGTGGCCTGTTGAGTTGCGCCACCACGAGGCATGGGTCAAGATGGCGCTCGCCACCGCCGCCAGCCCCGAGTTGGTCGACTACTACAACCAGCGCCGCGAGCCATTGCTCCAAGTGCTCATGGACCGGCCGCAGCTCCTCGCTGGCATCGCTCTTGTCGATATCGAGCCGCTGAGTACTGTCCACGGCACTTCGCATCCGTGGCGAGCGCTCGAGCCGGTGGAACTACTCCAAGCGGCAGGGCGCTGGGCCGATGCCCTCAAAATCGCCGGGGATGTCGAGACACGGCAGCCTCCAGGTGACGAAGGCGCTCCCGGAAGACGGCTGGCAGGCACCATCGCCGGCGCCGCCAAGTTGGCCCAGCGACTCGTCGAAGGGCCGCTCGCTGCTGACGCACTGGTGACGCTCACTGACGCCGTGCTCGCGGCGGTCGCTGGCGTCGAAGCGTCCGTCGCTAATGGTGTCAAGGAGGGACAGCTTCGTTCCACCCTTGATGGCGCACTGGCGTCCGCCACGGCGGCTCGGGTCCTGCTCGCTCCCGCGGTGCCTGAGCCGACGATGGCGGCCGATGAGTTGGAGGGCGCCGTCGCACTTCTACAGAGCGTCTCCTCGGTTCACGCATCGGGGACCCAGCGTGGGTGGATTGCCCGTGCGTGGCAGATCGCCGTTCTCTTGTTCCGCTTCGATGGCGCCGTCCGAGCCGTCTTAGGGGAGGCGCCGGCTCTGCTTCAGGCGGCACAACGGCAAGCCCAGGTCCTCGGTTCCGAATTGACCGAGGCAGGCGGCACCGTCATTCCCGACGGACTTGTTGAGTTCCTCGCTGAGGTAGAGAACGTGGCCGAACCCGGAGCCGCCCAGGTGGCATGGCAGCGGCTGGGCTGCACTCCCGTTCCCCTATCACTCGTTGGAACGAGTCTTCTTCCGCGCCGGCTCGGCTTTGATCATCCGTCAACTGAACGCGAAGAGCCGCCACGGGCAGTGTGTGTAGCCACGATGCGAGGTGTCCCGGTGACCGACATTCTCGTACTTCGCCGAGGCGAGCTTTACCACCTCGGGATGACCGTGCGGCTGCTCGCGGTTCCGGAGTGGGCCGAAACTTGCATCGTCGAGCCCGTGACGACACTCGGGCGGGACGCACTCGCGCTCCCGCGCTACGAGTTCTCCCTAGGCGATGGCGACATCGACGAGCATGGAATCACCTTGACCGGGGAAGAGCCGTTGCACTGCGCTGTCGATCAGCCGATCCTCGGACCGGCCCTCGATTGCCCACTCCAGGTGCGTCTTCTGGGCAATGGGCAGGACCAGATGATCGAGGTGGTCGGGCTACAGCGCCTTCGTTTGCGGCCCTTCGACCCCAGTTGCGATGCTCTCACTGAACACGAGCAGACTGACAATCGACTGCTCACCATGTTCGGCGTGCTCGACTCGCCCGACTTTGACACTGAGGATGTGCGGGCGTTCTGCCGATTGTTCGCCGCGAGTGTTCGTGCCTCCCAGGTCATCATGTTCGAGAAGACTTTCGGACGCGGATCGAAGGTCACGGAGGGACAGTTCCACAACGAACTCGAACGGCTGTTGCGCGCGGACCCCGAATTGCAGGGGCGCCTCACTCGCCGCGATGCCGTGGCGGGTGGTTTCGATGATCTTCTTCACGATGACGTCATCGCCGAACTCAAGGTCTCTCGTGGTGCCCCGGTGACCATCGACTACTGCTTCCATTACCTTGGACAGCCCACCCAGTACGGCGTGGGACGGGGCAGTCAACTCTCGGTGCTCGTGGTACTGGACCACAGCCGCAAGGAGGCACCGCCCGGCGTCATCGACAACTACGTTGACTGGCTGAAGCCGCGCCTGCACGGACTCGACGACCCGCGGTACCCGTCACTCGTCGGTGTGATCATCGTCAACACCAACCTTCCTGTCCCCAACGTGTGGTCTCGGCGACGTATCGAGGGTGAGCGCCTTGCAGTCCCTCACGAGGCGGACCCTCCACCCGATTCAGCCCCCGTCTGAGTCTCCGGTGAGATTAAGCGGAAGTAACACACCAAGTTGCTCTGCTACATCGGGATTCGGCGTTTAGTGGAGATCTTGGTTGATTTCGAGCAGATTGTCTGTCCCTGAGAGGATTTAGTTCGGAGCCCTTGGGCAGAAGACCAAGTCCGGTCTGGACTGTCACGTGTCCACTACTTGGTCACGCGTCCAGTTTCGCAGTGCGAAACGGCACCCGAACGGTCGCCGGCGTCGCGTACCAGCGCTTTGCTTCTCGCCCCAACAACCACAACGCAGTCAGCAACAACGAGGCGAAAGCATCCACGAGGGCTGATCAATCTTCGACCATCATCGGGGTAGCACGTGCGAGAAGACTGTTGCAGATTGGCTAGCTAATTGCGCCACGAACGAACTCGTCGAACGCGGAAAATCTAAGGCGATAGGAAAAGAGTGGAATTCTGGTTTCAGATGGTGCCCGGCAGAAGGGTCCTTGCCTGTTTAGTTTTCTTCCTCGCCGCCGCATATCTGATTCTTCTTTGTATGGGTTTTCACTACGGCGCAATCGTTGGATGGGACAAAGTCGCGGCGCCTCTTGCTGGTTTCGGAATCGCCGTGCCAGCTGCAGACAGGGCATTTGTCCTGCGAAAAAGACTTTCTACGAGCCAGCGTCGAAAGACACTTTTCGTGTTCGTCATTCTCGTTTTCTTACTCGCTGTAGTCATCGGTTTAGCGGTCGGAGTTCAGGCAGATAGCCGCGCACACCAACTTGCTTGCATTACTTTGAACAAAATTACCTGTGCCAGAGGCACCCGTTTGCTCTTTGTATCGCCGGGAGAGATTGTGGGTCGGAGTGCGTACCAAGGAGCCCAGGCGTTTCTTGCTGTATTTGCATCCCTGCTCTTGCTTGACGACCTAGACGAAGTCCGCTTCAGTTTCAAAAGATCCTCTTCAATTAAAAAAGATGAGTCCAACGGACAGGTAGACAATGCCTAACGCCATGATGCCGAGCATGAAATAAAGGACCAGTGCCTCGGGTGGAGTCTTCCTGGATTGGTCTCGTTCGTTGATGGGCTTCATGGTTCGAACAGTGTCGGGGTGAGCGTGGCCGGCAATAGACCCTGGCGACGATGGCACGACTGAACGAATTGGTCCGTGGTCAGGGCTGCGAGCTCCGGTCCATGCGTCGTCAGCGAGAACGCACCGCCGACTACGTGATACAGTCTTCACCTGTAGGGTGAATTGTCTTTTTCAAAATGTGGTACTGTTAGTTCATGCGATGGGTGATGAATAAGGATCATGAGGATCGAGTTCCAGGACGATGGGTTGCGACGGCTCTACGAGGAGCCGGGCTCCCGTACGCCACGCTTTGGGACCGAACTCCTTCGTTCGTATCGCAAGGTTCTCGGAATAGTGCAAGAAGCGAACGACGAACGAGACCTCCGCGCCATGAAGTCACTGCACTTCGAGAAGCTCAAGGGCGATCGCAACGGTCAGTATTCATTGCAGATTTACCAGAAGTGGCGGCTTGTCTTTCTGCTGGCGACCGTCGAAGGGGAACAGCAAATTGTCATCATCGAAGTCGTCGACTACCACTAAGCGAGGGGAGGAGAATATGACGAGCACCTTTACTCGAGCTGAAGCATTTCCTCCGGGTGAGTACTTGCGAGACGAACTGGAGGCCCGGGGATGGACCGCCAAGGAATTCGCGGAGATTCTCGGCCGCCCGGCGCAGGCGGTGTCGGAGATCTTGAACGGGCGAAAGCAGATCATGCCCGATACTGCGATTGCCCTGGGCGAAGCACTTGGTACTAGCGCGGAACTGTGGACCAATTTGCAGACGAGGTTCAACCTCTATGAGGCAAAGTCCAATCGGCCAACGAATTCTGACGTGGCGCGGCGCTCGCAACTTCGCTCTCGTGTACCGGTAGCGGAGTTGCGGAAGCGTGGATGGTTGCCAGATACCGACGACCTTGACGTTCTCGAGTCCGCGGTCACGTCTTTCCTCGGAATCTCAGATCTGGGCGGTGAACCTCAGTTTGCCGTGGCTGCTCGTCGAGCAAACGCCGATGTGACCTTCTCGATTCAACAGGTCGCGTGGCTGGCACAACTTCGAAAGCTCGCAGTAGACCGTGAGGTGCCGACCTTCGATATCGATGCCACCAAAGCGTTGGCGGAGGATTTGGTGCATCGTATTCACGATCCAGATGATTTAAGCGAGCTTTCTTCATGGCTCGCCGATGTCGGAGTTGTCTTGGTGACGTTGCTTCCCCTCAAGTCCAGCAAGCTCGATGGTGCAGTAATGCAGAGCGAGAGAGGCGGCCCAGTCATCGGTCTAACCAGCCGGTTTGACCGAATGGATAGCTACGTATTTACGTTGCTTCACGAACTTGCCCACGTCTGCTTGGGTCACTTAGATGATGGGGGCATCCGAATGGATGAGGACATAGTCACGTCGACGGGACTCGAGGGAACTGAACAGGCGGCCAATCAACAGGCTGCGGATTGGATACTGCCGGCGGATCTTCGCCTGCCCGAAGGTCGCCCTTCCCCAGTCGAGATCCTTCAGATTGCGCAGCGTTTCCGAGTTCACCCAAGCTTCGTAATCGGTCGGATTCAGCGCGAGCGCCAGGATTGGGGACTGCTCCGCGGATCCATACCACGCGTTCGTTTACACGTGACGGTGGAGAGTTAGGGGACCTCCAATGACCATGTCAACCGCATCTCTGCCCAGGACGCTTAGGGAGACGTTTTCGTTCTACGTGGGTGGACGGAATGCGGAGCGGATCCGAGCGTGTTCCGAGCAGAGTGATGCAGTTGTCGTGGCCGGTGTCAAGGGTCCGAGTACGGTGCGAGGTCTTCGGGAGGTTGGCTGGAGCGGCACGGTCATCTTCGACGGGATGGCGTACGACAAGCGTGAATTCAGTATTGACCCACTTCAGTGGTTGGATGAACAACGCTCAGCAGGAGCGGACCGAATTCTCACGCCTGGCATCTGGGTGGGTGCTGCACCAGGGCACTTGCCGTTCGACGCTCAAGTTGAAGACGAGGTTCGATTGGCGGTGTTGAACAACGCCACCTGCCTAATCGCAATCGACCGCCGCTGGTTGACAAAATCCAGTCAGTTGGATGAGATGAAGCGATGCCTGCAGGGGCTCAACGTGCCAGCCGCACTCGTTCTCGGAGACCAGAGCGATCCGATGAAATATCCGGGCGCTGTTGAGGGGTTGGTTGCAATTAGTAAGGCGGTTGACAAACTCAGCATTCTCCGTTGTGACCAGGCGGGAATTGGTGCGCTGGCCTTTGGCGCCACTCACGCCTCGCTTGGTCTGACAGCGAGCCACCGGCACGTCGTTCCTCCCGGTGAGAACGCGTTCGCTAGGCGCAACGATTGGTCGGCCAGGGTGTTCGTGAGGGAGTTGTTGGATTGGTTCACGGCGAGCAGGATCGGCGAGTGGTCGACAACCAAAGTGGCGCCGATTTGCCACGCGACGTGCTGTAAGGGCGAGAGAATCGATCGATTCCTTGACGAGCGAAGGAAGCATGAGGCAGATCTGCACAATCGTACGGTGCTGGCTGCACTTGCGGAGGAGATTCTCGAGGCCCCTGTGGAGGACGGCGTCCGGCGAAAGGTATTTGGTCAGATTTGTCACGAGGCGGTGGTTCGCTATGGAGTGATGGGGGACTGGAAGACGGAGATCAGTCCCAAGCCTCAACTGACCCAGTGGGCTCTCTACTGTTGATCCAATTCCGGTAGGCGAGTTCAGCTTGCCACCAACGAAAGACGACCGGCCGGCTCCTCATCGCATCGGCAGCTGCAACGAGCTCGATCGTGCGTGTCCCGTCGATAGCAATCACGCCAACACCGATGATTCTGGCTCGCCCGAGAGCTGCTACTGCCGAGGAAGAAGCGCCGGCGGTCGAGGTGAACCATATCGCAGTGCGACGAACCGTAGGAGGGTGTGAGGCCGCCTTCGCCACTGCTCGCGTCAGCGATTTGTCCGAGACCGTGATCGATCTGATTGACCCAATGGGTTGGTACTTCCGGACAAGGCCGTCTCGCCGCTCCTCAACCCAGCCATGATCTGCGTTCAAAAGGGTCGTGCGGTCGATGATCTTGAACGATCTCGTGGGAAAGGTGAGGCCGTAAGGCAACTCCCAGAGCGCGTGCAGCAGACCGGTTGACGTCAACGCGCCGAGGCCTTCTTGTTCTCGACGGAGGTGCTCCTGCGTGTTCAACTCTAAGCCCGCGACATAGTGACGACCGTCTACGGAGAGCGGTACGGGGATTTCTCCTAGCGGCCACTGCAGACCATTGATTGGCGACGCGGCGTTCAAGGACGCGATGAAGTCGTTGCGGGTCTGTGGCTGCATGTTGTTCACTGTGTCGGTTCGTTGAGAATAGGCCGTGGTCCAGGAGGATACTGAATCGCTGAGACGGAGGGTGTCCCCCTCAACGCTCTCCGGTACTCTCGGACCATCACGCCGAGGGCGTCGCCGTCCATCGGCGCAAGCCAAATCAACGTGGCGACAATGTCAGATCGAGATACCCGGTTGCCTTCTTCGCGAGCAGCGCCCAGGAGACCTTCCAAATGGTCGTCCACCGCGTCCGGCAAGACGAACTGCGGTCGTCGAGTAGCCACACCAAGACTCTAATCATGAATAGTTCATGAATAACCTCAAATTTTGATCAACGGAGACCTTTTGGCGTTGCTCCGACATGCTGTTGAGATCGTCGACTCTCGACCTCGTCAATTCTTTGTGACTTTGAGGGTTGCACGGAGCAGGTCAATATTCACGGCGAATTGATGAGGCTACAAGCGTGCACCGCAAATGAAGTGCGCTGTTCACTACCACGCGCTCGACCATGGTTCATGCCCGTCTGGGAAGCGAGTTTGCTCGAAGCGGATACTCGATGGCCACGCAATCGAACGGAGAGTCGATCGCTGGCCATTGTCTGCCTCCTTTCGCCACTCTTCGCCACGATTCAGGTCGCGGCAGTGTCGCAGATGGTGGTACGCGACAGCAGTGACGCGGTGCTCAAGATCTCAATGGTCGGCGCCAGATCCGCGGCCCAATTGCGTCATTTCCACCTTCGTCACATCGTTGCACCAAGATGGCAGATGGAAAGGCAGTGAATGGCCAAAGCAGCAAGCAAGAAGTCGACACCGACCAGGACCCTTGAGCAGACACTCTGGGACGCCGCAGACAAGATGCGCGGCAGCCTCGAGGCGGGCGAGTACAAGCACGTCGTCGTTAGCCCGGTCTTCCTCAAGTACGTCTCGGATACTTTTCCAGCTTCACGTCAATGGGTGATGCCGGAAGGCTCTTTCAAGAGCTGCGGAATTCAAATAGAGAGACGGTAGGAACTTGTGGCATTTGTAGCCAGCAATGGGGATGAGCGGCTGGTCAAGTCTAAGCAGCGTGTCGCAGATCACGGGGAAGTATTTACTCCCGAATGGATAGTTGATGCGATGCTGAACCTCGTCAAAGCCGAGACCGAGCGCATCGACAGCCGGTTCTTGGAATCCGCCTGTGGCTCAGGAAACTTCATTGTCCAAGTCCTGCGTCGCAAGCTTGCAGCCGTAGATATCAAGTACGGCAGGAGCGAGTTCGAAAAGCGCCATTTTGCGCTTCTGGGTCTTATGTGTATCTACGGCATCGAGCTCTTACCCGACAACATCGCCGAATGTCGCGACAACATGCTCGAAATTCTCACCGACTACCTGGGCGTTGAAGAAACAGACGACTTCTATCGCGCCAGTACCTTCGTGCTCTCACAGAACATCGTCCACGGTGACGCCCTGACCATGCTCACCGGCGACGGCCAGCCGATCACCTTCGCCGAGTGGGGCTACCTTGGTAAGGGCAAATTCCAGCGTCGCGACTTCCGCTTCGACACTCTCACCCAGACCGCCGCCTTCAGTCAGGAAGGTACCTTGTTTGCCGATCTCGGGATGCACGAGATCTTCGTACCCATCAAGAGCTACCCAGTCATCAGCGTGAGCGGCCTTGCCACCTTCGCTGCAGGTAAAGACATCGAAACGACCCCGAAGGATGCTGCATGAGCAAACGAGCGTCTTTCGAGCTGCGAGGGCGCAATCCTGATGTATTGACCTGCATTGCGAACCTATCCAACGATGAGGTCTTCACTTCACCCGAGTTCGCCAACCGGATACTGGACAGGATCGCCGAGGCCTGGGCCGCCGACAATGACGGCGCAAACATCTGGGCCGATGAGACACTGACGTTCCTAGATCCATTTACCAAGTCTGGGGTGTTCCTCCGGGAAATCACAAGCCGCCTCACCGAAGGATTGCGAGACGAGATTCCTGACCTACAGGAGCGGGTCGACCACATCTTGACCAGGCAGGTGTTTGGCATCGGCATCACCCGACTCACCAGCTTGCTGGCACGACGCAGCGTCTACTGCTCCAAGTTCGCCAACGGGCCGCACTCGATCGCGAAGTCGTTCACGACCGAAGATGGCAACGTCTGGTTCGAGCGGATGGAGCACACGTGGGTCGACGGAACCGAGTGGGTCCTCACCACTGATGCCGATGGCAACCAGACGAAGAAGTACACAAACGGCAAGTGTCGATACTGCGGCGCAGGCCAGAAGGCCCTAGACCGAGGTGGGGAGCTGGAAAGCCATGCTTACACCTTCATCCATACAGACAACATCCAAACGCGGCTCGCTGAACTATTCGGAGAAACCATGCAATTCGACGTAATCATTGGAAACCCGCCTTACCAGCTCGACGATGGTGGCTACGGCACAAGTGCTGCCCCGATCTACCAACTCTTCGTGGAACAAGCGAAGAAGCTCAACCCGCGCCTGCTCTCGATGATCATCCCTTCACGTTGGTTTGCCGGCGGCAAGGGGCTGGACGAATTCAGAGCGTCGATGCTCTCCGACGACCGTATTCGCTCAATCGATGACTACCTCAGCGCATCGGACGTCTTCCCAGGCGTTGGTCTCAAAGGTGGTATCTGCTACTTCCTCTGGGACCGGGACAATCGTGGACCGTGCCGAGTCGAAACGCACTTCAAGGATTGGCCCGTCTCGACCGCCACGCGTCCACTTCTTGAAGACGGCGCGGACGTGTTCATCCGCTTCAATGAAGGGCTTTCGATCCTGAAGAAGGTTGTATCCGTCGAGAGTGGCGAGTCACATTCATTGGTGTTCCCAGAGGGAAAGCGATTCGACCAGTTGGTCAGTTCGAGGAAGCCGTTCGGGCTGGAAACAACGTTTAAGGGCAAGGTTGCCAAGGCCAAAGGCGATCTGCTCATCTATCAGAATGGCGGAACGGGCTACGTCCCTAGGAGTTCAATAACGACTGGCACTCATCTCATCGACAAGTGGAAAGTCTTCACGAGCTACGCAGCTCCGGGAACCGGCAATAAGGACACCTATCCGCACAGGATCATTAGCACGCCCTTCATCGGCGAACCCAAGTCCGTTTCTACGGAGACCTACCTGTGCATTGGTCCGTTCGATTCCCAGGCAGAGGCAGAGAGCGTCTTGTCGTATCTTTCTTGTCGACTGACACGTCTCCTGATCCTCCTTCGCAAGCCGTCCCAGCATGTGACACGCAAGGTCTACGCCTTCGTGCCAACTCAGGACTGGACGAAGACTTGGACAGACGAGGCCCTCTACGCCAAGTACGACATCACTGAAGAGGAGCAAGCCTTCATCGAGAAGATCGTTCGGCCGATGGACCTCTCCGGAGGCGCCGATGAGTAAGAGCATTGACGAGATCCTCGCGCCCAAGCCGGAGGCACGACCTCGCATCTACGCTTACTCCATTGACGACGTTCATCATGCAGGGCTTCTAAAGGTCGGGCAGACGACGCGCGATGTCAAGAAGCGTATCGCTGAGCAGACCAAAACGGCTGGAATTAAGAACTACCGCATCGTGCTTGATGAACCTGCCGAGACCATCGACGGCGCGACGTTCACTGACTTTGATGTGCACACGGCGCTCAAGGTCAGGGGGCACGACAATCCGTTCGGTGAGTGGATGAAGTGCTCCCTCGCTGACGTGGTCACAGTTCTGGAGGAGTTGAGGACCGGGGTCGTCTTTCAGGGGACGCACGACCAAACGTTCCTGATGCGGCGCGAGCAGTCCGAGGCGGTGAAGATTACGCGCGATTACTTCCATTCGATTTGGAAGGAAGACATGCACGCGGTCCCACGCTTCTTGTGGAACGCAAAGATGCGCTTTGGCAAGACCTTCACCTCATACCAACTCGCCAAGAAGTTGGGCGCCAAGCGCGTGCTCGTGCTGACCTTCAAACCTGCAGTAGAAGATGCTTGGAAGACCGATCTTGTGACGCATGTCGACTTTGACGGCTGGCAGTACCTCTCACGCTCATCTGGTTCTGACCCGACGCAAGTAGACTCGGCGAAACCCGTGGTCTATTTCGGCTCATTTCAAGACCTGCTGGGACGAGACCGTTTCGGCAACATCAAACCCAAGAATGAGTGGCTTCATACCGTGAATTGGGATTTGGTGATCTTCGACGAGTACCACTTCGGAGCGTGGCGCGACACCGCGAAGGAACTGTTCGAGGGCGAAGACGAAGCGGTCGCCAAGAAGGAGACCAAGCTTGAGTACGCCGTTGGCCTCGAGGGAGTGAACGTAGACCTCGGAGAGCTCTCGGAGAGCGAGACGGAATTCCTTCCGATCACCACCAAGGCGTATTTGTATCTGTCGGGAACCCCATTCAGGGCGCTGGCGACAGGGGAGTTCATCGAGGAGCAGATCTTCAACTGGACCTACACCGATGAACAACGCGCGAAGGAAGAGTTTGTTGCAGCCAATCCCACCAAGTGGAGCCCTTACGCCGCCTTGCCGCAGATGCGTCTAATGACCTATCAGATGCCTGACGAGTTGATAGCGATTGCGAGCCAGGGTGAGTTCGATGAGTTCGACCTCAATGTTTTCTTCGCTGCCACGGGTTCGGGGGCGAATGCCGAATTTAAGCACAAGAGCGAAGTCCAGAAGTGGTTGGACATCATTCGTGGTTCGTATGCGCCGACGCAGGTCGACAACCTAAAGCTCGGTGGCCAGCGTCCGCCGTTCCCGTATTCCGATGTACGCCTCGTGCCCTATCTTCAGCACTCGTTCTGGTTCCTGCCTACAGTTGCCGCGTGTCATGCGATGGCGAACTTGCTGGCGGAGAAGCACAACACCTTCTGGCACGACTACAGGGTGCGCTCGGTCGCTGGTGCTTCCGCCGGCATCGGCCTTGATGCTCTGCCGCCCGTGCGTCAGGCGATCCAGAGTGGTTTCGAGACGAAGACGATCACGCTCTCCTGCGGAAAGCTCACGACGGGAGTAACTGTTCCCCAGTGGTCCTCGATCCTCATGCTTCGCAATCTGAAGTCGCCAGAGACCTACTTCCAGGCAGCGTTTCGGATCCAGTCGCCGTGGTCGATCAAGAACCCCAATGGCGACGACCCGAGCGAGGAGGAGATCATCAAGCCGGTTTGCTTCGTTTTCGACTTCGCGCCCACTCGAGCGCTTCGCCAGTTGGCCGATTACGGGATTGGTCTCTCTCCCAATGAGAGCAACCCCGAGCAGGCCGTCGAAGACCTTGTCTCCTTCCTGCCCGTGCTGGCATACGACGGCTCACACATGACGCAGATCGACGCTGGCGCCATCCTCGATATTGCTATGTCGGGAACATCAGCAACGCTGCTAGCGCGCAAGTGGGAGAGTGCGCTGCTGGTCAATGTCGATAACGACACGCTCCGTCGAATCCTCGCCAGCGACGAGGCCATGGCCGCAATCGGTCGCATCGAAGGTTTTCGGGCTCTGGGAGATAACGTCATCGAGACGATCATCAACAAGAGTGACAAGGTCAAAGATCTAAAGCGTACAGCGAAGGATCGCGACCTCACTGCCAAAGAGAAGAAGGAACTAACGGACGAGGAAAAGGAGTACAAGTCCAAGCGGAAGCAGGTTCAGGAGAAGCTCATCAAGTTTGCCACTCGCATCCCCGCGTTCATGTACCTCACGGACTTCCGCGAGAACACCCTCCAAGACGTCATCACCAAACTCGAGCCAGATCTCTTTCTCGCCGTCACTGGCCTTACCGTCGATGACTTCCATCTCCTGGTGCGACTTAGGGTGTTCAACACCGAGCAGATGAACCAGGCCGTGTTCGCGTTCCGCCGCTACGAAGACGCTTCGCTCGCCTACACCGGCATTGATAGCCATGAAGAGCTGCGTCATTACGGGCTCTATGACACCGTGGTCGCCCGTGAGACCGTTGAGGCGTAGGTTCATGGTGACTGTTTAAGACCCCTGCCAATCCACTCCCGCTGTGCACGGTTATCTCCGCGCGACGCGCCTACAAGTTCCGCCTGCAGCCCACTGCCACCCATGACCCAACAAATCGTCTTGGAAATGAAGTGGTCTCTCGCTTTCCCGGCGAGACTCACTTTCGATCTTGAGATTCCTTCTGAAGGACATTGAATGTGGTGGTGAGCCAGTCAGTCAATTCAGTAATGCTTGGCTTTCGATTGAGATCAAGTACTGCATGTCCAGTCACAGTCCTGTAGCTAAGTATGCACTGGTCATCTTGAGTCTTGGCGCTCGAATCCTCGACATTGCGTCCAAGATTCCACTTATGCAACAGCTTCGCCACTTTTGGCAATGCCCTGATACCTCCGATAAGTGTGATTGCGTTGCTTGCGTCACCGGAGAATAGCAAGAGACCTTGCCACCAATCACCCGCCGCGAATTCTCCGAGCGGGTTTCTCGAAGTTTCGGCAAGTCCGAGAGTGTACAACTCGTCGACTACTTCAGTTGGCAGAATTAGAATCGGAACTGGGGGTAACGGACCGTGTGCCATATTCGAAAGGCTACCTTTCGAATATGGCTTATTGCACCACAGGTCAGTGGTGGGAGCCGGACAAAGAAAGTGGGGCCGTGGTTTGCGGACCAGACAAAATCTATAAGGTTGTTTCCGTGCATCGCATGGTCAGTTGATGTCGAAAGAGAAGTGCCTCGGCGCCTCCATTGAGTTGAACGAATATGTTTCGACGCGGTTCATCCCGCACCTGACATCCCAAAACGGCCTCGCTCCACGCATCTACGCGTTCGCGTGTTTAGCTCGATGTAACCGGCTTCTCTCCGGAATGATTGCGCTGCACAAATCAGGATTCGACGACATCGCGGGCATGAACCAGCGGCCCATCGTCGAGTGCTGGTTTCTCGGTACGTACCTGCTGCTCGCACCGGACGAGGCGTACTCCGTCCTTGCTCTCCTCCATAAGGAGCAGTTGACGAAAATGTCGAAGGCCGGGTGGGAGAATCTCGTCGACGTGATCGAGGAAATCGGGACGTTCGAGATTGACGGGAAAGTTCATAACTGGCGTTGGATTGCGGGGCGAATCGACGAACTACTAGTGGAGTCCGGCGAGAGCGAGCTCGTCACGTCCGTGCTCGTGTACAACTCCTTGTACCGAGGTGAATCGCAACTTAACCTTCACGCTGGCATCGGCACCCTCCAAGGTCACGTCGACATTCGAGGAGACACAACGTTCACCGTTGAGGTTCGTTCAGGCGACGCTTACGAGATGGCGCACACCAAGCCAGCGGCAAGCCTGCTAGGACTGCTGGCGCTGATGATCGCTTCTCGTATCGCCTTCAACGATCCAGAACTGCGCCGGCTCCACAGGAAAGTCGTGGACTGTGGGGATCCGCGCGCTTCCAGTGACACCGCTACGCTCGTTTCGTGACCGCCAAGACGACTAGCGAGATGGGGAAACTCATCTTCGGGACCCTGAAGGACGCGTGGGCGGGAGAGGCTACCGACTTCACCCCGTTGCTTGCTAAGCAGGTCGATGCCATCGGTGACGCCATCGGCGTCGAGCTTGCGCCACTCGGCGGCGCCGAAGTCCAAACGACTGGCAGTCGTCGGATCGACATCCTCGCCGACGGGGTAGGCGGGACGAACTTCGTCATCGAGAATCAATACGGAGCGCTGAATCACGACCACCTCACTCGTGGTCTTGCGTATGCCGTAGCGGCTCACGCCCGAGGCCTCATCGTCATCGCCGAGAAGCATCGCGACGAGTTCCGTGAGGTAGCGCTCTACCTCAACGAACTTCGCGATAACGATCCCGAGCGCGGAGTTGCCGTCTGGCTCGTGGAAGCCAAGGCCGTGAAGATAGGCGACAGCGAATGGGCACCTTTGTTTCTTCCGGTGGTGTCTCCCAACAAGTTCGCGGCTGCCGTAGTGCTTGAACAAGCGACGGTCCGACGGAGGCTGAGCCGCGAGGACTTCGACAAGCTCTTCGAGTCCGAAGAAATTCACGAGGTAGTGAGCGAACTCCTTGATGGATGGGACAACGCCGACCGTCGCCACCGCATCATGGCCAGCCCCGCTCAAGCAGTCCTTGAGTGTCGCGGTCCCGGCGTCGGCGGTTGGCGCACCGTTGTCGGGGTCTATCCCGATGGAAAGGTCAATGTCCCCTTCGGCTCGTACAACGGGCTGAGCAATGGCCTCGCGGTCGAGGCCCTCGCCGCCGAGGAGTTTCGCACCTGCGCCGATGACTTATTCGGCTTCGACGGCACCGAAGTACAAGCAAAGACCGCTCCCGGTTGGCTATCGGTGTCTCACTTCGAAGGACTTAGGGACTTCACTGACAATGTCGCGACCGCGTTCCTTCAAGCAACGACCGTGTACGACGAGGCCTCTTCCATGTCGGACTGAAGCCAACGGCTAGCGTCACCGCTCCCAGATCGCTAGCCGCGCACCAGGCACCCCGGAGGTATGTGTGCACAAGTGATTCAGTTCTCTATTCAGGGCTCAGATGTGTGTCACATCAGCAACCCAAAAGGCGATAAAACCCGCGCTTGGCGAAGGGGGCCTTCGAGAGATGGCGGACCGGAACTGGTCTATCTACAAGCTGGCTGCGGTGCTCGGCGAGAACGACGACTGGTACTGGGCCTTGCGCCGTCAACTGGGCACACCTGAACACCGCGCGTTGACCTCTGTCAAGTGACGTCCGATTGTCAGTCCGAGTGACACAGCCTGTCAGTAGAGCCGTTCCGCAGTGGCCCAACTGTCCACAACTCCTGTGGATTACGTAACGGACTCACTTACAACGCGGTGAGGAGCGCGATGATGGCCGCTCCGATGAATGCCAACAGGGCTGCCGACCTCTTCTTCAATGCCAACGACCAACAAGTGCACGCCCACGTCACGAGAACTAAACCGTAGATGGAGATCCGATCGCCGCGATCTTCAAGCCAATGCCAATGTGTCACAGCAGGAACAACAAAGGCGATCACCGCTCCGACAACGAAAACCAAGGCGAAGATCGTCACTCTGACTTGGGCTCGCGTCGTGGCCAACCTTCGCTCACCCTCCGACTTCGCAAGGCGCAGATTTTTTACCTCGCCCTCTTTGACGTGAATCTCAGTGGTGTGCCTTTCCGCGATTTCTCTGCGGCTTTCCTCCTCCTCGGCTGCTTTGGCGGCAGCCGCTTGCTCGTGCTCGTGCTGGACCCTCTCAAGCTTCATTTGGTTCTCCACCTCAAGCGACTCGATCCTTCTTACGCTCTCAGCTAAGGTCTGGTCCTTCTCGCGCTGCAAGCGCTCGGCCGCCCTCTTGATGGCCTCAGCCTCTTCGACGAGAACTTGGTGATCTCGCAGCACGGCGCTCTCGAGTTGCTCTCCGAACTCGGGTGAACCTCGCGGCGCACTACTCAACTGCTCCAACAGCAGTTGATCCGTCAGTATTCGCACCGCGGACTCCTCCCCGACGTCTTGGTACATCCTCAAGTACGAAAGGACCTCCGCTTTAGTTTCGGCATAGTTGCTATACGCCGATCGAAACTCTGGAACGGAGAATGTCTGCAGAAACGACTGCGCATAGTTGGTTGAAGTCGGAAGGTACTGCCGCAGAACCTGGAGAAACGGACTTGGCAGAACAACACTTCCGCTCGTTCGATCATCGCGCAACACTTCCCAATCGAATCGATAGAAGAGAAAATCGAGTGACAGGAAGATTGCGCCGCGCTGGAGAGCAGATCGGCCGTCGGTGTGCTTGTTTTGGACTGTCAGCCAAACGGTGATGTCATGGTCAGCGCTGGCATAAGGACGGGGGCGATCAGGACGATCCCTCTCCACAAACGCCAGATACTCCGCAATCAGTTCGCCCTTCCGCTCCACCGAGTAGCACTCGTCGTTTGGAGCGCGGTACAGCTTGATGCCTCGGTCGTTCAGGAGTTCCCTAATGTGGTCCCACTTTTCGACAAAGACCGACGACGACACGGGAGATTCTGCGTTCAGCCTGTGATACGCAAGCTCGATCCCACTCACAACCTTGCCGGCTATAGCCGCGCGGCTGAGTGCCTGCGTCCAAGCACGCCCGGATAGCCGGTCTCGAACAATCGCTACCGTATCCTCAAGTTCCTTCAGCGTCCGCTCGTGGCAATACAACTTAAATGGAAATCCACCAGCCTTGATGACGTTGAACAGCTCCTTAACTGCACCAGTCATTGGGTTTTCGCCCATGTCCAAGAGAGCCAAGATGAAGTTGGTATCTAGGAATATGAGGAGGGGCGGAAGCTTGCTCTTCAAGTATTCCGCGGTCCTATCATCCACGGAGAGCGCAAAGAATGTGAACGTCCCATCTAGCAATTGAGAGATGTACACAACCCGCTCCAAGGAGCCTCGGCTGAAAAACTCCGAGACAACATTACGGGCGACGTCCCTGCTCACATCGGAGCCCGCCTCTTCGTAAGCCTCGTTCAGGAAGACTGCGAGAGAACGCGTATCCGCTTCCGTCGTGGGAACCGCCGGATCAAGAAGCTGTATCGTCAGGGCTCCGTACTGCAGGAATGCCCGAGCCATGTAGCCACGGAGTATCTGCCACAGCTGCCCTACGTGCTTGTCACTCACTCCGCTTGTACGAAGATCAGCGCTCCACTCTTCATGTACATGTTCTTCGAGGGCGTGGCTTCGCTCAATCTGGCTCTCTATTTGGGCCCGAGCCATCGGTGTGAGAACCAATCGCCTCCCAACACTTGACATTGATCCGGCCGCCAATAGTCGGTCGATGGATGACTGCACATCGTCCATTTGGAGAGAAAGGCCGAACCAAACATCGATGGCATCGACGATCTGTGCTGCCTTGGAAAGCGGCGCGGAATCGTCTAGGACAAAAGCGGTAGCAACAAGATTGTCGATTACGGCTCGTGCAGTCCCAGCCTTGGCCAATGGGAGCATATGGCACAGGTGATTGAACGCGCGCGAAAAGTCGCCTTGGCTAGGCGTAGTCATGGCTGACTCCGTGTCTTCTCCGTCCGACGGTGGTACAGAGGGAGAAGCGTCGTCGCAACAAGAACGCGCCGGGTCCTGCTTGGAATGATCTCTAGAAATTGCTCATCCATTACCGCCCCCTCGGAATAAAACTTATTAAAAAGTGTAGGTAGCGGGTGTGACACACATACTGGTTAGGTCCCCGGTGGGGGGTTGGGCCTGACTCGAATTGTGTGACTGGCTTCGTGCCTTGATGTCTGATTTGTCGACCCAACTCCTTGCCGAGGGCGTGCACCAGCTGGCCGGACGGACGTGACTTGATAGGAGCTTTGACAACACCGTGTGTGTCCTGTCCGCCGACCCGCCGGCGGTGCCATCCCAACAATCAGGAAGGCAGGACCATCATGTCAAAAGAATCAGTAACCGTGTTCGGAGGGGTTGACACCCACAAGGACGTCCACGTCGCGGCGGTGGTCGACGAACGAGGAAGAATCCTCGACACGGCCCCCTTCGAAGCCAATTCGAAGGGCTACGAGGCGCTACAAAAGTGGCTGGAGAGATTCGGCACGCTCGCCAAGGTCGGCGTCGAAGGCACCGGTTCCTACGGTGCCGGTCTCGCTCGCTACCTCCAGGACCACGACGTCGAGGTCGTCGAGGTCAACCGTCCCAACCGTCAGATGCGCCACCAACGGGGCAAGTCCGACCCGGTCGACGCCGAAGCCGCCGCGAGGGCCGCGCTCAACGGCGAGGCCACGGTGGTGCCCAAGAGTCACGATGATTCGGTCGAGTCGATCCGGGTGCTGCGCATCGCCTTTTGCTCGGCGCGCGACACGAGGACCCGT
>Ga0182030_10008218_pt1 | contig 21648 bp, 24 predicted proteins | sample 812S3MmetaG_FD_121299 | JGI IMG/M metagenome (GOLD analysis project Ga0182030, IMG submission 121299) | Permafrost microbial communities from Stordalen Mire, Sweden - 812S3M metaG (Illumina Assembly) | ecosystem: Environmental > Terrestrial > Soil > Wetlands > Permafrost | place: Sweden...
ATTCTCTTCTCAGGGTCTCGATTCTCCCATCCAAGACCAACCCGGTGCTCGAGGTTGTCCCGGATATAGATGCCGATTCGAGCAATTACGCGATGCTGATCCAGCCATTGCAACGTGAGGAACAGGGAAAGCGGACCTATCAAGAAGAGAATGGCTGCTGAACTCCGATGGCCAATGGCAACGGCAGCGAGAGTTGCGCTTGCCGTGACCTGAAGAGCCTGAACCGCATCCTGCGAATTGGATCGCCGATCTATCTCTCTTCGAAGGGCGTTAAATTCGACGAGCTTTCCTGCGTTTTTGACATTCAGAGCTGAAAAGTCGTTCGCCCCATTCGGGTCGTCAGTGTCCCGCGGATCTTCGGCCACACTGCAAATGTTGCCAGACGGCTATCCCTATCGCTAGTGCATCGTACGAGTGGGAAGTCTTGAGGGTGTTTTCCTCTCTCCGTCCACTGCCAACTCGATCTACCGGCGTCCTCGTCGAAGGACCCGACGAATCAGAAAGAGGTGACGCTCACCCCGCATGAAGCGCTGATTCACGGGCCTTGACTATTCCTCTCGGGGCGTGCGGCAATTCTCCTGATCGTCATAGGCCAGTCTACGGTGGCGCGGCCGGTAGTTGCACCGTGACGCAGAGCCCGCCAGCGGCCCCAGGGGTGAGGGTGAGGGTTCCGTCGTGCGCTTGGGTGATGCTCTTGACAATTGCCAGGCCGAGGCCGACACCTGCGTTGTCGGTGTGTACGCGTTCGGTCCCACGCTGAAACGGCTCGACAAGCGTGGAAGCCAACTGTGGGGTGAGCTTCTCGCCGGTGTTCTCGACAGTGAGCATCACATTCCTGGGTTGAACGCTGGTCGTGACCCACACGGTGCCCTGTTCAGGCAGATTGTGGACGATCGCGTTGTGCACGAGGTTCGTAGTCAACTGCAGCAGGAGTGCGTGTGAGCCGACGGTGGAAGTCATGTCGCCCGAGGTTTCGATGGTGACACCATGCCTTTCCGCGAGCGGGAGGAGCGTTTCGGTAGCTTCTTCGGCTATGAGGGATAGGTCGACGGGTTCTGGGGTGAAGGACTTCCGGTCGGCGCGGCTGAGTAGGAGCAACGCTTCGGTGAGGTGAATCGCTCGGGTGTTGACGGCGTGGAGGCGGTCGACGAGTTCGCCGTTGTCGTGGTTCGGATCGTTGCGGGCCACGCCTAGAAGTGTCTGCATGATCGCGAGTGGGGTGCGCAGTTCGTGGGAGGCGTTGGCTGCGAACCGCTGCTGCTGGGCGACGTGCGCTTCGAGCTGCGCCAGCATGGTGTCGAAGGCGTCGGCAAGCTCGCGGAACTCGTCTTTGCGGCCCGATAGCTGGATTCGGTGGGAGAGCGATCCAGTTGTGGCCGTGCGTGTGGCGGCGGTGATGCGAGTGAGGGGGGCGAGCATCCGGCCGGCGAGCAGCCACCCTCCGAGGAGGCCAAACACCAGCAAAAGAGCCAGCAAGATGGCCGCCGCGGGAGCGAAGTGGCGCAAGAGATCGCCACGGCCAGGCCTTATGAGGACTTGCTGGTGGTGGACAATGACGGTCTCGCCCCTGGGCACGTAGCGCAACAGGAACAACCACACGGCGGCGAGCAGCAAGGCGCCGGCGAGCGAGACGAAGCCGGCATAGGTGAGGGTTAGCTTGAGGCGAACACTCAAACCAGGGGCTCTATCCATAGCCTCCTCCCTCGGGCGCGGTGTTTGGTTGAGCATCAATGCGGTAACCGACGCCGGCCACGGTGGCGATAATCGAGGGTTCGCCGAGGCGCTTGCGCAGTGCCGAAACTGTGATGCGCACGGCGTTGGTGAACGGGTCTGCGTGCTCATCCCACGCCCGTTCCAGCAGTTCTTCGGCGCTGACGACACCGCCTTCGGCGGCGACGAGAACTTCGAGCACGGCGAACTGCTTGCGGGTGAGCGCGATGTAGCGGCTGTCGCGGAAGACCTCCCGTCGGAACGGATCCAGACGCAGGCCTGCGATCTCTCGCACGGGTGGCCTGTTATGGGCGCGCCTGCGGTCGAGCGCTCTGAGCCGGAGGACGAGCTCTCGAAGCTCGAACGGCTTGGTGAGGTAGTCGTCGGCGCCGAGTGCGAACCCGGAGGCCTTATCGTCGAGGCGGTTGGCGGCGGTGAGCATGAGGATCGGCATCCCGCTGGCGGAGGCGACGATGCGTTCGGCGATCTCGTCGCCGGAGGGCCCGGGGACGTCGCGGTCGAGCACGGCGATGTCGTAGACATTGATGCTCAGCAGTACTAAGGCCGTTTCACCGTCACCGGCGATGTCGGCGGCGATCGCTTCCAGTCGTAGGCCATCGCGGATGGCTTCTGCCATGTAAGGCTCGTCCTCGACGATCAGCACACGCACTCTCACCTCATCCTAGGCACCGGGACATATCGTCGGCGTATCGAAAACCACATATGTGCTGGCAACATCACGCTGGCTTGACTGGAGGCATGACCTACAGCGAGCCGCCACAAGTAGCAGGTGACAGTCCTTCGAATCGACACCGTGAGGGCCGGGTTGTGTCGAAAGGAGGAATCATGCGCCCGTCGCATGTGTGGGCTGTCGCGGTTGTGGCCCTGGGACTCACCGTTGCCGGCTGCTCAGGCGGTGCGACGGTACCGACCGTCGGCTCGGCTGGAGGATCAGCTTCGGCGGGGGTGGGGTCGTCGCTCGCCGAAGCTGTGGCCTACTCCCAGTGCATACGGAGCCACGGCGTCCCGAACTTCCCCGACCCGGTGCAGACCCCCAGCGGGCACTATGGCTACCGGACCTCCGGAATTGACCCGAACTCGACTGCGTTCCAAGGTGCCCTACTGGCCTGCAGGGCCCTTCCGTCGCCGTGGAGCTCCACCGTCCAGCAGCTGTCCCCCGCCCAACAGCAGGCGTGGTTGAACTGGGCCCAGTGCATCCGCGTCCACGGAGTGTCGGACTTCCCCGACCCGACGTTCTCGGGCAGCGAAGTGCACGACTCCGGCATCCAGTCGAGTTCGCCACAGCTGCAGTCGGCGATGGACGCCTGCAAGTCCCAGAAGCCATCCGTCGGTGGTCTCGGCGGATGACCAACAACTGCAGGACAGAGACCGAGCAGCTCACCGCTTCCGCTGAGGGCGAGGAGGAGGCGACACCGAATCCAGAGCGAGGCGAAGGTGACTGTCGCCCAGCTCGCAGGTTCGAGCTCTCCGTTGGGACCGGGGGGATCGATGGCGGCAATAGCACCATCGATCTTGGGGAGGCGGTGAAGTTCGGCAGGTGTGTGAGCGACTGCAGTATCGGGGACTTCCCCGACCCCACCCCAGATGGGCCCTTCGTTGACGCGAGTCCTATCCCATCTGCGGCAGGGAGGGGCGCTCGGAGCATTTCGGGGCTCCGCGCCGCGGCGGACAAGGGCAGCGCTATTTCAGGCGAGCTGGGGCGGCTGGTCCAGTGACGCGGAAGACTTTGGTGGTTGCCGGATTGGCCGTCCTGGCTGTCGCTATTGCCACCGGGGGAGTGGTCGTCATGTCCAGTGGGAAGCAAGCGACCTCTGCCGCACAGGAGCCACCGCCGAACACGGTGAAGGTCGAAAAGCAGGAGCTCTCGGCCATGGCCTCCCTGAGTGCGACGCTGACCTACCAGGCGAGCCCGGACGGTTCGCCCTACTCCGTGATCAACCAAGCCAGCGGGACCTACACCGAATTGCCCGTGCCCGGCCAGGTGATCTCGAAGGGCCAGGTGCTCTACCGGGTGAACGACAGCCCGGTGGTACTCCTGTATGGCTCGACACCTGCCTATCGGAGTCTGTCGGCTGGTGCGAGTGGAGCCGACGTGGCTGAGCTCAACGCGGATCTGGTCGGACTGGGCTACGCCACGTCGGCTCAGCTGAGTGCAACTTCCTCCTTTTTCGGTTCGGCCACCGCCTCGGCCGTGGAGAAGCTCCAGGCTGACCTGGGGGTGACCCAGAACGGCACGCTGACCCTTGGACAAGCGGTGTTCGAACCCACCGCCGTGCGGGTCACGATCCTGTCTGCCCAGCTCGGGGGCAACACCCAGACCGGCCAGACGGTGATGCAGGCCACCTCGACCATTCGCCAGGTGCAGGTGGCGTTGGACGCCTCGCAGCAGACCGATGTGGCGGTCGGGGACACGGTGACGATCACTCTGCCCAATAATCAGACCACCCCAGGTGTCGTCTCTTCGGTGGGGACGGTCGCCAGCTGCCCATCGACTGCGGGGTCCGGCGGGTCGAGCGCCAGCTCCACTTCTCCGGGATCCGGCATCTGCTCGTCAGACGGCTCGGGGGGAAGCACCACGCCCACCATCACGATGGACGTCACCCCCTCCGACCCGGCCGCCACGGGCACCTGGGATCAGGCCCCGATACAGGTCACCATCACCACCGCCAGGGTGCCTAATGCCCTGTCGGTACCGGTCACCGCGCTGCTGGCCCAGTCCGGCGGTGGCTACGCCGTCGAGGTCGTCGGCGCAGGCGGGACCAACCATCTCGTGCCGGTTTCGCTCGGACTGTTCGACGACGCCGACGGGCTCGTACAGGTCACCGGCTCGGAGCTGGCCGCCGGCCAGAAAGTGGTGGTCCCGGCCACATGAGCTACACCCCGCCACCTACACCCGACAACCACCCGGTCGCCGCCGGCAACGCCTTGGTGACTGACGATGCACCGGTTCCAGCGCTGGAAGTCGACAATGTGACCAAGAGCTATCCCGGCGAGCCACCCGTCCAGGCCCTGCGCGGGGTGAACCTCACCATCGGCCAAGGGGAGCTGGTCGGGATCGTCGGCCCCTCGGGGTCGGGCAAGACCACCCTGCTGCAACTGATGGGGACCCTCGACCGACCAACCAGCGGCCATGTACGGATCACGGGGCTGAACGTCGCCACCATGGCCGATGACGAGGTGGCCTACCTACGAGCCACGCGAATCGGGTTCATCTTCCAGCAGTTCTTCCTGGCCGAGCACTCCACCGTGTTGGACAACGTGGCCGACGGGCTCCTCTATGCCGGCATCCCGCTCAAGCAGCGCCGCCAGCGGGCCCTCGACGCACTAGACCTGGTCGGCCTGGTCCAGCGTCCCCACTCCCGTCCCACCCAGCTCTCTGGCGGGCAACGCCAACGGGTCGCCATCGCCCGGGCCTTGGTCGGCCAGCCTGCCATCGTGCTGGCTGACGAACCGACCGGCAATCTGGACCAGTCCACCGGGCAGTCCATCCTGGCCCTGATCGAACAGCTTCACCAGGCCGGCTCGACCATCGTGGTCATCACCCACGACCAGGCCATCGCCGAGCGCATGCCCCGTACGGTCGAGATCCTTGACGGCCGGATCGTCGCCGACACCGGCCCGTCCGTCGGAACTGACCCCCCGCCCTCTCGCTCAGCCTCCCACCCACGCAGCGCAGGCTGCGTCCAGCGGGCCCGTGAGTGAGGAACCGGCATGACCGCCACCGTCACCCTGATCCGGAGGCGGCTGCAGCTCTCCGACCTGACGCGGCTCTCTACCATCGGACTACGCACCCGGAAGCTACGGGCCGGGCTGTCCGCTCTCGGTATCGCCATTGGCGTCGCCGCCATCGTCGCCGTCCTCGGCCTCTCGTCCTCGTCTCAGGCCGGCCTGCTCAACGAGATCAGCCAACTCGGCACCAACTTGCTCACCGTCAGCAACGGCCAGAGCATCACCGGCGCCCCTGCCGAGCTGCCTATCACGGCACCAGCGATGATCGGCCGGATCCCCGGTGTGCAGCAGGTGCAGACCACCGGGACGGTCAACGGCGCCAATGTCTACCGCAACCCCTACATTCCCTCAATCGACACCAGCGCCCTGACAGTCCAGGCCGCATCCCTCGACCTCCTCCCGGTGATCGCCACCAGCGTCGCCCAGGGCCATTACCTCAACGCGGCAACCGCCCAAGAACCCGTTGTTGTCCTCGGCGCCGCTGCCGCGCAGCGCCTCGGAATCGACCGCGTCTACCCCGGCGAACGCATCTGGGTCGGCGGCCACTGGTTCTACGTGGCCGGCACCCTCAAACCGGCCGTGCTCGCGTCTGCCATCGACTCCTCCGTCCTAGTCGGCTACCCCGCGGCAGAGAAGTACCTAGGCTTCGACAGCCATCCCTCCACCGTCTACCTCCGGGTCCAAGACGACCGAGTGAACGACGTCGACAACCTTCTCGCTGCCACCGCCAACCCCGAAAACCCCAGCGAGGTCGACGTCAGCCAACCCTCCTCCGCCCTGGTCGCCCAGGCCGACGCGAAAAGCGCCCTCAACGGCCTGTTTCTCGGCCTCGGCGCCGTCGCCCTGCTGGTCGGCGCGGTCGGTGTCGCCAACATCATGATCATCTCCGTCCTCGAACGCCGCTCCGAGATCGGCCTACGCCGGGCGCTCGGTGCCACTAAAGGCCACATCCGTACCCAGTTTCTCTCCGAAGCCGTCTTTCTCGGCCTGCTTGGCGGCGTCGTTGGCGTTGCGCTCGGCGTCGCGTCTACGTCTGTGTACGCCCATACCAAAGGCTGGGCCACCGTCGTGCCGCCAGAAGCCTGGCTCGGCGGCTTCGCCGCTTCCCTGATCATCGGCGCGGTCGCCGGGCTCATGCCCGCGCTGCGTGCCGCGCGGATGTCACCTACCCAGGCGCTGTGGAGCATGTGAGCCTATGGCGCTTCGAACGATCTGCAACGAATTGAGTGGAATATCGGAGTCGGCCGTGGCCTTGCCCCCCGAGACAGGGGCGTCACCGTAGGTCAGCACCGTTCGATATGACCCGCCGGGACGCAGGTCGAATCGCTCGAACTTGCCGGTCATGCCCGAAGCAGGCAGCCACGCCAGCAGAGCTTCTGGGTCGATGAAAGCCGCATAGACCTTCTCAGGCGGGGCGGCGATCATCCGTGACCCGCTGTCCGTACGAGGCACTACATGATGTTAGGGACACCACCCATGTGGCACTGCTGAAACGGCGACGAAGCTTGATGCATCATTGGGATGGGAACCCGTTGAACAGGAGGCCAGCGGCAATGTCGTCCATCGAAGGAGAGCTTTTCACCGAGACGCTCGACTACGACGGTGGTCGTGAGGTCACGGCGTATCTCCCCCCTTATCCGCCCGAGGCGATTGTGTTCGCCGGTGACGGCCAGCTCATAACGCAATGGGGAGGGGTTCTCGAGGCACACGACGTGCCGCCCACGATGATCGTCGGTGCGCACCGGTTGGACGATGAGATGCAGCGGCTCCATGAGTACTCACCAGCGTTTGACCCGGTGCGGTTCGCCGCACACGAGAAGTTCTTTGTCGAGGACGTCCGCCGCTGGGCGGCTGCGCGCTTCGAGGTGGCGCTACCCACCGAGCGCACCGCCGTGTTCGGCGTCTCAGCGAGTGGAGAGCTCGCGCTTGCCATTGGGCTTAGTCACCCGGACGTCTACGGTGCAATCTTCTGCGCCTCGCCAGGCGCGGGGTACCGCCCCCCTGAATCCATGCCGTCCGCAGTGCCGCGCACATATCTCGTCGCTGGCACCTTGGAGCCGTTCTTCCTCGATAACGCGACGCGGTGGGCGACGGCGCTGCGCGACGCAGATGCGGACGTCGTAATGACAGAGCGGGTCGGATCGCACGGCGACGCATTCTGGCAAGAAGAGCTACCACTCATGGTGGCGTGGGCGTTTGGACGATAAAGCGTCATCCCCACTCGCGTGGACGAAAGAGCTGAGATCGGACCAGCTGTCCCCGAAGATCGGGCACCTTCTCCCACCGAGCAGAAGTCGCAGCGGATCAATCACCGTGGACGAACGAATCCGGCCAGCATCTTTCCGATCTCGATTGCCGCCGTTCCCGTGGTAACGACGGGATCGCCCGCGGCGAAAGCGCTGATCTCCTCTTCGTCCTCGGCCTCCACCACACCGAGTCCCCAGGACCCGCTGCTATCGAGTACCGGACCGAAGATGACCATGCGGCCGGAGTCGATCATCGGCTGCCAATAGGCCGCGTGGCGGCCCATAATCTCTCGCTCCTCATCGCTCATGTCGAGGGCGAACGTGGGGCGTGGAGCCTTCAGCCTGAAGACGAAGATTGCCATGAGCCCAAGCTTACGGAAGGCTCGGAAGTCCCTGCTGGCTCCGCACAGGTCTCCTCTTTCGCCGGGTCCAGCCGGGGGCATCTGGCACGAGTGGGGCAGTGCGAGCTGGCTGAGCAGCCTATGATTGGGCCGTATCCAGACTGCTTCGGGCTGCGGGTGGCAAGGAACCGATCAGTGACTGTGACGTGTGCGGTCAGCCCGTCGAGGCGCAAGACGACCGAGCCCTGAAGGCTCCCGGCCAAGCGCCTAGAAGTGGCCATTCGTGGCACTTCGGATCTGAGCGGGTCGGATGCGTCCGGTCGATGGACGACCATTAGGGTTCGGGTATGTCGGATGCTGACGATCTCATCGCTAGCGGTTACGACTCCTTCTATGTGGCCTGGGGCCGCAGCCCGACGTTGCGTCAGATCTGGCGTGAGCACGTCACCGGTCCTGACTATCCCGAAGAGTTCGCGCACATCAGCTTTCTTCCGCTCAGACACTTGCGGACCCTCGCTCGTGGCCTCGATCTCTCCGAGAATCAACTGGTGGTGGACCTTGCGTGTGGTGCGGGCGGCCCGGGACTGTGGGTTGCAAGGGAGTCGCGGGCGCGGTTAGTGGGCTGCGACCTGTCCTCGGTTGCTGTCGAACGAGGCGCCGAGCGGGCGACGGCGCTTGACATGTCTGGGCGCGCCGAGTTCCGCCACGGCAGCTTCGAGGAGACCGGGCTGGCATCGGAAGCGGCGGACGCCGTGATGACTGTCGATGCTTTGCAATACGCGCCCAACAAGGCACAGGCCTTCGCCGAGGTGGCACGCATCCTTCGCCCAGGCGGACGCTTCGCGTTTGTTGCGTTCGAACTTGACCAGTCGCGCGTGGCCGGACTCGGCGTTTGGGACGATCCGGTTGGTGACTATCGGCCTCTGCTCGAACAGAGGGGCTTCAAAGTGTTGAGTTACGAGCAGATTCCGGGCTGGCAGAATCACGTGACCGCTGGGTTCGGGGCGATCGTCGCTCAACGCGACAGCCTCGAAACAGAGTTGGGCGAGGCGGCCGCTGCGGCAATAGTGCTGGAGGCTTCGATCACTCTGGAACTGCGCCCGTACTGTGGTCACGTAATCGCCGTCGCCGTCCTCAACTGATCCTCGGGGTCACGCGGTAGGGGCCGGAGAGGTCGAGGGTGCACAAGCGCACCTTCGTGCGCCAGGACTCAGTCCTGGCCTCGAGCCATTCGGTGGGGCCCTTGCCGCTCCTGCCAGGGACGACATCGAGCAACTGCCCCCGCTCCACGTCTGCGATGGTGGTCGAGAACTCCTGGCGGTGGAAGGTCCCACGACGCACGAAGGGCACCTCGTCGAGTCCGAGGGCGTTGACGTCGCCGAAGCGGCCGGGCTCGTCGACCAGGGCATCGCCGTAGCTGACGACGGTGTTATTCACCGTGTGTGCCCGGCGACTCACTTGTTCTGTCACCCAGCGGCCGGCCCGGTCGGTCATGACCGTGGGCGGAGCGGCGATGCGGTGCTCCGCCTCGGTGAAGGTCTTCATGGTGCAGTCCGCATCAGCACACCACCAGCGCCTCTTGTGCCAGACCAGGCGACGGGGCCGGCCATAGGACGGGAGGTCCACCAGCTCGATGACGTCGCGGTCCTTCGAGCGGGCGAACACTCCGCACGTTGAACATCCGGGGCGTCCGTCCGGAGTCTCGACGTGCACACGCATGGGTTGGCCGGGATCCTTGTCGATGCCGATCACGTGCACCTCCGGCAGGTCCACCAACAACTGGCACATGCGCGTAGGGTTCGTCTCCACAGGGGCTCTCCGAGTCGGTAGGCGTCAGATACCTCCGATTCTTAGAGCCCCTGCTTCGCGCCCGGCGGATCCCCGTCAGTTCCAGCGCCTACACCCCGCTCAGATCCGAAGTGCCCCATTCGTCGTGTCTCCGGTCGTCGGACGATTGGATGGCTCCTCGCCGGGAGACAGGCCCTCCGCGTCGGTGGTTGCGATAGGAAGTTACGAAGCATTGGACTTGTTCGATCGTGCGCTGGCGCAACTGATGCACAGGGCGCCCAATGCGCGGGGACGGTGCGCGGTCTCACGGGCACGAGTGGGAGACCACGCCGTTCAGACCCGGTCTGACAAGATGTTCTACCCGGATGAAGTCGGCTGCAATGTCTCAGGCGTGACGGGGTAAATCCATATCACGCATGCTGCGATCGCAGCTGACGTGTTCTTTGCCGACACGCGTACCGACTGGGTCAAGTTTGGTGGTGTTACGAGAAAGGAGCGAGTGAAGGAGCCGCACGTCCCGATAGACCCATCGCTTCCCTGTATCAGTGCCTCGGCGAGCTGACCAGGATTCAGATTCACGTTTGTTGGTGGACCACCAATGGCGTCGCTACGACGAGCCTGAACGATCTGTCGACCCTGTGCATCGAGAGCTGCGACACCCGGATAGCCGTTGAGGGTACAGGAGGAATTGCTCACGTTTAGGAACCCAAGCTCCTCTGCGGCCGATCCGGCCCCTACGTAACTGGCCTGGATCGTGACAACAAGCTGACCGTTGCGGCACGGAACGCTGGAGCTGGGAATGGTCGTTGAAGAGGTTGTTGTAGAAGTCGTCGGGGAGATCGCTGAGTGGACAGTCGTGGGACGTGTGGCCAAGTGGGTCGTTTCGGGCTGGCCTCCGCCGCAAGCGGCGACCACGAATGGCAGGGCAAGTAGGCCGACGATGAGAGGGCATTGAATCTTTGGATTCATACCTACTTCACGGCCCACGATGTTAAAAGGTTGACAGGTGCGAGCATTGTGCAGAGCCTGGCAAAACCACCTTCGATGTGACCGCTTCCTTCCGACTTACAAGGTCAGGTGTAGGCCGAGAAACACCAACGATGGCAGTTCCTGCGACAAGAAGAAGGGGCCGGTATGACAACCTTTCGACAAGTCGACCGTCGCACCTCGAGGAAGCTTTTCTATGAGGGAAAGGACTCCAGGGTGAAACGGATCATCATCTCCTGATGCAACACGTACCGAGGTGCTCGAAAGCTCTGCTGCATGAGTCACGACATCGGCTGAAACGAAGGCCGATGGCGACGCATATGCCCCAGGGTTGGCCGCCCGGGCCTGGTCATAGCTAGTCCAGATCGCCGGGCTGATGGCCGCGGCCGCCTGGATCAGTTCTGGGTACTTCTCGGCAAAGAGCAGCGCTCCGTACCCGCCCATCGAGATACCCATTGTGCCGATCCGCGCAGGACCTTTGCCGAGATTCAGTCCCTGGCACATAGGGATCAACTCGGAAATTACCATCGCCATCGGGTTGTCACCGGGGTGGGGGTTCCAGTAACCGTCGCCGCCATCGACCGTCACCATGGCCATCGGCGGCAACGGCCGCCCGTCAACCTCAAGGGCCACCGCTTGCGCAGGCGTCATGCCCGAGAGGGCATTGGAGTGGTTGGCACCGTAGCCGTGCAACATCACGATGAGAGGTAACGGACTACCCACAGGATGCCCCGGGGGCCAGGCGATTGTGTAGCCGACCTCTCGATGACGAGCGGAAGAGTAGAACGAACCAGACTTTGAGATCCCCGTCCCAGTGAAGCGCAGCAAGGGTGCTGGAACAGTGCAGGCGCCCTCAAGTTCGTCAAGTGCCAGCCTGCCGGGAATGACTCCGTGCGTGATCAGCTCAATACCAGTGACGCCGGCACCAACGAGCACGGCGATACCCCCGAGGCTCGTAGCGAGGAGCTGGCGTCGCGTCCAGCGTTTCGGGACATCACTAGTCGGCGACATTGAGCCGCCTGGTCCGCCACGAACAGCGGGCACCCGCAATGGCGTCCGATCCATCAATCAGCATCGCGATGACGGCGACAGTCTCAAACGAGTTGTTGCCGCCAAAGACGCACACGTCTGTCCGAGGAACCATGCGAGATCGGAGGCCATCAAGCAACGTGAAGAACACCACACACCGCCGGCTTCCTGCCAAGGCTCCGCTCACTGCACGACGACATTCCCACTGCCGTCACACTATATCGGCTACCGATCTATCGTCAACCGACTGTTGGAGGCAGGGGACTGCTGGAGTTACACACCCAGGCAGGAATCTTCAGGGTGCTCCATGTCGCCGGCCTCGGGCGATGCTCATCGGTAGTTGGGGGCAAACTGGGATAGTGCCGCAGCAAAACACAATGAGCGCTACAGGGACCTCCTTCTCGGGCAGATGCCGATCCACTGCGACTCGGCACTCGACATCGGATGCGGTGACGGCGCGCTGATCCGCGAGGTGGCTCAGCGGCGCGCAGGCGCGGAGCGGACCGGACCGGACCGGACCGGACCGTCGTCGGCGGCCGATCCCGCGGCGGTCGCATGTGCTCGATGGCCGCGGGTGATGGGCATATCAGACGAGTACGGTCGGGGGAATGGAAACTCTCTCCCGCGGTGACATCAGGCTCGTCTACGAGGACTCTGGTGAGGGCCCCGCAATCCTCTGCCTCGCACCGGGAGGCCTGTCCGCATCCCGCAGGGAGACTTGGCAGCGCGTTTCCTGGAATCCGCTGAAGGAGCTGGCCGGTGCGTACCGCATTGTCGCCATGGACCAGCGCAATACAGGGACTTCCTTCGCACCCGTGACCGCTGGCGACGGGTGGGGCAGCTACGCGGGTGACCAACTTGCGCTGATGGACCATCTCGGGATTGAGACCTTCGCAGTGGTGGGCATGTGCATCGGGGGCGCATTCATCATGCGCCTGCTCGAGGAAGCCCCCGAGCGCGTAACCGCCGCCGTCGCCTTGCAGCCCATCGGGCTCGACGGCAACCGGGATACATTTCTCGATCTGTTCGACGCTTGGCGTCGCGAGGTCGCCGGTCAACACCCCGAGGCACGCGATGCCGACTGGAATGCCTTTCGGTCCGCTCTGTTCGGAGCCGATCGCCTGACCTGGAGCGTAGACGACGAGCTCCTGCCGACAGTGACGCAACCGTTGCTTGTCTTACAAGGCGACGATGAGTTTCACCCTTCGTCGGTCTCGCAGAAGCTAGCGATGCAGGTGCCGTCGGCGTCCCTGGTCGAACGGTGGAAGGATCCGGTCGACGCTCCTGTCGCCGACGCGGCGATCAAGGAGTTCCTCGCCGCTCATGCCCGCTGAGCCCTGAGGCGACGAGCAAACGACCTGAGGGTATCTTTGCCGACTAGCCCAGTACGCCGCCGCGAGCGGGTTGGTTATCGACGGTGGCCCACTTACGTCGGGGCAACGTGGACAATCGCTGCCACCTCTGCGCTGCCTTCCCTCTCGGAAAAGTGAGACTGCTTTCTCAATACGGCGCTGCCTCGTCTCCGGTGATTTGGCCCCGTTGATGTTATCGATGTGATATCGCTGCAGGCTATTGGAGAGCTTGGCGAAGAAGACAGAGGTGTCAGGTTTGGTGGCCAGGGCTTTGCGGAAGTCGTCGGGGACTTCCACGGTGCGGGGGGTATCTGCCACCGTGACCTTCACGTGGATTGGGTCGCCGCCCTTTAGGCCTGTCTCCTTTCGGATCCCAGCACTGATGCTGATCATGTGCTTGCCGCCCATGACTCCAACGGTATTGCGGTACTCGTAGCTGTCGATGTTGACGATTACGGATGGTCGACGTCCTGCTCCGAGCCGATCGATTTGCTCATCGGGCACGATGATTCCGGTGTTCTTGCCGGTTGCGGTAACGGTTGTGTCGAACTCAATGCTTGCTGCCATTGCTGTCTCCCTTCCCATCACTTCAAATGCCGATCTCCCTGGTCGATGTTAACTATGACGGGGCTCCTGGCCGGAAGTCATCGGTCGGGCCTGGCCAAGGAGATCGCCGCGCTACCCGAGCCAAGCGCGGTGGCCCAGACACTGCGCCATCGCATCAGCGGCAGTTGACCGCTGCTCGCATGGGTCCCAAGCGGAGCGCGTCCGATGTGTCCTCGAACGTTGGGCCAGGCGGGTTGGTCTGAACCTAAACTCCGCCCCGTGGACGACCCCCTTGGTGTGAGACGAGGTGAGCGCGAAACCCTTGAAGGTTTCCTCGACTGGTACAGAGCCGTGGTCGAACGAAAAGTCGATGGGCTTACGCTCGGCGACGCGAAGCGGGTAATGACACCGACGGGCATGTCCGCTCTGGGAGTCCTCAAACACCTGGGCTGGGCCGAGCGGGGTTGGTTTCGCGAGACATTTGCCGGTGAAGACGTTGAGGCAATCGACGTGGACGATGATAACTCGCCCGAGTTCGCCATCGTCGACGAAGACACGGTCGAGTCAGTAATCGGCTTCTACCGAGCCGAGGTGGAGGAGTCGAGGCGCGTTGTTCGGGGCGCCCCCGCTCTAAGTGCCCTCAGCGCCAAGGAGGCGCTCTATCGAGGGCAAGTAACCCTTCGTTGGATCATCGTCCACATGCTGGAGGAAACTGCCCGACATGCGGGTCATCTGGATCTGATGCGCGAGAACATCGACGGTCAAGTGGGTGACTAGTCACCCAGCTGAGCGGTCGCGCATCTAGTGGCAATAGCGTCTATGTCCGCTGGAATCCAACGGTGGTCGGCCTAGCCTCGACCGCCGGGATCGGGCGGACAGCAGGGTGGGGATGGCGTTGCGTGGCAGGAGCGCGAACCCCCGAGTCACGTTGTGCCCTGATTAAGTGCGCTTGAGTCGGCGCCACGTCACCGAGTGCAATCATGCGCCAGCATGAGTCAAAACTCATGCGGTTCGTCTTGGGATTCGCTCGTCGCCAATGACGTCACCCTCCGCGACGTGTCCGGTCTCGAACTCGAAACCATCAACTTTCACCGAGTACGCGAAGCTGGGGGGTGTGAGGGAGCTGCAGCGCCGAAGTCCGTCGGCCTCGACCCTGGTCTGGGCTGCCGCCGAAGTAGGCCCTGGCGCCCATGTCGTCAGATGGCGCAGATTGACCGGCGGGATCGCATCCTCAGTCCACCAGCTGGCCGTTGTTGACGCCAAGGGTGTCACCCACCAGGTGGTCTTGAAGCGTTGGTTGGACGAGGATCGATCTGCCGCTCTCGCCGAATTCGTTCGGGAGACCACCGTGCTGGGCGCCCTCGAGGCCACCCATCTGCCTGCGCCCCGGCTCATCGCGGCTTCCGGCCACGCAGCCGAGGGCCATCCCGCCGTGCTCATGTCCAGGGTAGGCGGTCGCGTTGATCTTGTTCCTCGGGAACCGGAGCAATGGCTGGGCCAGATGGCGACGACCTTGGTTCGAATCCACTCTTTGGGAGTCCAGGTTCCCGCTACACCACCTTGGCGAGTCGCTCGCCCCAGCGTGGCCCCAGTGTGGTCGAAACGGACCGCTCTGTGGGAGACGGCAGGACGGGTCCTCGAGGGGCCCGCCCCATCGTATGAGTGCTTCATTCACGGTGACTATCAACATTTCAACCTGCTTTGGACCAGGGGGCGCCTGACCGGGATCGTCGATTGGACCCGGGGTGGTCTGGGACACCCCGATAGAGATGTCGGGCACTGCCGACTTAACCTGGCGGTGCTCTACTCCATCGACTCGGCCCAGCGGTTCACCCTCGCCTACGAAGCCGAGGCCGGTCGAAGGGTGGAGCCGTGGTGGGACCTTCACGAACTCCTCCTCTACGATGACGACTGGCCCCGCTTCATCCCTGTCCAAGTCGCCCATCGTGCCCCGCTTGACATCCAGGGCATGAATCATCGAGTCGAGCAACTGCTGGCCAACAGCTTGAGGCGAACATAGATGGTTCCGCCCAGCACTGGAGCGAGGCCAAGCGGCACGAGATCTCTACCATCAACTGTTGGTTGTATCTCGGTTCATTCATGCAGTGTGGCGTCATCATGAGGGGCCTGACAAGGATGAGGGGTTGCCCCCGACCGCTGGGACGAGGTGCATCTTCAGTGGCGGAGCGCCTGCTTACTCCTGACCGCGATGAGCTTCTTGACGAGCGCCGTGGGCAATGACCGATCAACCGGGAACTGCAGAGCACCCTTCGATGTTTTGTAGTCGGCGAGTTCCGCTTCCAGTTCCGGAAAGACCGACCCGCTGTGCGGCAGATAGCTGAGGTGGTTCTTGAAGGCGGCGAACCCCGCGACAACCTTGCCTTCCAACCTGAATGCCGGAACGCCGTATGACATCCCTTGTTCCGCCGATGGGCTGACCTCAAGGATGGTCCGTCGGAGGGCTTCGAGTGTGCTGCGCTTGGGCTCCTCCAAGGCGGCCAAGTAGGCATCGACTTCATTCTTCGACATGTCAGTCATCTTCGCAGACACGGCCGTTAGGGGAACCCTCAGCCTTTCGTTCCATCGTCCGCGTCACGTCTTGGCCCGCGATCTGCTGGACTTTCAGTATGGGGGTGGAGGACTGCCGGAGGCCATATTGGCGTCTATTTGGCCGGGCAGGAACCGCGCCACGTCGACGTTGATGCCGTGAGGTAGTGCTCTGATGATTAGCGGCAGCACGGGCAGCACGGGCAGCACGGGCAGCACGGGCAGGACGGCGGCAAAAGCGCTGATGGCGCCCGCGGTGTGCGTGGTCGTCATCGCCTACGAAACCGGGCTTGCCAAACCCGGTCAACTCGAATGATACAAGAGGTCCCTGACGGCGGGTGGGGCCTCCGAATGACGGTTACGCTCTCTCGATAATGGATCAATTCTCCCGCCACTTGCGAGATCAAGCGGACGACCCGGCTCCGCTGCCGCTCTGTGCGGGACCAGTCTCAAATGGCGAGTTTGTTCCCGGCCCCCCATCGGCCCGTGACCGGGCAATCAATGGGGTCATCCGAGCAACCATCGATTCTTCAGCGCGTCGATTGGGGGTTGATCGCAGGCGCTTCTTGCAGGGGGCAGGGGCTGTTGCCGCCGCCCTCGCCGCCTTCGAACTCGCGGGATGCTCCCCGACGGCGACAACGCCACGCGGATCTTCCTCGGTTGGACGGCACGGCCGCGGTGGGACGTTCAGCGCTCCACCGCCCGAGGACACCGCGGCATGTCAGGAGGCACTCGGTGGTACCGGCGAGTTCATATTCGACGTCCACACCCACCACGTCATCCCGAACGGTCCATGGGTGCAGAACGCACGTGAAACCGTCGATCTTGCGTTGAGCATGCTGCCAGCTGGCTGTACCGACAGCGCGCCACTCGACTGCGTCGATCGCGCCACGTACCTGCACGACCTTTTTCTTGCGAGTGACACAACGGTCGCGATGCTCACCGACCTACCCAACTCCGGACCGTTGAATGCGGCCGTCCCGTTCACCGATGCGTTGAAGACCCAAGAGATCACCGCCGGACTCGTCCATGGCGGCGCCAGCCGCATCCTGGTCGAGAACGTCATCGCGCCCAACGTCGGGCCCCTCGGGGCCACGCTTGAGGAAATGTCGAGCGCTGCTCAGTCTGGTCCGCCTTCCGCCTTCAAGGTCTATACGGCCTGGAGCCCCTCCGGCCTTGGTTTCTCCCTCGAGGACCCGGCCATCGGACTTCCGACCGTCCAACATGCGCATGATCTGGGGGTGAAGGTGTTCATCTCCCACAAGGGCCTTCCACTGGTGAACTTCGATCCAGCGTTCAATCACCCCGATGACATCGTTGCCATCTCCCGGCAGTTCCCTGACATGAATTTCGTCGTGTACCACGCCGCCTGGGATCCTTCAGTGGTCGAGGGTCCCTATAACCCGGACGCCACCATTGGCATCGACACCTTGTTGGCCGCCCTCGATCGCCACGATGTTGCGACGAACGAAAATGTCTGGGTGGACCTCGCCACCTGGTGGCGCCAATTGCTGACGCAACCCGACCAGGCGGCGCACGCGCTCGGGAAGCTGCTTAGCCGAGTGGGCCAAGAACGGGTGATGTGGGGGACCGACGCCATTTGGTACGGCAGTCCACAGGCACAGATAATGGCCATGCGCGCCTTTCAGATCACCCCCGAGTACCAAGACCGTTACGGTTACCCTGCCTTGACTGGTGACGTGAAGGCGGGCATATTCGGCCTCAACGCGGCGCGGCTTTTCGGCATTGACCCGACCGCTACCCGCTGCGCAATGACCGCCGATCCGCTGAGTGCCGGGATCGATGAGTCGGCTGATCTTCGGCGCGTCGGCGCGCTCCCTTCTGCCTGGACGCCGCACGGCCCCACAACCCGCCGGCAGATGCTGCGCTGGCTGGCCTCTCCCGCCACCAGGTGGTTGCCGATGTAGCGAGGCCGGTCAGGCGGGCTTAATCCCACTCTCCGCTCAGTGTTCGCGACACCGTGGCGGGAGGCCGGAGCCCTCCACCCAACGTCGGGCCGACCTCGACAATCCCACCGCGGTGCCCTCCGAGTGGCCCGTCGGGTTTCGGCAAGGGACGGGTCCGAAGTGACCTCGATCGCGATGAATCCGGCGTCCGTGTCTCGTCTACGTTGGATGAACACGAGAGGAGCGAGGGTGACCGACTTCGTTTTGGTACCCGGAGCGGGCGGCATAGCCACCCCCTACTGGCGTCTCGTTAGCGCACAACTTGAGGCTGCTGGCCATCGGTCACTCCCCGTAGACCTGCCCGGTGGCGATCCCGACTCGGGTTTGCCGGAATACGTGGCGCTTGTTGTTCGCGCTATCCGAGACTCTGCTGAGCCGCTTGTTGTGGCCCAATCTCTGGGCGGATTCAGCGCCGTGATGGCCTGCGATCGGGTTCAGGCTCGCGGTTTGGTCTTCGTCAACGCGATGGTTCCTGCACTTGGGGAGACACCAGGGGAATGGTGGGAGGCAACGGGTGCTGTGGACGCACGGGTTGCGGCTGCCAAAGCGGGGGGGTACAGCGTCGAGTTCGACGTGAAAACGTACTTCCTGCACGACCTTGGAGCCGAGGACGCCGCCTCCGTGCTCGGTAATCCTGGCTACGAATCGGACATTGCGTTCCGCCAACCCTGCGATTTAGCCAGGTGGCCCGACGTACCGACCGCTGCAGTCATAGGGCGCGACGACCGTCTCTTTCCCGTCGAGTTCCAGCGACGAGTGCTTCAAGAGCGCGCCGGCATTGACGCCACCGTCATCTCCGGCGGTCACCTCCTCGCGCTGGCCAACCCTGACGAGCTGGTCGAGGTCCTCCTCAAGCTGGCGACGTAACCAGACTCGACACCGATTGGACCCTACGGGTCGCGCATAAGGCCGGACCGAAGTAACAGGCGAGACGTCACTTTGGCTGTTTTCCTTGTCGGATAAGGGAGACCGCCTTTTCGATCCGCCGTTGCCTGGTCTCCTCGGTCTTCGCACCGTTGATGTTGCCGAGTGATGCCGCTGCAGGCTATTCGAGAGTGAGGCGAAGAACGCAGCGGCGTCCGGGTCGGCCGCCAGAGCAATGGCGAGGGTCTTTCATCTGCACTGATGCTGACGATGTGCTTGCCGCCCGTGACGCCGACCGTGTTGCGATATTCGTAGCCGTTGACGTTGACAACCACAGATGGTCGGCGTCCTGCGTCGAGCCGCTCCATAAGGGCGTCGGGAACGACGATCCCGGTGTTGTTGCCGGTCGAAGTGACCGTGGTATCGAACTGGAGACGGATGGGATCTCAAGAACTCATCGATGCCTGTCCCCGGTCGCCTGCATTATGACCATACGGCGCAACGGGGGCCTGCCCTCGCCACGATATGTGTCCGTAAATCTGTATCGGTTCGCTTACGTGCCCGTCCGCCAATGTGTGTGTGAGCTCTACGGCTGGACGCATCCGCTGCTCGAGATGGTGGACTCCGCGGTGGCAGTGGACTTGGTGCCGATCCAGTTGGTGCCGGTGGAGGCGGCCACTTCGAACCAGTAGTTGGCCGCTGACAGCGTGCCGCTGGTCCAGCTGGTGGTGGTGACCCCCGTGGCGACGGCGCTGTAGGTCCCCGTGGCGGAGGTCGTGGTGTCGTACACGGTGTAGGTCGTGGCCCGGGTCACGGCGGTCCAGCTGACTTTGACGGTCTTCGCGCTCGAGCTCGTGCATGCCGCCGTGGTCCCCGTGGGGGCGCCGGGGACGCCCTGAGCCTTGGCTTCTCCGGCACTGGTGGAATGCAGAGTCGGTACCCAATTCGTGGCCCAGGCGGTCCCGGTCATTCCGACAAGGATTCCGGTGGCCACGACCCCCACGAGCCCGCGCCGTGCCGGGCTCGTGGGGGTAGGGTCGCCGTTCGGTTCCCACCTGGTGACCGCTGGCTGTTTCTTTCTCCGGCGAGGGATCAGCTCGTCCAGGAGTCTGTCGCCGGAGTGGTGGTGGACGTGGCGGATCCGCCCGTTGCGGTCACCCCGGTCAATGACGGCATGGAGAAGTAGGTGTTCGCACACGCCGCCGGTGCCGCGGCCGTCATGCTGGCGTCATTGGTGAAGGTCACCACCAAGGGGTTGTTGGCCTGGCCGCTGGCCCCCACGGTGACCGCGCTGGTCAGGGTGTGCGAGCTCCCACTGGTAGCCGTGGAGTAGTTCCAGATGACGTCGCTGGGCGTGGCCGCCAGACAGCCCGTCTGTGTCGTCGTGAGCGCGCTCGTGGTGTAGCCCGTGGCGTAGGTGGTGCTGGTGGGCAACTGCAAGGCGGTGATGGTCACCGGGTAGGGGTTGGGGTTGCTTATGGTCACCACCACGTCGCCTGTGCCGCCCGGGTAGAGCAGGTTGGTCGGAGCGGGTGACGCCACGGCGCTGATCGTCAGGTTCGAAATGTTGGCGGACTGCCCGGCACCGCTCGAGCCGGCGCCCAGTCCGACGATCCAGTTCGTCGCGCCGAATGCGGCCCCGCCGGCCAGCATGACACCGAGTACCGAGCTGGCGACCTTCATCTTGAGGGACCGCGGTGGGCGGATCCGTCTCTGGCGCTGCCTGGCATGTGCACCGTGGCGCGCCCGCGGCGCGTCAAGAACCTTCATGATGGACCTCCCCGTCCTGACGGCCCCTCGCACTGTTGGAGGTTGCCGCTGTAACGAGAGTACGAGAGCGCGCTCCGCCTGCCCCGTCAGGGGCGTACCGGAATGTTGCCCGTAGGCTACGCAGGCCGTCTACGTAACGAGGTCGGGTGCCGCCGCGCCTAGGTCCGGTTCGAAGCGCTCCACCAGGCTTTTCATCCGGACGTAGCTCTCTCGCGCTTCGGCCCGGTTGCGCACGCCCAGCTTTCGGTACGCGTTGGCTAGGTGCGACTCGACGGTGCGCGTGGAGACGAAGATCTGTGCCGCCAGTTCCGCGGCGGTGACGGTTTCATCCAAGAGCTCGAGCACCTCACGCTCCCTCGGGGTCAAGGTCGCCAACCTGGTTTTGGCGAGGGCGGCGTGCGACGCCAGCTCGCGCCCGAATCGCACCTTTGCCGTGATGTCCTCCACCGTGCGCATGCCGTAGAGGGGTTTTCCGTGGTCGCTCAAAATGAGCGCCGCCGTCACCGTGCCGTACACCACGTCACCGCTCTTGGTGACGTAGCGCTGGTCAATCTGGTAGTTCGGAATGGTGCCGGCGTCGAGCTGCCGTCCGAGCTCATTATCCGCGGCCAGGTCGTCGGGGTGGAGGAGAGAAGGGAAGGCGAGGCCGATGAGTTCGTCCCTTGTGTAGCCGACCAGGTGGCACAGGGCATGATTCGCGTTGGTGATGCGGGCGTTGTGGTCGATGAGAGCGATGCCGAGAGGGGCCTGC
>Ga0182030_10008219_pt1 | contig 21648 bp, 23 predicted proteins | sample 812S3MmetaG_FD_121299 | JGI IMG/M metagenome (GOLD analysis project Ga0182030, IMG submission 121299) | Permafrost microbial communities from Stordalen Mire, Sweden - 812S3M metaG (Illumina Assembly) | ecosystem: Environmental > Terrestrial > Soil > Wetlands > Permafrost | place: Sweden...
CATTAACCTCCCACGCTGAGCTGGCGGGACGACGTCGGCGACGGTTCCTCCGCCAACTGTCAATGGGCCCGAAGAAGCACATCCGGCAAGGAATCGAAAAACGAGAAACATGCCGGTGTTTTTGCTCAGCGCACATCCGATGATGAAGCCAATATAAATGACATTGCATGTGTGGTAGATCACAAGGCGTCCGTACAGTTCGGATAGCGGTGCAATGACCATTGGCCCAACGGCGAAGCCGGCAAGGTAAATGGACACGGTGAGACTGGTAATGGTGGAACTCGTGATATGGAACTCCTTAGCAAGCGCGGCAGCTCCAGGTGCAAACATTGTCGCGGCGAGGTTGCTGTATGTGTATTAGTCAGTACGGGATTTGCTTCGCCAAAGGAGCGCAGGAACTGCCTTACGCAGTGAGCAAGAAAGTGCTGGCGAGGACGACTTGGGTCATGCGTTTCCATGCTGGCCAGTTCCGCGGATTTTGGGGATCGTCTGGCCCATCCCAATCGACGATATTGTCCTTTGTCTCTTGTTCAATGGCTGTTTGGTCAGGCTCGCTAGATTGTTGGTCATAGTGGCCGTCTTCCGATATGGCCGGCTTCTCATGGGCGGATTCCAAGTCGACCGCCATGATATGCTGTTGAGGGTGGTGTGACTCTGGGATATTGGCGCGTGTTTGTTCACTGGTGCCAGGCTTCTTGAGGCCGCTTTGGCCAAGGTTTGTGCATTTCATCGCCATTTTGAAGGTAGATCGTGTTGTGTACTTGATATCTGATAGCAATGAGATCAATTGAAGAGTGGATGTTTTATGGAAGAGAGAAACAATAAGAAAGAGAGGCTGTTGATTTTATATGTACGAGTATTGCACTACGGATGACCCCAGCAATGTGGGGAAGTTCCATTCGCGGGGTTAGGAAGCCTAACTCCCTTAATTCCTTTATATATAAGAACAGGAGACATATGCCGACATGTGAAGGCATGTTAGGCGGCCGGACAACGCCCGGATGGAGAAGGCCGCGCAGAGGAGTCATAGCTATAGTTCTTTGGGCAAGGGCTAATTGCGCCAGCGACTAAATCTGCTAAATGGTCCGTAAATGCGGAGCCAAACTGGAAATTTGCTTAATAGAAGGGAAGCTCGAAGAGCGAGCAGACGCGGAGGGTCGAAGGAGTAGAGAGGTTAATAACGGCTACTAGTTCATGAAAAATTAAACGAGGAACACTAAAACCTAAGTCTGTACTATCACATTATACTATATATAATGAGGTATAAGAATACTTTAAATCAAGTCGTATATTAGGTAGAATATATAATATATTAGAGATAATAGTAAATATATAAGGATTTAATAGTTTCTAGAAGGGTATATAATGGTATATAGTGCTTTTATATGAAAATATGTCACGTGATTATACAATATTAGAGTACACCCCTAATTACTCTTGCTCGAATAAAAGGTATATATATATAGTATTTATTACTAATATACTCCTTGTTAATATTAACTTTACTACGTTATTCTAGTATATTCTCTTAGCCCCTATACCTTCCCTAGTAGTGTGTAAAATCACGTGAATAGCCCCCTTCATCTAATTATTACAAAAGATAAGTAAGTATTAGAACCAGTGCGTTCTAACGTTTTACGTTTTCATTTTTACGTTTTCTATTTTTGTGAGCCGGTGGCCGTCAAAAACCGCGGTAAGAAGCAGGCATCGTGGGCGGCGTCACGGACGGTTGACGCGGAGGGTTGAACGCGGAGGGTCAGACGGTCGGACTGGCGTTGCTTTCTCCATTGCCTCTCGGTTTGCGCCGCTAGACAGCTTCTTTCTTTCTCTTCTTGAAGTGGCTGTGAAACTGTTTAAGAGCGACCAGGGGACAATTCTGCTTTGGGCATACCCAGATTACCGCTTACGAGGTTGAGCTCCGCGAGCGCCTCAATCCAGTCACACCATGGCCGACAATGCTCAACGTCCGCGTCCGCCGCCAAATCGACGCAGAGACAAAATCCAGCTTTCCTGCGACCCTTGCAAACACCGAAAGTACGTTTTCGATAGCCATCACAAAGTCGTGCACGATTTAACTTTGCCAGGCTGAGGTGCGACCGACAGCACCCATGCGGAGCTTGCTCAAGGCGTGGCCTCACCAACTCCTGCGATTATGCGACGATATCTTCTTCTACGCCCGATGCTCAGCGGTCAGTTGCTCCGCGACAGTCCACCAGCCTCCATGGCAGAATCTCTGAACTGGAGAGCCTTGTCGTGACGCTCATGGAAAGCCAATCACTCCCAAGTCCGCCCGCACCGAAATCGCCGAGACCAAGCTCACTATCATTCGCAGATGTGTTCCCTGAGATCCGGAGACCAAAGAAATCCCAGGATGAAGCTGCATCCCCGGCAGACCCTGGCACCCTAAAGTTGCGCGAGTCTGGAACTAGCTATGTTCAGAGTGCCCATTGGGAGGCCATTCTTACCAAAATCAGGGGACTAAAGGAGGACTTGGTCACTGATAGCAGGGCTCCGCCCGGTTCACACTTGTTCTATGGCCCGAACCGTCATGCAACTCGAGATGAAATACTGGCTGCTGTTCCTCCTCGTCCAGTTGTTGACCGCCTCATGGCCCTTCACTTCGATTCCTACATTATCACTCCGTGTCAGTACATCCAAGCTTTCTTTCCGCTCCTAGAGGCATTGACTGTGTGCTGTAGATCTCATTCATGGCAAGAAGTTTCTCCGAGAGGTGGGTTCTTTCTAATCTGGCCGATTACAAGCAGTCTGACATTTGACCAGTACGAAACCTTCTGGAAAGATCCGTCTGCAACTTCTATCGCTTGGATTGGTCTCATGTTCTCCATGTTATATATTGCTGCGCAGTTGCAGACTTTCACCATTGACTTCACCGACGGACGAGCCGAATCGCTCAAGGCGGAATATCTTACCATGAAGGATGCCTTCCGGGAGAAGGCCGTTCAGTGTCTTATTCTGGCCAGGTATACGACGGGAGGACCATATATCCTGGAAACCCTCATAACGGTCCTTACTGGAGAGTTTATACTCTTGAAAGATGGCGCCACCGATAGCTGGCTTTTGATCAGTATGATACTTCATCTTGCAATGCGCATGGGCTATCACCGGGACCCAGATCACTTTCCCGGAATATCTCCATTCGAGGGTGAGATGCGTAGACGCATCTGGACTACAATCCTTCAATTAGATCTCGTTCTCTCTTTGGAGATGGGCCTTCCTCGAAGTGCCACGGATACGCACATCGATACAAAACAGCCCCGTAATCTGCGCGACTGTGATTTTGAAGAGGACACGACCGAGATGCCTCCGCCGAGGCCAGAAACAGAATGGACGCCGGTGCTCCCTCTCATTGCAAGAGGGCGACTAATATCAGCTCTCGGCTTGATTTGCGACGTCAACACCGATATTAACCCCCCTTCCTACGACGAGATCATCAAGGTCGACGCACTTCTTAAAGACGTGTACGATCGTGCTATTCCGCCGGTGTTGCGCTGGGAAACTATGCCACACCCCATCACGGATAGTCCAAACCTTGTGATACAGCGGGTAAGTGTAGAAACGACCTACTATAAATCACGCATCCTTCTATACCGGAGAGCTTTGATCAGCTACCCAGTTCGACAGTCTCAAGAGCGGGACAGGGAGTCGGTGCGAATTTGTTTAGATTCTGCACTCAAGATTCTATCGTTTCAACAGATGCTTCACGAAGAGTCTCAGCCATTTGGTCGTTTGTCTCAGCTTAGATGGAAGGTCACCCATATTTTCAACCAGGATGTTCTCCTCGCAACGAGCGTGCTCTGTCTCTACCTTCAAGACGTCGATAAATTTGAATTGCCTGAGACTGCAGGACAGACAACGTGGTTGCCTAGGGCTGAAGAGATTCGACAACGACTAACGATCTCGCACAAGATTTGGCTTCAAATGAGTACGGCATCTGCGGAAGCTGGAAAAGTAGCGAGAGCTCTGAGCATCGTCCTTGGAAATACAGAAGCGTCTGCCGAGGACGGTAGCGGGCCCGCTTCTTACGACTTTCTGACGGATTTTGATGCCATGCCTCTGAATGGATTTGGCGCAACGTTCAACAATCAATGTGAGAAGCACACTCGGTCATGCCGATAGCAACTAACAAAAGACCTATCAGATTTTCCTTCTGGCTTCTACTCTCCTCTCACGTTTTTTGATAATGTACTGGAAACTGGGGGGACATGAAAATATGATTGTTTAAATAATCAGAACTCGCTGCAAAGTCTAGAGCGCATTGGAGACTTCTCATTCCATATAAGGAAAGCACAGGGTGTGGAAACTTAAACGATTTAATAGGTATAATACTAAGGAAACAAAGACACGTTACTCCAAACAGCTCCAAAGCAACTGCTTCCCTTATCTCCTCTCTCTTTATTCCCCTTCAGCCGCCACTCCTCAATTCCAGAATCAACGTCTTCTATCTGGTAGAAACAAATTTCCGCATTCGTCTTCCCGCACGCCTTTGACTCACTCGAAATAGTAATTCACCCCACCATACTGACCACATAATCACTAACCTATCAAAAAATTAATTTTCTTTCGAAATTATTTTAATTCATCCTCAACTACAAGTTGCTGAGATTTCTGATTAATATGCAGTGAGAATTTTAGTGAAGCAATAAGAAGCATCCATCAAATGCATACTGGAGAAGATGTGACGTTACTATTATCTCTTGGTCATCACCAACTTTATTTTCAGTTACTATACTGACGAAGCAAGCGATCTGTATTACAAAATTATTCTCAGCTGAAAAAAGCATTGTGGCTAATATATTGAGGCCATAAACAGCCGCAAGCTTCAACCACCGATGTTGCACTGACTACGTTCGCAATACAAAGGTCAAGAGACACAACTTCCCAAGGTCTTTGCAGCTATTTTTCTCTTGTCTATTCCATCGTGAAGCAAAATTTGGAAAAGAAGCGAACTTTCAATGTCATAATCTGATCAACCTGCAAGTTCTATTCTCTCTTGCAAAGATGCAGCATATTTCTTGGTCACTCAGATTTAGCAGCTAGTCACTGTATTCTTCTCCTGATGAAACGATACCGAAAGCTGCCGCATCTGCGTTAGTCCCCTTTACTACCTTACCAATATATACTTCCCGCTCCTGTTAAGTACATGCTGCTCAAATAGTGCAAGAGGTGTCACAATCGATTTTTCTAAATACTATCAACGACTTCCTTTCCTAACTCTTGCTGTAGGATATCTAGTATTCCTATTTCTTCCTTGTCCTTATCTCTGCCCTTCAGATATAGATACTACAGCTCCACTACAGGAGTTTTCGCACATCCTAACCAAGAGTTCAAATGCTGACTCCCATATGAAATTTGACTATCTCGGCGGTAAGACCAGGTACTTCATGCTCATTTTATTGAAAACGATTGGACGCGTGACTGTGGGAATTAATTCTGCACACAAACGCACGAAACTCTGGACCAATCCCCATGAACATAGATTTTAAAGTCATCAAGTCGCTCAAATGATTTGAGAAGTTGACCACCGTCTTTGTCACAACGCAGCCTCTCCTCGTACGGTAGATGATAGAATGGAACATTCGAGATATTACAAAACATCACCATACCATCTCACAAAGTCTCATCGATCTCTCAAGTATATCGTTGTGGTGAAAGAAGTCGTGGATTCTTCACACGTGACTGCCCCTCTCTGCCCCGCGATCAGCCTTCGCTAGCCTAGCGCGGATTTTAAGTAGGGCAACGACATCTGACTCTGATCGTCTTCCCACACGCTTCTTCATCATAGGTATTTGGGACTATACGCCCTTCTCCAAGCGAACAAGAAACGGGCAGTCATCGTATATTTCACATTCAGATCAACCAGACCCTGATCAGCCTTATCGCCCGCTCACGTGTTGTCGCTGCGGGGTTGTGCTTGTATCATTCGCCGTATGCAAGAGAGTGGAGATCGCGGCCAGGCGCTTACAAACTTGTTTATCTCAGATCATTTACAGCTCATCGTTCTGATATTTGCTGCGCCTCGTTTTCTACCCACGACACCCACTAGCGATTCACTATGATGGAGGCACCGAAACCCCGTGTAAGATCTAGAACCCCTACCTCTGAGACTTTAGCCTGTTGAGCCGTCACGCTGACTTGTTGCGCTACAGCCCGTACCTACACCTGAAGAGCTTGCGGCTTACAGGCACGCCTTCACTCTCTTTGTAAGTTCTACTATTACCCGCCTCACTACTATGAGCCCTCTAACAAGTCGCCTAAGGATGCCGATGGGGATGGTAAAGACCCTATATATAGTCTCAATACAAGCCGAGGCCCCAGGCTGATACCTCACAGGAACGATCTCCATCAAGGAACTCCACAATGTCATGAAATCACTTGGACAGAACCCGACCGAGACCGAGATCGAAGACATGATCAATGAAGTCGACTCTGACCGTAACGGCACCATTGATTTTGAAGGTAGGCTCCAGTCACGTGCTCCTGAAGTTTAAGCTCTAACACAGAGTCAGAATTCTGCAAGATGATGACCACGCCTACCAAAGATGTCGACTTCGAAGCGGAGATGAGGAGTGCATTCAAAGTCTTTGATTATGATGGCAGTGGTACCATTTCTATGGATGAACTCCGCAGAGTCATGAAGTCTTTTGGAGAAATCTTGACAGAGGATGAGCTTGATGCTATGATTAAGGAGGTGGATAAGAATGGCGATGGAAGCATCGACTGTAAGTGCCTCTGACTACTGAACGTTTGGACGACAGCGTTGGTACTTGGAAAATTTACTCATGATCACGTGACTCAGATGATGAATTCGTCAGCTTCATGCTCAACGGATAGTTCAGGCGGTAAGGAGGGTGTGCGTATAATGTACTGTGGATGAGGATGCTGGTAGTTATGTATTCTTATTGGACGACAAGAATGAGTCTGGCGAAGGGAAAAGTTTATGGAGAGCAAGCGGGGTTCACACTTTCAAGATGTGTCATAGGACACATTTCTATTCTCAATAACGATGATGCATATCTCCTAACATCCGAATTTTTGTGACTAAGCCGCAGGATCCGCTAAGTCTACTAGATAGTTCCACATTGAGGTAAGTTTAAGTAGCGCATACAAGCGCTGATGCGCCTCATCCCGAGACCACCGCCAACAACCGAGCTTTGCAATCCATAGCGCTCTCCGTCGTCGTACCCCATTCTGTCAACGAATTATAATTATTAAACATGATATATATCCACTATCAATCCACGGGTTCCAAATCAAAGTGCTCTGCCCATTGGACGCCCTTGCGAAGATGATCACTGTCTTTTGCCGATGACAGGATTATGACCGTGAACCCTGAATCCAAGAACTCCGAACTCCAGAAGAAATGACTTAAAAGGCATATTCAGAACGCTAGAAAGTATCAACTCCAAGTTATTCTCTCCAATCCCAGCAAAACTTCGCCATGGCCTCAAAACACCGACGTCCATTATACATCAACCCCTCAGCAAGCTCATGGACCAGCACATCCATCCCTGAGCACCCCGAAAAAATCCTCCAGTTTCACAATTGCCTCCCAAACTTCACACCCACACCGCTTATCAGCCTCTCCACCATCGCCACAGAAATCGGTGTGAAAGCCATTTACATTAAAGATGAAAGCGCCCGCTGCGGAAGCCGCGCATTCAAGATCCTCGGCGCATCATGGGCCGCATTCCGCGCCATAATCACCCAAACAGGTCTCCGAATTGATGCAGGACTCGATGAAGTATCTGCTGCAGCTAGGGATAAGGGAATTACGCTTCTTGCTGCTACGGCTGGGAATCATGGGATTGCGGTTGCTAGTACGGCGAGATTGTTGGGTGTTGGGGCGAGGATTTATGTGTCGGATGGTATGCCGGAGGGGACTAGGGAGGCGATTAGGAAAGAAGGTGCAGAGTTGGTTGTGGTGGAGGGAAACTATGATGATGCTGTGATTGTGTCGGAGAAGGATGCGGATGGGTTGACAAATATTTTGATCCAGGATACGGCATTCGAGGGGTATGAGCAGATTCCTCAGGTTTGTTATTCAATGTGGCTAGAAGGTTGTTATTTGAGACTAATCATGCGTGTTAGTGGGTTGTGGATGGATATTCAACGATGGTGACTGAGATAGATCACCAGCTAGATGGCCAAATACCGGATTTGGTCATTACGCCTGTCGGCGTGGGATCTCTGGCGCAGGCTGTCGTCACACACTACAAGTCCAATGGCAGGGCAACCGGTGTATTGGCCGTAGAAGCAGATGCTTCACCATGTCTATGGAAGTGCCTTCGAAATGGAAAACTGGAAGTTCAAGCAGCTGGCACGACCATCATGGCTGGTATGAATTGTAGCACAGTATCATCTCTTGCGTGGCCTGTCCTATCCGCAGGCCTAGATGCGTGTATCACTGTCTCAGATGCTGAAGCGCACACCTCTCTTCAACAACTTGAATCCGTTAGCGTTTCTGCCGGGCCGTGCGGCGGAGCAGCCTTAGCAGCTTTACGGCACGTTTCTTCAAATTACTCTTCTGATCTTGGGCTCACAAGAGATTCCATCGTGGTTCTTCTTTGCACAGAAGCGCCTAGGCCGTACGAAGAGCCGTTTGATGTTTCAGTATCAGATCCAGTTTCGCTTACACAATGTCTCGTTCGTATTGACTCTACCAATCCTGGGTCTTCAGGAGATGATGGTCCAGGAGAAGGAGCCATTGCTGGATTCATATCAGCATGGCTTCAGCACCGCGATATTGAAACACATTGGCTGGAGAAAACAACTGGTCGGCCGTCAGTCCTCGGTATCGTTCGTGGTATTGGAGGAGGTGAGTCCCTCATGTTGAATGGCCATATCGATACCGTAAAAAGCATTAGCTACGACGGGAACCCTTTCAGCGGCGATATCAAAAATGGCAAACTTTACGGACGTGGCTCATACGATATGAAGGCAGGAATTGCAGCATCTCTTATTGCTCTAGCACAAATCAAAGTTGAAAAACTTCACGGCGATGTTCTAGTTGCTTGCGTTGCAGACGAAGAAAACCTGAGCTTTGGGACCGAAGAATTGCTAGATGCGGGATGGAGAGCTGACGGAGCAATTGTTTGTGAGCCGACAGGGCTCGACGTCGTTATTGCTCACCAAGGCTTCGTATGGTTTACTGTGGACATCATAGGGACAGCTGCTCATGGGTCTCGATATGATCTGGGGGTTGATGCTATTTGCAAGGCGGGCCAATTTCTGGTGAAGTTGGATCATTATGGCCGCGATATACTAAGGAGAAAAGCGCATCCTATACTCGGAACAGGATCGATCCACGCTTCTATGATAAAGGGAGGGGAAGAAGCCTCGTCCTACCCGGCTTTATGCACAATTACTGGAGAACGGCGAACCATTCCTGGAGATAGCGTGGCATCTGTGGAAGCAGGGCTACGACAAATACTTGATGAACTGAGTGAGGCCGTGCCCGACTTCAAATATTTCCTTCGCATGGGATTCAATCGGGAACCTTTCGAGGTTGCCAAGGATAGTGCCTTTGTTTCAAATGCACTGGGAACTATTCGACAGGTGCTTGGACGTGATGTAGTATGTAAGGCAGGTTTTGGTTGGGCTGATAGCGCATTGTTGGCGGATAAAGGCATTCCTACTTTCTTGATCGGTGTTGATGGAGCTGGGGCACATGCAGACACTGAATATGCTTCTATATCCTCTATAAAAAATCTTACTGACATACTTACTGGAATAGCGCTGGACTTCTGTAAATAAAGCTTCACCTTATAGCATTTAGATTCTTAGGTTAGATATTTACACCAAGTAGGATAAACCGTAATTTCTCATATCACTTCCTAAAAGATTTTCTTCGCCCTATCTATGTCCTCTATCGGGATCATTGGTTTTTTCCTTCGCACTTTTTTGACTTCCTTACCACCAGTGCAAGTGATATTATTGCAGTCTTCTATTTTTGTAATTCATAAGCCAGCACGCTGCAAATCCATTTCAAAAGACTTCAAGTGAAATTTAGAGCCTTCAGGTTTGTGGCAATTACGCTTAGCTCAAGGTCTTGCAAGAAACAATGCTAATAATGTGCTGTGCCAGGAAGTTAACGTTTTCTGTCGCGAGACGAATGCAGTAATAATTTAATTCCGGATGCTCCGGTAATAAATAATAAATATTTCTGGGGCAACCGATAGCGATGCTCAGGCGAATAACCAGGATTTTTAGTGATCTATGTCCTATAACTACCTGTAGTTTCTAGTGGGCTTATAGGGCACATGGTCGGTTGTGAAGTGCTCGGCCATAAAAAATATCCCCATGAGGTATTTCATTAGATCCGAGATGCCTGTCCGACGATCAATGCAACTTCCTACAATTCTCAGCCTCTGCGTAATCCAGCTCAATCTGTCTTCCTAGCTTCTCCGTCGTGATCACAATGACCGGTGTGTCCAATTACACTGGGGGTTTTCGCGCTGTCGCCAACCCCGAAGATGGTCGTCGGCTATCCAAGCGGAATCGTCAACCAGTATCATGTTCGACTTGTCGCCTCAGAAAGCTCAAGTGTGACCGTCAGCGACCTTGCGCATCTTGCGCTCGGGGAGGGTATGGAGCGTCCTGCGACTCTGTTGCCTGAGAACTGTCACGGCGGGAAGAGAAAGAAACCTCGAGGTCTGAAGCAAATGCTCATTTGCAGAAACTTGAACAAATGGCTTTGTCCAGCAGTCCGGCGTTGCAAGTCCAACCACATACACTCCATCACAGGCCTCGACTGGTGGCCATTTAAGACAAGGTACAGAGGCGAGTTATGTGGGTGCGACTCACTGGGAGGCCATCCTTGAGAGTATCCATGATATTCAGGACTACTTTAAATCCGATAGCGACAACTCTACCACTCCATTATCACAAGAAGAATCGACAAGCAGTGTGGACATCGTATTTGCTGGGCTGGAACCCCTGTCACTGAGCGATGTGCTGACCGCACTACCAAGTCGTTCTACCGTGAACAAGCTACTCGCTGTGTATTTCAACGCAAAGTTCATCATGGTCCCATTCCTTCACAGCGCCAAACTCCAACGAGAGTGCGAAGAATTCTGGGATAATTCGTCCTCGCCATCCTTCCTGTGGCTAAGCATCTTATTCTCTATACTCTCTCTCGCATCCACCGTCGCCACAGCTACCGGAAAAGCAGTTGACCAACAAGAAGTAGACTGCAGTCCCTCCGCCTTCCTCAATAAAGCTGGTCAATGCCTAGTGACCGGACAATATCTCAAAGCTCGCCCAAACGCAATAGAAGCACTCGTCCTCTACGCCCACTGCAAATACATACAAAATCATGACTCCGACCCAACTGTCTGGGCACTCTACGGCCTCACCACATGCCTAGCTCAACGAATGGGTTACCGCCGCGATCCCAAGCACCTTTCCACAAGCATTTCAGCCTTCGAAGGGGAGGTCCGGAGAAGGTTATGGTATTTCATCGGTTCCTTCGACGTCCTGCTCTCCTTCCAGCTCGGTATGCCGGCTATAACCCACGAGTCTGAATGCGATAACGCCTTCCCTTCCAACCTGTCAGACTCGGACTTTGATGAAGGGACGGAAATCTTGCCGCAGCCGCGTCCAGAGACGGAGGCCACGCCTATATTGTGTTACTGCGTGAAGGCACAGCTGATGCGCCTCCTCCGCCGCGTCGCCCGACTTGCGCTGGCGACGGAGCAGCCTCAATACGAAAATATCATGCAACTAGATCTGGAACTCCATCAGTGGCATGAGAAAGTACCGGCGTGCTTAAAAATTCGACCCATCTCCTCATCCAGCTTCATAGACCACACGCATATCATCGTCTTCCGCTGCACGCTGCAAATTTTTTACCTTAAAGCGCTATGCCATCTGCACAGAACGTATCTCACGTATCAGAAAGAGGATAAGACATTTGATGGGAGTAGGAAGAGGTGTGTGGATGCTGCGCTGGGGATTTTGGATCTGCAAGCGGAAGTATACTGTGAGAGCCAGCCTTCTGGAAGGCTGTATGATGATAGGTGGATGGTAACTAGCATCACACTTCACAATCACCTTCTGGCAGCCATGGTCATCTGCTTGGATCTCTGCGAGTCCGCGACAAATAGGTGAGCGTTACGGTCTGCTTTCGTGGATGAGTTAAAAGAACCTGAGATTATATTAACAACCTCCCAGCCCAGCAGAACGCATCAGGAAATTAAACGCAGTGAAGACGTCTTATGGTATATTCGCTGAACGGAAGGATATCTCTAGAGATGCGGCACATGCTACAAAGGTTCTTACTAGCATGCTGGCGAAAGTTTCGGGACATGAGCCGAGCAGTCATATGGATGGTGTCCAAATAACACCGTTACTAGCTGCGAACACAATAGAGGGATATGTACAAGTACCAGATAATTATCAACTTGATCTCGAACCATTTAACAATGTATTGCATAATACAGAGAACTTGGACTGGGTAAGTGCAGGTTTTCCATACCAGGCTACAAGAATTTAAGATGCTAAAGCTGGGACAGAATTTTATTGATCAATATCTGCTTGATGGTAATAGAGATGTGGAGTATTATAATTAGATTAGAAGGAGACCCATGATTAGTCAACGCAGACTATGGGCATGCTGTATTGAAAATTGAGAGCAAATCTTGCCGACAGGTGCTAAAGATACCAAACTTCGTTAAGTTCCAAAACAAGGCTGTGTTCAAACAAATTTCTGTTTTCCCCCACCTCACTAGTACACTTTATTTTGATCTACCAGCCACTTAACAAAGTTAATGAGTATGTTTCGATAGTAGAGATCATGAATTTTACTTACTGTAGCAAGCATACTAACGTGGGGCTCTTCCTCTAATAGGATCTGGAAATATGCATCTCTTATTAGCGAAGCCCGAGAATACCAGCAGGTTTATTAAAACGCTGAATCGGTAGGCCGCGTACTTTCTTAATGATTCCTCGTTTTCTCAATGGAGTAAATAACTAAATCCGCTAACCAATTACCAAGGCACGGCTCTTAAGTCCATACTCTGCAGATAGTACCGGTACTCAAGAGTAGGACTAGGATCGGAGAGAATACTATGAGGAACCATTGAAAGCTATATATACAATTAGTCTCAGCTGAATCAATGCTTGTTTTGAAGCATCTCATTTCTACGTTCCGAACAAACCCTCCTTATCTAGTCAAAATGAAGTCTCATAGCTCCATCCTTACGGCCTCAGTAGCAGCACTCGTCGCCATATCCAACTGTTCTCCCACCCCAAAACGTTCAAACACAACAACATCCACAAACACGACGACGGCATTGAAATACATTACTCTGGAAGAGCATTACGACTCGTATGCTCTCCGAGCAATCCAGAACGCCACCCCAGTTTACGAGATACTCTTGGAAGCATACGGGGGCTCAACAGCTGGCACAATCCTGTTAGAGCATGAAGTCCAAGACATAAATGGAAGTCGACTGCAAAGTATGAATGAAAACGGGATTCGTATCCAGGTACCCTTCTCTCTCAGACCTCTTTCAGTTCTACACATCAACTAAAACCTAAAAATAAATAGGTCATCTCGAACGATCCCCAACCAGATGCCCTAGACAAACCTGATGCAGTAAGCGCAGCGAACAAGGAGCTCGCCGCCCTCATCGGCCCCTACCCAGATCGTTTCCGAGGCTTTTGCTTCCTCTCCATGGCGCTTCCCCTCGCCGCGGCAGCCGAACTCGAACGCTGCATTTCTGAATCCGATTTCGTCGGCGCCCTGGTTGATAGTCACTTGCTCAACGACACGGCCTATGATTCGCCTGCGTACGATCCCCTCTGGTCCACCTTCACCAGACTCAACGTGCCCTTATACTTGCACCCCACGTACCCCACGCTCGCAGAAATAAACAGTACAGGTGGTCTCTACACGCCCGACAACAACGTATATTCTCTCCCCGTCGCTCCATCCTCGGCACCACGGCCTGGGGCTGGCACAGCGACACTGGGGTGCAGTTTTTGCGGTTGTGGGTAGGAGGGGTTTTTGATCGGCATCCGGAACTGAAACTTGTGCTGGGGCATATGGGCGAGATGATCCCCTATATGCTTGCAAGATCAAACACCGAACTCGGGCCGTATAAACCTACTGGAGCGACGATTCCCGAGACTTGGGCACGGAATGTGTGGGTTACTACGAGTGGGTTTCTTAGTCTGGATCCGTTTGCTACTTTGTTGAGGACAACGGGTGTGGAGAGGATTATGGTGAGTTTACTTCTATTTTTGGGGGAGAGTGAGGGGAGAGTGAGGGGAGGAGGAAAGAATGGGGGCTGATGAGTGGATGAATATATAGTACTCGGTCGATTATCCTTGGGCCCCAAATGAAAATGGTACACAGTTTATTGAGGAATTGCAGGGTTCTGGGATGGTGACCCAGGATGAGTGGGAGGGGATTGCGTTCGGGAATGCGGAGAAGCTGCTTGGGGTTAATTGAGGGAGGAGTTGCGAGCTGTGGAATCATTTTGGTGGACTAGGATCCAAAGTTTTCAGGGATCAGATTCTCGGTGCGATTGTTGAATTTACATTCATTTGGGTTTTCATTTTTACTGTTTTATAGAAGGCGACTCCGCATTTAATAGTCATTATACTTCTCTTCATTAAAACTGTCTAGTGTCGATGGGATTCTAGGAAGAAAAGCGGGTGTCAGAAAAGGGGCTCGTTTATCTCGACGCAACTGAGAGTTCAATATCCTATCCCAAGTTCGTGTAGGTCATTGCGAGTGGGACTAGCCGTGTGAGATCTATTGTTATCTATCCCAGGCAAGTTTAGGGGGTTCACCGAGCCATCTGACATCCTTCCGGCATCATTTTCTGGTAGCGCCAGAGTCGACAATAAACGTTCCAGCAAGAATTTCATAGCCTCTGCGGTGTGGTTATTAGCAGATACAATCCACGAAGTCAATTGGGCTACTTGCGAGTAGATCTTTTACATGATTTGGACTTGAGAACCTCGCTTTTCGTGATCCACCTGATTGACACAAACTATATTAACCCAGAAGAGCGAAAACCTCGAGCTCCCGCTCCACGGCAGATCCTCGGCTCCGCCCATACTCCTTTGGCTCGGCTATGATTGGGCCCCAATACGCACACCACATCCCTTTAGTGAGCGCAGGCACTTTTAGCGCCGCATGGACCAAGAAGCAAAGGAACACCAAAATTCTCTCACTGGAGGTCCCTGAAAATTTAGCGACAACATCGCTAAATCCTCGAAGAACACGCTGAAATAGAGGATTTCGCGCTAAAAGTGGCAAGCGAATCGCCCACTTATCGGATACGAAGGCATGCGAATACGCACCCACATAAGCCACAGATGCAGAGTTTTACTTTTCCTATCCGTACGAAGATGCTTAGCCCCATATAATCAATGTTACTAGTGCCTTATGCTCTTTACTCTATGCCTACGCCCTGTATTTCTCAAATTCTAACAAGCCCAGCGTATACCATGACGGTGGCGATCACAAACCACAAAGATACTGTCGAGTACGTTCATGACAGCGAGAACTTAGCGCCACAAGCCAGGGAGAATTTCTTCGATGTCTTTGGTACGACAGGCTGTTTACTCAACTGCAAAGGTTCTATCAGGCAAGATGTTGAGTTAGACCAGGCAAAGGAAGAACAGTCCGGAGCAGTAAGACGTGAGATGAAGGCATCTCGAGCTGAATACCGCAAGAAGTTGAGCTCAACGTGGTTCGTTGCTAGCGATATCGCGACATCCGCCGTAAAAGGATGCGGCTCCTGTAGTGTTCTTAGTCAGATCCTCGCGATGGTGTATGACAACACACGGCAGGGTCAACCCCAGGTGTATGAATACTCGGTCTCTCACGACTTTAAATTAAAAAGACGACCCTTAGGTGAAGAGAGATACGTGGAAATGGTACAACTGTTCCAGCCCCCAGGTATGTCGCATGCATCACACCGATGAAGGGACTGAATCGAATGGACTAGGATTGCGTATGCGTTTCGAGCAAATGCACCAGTCCAACTTTCTTGATGGCAAAGATTCGTCGATTGCCAGGCTGCACCAATGGTTGAATGAATGTCTGAACAACCACGACGAATGCAAAATTTCTAGCAGTGCACAGAATGACAACAACCGTCCTACTCGGCTATTCGACCTTACATCCATTCGACGAGGAAACGAGGATGGCATCAAGCTGATTGAGACAAAGCCAGGTAGCGCATATAAGTATGCCTGTCTAAGTCATCGATGGGATGTTGCGGTAAATCAACACCAAACAACGATAGGAACGACTGGAAATCTTTCGAAACGATTAGAATTTATCAGTTTACAAGACCTCCCCACTAACTTCCGAGATGCTGTATCAATTGCGCGCGGAGTTGATTTGGAGTTCCTATGGATAGATTCGCTTTGTATAATCCAGGATGGTGATGATCATGAGGACTTGGGTAGAGAGCTGGTGAAGATGGGATCGATCTACCGGAACGCGCAACTCACTATTGCCGCAGTGTGCTCGCCAGATTCGTCCCAGGGCTGCTTTGGAAAGGACATCAAGTCAGACATACGTTTTCGGATCTCCCAGAACGCGCAGGGAGAGTTTCTAATTGGTGCACGTGTTCTTGAAAAGATATGTCGGCCGGATTCAATGGATATCATAAAGGAGCTCCACCCACTATTGACTCGTGCCTGGGTATTCCAAGAACGCATGTTATCACCACGAGTTCTGCTTTGCAATTATGGAGAGTTTGCTTTTGAGTGCCTTGGATTTTCCGTATGCGAATGTGCTTCGACGATAGCCCCGCATTTCAAACCTGCCTACAAATGACTCGGCAGTTTGGATTCCTCCTATGCTCAGATATTGAAGGGTCCAAATCTGAACCTTACAGAGAGTGCTATTAAGGCATGGAAAGGCGACGCCGTCGACCATTGGAGAACCATCATTCAAACATATATGCAGCTTAGTCTTTCATTCTCGTCTGATGTCCTGCCTGCGATTTCAGGGTTTGCACAATTATTAGCAGATCATCTTAAGTATGGCTATGTAGCAGGGTTGTGGAAGGAGACGCTAGCATCAGACTTGCTTTGGTACGTCAAACCTCAGGCAAGAGACCGGTTTCCTAGACCACGACCAAGAGACTCATTTGCCCCATCTTGGTCCTGGTCTTCGATCGAAATGACGCAGAACATCAAGCATGTCAAATCGGAGAAAAATTTTACCGTACTGGTGAGCGACCTTCTCCTCCAGGAAGCAATTATGGAGATATATTGCGAGCCAGAATCTAGAATCAATCCTTTTGGTAAACTAAAAGATGCGTATCTAAAGTTTAATACAAGGCTTTATCCATGGTACATCCGGCGATTCTGTCGGAAAGCTCACAACCAAATGAGCAGGAAGAATCGTCGAGCAGTTAAAGATCTCCACGTCACACGACCAAACCATGGTGGTATAGCATGCACGACAGAGCCGCGTCAACTTGACATCGGAGATGCTATTATCATGCTTGAGTTTGATGCCCAGCTCGGGAGGGAAGATATAGTCTATAAGAATTTTGATTACTGCATCGGGGACCCAGCTTATATGGAGTCAGGCTGTGCGCTCGCTCAGGTCTATCTGCTGCATGCTCTACATTCGGAAGCTGGTTCTCAAAACAGTCTTGACGCCTTGCTCCTGCTGAAGCGAATCCCACCCATCAATGGAAGGCCAAATTGTTATCGCAGGATTGGCTTGATGACATTAACAAACAATGGGATTTATGCTCAGTCTTCGAGCGAAATGTTTCGAAGTCAGATGAAGCCTCAAATAGAGGAATTCTATTTATTTTAAATTTGCCTTATCTATTTATCTAAGTATATCTAAAGCAGAGATAATAAAAAGGCAAACGCAGGCTGAGAGTTAGTATAATAGGCATAAGTAGATAAAGCTACACACAACTGTATCACCACGATATCGTGATATCCTTATCAATAAACCGGACAGATTTTATTATAGATTCTATTAGACTGGCGGTGCGACGTAAAGGCTGGATTTATAAGAGCGACGACGCGAGTATTATCGAGTGGTAGACGCAAGCTGTCGTGCTGTCTGAACGGAGGTCAAAAGTAGTTGTATTTGCCAGAGAACTAGAATACACAAATCCGAGTTTTTATACTTGAAGTGGCGCCACATGACATGCGTACACGTGGCCCGCCACAGTATCGCAAATTGAAACCCCTCAGAAAACAGAGGCCAAAACCTCAAGTTTCCGAGGTGTTTTGTTCGGTATCAATCGAGTTATAGACAGAGGGAGTCGGCCCAAAAACGATACTAGCCTCGACAACGTAATTATTTCAGTGAATTTTCGAGGTTTAAAGACAACTCCACTGTAGGAACATTCACGAAACAGATGTTGATGTAGTCAAACCACATCAGCAATACGACAATACAGTGTAGACCGGGGGAGCCATAGCATCTAATGACACTGTTTTAAAGCACAGCGCACGATATTACCATGGTCTTCGTAAGGCACATTTGACAAGTGGCTGAGTTGAGAGACTGATACTGAAGTGATTGCTTGGGTGGGACCTTAGGCTGGACTTCTAAGTGGCGGGGTCGTCCACGCCAGTATGAGGATATACACGAGACCGCGAGGGCGGAAACCATCCACTCGTATTGACCCATGCTCCTCCTCGTTGGTTGAAAGATTACCATCAGACTTTGTCATCGGGAGGGATTGAATTAAGACCGCTAAGTCCATATCTGATGGTTCCATTGGACTCAATTATTTCGAGTTGACAGGAGAGGGCATATATATATCCACGAATGGAGATTTTCCCATTAAGATGACATCTCAGACTACATAATATTGCAAAGTAGATGGCCTGCATGCCATGGATGAGGTGCCACTTCTCTGAACCGGGCAGAAAGAGACGTCAAGTTGAAAAAGACTGTGAGGTTTCGGGCCAGTCACGTGTCATACGCCCCACTTTCCTCTTTAGGATGTCTCATTTTGCCGCCGATCTTTTGACTCGGGAATCTTTCTTCAACATTCTCATTTAGATCCTATCCTACGTCGCTTGCGAATCCCCGCAGATATGATTATGAGCCCCTTTTGTTCGAACCAAAGCTCGCATCCTCTTCACCATAGGCACCATGCAGCGCCAACGATTGGAACATGGGCAAAGCTTGCTGGCTGAGGCCGATGGCAGGGGAGTAAGTTCTGCAGTTTAGCGTTGGCTCCTGGATATGAAAATATTGATTCTTGGAAATAAGGAGTGCATTTCACGTCGGAAAACTACTTGGTCTGTTCTCGAACACATCCCTATCCTTTGATTGCGTGGCTAATGAGAGGTGGATGCAGATATCGGAGGAGCATAAGCACCATCAGCATATCGAGTACCGAGGAGTCTATGCGAAAAGAGATATTGTGTGTGGCATATATCGCAGACATAGGCGTTGCAGGTGTTGCAAGTTTACAGCAACTGCAACTTAGAGTTGGGAACATTTGTCACCTACAGCCCGCAAGTGTATGACACCAGCACGCTCCCTACCATCTAGGCCAAATTCTATTCAGAACAATGTGAAGAAGAATGAAAGGAGCCATATTACAAGGATTTACCCGCGCATGACAGCGGCGGGTATAAGTATTGCACCAGGCTCCTAGAAGCATGCGGTGATGGGGATCCTGGGGAAAAATTTCAAGTCGAATTCCAGACAATGGCTATTCCCAGCTCCCCAAAAAGACTAAAATATTCCGTTATTTCTTCTCTGTCATTTTTTCCCTTGGTAGTTCTTAAGGCAATGATCAATAGCAAATTGACCAGCTTTCCTCATGTCTATCTACTTCAACTAATAAACGTATGGTTTATCTTCGTCGTGGATGTATGTGATGGTAATTACATGGTGGTGAAGGTTGAAATGAAAAAATTACTACTATTCACGTCACTTAAATTTTGTCAATTCGAGACTTTTTGAGGTTGTGTTCCGCATTTCTATTTCCACCATAGGGTATATATATATATGCCTGCCGTCCCCCAAGAACCCCTTAGAGCTTCATTCAAACCCATTATTGTCTATTCCCCCCCATAACCTAAGAGTCATACATCCTCCTAATTAGGCATTCAAATAAACAAAGGAAATTCGTTGGTCATATGTCATTGTCGATCGTCATTCATCATCCCACATCCATCTCATCCATCATCCATTATCACCAAGCCCTCTCCCAACCTCTCCCCCTTCAGGCAGCACAGCGTGGCGCAACGGCCGGCGCACTCGGTTTCTTCGCCGGCGCCGTCCCTGCATTGCAATAAACCGCATAAATCGTCTGCGGCGGTCCAAGTTGTCCATTAGCCTCTACGGGCGGGGCAGTCGCTTCATTGACACCGTAGAAGAAACAGTATTTGCCAGAATGATCGTAAGATATCTTGGATATGGATAGTTTGTGTGGGTCCACAGAGGCCGAGGGGTTGTCAGTTGGTGTGAGAAAGGGGTATAGGGTTGGGGAAAGGGGAAGGGGAGGTACAGGTGTATGTGTATTGACCCAAGGGTATAGAGAGTGTGTATTGGTCTGTTGGATTGTTGTTTGCACCGATGAGAGTTACTTGGACGCTAATTGCGGCTCGGATTTCGAAGGGTAGTGGGGGTAGTGCAGGCGCGGAGGTGGTGAGGGAGAGGGAGGTTGCGAGAGCGAGGAGGGTGGGTGCGAAGGACTTCATTGTAAAGGTTTGTGTGGTTCTGATTAAAGATTAAGTATTAAAATTAGGGTATTAAGATATTAATCTAACAAAGAATAATTAAGTAAATGCTTTTGGGAATAAATTATGGAATGAGTTGTCGACGTGTAGTGTAGGTATTAAATTATGTAATGATTAGACGGAGTGATATGATGAGGATGTAGAAACAAAGGATTGAGATAAGGAGAAATGGACTCGATTATATACAAAATTTGAGAATATAGACTATATACAGAGAGACGGCCATATCGTCAAATTTCTGAAGATATCAAAAAATGTATGGCCGCCTCGTACCCCGCAGTCAAGGTTCTGAATCCTGAGTATAGTCACACAAAGCTTTAGCCAGCCCAAGAAAGGTCGTCTCACCTGTTTTCTTGCCAATAACATCCGGATAGACTTTCCATTTGACTCACACTCTATTTACGCCGCAACATAATGATGTGTGGCGTAGGGTTTCTACGCGATCCCGGTTCGCGGTTTACGAGAAGACAAATTAAGCTATCTAAGCTCGTAGTGACACGCCCAGTAGTTTCACACTACCCTCAGAGTCAGCCGAATAAAACGCTTACTTGTTGTAGGCGAACTTTGTGAGAAGGATTGAGAAGGATTTCAACGTCTCGCTTGAGGTTGTCAGCTACCTACAGCTTCCCCCACTATTCCTCCTCTCCTCTCCACCTTTGAAATGAGAATTACAAGGTACCGATAAAATTAATTCTGAGGAAGACTGAAAATAGTAAAACAATGATACTTCGCTGAACTCGGAGACTTTTCTGCAGCGCTTCGTGGTTCTCGCTGGAGAGCCTCGGTTGCCTGCTCCTCCGAGAAAGTAAGCACGGAAGGAATATACGACTAGCACAAAATAGCCTCGAAACATGACTCCAGGTTCGAGAACGCAGGATTCCGGTAATCCTTTCAATTAAGCTTCATCCTCTTGACAGC
>Ga0182030_10008220_pt1 | contig 21647 bp, 25 predicted proteins | sample 812S3MmetaG_FD_121299 | JGI IMG/M metagenome (GOLD analysis project Ga0182030, IMG submission 121299) | Permafrost microbial communities from Stordalen Mire, Sweden - 812S3M metaG (Illumina Assembly) | ecosystem: Environmental > Terrestrial > Soil > Wetlands > Permafrost | place: Sweden...
ATCGATCCAGCGAGAAACGTGGCGATGAGAAGGTGCATGGGCTACTCCTGGGCTCGCTCTAGACGAGATACAGCGTAACGTAGGTGATGACGCCTATCCCGGCGAGGAAGGTCCAGTAGAAGATCGCCGCATCCATTCCGGGGGAGATCGTCCGCGCCGGTTCCTTGATGTCACCGGTCGGAGGCGGCTCACCGCGCCCGATGCGCGCCCGCGCGCGCCGTGCGCTGGCCACATGCGTCTCCAGCCAGAACATCGCGCCCAGCACCGCGAGCAGATAGAACGCGCTCCAGCCACAGAACACGCTGGCGTAGGCGCCGTCGGTGGGACCGAAGTTCTGGACCGTGTACTCGATGCACTGGACCGCCACCGCAGCGAGACCGAGCACGAGGGCGCCGAGTGCCGAGGCCACCCACGCCGGCGATTTCGCTTTCATCTGGCGGCCGGCCACGATCGACGCGATCGCGCTGATCACCACGCAGGCGACGAACGCCGCGCCCCAGCCCTGGTTGGGGTGCTCATGCGGGGGACGCCACAGCCCGTTCTGGTTGAGCGAGCGCAGGTAGATGTATGCGAACAGGAACGCGAGGAAGAAGAAGGTCGTTGCCCCGCACAGCAGCCTCGCCGCGACGGCCAGCGTCCGCCCCGCGACATCCGGAGGCTCCGGCGGGATCTCGCTTCCCGCCGCAACCGGCGGGACCATCAACCCCAGCGGCAGGTTTTCTCCCTGGGAGGCCATCGCTCAGGCCCCCGCCGGGGCGGTCTGCCCGGCGCCGATCGGGATGGGTGTGCCGTAGTCGTAGGGGTCGGAGTCGATCACCGGTATCTGCTCGAAGTTGTTGACCGGCACCGGCGTGGGCACCTGCCACTCGAGCGACTTGGAGTGCCACGGGTTCGCCTCGGCGGGCACGCGCGCGAAGACCATCGAGTAGATCACGTTCACGAGGAAGATCAGCATCGAGAAGCCGAGCACGAACGCGGAGATCGACACCCAGATGTTCAGGCCCAGCAGGTGCGGTTCATACTGGCTGACGCGCCGGGGCATGCCCATGATCCCGAGTGCGAACAGCGGCAGGAACGTTGAGTTGAACGAGACGAACATCAGCCAGAAGTGCCATTTGGCCAGTTTCTCGTTGAACTTCAGGCCCAGCATCTTCGGCACCCAGTAGTAGATGGCCGCGAAGAAGCTGAAGATCAGGCCGCCGACGATCGTGTAGTGGAAGTGGGCCATCACGAAGAAACTCCCGTGCAGCTGCGTGTCGGTCGCCACATCGGAGAGCACAACCCCCGAGGTGCCGCCGATCAGGAAGTTGAAGGCCCACGCCAAGCAGAACAGCATCGGCACCGTCAGGGACATTCGACCTCGCCACAGGGTCCCCATGAAGCAGATGAAGATGAAGCCCGTCGGCACCGAGATTATCTCGGTCGAGAGCATGTAGAAAGGCCTCAGGTCAGCGTTGATCCCGCTCACGAACAGGTGGTGCTGCCAGACGAAGAAGCTCATCAGGCTCACGCCGAGCATCCCCGCTATGGCCAGCCGGTAGCCCCACAGCGGCTTGCGAACGAACACCGGGATCAGCTCGAGCACGATGCCGAAGCCCGGCAGCGCGAGGATGTAGACCTCGGGGTGCCCGAAGAACCAGAACAGGTTCTGGAACAGGAACGAGCTGCCGCCGCCGCCGACGATGAAGAAGGATGTGCTGATCGAGCGGTCAAGCGCCGACATCAGCAGCGTGGCGATCAGCATCGGCGCGGCTAGCACCATCAGCACCGCCGTCGCGAACGTCGCCCACACGAAGATCGGCAGGCGCGACCAGGTAAGCCCCGGGGCCCTGAGGGTGATGATCGTGGCGATCATGTTCAGGCCCAGCAGCACCATCGAGATGCCGACGAGCGCGAAGAAGATGATGTAGGAGTCCATGCCCATGACCGCCTGGTCGTTGAGCGGCTCATAGCCCGTCCAGCCGGTCGGAAAGCCGCCGAAGAAGATCGTCGAGGCCAGGATGAAGCCACCGGCCATCAGCAGCCAGAACGTCAGCGCCTCCACGCGCGGGAAGGCCATGCGCCTGGCGCCGATCATGAGCGGCACGAAGTAGTTCGCGAACGGCCCCAGGATCCCCGAGGTCATGATCCCCATCATCATCGTGCCGTGCACGCCGACCAGGGTCAGGTACTGGTTGGGCCCCACGAACGTCGGGGTGTCGTGCAGCAGCTCGGTCCGGATCATCATCGCGTTCACGGCGCCGACGAACAGGAACAGGCCGATGCCCACCAGGTACTGGATGCCAACGACCTTGTGGTCGGTGCACAGGCCGAAGTAGCGGCTGGTTCCGTGGCCCTCCTTCTCCCGCAGGGAGGCCGGCTTGCCGAGGAACCGTTCGACCGGATAGTTGGCGAAGCCGAGGCCGATCAGGAAACCGACAACGCCGAAGGCGTAGGCGAGCAGTAGCGCGACGTCGTTCTCGTCGGTCGCTTTCTCGTATGCGAAGGAGGAGGTGTTGATCTGATGGCCGATGAACCAGCCGAGGTAGTAGCCGCCGACACCGAGGATCACGGCGGTGAGAAGGTTGAAGCCGATCAGGCGGCGCCACACCGGCCGCGTGTCGGGCGCGGGGCCGCTGACCGCCTGTGCCTGCGCGTCGGTAGTGCTCATTCTGCCCGCCTCAGTGGTTCGGGGGTGTATGTCCTGCTGTAGCCGGGAAGGACCTTGGTCGCGGGCGCAAGGCGGGCCCGCTGTTCGCCGATCCACGATTCGAACGCCGTGTCGCTGACGACCCTGGCCTCGTTGTGCATCGCGCCGTGCCAGATGCCGCACAGCTCGGCGCAGTGGACCTCGAATTCCATTTCGCGCGTCGGCTTGGAGAAGGCGATGTTGTCAACGCCCGGGTTGGCGTCGGCCTTCACGCCGATCTGGAAGGCCCAGAACGAGTGGATCACGTCCAGCGAGGTGACGTTGAATTCGATCTCCTTGTTGACCGGTAGGACAAGGCTCGTGGTCTCGACGCCGCCGTAGGTGGGGTAGCGGTAGGTGAACAGCCACTGCTGCGCGATCACCTGTACCGGAATCTTGGGGCCGCTGGGCGAGGTGAGCGGTTTCGGCCCGCTGCCCGAGCCATCGCCGCTTTCGCTCTCCAGCCGGACCGTTCCGAAGACCGCGATCGCGAGCACCAGGACGGAGGTGATCACGATCCAGAGGCTCTGCACCCGAGCATCCCCCCGGACCGCGGGACCTTCCAGCACCGACCCCTGCTCCTGGCGGAAGTTGATCATCGCGTACAGGAGGAAGGTCATCACGAGCAGGATGATCGGAGTCGCCACCCCGACAAGAACCTTCATGTCGGTGATCTCGCCCGAGGTCTCGGCACTGTTGCCGCCGGCCGGCCCGAGCAGGGGCCCGATGAAGATGATGACCAGCGGCAGGGCCACGATCGAGCTGCCCAGCCACAGCGTCAGGAACCTGCGCAGGTGGTTGGGCTGGCCGGCGGGAGCGCCGGGACCGACGGCCGGGCTAGACGACATCTATGAAGCCGTCCATGTATCCCAGGGTCTGCATTGGGCCACCGAAGCCGTCGATGGTCCCGGCACCGCAGGGCACGAAGCACTGCCAGCGGTACCTTCCGGGCTTACCGGTGCGGAAGCTGAAGGTGATCGTGCGGTGGTGGAAGCTGGGTTCGCACGGCGCTTCTTCGCAGAAGTTCGATTCTTCTTCCTTTTCGCTGACGCCTTCCAGCGGCACGTAGACGCCGAGTTCCGGAATCGCGAACGAGTGCGCGGGCGATTCCGGGTTGATCGCGTTGACGGTCTTGCCGTCGACGGTCATCGTCCCTCCGACCGTGCCCTGGACCTGTGAGAAGTAGGGGTTGCGCAGGCCGCTGGCGGAGTCGTACTCGTAGATCGTCACGTGCACGACCGAGTTGGCCGGCACCTGGTAGATGGTGCTGTGGACCCATCTGCCGTTGCTCTTGACCAGGTAGGACACCCAGTCGGGGTGCCCGGGGCTGACGGTCTTGCCGGCGGCCCCGACCGTCTGCAGGGTCAGGTTGCTCCCACCGCCCGCGGAAGCGGAAACGGGCGTGGCGACGACGGTCGCCGGGAAGCTGGTAGCCCAGTCCGCCACGTAAAGCCCGATGGCGAGCCCCACGATCACAACCCCAAACGTGACCCCCAGGACCTTCTTCGCAAGCAAGCTCACTTCCCCACACCTCTCTTCTCGACCCCCCGCCGCGGCGAGTCTATATCGCTGCGCGGACGGGCGTCAACCGGGTAATTTTTCGCGCCGGGTGCGACCGCGGTCCGTGTCCCGATGAGCGGAATCCGGATGAGCTCAGCGGCAGTACGGGGCGACCCTTTCATCGCATCGGCGCCGGCCCGCAGCCGTTGACGCGGGGCGAGTGGCGGCGGGGGCGCTAGAGCTGCGGTGGGTTGGAGCGCTTGCCGAGATGCCAGAGCTGGGAGATGCTTTCGTCCCAGCGTTCCTGCGCGCTTGCGAGCGTGCTGCGGTAGCGCGCCAGAGCGTTGCGGCGTCCGCGGCGGGCGTATGTCTCGAGGTCCGACATCGCGTGAGCCAGTTCGTCGGCCGCAGCCGTCACTTCCGTCTCGGCTCGCGGGAGGTCTTCTTCTTCGGCTGCTTCTTCGCCGCCTTCGGCGCTTGTCGTGACGCTCCACTCCCCTGCCTGAGCGGCCTGGCGCCGCGCCCGCGCCGCCGCCGCCGCGAGGCGTTCGAGCTGGGACTGGGCGGGCGCGGCCCCCAGCAGCGCGACTTCGCCCACGACCGCTCGCGTGGCCGCGGAGGTGCGAACGGCGCCCGCGGCATGTTCGCTCAGGAAAACGGAGGCCCCCGTCTGGATGCTGCTCGATGCGCACGCGCTCAGGCAGGCGCCGGCGGCGAGGATGGCGCCGAGGGACGCTGGGCGCCGATAAGCGATCACGACGGCAACCCTATAGCCGGCGCAGGTGGCAGGCCGAGGCAGAGCGGCGGGGCGCGCAGCCCGACCCCCGCCGGCGCTAGCGCGGGCCGCCGGCGGCGCGGAAGGCCGAGAAGCCCAGCGCCACGAAAACCACGAGCGCCACCAAGCCGATCACCACTTCGAGCACCGGCTCGATGCTACCAGCGGGACCCCGCCGGAACGCCCGGCCCGGCCCGCCGCGCGCCGGCCACCGGCTCCGCCGCGTGCCCCTGCGCCGGCGGGCGCTGCTCGCGTGGGGTGAAGCCCGGCAGCTGCAGCGCCAGCAGCGCTCCCCCCTCGGGGGACTGTCCCGCCCAGACCGATCCGTGGTGTGCGAGCACGATCGCCCGCACGATCGCCAACCCGAGGCCCGTGCCTCCCGACGCGCGGTCGCGCGCGGTGTCGGTCCGGTGGAAGCGGTGAAAGATCAGCTCGCGCTCCGGCGCGGGGATCCCGGGCCCGTCGTCCTCCACCACGAAGCGCACGTTCCCTCCCGCCAGCGCCTGCACGCGCAGGCGCACCAGGCCGGTCCCCTGCGCGGTGTGGTCGATCGCGTTGCCCAGGAGGTTGCGCAGCGCCTGGGCGAGCCGGTCGGGGTCGGCGAGGAGCGTCCCGTCAGGGACGTACTGTAGCTCGAAGCGGCGCTCCGCCACCAGGCTCGTCCCGTCCCACAGGTCTCCCACGAAGCTCGGCAGGTCGATCGGCTGGGCGCGCAGGAACTCCGCATGCTCGCTCTTGGTGAGCAGCAGCAGATCGTCGACCAGGCGGCTCATCCTGGCTATCTCCGCCTGCACGAGCCGCTCGACGCGTCCGACCTCCTCCTGCGAGGGCGCCCGCTGCGCGGCCAGCACCTCCAGCTGGCCGCGGATCACCGTCAGCGGGGTGCGAAGCTCGTGCGAGGCGTCCGCGATGAACGCGCGCTGGGCCGCGAACGCCTCGGTGAGCCGGTCGAGCATGTGATTGAACGCCTCCGCCAGGACCCGGATCTCCTCGTCGCGGACGCCGGCGTGGTGGATGCGCGGGTGCAGATCGCCGGCGTCGACCCTCGCCGCGACCGCCGCCATGCGACGCAGCGGCCGCGACACGCGCGAGCCGACGAAGTAGGAGGCGAGCAGCGCGGCCGCGAGCGCGAGCAGGCCCGCCAGAACGAACGCTCGCGCGACGCCGCGCTGTGCTCTGGAGACGGGCGCCAGCGGCTCCCCGACCCCGATCGTCGCGTGCAGGTGGCCCGCGAGCGAGACGCTGCGCTTGAGCACCCGCAGGTCTCCAACGTCCGGCAGCAGCTGCGTGCTGTAGCCCTCGCGGGCGCTCAGCAGGTGGGCGGCGAGCCGATTCTCGCTTGCCTGTTCGGCCGCCGTCTCGCCTTCGTCGGGCGAGGGGCTGCCGAAGACCTCCGGCCTGTTGGTGCTCGTCGGGCGGCCAGGGACGAGCACGAAGAGCAGCGTCGAGCTGGCGCTGAAGGGCTGGTCGGCGACATAGCGGCCGGCCACTCGGTAGAGCTCGGCGGTCGTGTGCGCGCGGGAGGACGTCAGGCTGTGGGCCAGCTCGGCCGAGTCGCCCGCCATCTCCGTGTCGATCTGGTGGCGCAGCTGCGAGCCGGTGCCGCGGTAGACGGCCACGAAGACGATCGCGATGCAGAGGATCGTGACGGCCGCGAACCACCCGGCCAGACGCCACCGCAGTCCGCGCGGGGCCAGCGGTCGCGGCAGCGTGGGCATCGCGATCAGCCGGGGCCGCCGAACCGATAGCCGACCGCCCGCACCGTGGATATCGGCGCGGGCTCGCCGGGAGCCCCGAGCTTACGCCGCAGGTAGCCCACATACACATCCACGACGTTGGTCGCCGGATCGTGTTCGTAGCCCCACACCGAGCTGAGGATCTGCTCGCGCGAAACCGCCTGGCCGCGGTGGCGCATCAGATAGACCAGCAGCTCGAACTCGGTGGTGGAGAGCGTGACCGCCCGTCCGCCCGCGCGCACCCTGCGGCTCATCAGGTCGACCTCGATGCCGTCCGCGTTCAGCCTGCTGGCCGACGCGTGGGCGATGGTGCGCAGGTGAGCGCGGACCCGCGCCACCAGCTCGGCCATCGAGAAGGGCTTGACCAGATAGTCGAACGCCCCGGCATCGAGGCCCTGCACCCGATCCTCGATCTCCCCGCGGGCGCTCAGCACGATCACCGGCACCCGCGGGAGCGCGCGCCGCACCGACGCGAGCACCTCCAGGCCGCCTCGCCTCGGCAGCATCAGGTCCAGCACGATCGCGTCGAAGCGGTCATGCAGCGCCATGCGCTCCCCCTCGACCCCATCCATCGCCGCCTCCACGACGAAGCCCTCCGCCTCCAGGCCGCGCCTGAGGAAGTCGACGATCCCCGGCTCGTCCTCGATCAGCAGCACCCTCGCGCCCTCGCCGCCGCCGGATGCCTCGGCGGAGCCGGGCCCCTCGCCGCGCGCCACCGCTGTGCCGGGCTCCGGGCCCGTGCCGATCGCCATCTGCCAAGCATAGGCGCCGCCACGACCGCCAACTTTCCTTCAGGCCCGCCAAATGAGTTTTCTCATCAAGGGGTTATGGGTTCCTTAGGCGCGATTCGCACACTCGACCCATGGCAACGCGCGACCGAACGAGAGCCGCCGCTCCCCCGCGGCCGATGCAACCCATGCCGCGCCGGCGCCTCACGGGCGGCGGCACCAGCGGCAACGAGCGGCTGACGAGCGCCGCCGGCGCGGTCCTGCTCATCCTGCTGGCGGTCATCGGCCTGACCATCCTGCGCATGCATCAGCTGCTGTCGGTGCATCTGTTCGTCGGGATGCTGCTGATACCGCCGGTCCTGCTCAAGCTCTCGAGCACCGGCTACCGCTTCATGCGCTACTACACCGCGAACCCGCGCTATCGCCGCAAGGGACCGCCGCCGCTCGGGCTGCGGGTGCTCGCGCCGCTGGTGGTGCTCTCCACGCTGGTCGTCTTCGCCAGCGGCGTCGCGCTGCTGCTCGCCGGGCCCTCCGAGCGCTCCACGCTGTTCCCGATCCACAAGGACAGCTTCTTCGTGTGGCTCGCACTGATGGCGTTTCACGTGCTCGGGCACCTGCCCGCGATGCCCGCGGTGCTGCGCGCCGACTACGGCGCCTCGCGCGAGCTCGGCACAGATGTCGGCGGACGCAGCGGACGGGTCCTGGCGCTGAGCAGCGCCCTTGTGGCCGGCGCCGTGCTGGCCATACTGGTCATACCGGAGTTCGGCCCCTGGCTGAGCGCCAACGGCCTCTTCCACCACCACTGACAGCCATGCGGATCCACACCTCCCACACCCGCGACGCGGCGGTGCGCCGGCTCCACCTCCTCAGCCGCGGCGTGCTTGCCGGCAGCGTCGTGCTGACCGGCGTGTTCGCCGAGACCGCCAAAAGCGCGTTCCACGGCAAGACCGTCAACGCCGCCGCGACAGCCAGAGCCAGAGCGTCCAGAGCGCACGGCGGAAAGGCTGGGAAAGACCCCGCGAAACCGCTGCAGGCGCCCGCCAGCGCCCCGAAATCCACCGGGGAAGGCGCCTCCACCTCCAGCCCGGCCCAGTCGGCTCCATCCCCGGGCGGGCCAGTCGCCGAACCCTCCCAGTCGGACCCCTCCACGGAAGCTCCCGCGCCCAGCACGCCCGCGCCCGCACAGGAATCGGCGCCGGCGCAGGAAGCGACCCCCGCGCCGGAAGCGTCGTCCTCGGCACCCGCCGGCGAACCCACCCCCGCCCCCGAATCGGCCCCGCCGGCCGAAGAATCGGCGCCCGTCGTCTCCGGCGGTTCCTGACATGAGCGCCGTCGGCTCCTCCTCCCTCCAATCCGACCGCTGCACCTGGCAGGCGCTCGGCACGACGGTGGTGCTGCGCGTGCTCGAGCCCGCCGCACTCGACGCCGCGCGGAGCGCCGCGGAAGCGGAGCTGAGCGCCATCGACGCGGCCTGCAGCCGCTTCAGGCCTGACTCGGAGCTCTCGCGGCTGAACGCGCGCTCAGGCGCCTGGCGGGCGCTCGGTCCGCTGCTCGCCGAGGCGATCGCGCAGGCGCTAAGAGCCGCCGAGCTAACCGGCGGCGACGTCGACCTCACGGTCGGGCGCGCCCTGGAGCTCGCGGGCTATGACCGCGACTGGGCGCTGCTGGACCCGCCCGGCGAGACGGGGGCAGGCGCCCCTCCGGTCATGGTCCGGGTGCTGCGTGGATGGCGCGCGATCGAGCTGGATCTCGCCGGCTCATCGGTCCGGGTCCCGACCGGCATCAGGCTCGACCTGGGAGCGACCGCGAAAGCCTGGGCCGCCGACCGGGCGGCCGCGGCGGCGTGCACGGCGGGTCGGTGCGGGGCGCTCGTGAGCATCGGCGGAGACATCGCCACCGCCGGCGCCGCTCCCGCCGGAGGCTGGAGCATCAGGGTCACAGAGGACCACCGCAGCGATATCGGTGCGCCCGGGCAGAGCATCTGGATCGACGGCGGCGGCCTCGCCACGTCGAGCACAGCCGTTCGGCGCTGGAGCCACCGGGGCGCCACGATGCACCACATCATCGACCCGCGCACCGGGGCACCGGTCCGCGACACCTGGCGGACCGTCAGCGTCGCGGCCGCCACATGCACCGACGCCAACATCGCCTCCACCGCCGCGCTCGTCCGTGCCGGCGCCGCACCGGCGTGGCTGAATGAGCTGGGGCTGCCGGCCCGGCTGGTGGACCACGGCGGGCGGGTCACGGTGCTCGGGCAATGGCCCGCCGAGCAGGTGCGGAGCGCCGCATGAGCCTGCTCGCAGCCGCCGGGCCGAGCGTCTACTGGTACCTCACGCGCGCCACCGGGGCGGTGGCGTTGCTGCTGCTCACGCTCGCTCTGGTGCTCGGAGTGATCGACGTCGAGCGCTGGAGCAGTCCCGCGTGGCCGAGATTCGTGGTCGACTCGCTGCACCGCAACGTCGCGCTGTTCGCGCTGGCGTTCCTGCTCGCGCACATCCTCACCGCAGTGCTGGACAGCTTCGCCTCGATACCGATCACCGACGCGGTGATCCCGTTCGTCGGGAGCTACAGGCCGCTCTGGCTGGGGCTGGGCGCCGTCGCCTTCGACCTGATACTCGCGGTCATCATCACGAGCCTGCTGCGCGCGCGCATCGGCTTCACGGCGTGGCGCGCCGTTCACTGGCTCGTCTACGCCAGCTGGCCGATCGCCCTGCTGCACGGCTTCGGCACCGGCAGCGATGCCACCAGCAGCTGGTTGCTGGCCCTCAGCGGGCTCTGCATGGCGCTCGTGCTGGGGGCCGTGATCGCACGCGCCGTGAGAGGGTGGCCGGCCAACCTCGGCCTGCGACGCGCTGCCCTCGGGGGAACCGGAGCCTTCTCGCTGTTCGTCCTGCTGTGGCTCCCGAGCGGTCCGCTCGGCGCCGAATGGGCGCGGCGCTCGGGAACGCCGAGCTCACTGCTCGGCCATCACCGGGCGCGCACCGCGGTGGCCGGGAGGACGCGATGAGCAGCGCCACCTCCGCGCCCGCCGAGTCCCGCGCCGCCGATCGCTCAGCGCAAGCTCGCCTGCCCCGGCTCTTCGCAGGGATCGCCGCCGAAGGGGCCCTGACGCTGGCCGAGCATGTGGCGATCCACGGGCCGGCTCCGCAGCTCGGCGGCCGCGGCAGGCGGGCCAAGGACAGAGCCGGCCTGCTGATCGACGAGGTCCAGCGCGCCGGCCTGCTCGGGCGCGGCGGAGCCGCCTTTCCCCTAGCCACCAAGATGCGCGCCGTCGCCACATCGCGCCGGCGCGGAATCGTGCTGGTCAACGCGACCGAGGGAGAGCCCGCGAGCCTGAAGGACCGCACGCTGCTCGAGGCCCTGCCTCACCTCGCGCTCGACGGAGGCGTCCTCGCTGCCGAAGCGGTCGGCGCGGACGAGGTGATCGTGTGCGTCTGCGAGACCGCGCAGGAGGCGGCGGCCGGTGCCGAGCACGCGATCGCAGAACGGGCGCGGTCGGGGGCTGCGCGCTCGCCCAAGCTACATCTGGCGACGGTCCCCTCGCACTACGTCGCCGGCCAGGAGTCGGCGCTCGTCAACTTCCTGGGGGGCGGTCCGGCCCTGCCCACGTTCACCCCGCCGCTGCCCTTCGAACAGGGGCTCAGGCGGCGTCCCACGCTCGTCAACAACGCCGAGACACTCGCGCACCTGGCGCTGATCGCCCGCCACGGGGCCGCCTGGTTCCGCGAGATCGGAACGCCTGCCCAGGCCGGCTCGGCACTTGTCACGCTCTCGGGACCGGTGCGCCACCCCGGGGTATACGAGATCGAGCACGGCTCCTCGCTCGCATCGCTCGTCCACGCGGCCGGCGGGACCACGACCCATCTGCGCGGCGCGCTGCTCGGCGGCTACGCGGGCAGCTGGATCGGCGCGCAGCACCTGGACTCGCTCGTGCTCTCGAGCGAGCACCTGGCCCCTCTGGGAGCCTCGCTGGGCGCCGGCGTGGTGCTGCTGCTCTCCGATCAGGCGTGCCCGGTCGCGGAAACGGCCCGCGTCGCCCGGTGGCTTTCGGGGCAGAGCGCGCGCCAGTGCGGACCGTGCGAGCACGGCCTGGACGCGCTCGCCGGCACGCTCGAGGACATAGCGCGCGGCGCCGCGCCCACGCGCGAGGTCGACCGCCTCGCAGCGCTCGTGGCGCGCCGTGGCGCATGCGGACACCCCGACGGCGCCGTCAACCTCATCCTCAGCGCGCTGGACGCGTTCGCCGCGGACTTCGCCGAGCATGCGCGGCTCGGTCCCTGCGACAGCTGTTCAACCCGCGCCGAGCTGCCCCTCCCCCACCGGCCGGTCAACCGGAACGGCTCAGGCCGGCCGGGTGCGCGCGCATGAGCGATCGCGTCCGGGTCAACCCGATCGCCTGCGAGGCGCACGGGATGTGCGCCGAGCTGCTCCCCGAGCGCATCACGCTCGACCCGTGGGGCTACCCGATCGTCGACGGCGAGCGGCTCGCGGGCGCGCAGGTGGAACACGCCATGCGCGCCGCTCGCGCATGCCCGACCTTCGCGCTGCTGCTCGATCGCGACGGTAATGGCCCGCGTGCGCGAAGGCCACCCCAGCCCGCGCGCCGCTCGCAGTGACTCAGCCGGAGTAGTGCCCGGGCCAGCCGCCGTAGGGGATGCGGGTGATCTCCCGTACAGCACCCAGCTCGCTCCACTGGTCGGCGCCCAGCCGTGCCAGCGGCGCGAGGCGCTCGATCACCGGATGGCCGTCCTCGATGACAGAGGCCTCGATCGCGGCTCCCACGACACGCCCGAGCACGACCGTCGAGACCCCGATCGTCGAGGTGGCGTGAAGCACGCATTCAAGCGCCACAGGCGAGCGCGCCACCCGCAGCGGCGCGACCCGCAGACTGGGCTCGGTCTCCAGGCCCACCGCCGCGAACTCGCTCTCTGCGGCCGGGAAGTCGGTGGCCGTGGCGTTGATCTCCTCGAACAGCCACGCGGGCGCGAGGTTGACCACGAACTCGCCCGTGGCCTGGGCGTTGCGCAGCGAGTCCTTGCGCCCGACCGAGGTGAACTGCACGACGGGCGGGTCGATGGCCGCGACCGTGAAGAAGGAGTGCGGAGCCAGGTTGTCCACGCCCTCCGGCGAGCGCGTGGAGACCCAGGCGATCGGTCGCGGCACCACCACGGCGGTGAGCAGCCTGTAGAAGGCCGCCACTCCGGCCTGCTCTGGGTCTATGTCCACCCGTGTCATCGGCCCTGAGGTTAGCCGGGAGCGGCCCGCGCGCCAGGGAGCCCGCCCCACGCCTGCGCGGGACGCGGAGCGCGCGCCGCACGGCGGCTCCGCACGATTTCCTCGGTGGATGCGCAGTCGCGGCCAAACTGCTCTTGCATTCGGCGCGAGCCGCGTCTACCTTCAATCCAGACGCGGCTCCGAGTCGCAAAGAGCGAGGCCACCGAGGTGTGAGGCCGCGCCACCTGAACCGTAGGGCCCCCGGGTCAGACGGGAAGGGTTCCTCAAACGGCTCGGGACCGCGTCTCTTTTCGTTCCGGCGCAGGTGGCCGAGCGATCCTCCGAGCGCCGCAGCCCGCGCCCGCCGGCACTGCGCGAAACGAGCCCGGCGCCGCGGCCCCGCGGCGCCCCCGTCAAAGTTCGCCGTTCTCTCAGCAAACTCCCAGCAGGGGCCAAGGCGCCGCCCAGCGAACTCCGTCTTCATTGGAGTGCCAGGCGCTCTGTCGCGGAGCGGCCCAACCCGAGCCAAGAGGACACCGTGTCGATCCGATCCAAACTCCCCAAGAGCCCAAGAGGCATCGCGCTCAGCGCTGTGGCAGCGCTCGCCGCAGCCGGCGCGATCGTGTTCGCGCTGGTCTACTTCCTGCTGCTGCCCACCTCCTCGCCAAAGCCCTTCGCGCTCACCACGCCCGCGACGAGCACCTCCCCGGAGGCCGCCACCACCACAAGCACCACGGCGAGCACGGCGAGCGGCCTCGGCGGGACCTGGCAGATCGGCACCGGCTCCCAGGCCGGCTACCGCGTCCGCGAGAAGCTCGTGTTCCTGCCCGCCGAGAGCGACGCCGTTGGCCGCACCTCCCAGATCACCGGGGGCGCCACATTCACCGAGCAGGCCGCAACGGTCACGGTCAAGAGCGCATCGTTCAGCATTGCTGTGAACACGCTCAAAAGCGACCGCTCGCAGCGAGACGAAAAAATCCACAGCATCGCGCTGGAAAGCGACAGGTACCCGACGGCGACCTTCGCCCTCTCCCATCCCGTGGTGATCCCGGCAAGCCAGCTCAGTGGCCACGTCGCCCACACCTCGGTCACCGGCGTGGTGGAGATCCACGGGGTCTCCAAGCAGGTGAGCATCCCGGTGGAAATGACGCTCGACGGTTCCACCATCGAGGCGGCGGGCGCCCTCACCTTCCCGTGGAGCGAGTTCGGCATGACCGCGCCGAGCATCGGAGGCTTCGTCAGCGTGACCGAACACGCCACGCTGGAATTCGACCTGCGCCTGCGGCGCGCATAGGAGGGCTCATGGACAGCGTGGGCAACGGAGCACGGGTGCTGGTCGTGGACGACGAGCCCAACATCCTCGAGGTCATCTCGATGGCGCTGCGCTTCCAGGGCTTCAGCGTCGAGGGCGCGGGCACGGGCCGCGAGGCGATCGCGGCGGTCGCGCGCTTCAAACCGCACCTGATCATCCTCGACGTGATGCTGCCCGACATGGAGGGCTTCGAGGTCGCCGAGCGCCTCGGTGCCCAGCGCGCAGGGGTGCCGATCATCTTCCTCACCGCCAGGGACGCCACGGAGGACAAGGTACGCGGGCTCACCGGGGGCGGCGACGACTACATGACCAAGCCCTTCAGCCTCGAGGAGCTCGTCGCGCGCATCAGGACCATCCTGCGCCGCACCGGCCAGGCGGCCGCCGAGTCGGGGCGGCTGGTCTTCGAGGACCTCGAGCTCGACGAGGAGTCGCGCGAGGTCACACGCGCGGGCGCGCCGATCGAGCTGACCGCAACCGAATACAGGCTGCTGCGCTACCTGCTGGCCAACCCGCGGCGCGTGCTCACACGCGCGCAGATACTCGACCACGTGTGGGACTACGACTTCGGCGGGGACGGCCGCGTGCTGGAGACCTACATCAGCTACCTGCGCAAGAAGCTCGACGCGCACGGGCCGCCGCTGATCCGCACCGTGCGCGGGGTCGGCTACGCCCTGCAGGCCCCGCGCCCCTGATGTCCTCCCTGCGTGCCCGCCTGCTCGCGGGCGTGCTGCTGCTCTCCGCGGCCGGCCTCGTGCTGCTGGGCGTGGTGACCTACGCCGAGCAGCGCTCCTTCCTGCTGGGGCGCGTCAGCCAGGAGGCCGAAGCGGCGCTGCCTGCACTCTCTCAGCAGCTCGACAACGAAGGCTTCCGGCCGCTCACGAACCCCCAGTTGCCAGGCGATGAGAACGACGGCGGCCAGGGCTTCGGCGGCAATCCCGGTGGCGGGCGGGTTCCGGCGGTGAACCTGCCGCCGGGGACCTTCGGACAGCGACGCGAAGCGTCGGGCACGGTCCTTCACAGCGTGCTCATCAAGTACAGCAGCAGCGAACCGGTGCGCGCCGCGCCCGACCTGCCCGCAAAGATCCCGCTGGGCCATCCCTTCACCGTGGGCTCCGGCGGCGAGCAGTACCGCGTCTTCGCCCGGCGCGATCCCGAGGACTCAGGCATCACGATCGCCGCCGTGCCGCTCGCCGACGTCGATCAGACGCTGAACCGACTGCTGCTGGTCGAGGGCCTCGTGATCGCCGGCGTGCTGATCGCGCTCGGGTTGACCGCGTTCTTCGTCGTCAGGCTGGGCCTGCGCCCGCTCACGCGCATGGAGGTCACCGCCGACGAGATCGCCGCCGGTGAGCTCTCGCGGCGCGTCAGCCCCGCCGATCACCGCACCGAGGTCGGGCGGCTCGGGCTGGCGCTCAACTCGATGCTCGAGCGCCTCGAGCAGGCCTTCGAGCAGCGTCAGCGAAGCGAAGACCGCCTGCGGCAGTTCCTGGCCGACGCCTCGCACGAGCTGCGTACCCCGCTCGCCTCGATCCGGGGCTATGCGGAGCTGTTTCGCATGGGCGCCGCCTCAGGCCCCCAGGAGACCGAGCTGGCGATGCGCCGGATCGAGGAGGAGTCGCGGCGCATGGGCACACTCGTGGAGGATCTGCTCAGCCTCGCCCGGCTGGACGAGGAGCCGGCGCCCCGACGGGAGGCTGTCGATGTCGCGCGGATGGCGCGCGATGCCGGGCAGGACGCCCGCGCGATGGCGCCCGAGCGCTCGATCGAGGTGAGCGCTCCGAACTCGGCGATCGTCGAGGGGGATCCACACGCGCTGCACCAGGTGCTCGCCAACCTCACACGCAACGCCCTGTTGCACACCCCGCCGGCAACCGCCGTGGAGATAGGCGTCGTACAGGACGACACCGGAGTGACGATGAGCGTGCGCGATCACGGCCCGGGTCTGCCGCCGGAGGCGGAGGGCAGGCTGTTCGAGCGCTTCTGGCGATCGGAGGGGGGCCGCGAGCGGGGCAAGGGCGGCGCCGGCCTCGGGCTGGCGATCACCCAGGGCATCGTGCTCGCCCACCACGGTGTCATCGGCGCGTCAAACGCACCGGGCGGCGGTGCGATCTTCACGGTCCGCCTGCCCCTCACCCAGCCGGCCACGGACGCCGATGCGCCCTCCCGCTGAGCCGCCGCGGCACTCACACACACTTCTCAGGCTCGCTGGAGGCTCGCCTCAGGGTGCCGGCCGATACTGGTTTCACAAGGCAAACGAAACCCAGGAGATCAACCTCGATGTCACTTTCCCTCGCAGTCGCCATCAACGTAGTTGCCGACATCGCGATCATCGCGCTCCTCGCGTTCGTGATGAGCCGCGCCGCCCGCCTGACGCCCCACCTGCCCGAGGCAGCGCTCCCGGGCAACCCCACCGTGAACGCCTCCCGCGAGCGCCGCGTCAGCCGCCCGCGTCCGCGTCGCATCGGCTCTCCCCTGGCCGCCCGCTCGTGACGGCGGCCGAACGCGGGGCGCCCGTCGCCCCGCTGCGCACGGCGGCCCCCTCCCCGCCAAAGCGCACCGTGCGCCCGAGCACCGCCCCGCAGCGGGGCGGTGCTCTGCGCGTCCGGGGGGCCGACCGAGCGCCCTCAAGCGCGCACGCCAGCCTTAGCGGGCGCTTAGAAAAGGGTTACGCCCGCTTGACCCGCATGGGCAATAGTGGATGCCCAATCCCGGAAAAGAGGCGGCCATGAAGCACCCAAGGGCAACGTCGTTCATCTCGTCGATCGTCGGCGGCGCCATCGCCGCGCTGATCCTGGCCGTCACGCACCCCTTCGGCGGCGACACCCACACGACGGTGGTGATTCCGGCAGCGAAAACCTCGGCCGCGGCCTACGCCGCGCACTCCGGCGAGGTGAGCACCCTCACGCCCCTTCAGGCCTACCAGCGCGACGCACACGGCGTCGTGGCGATCAAGGCCAGCGGCGAAGCCGAACACCAGGCCTCGCCGTTCGGCTCCTTCGGGCTGGAACAGAGCCAGCCGCGCGTCGACACCGGCAGCGGCATCGTGCTCGACTCCTCAGGCCTGATCCTGACCAACGACCATGTCGTCTCGGGAGCGCACACGATCACGGTCTCCCTCGACGGCCAGGGCGCGCACACCGCGACGGCCAAGCTCCTGGGGGCCAACCCGTCAAAGGATCTCGCGCTGCTGCAGATCAACCCCGCCGGCGTCACCCTGCACCCGCTGACACTCGACTCGAGCACAGCGCCACAGGTTGGCGAACCGGCCTACGCGATCGGCAACCCCTTCGGGCTGAACTGGACGCTCACATCGGGCATCGTCTCGGCGCTGAACCGCCAGATCAGCGCACCGAACGGCGCCGCGATCAAGGGTGCGCTGCAGACCGACGCGGCGCTCAACCCGGGCAACTCGGGCGGACCGCTGCTCAACGACCTGGGATCGGTCATCGGCGTCAACTCGCAGATCCTCTCCAGCGACGCCTCGCGCGGCACGCAGGCGGGCAACGAGGGCGTTGGCTTCGCCATCTCGGCGGCCACCGTGGAGGGCTTCCTCGCGGAAATGAAGGTGACCGTCTAGCCGCGTCGCCTCGCCTCGGTGCATGGGAGCGCACTCTCGGTGAATCCCCAGGCACTTCCAAGGTTCGCGCGGTTGGATGAATCGAGATGACCGCTCACACGACGATACTCGCGACCTCAACGGGTCCCTATGTCTTCTGGATCACCAGCCGCGGGGCGGGGATCGCAGCGCTGATCCTCTCGAGCCTCTCCGTCAGCCTGGGGCTGCTGATGGCCGGCGGGCGCGGCAGGACCCGCCGGGCCGACATGAGGGTCGCCCACGAGGCGCTCGCGCTGTCCACGCTCGCCGCCCTTGTCATCCATGGACTCTCTCTGCTCGGCGACGGCTACCTTCACCCCTCCCTCGCGGACGTGGCAATCCCCTTCGCCGGCAGCTACCGGACCGTGTGGACAGCGGCGGGCATCATCGCCTTCTGGTCGCTGGCGATCCTCGGGCTCAGCTACTACCTGCGCGCAAAAATCGGCGCACAGCGCTGGCGCAGCCTACACCGGCTCACCGCGGTCGCGTGGATCCTCGGAATCGTCCACTCCCTCGGCGATGGCACCGACGCCGGGCAGACATGGTTCCTGGCGATGACCGCAACCGTCGTCGCCCCAGCCGTCTTGCTTCTGCTGATCCGCCATCTGCGCCCCGCGGGGCTGCGCGGCGCCCCAGCGCAACCGCTCCCCCGCCACACAGGCCGCGGCGTCGGCGCGCCCGCCTCGGAGATGCAGGGAGCCGGCTCGCGCTAGGGAGCGCCGCGCAAACCATGACACCGCCAGCTTCATCGCGCACCTCCAGCGGCGCTGACGCCAAGGCGCTCGCACAGCGCCGCCGCGCCGAGCTGCGCCGGCGGACCACCCGCATCCGGCGATCCGTCGCCGCGCTCGCGCTCAGCCTGTTCGCCGCCGCGTTCGGCGTCGTCTACGTGCAGCTCGCCTCCGGGCATGACCCCGCGCTCACCGCAGCCGCTCTCAGAAGGGAACGCGCGGCCGCGGCCCCCGGTTCGGGCGCCGCGACCACGAGCCCGTCCGAATCGCAGTCGACCGAATTCGGCGGTGCGGAATCGGGCGCGGGCGAAGCGGGCTCCAGCGAAGCGGAATCCGGCTCGGGCGAAGCGAGCGGCCCGTCGTCGGTCACCACGTCGCAGTCGTGAGCGCCGGCGCCGAGGCCAGCGCCGCGTTCGCGTGCTTCGGCTCGCGCTGTGAGGCCTATGTGACGGGCGCCGGGCCGATGGGCAGCGCGCAGGAGGCCGTCGAGATGTGCCGGCGCGCGATGCTCGCATGGCACGCGCAGTTCTCAAGGTTCCTGCCCGACAGCGAGCTGAGCCTGCTCAACCGCGACCCGCGCCGCGTGGTACCGGTCAGCCCTGTGATGGCACGCTTCGCCGAGGCGGTCACCTGGGCCGGCGAGCTCACCGCGGGGCTCGTGGACGGTACCCTGCTCGCGCAGATCGAGGGTGCCGGATACCGCGAGGACCTCGGCGAGCCGCTCGAGCTCGCCCGGGCGCTGGCGCTCGCCCCCTCTCGCCGGCCCGCAGCCGCCGGCGCGGCGCAGGGCTGGCGCGGGATCAGCGTGGATCTCGACGCTGGCACGGTCAGCCGGCCCGCCGGTCTCGGGCTCGACAGCGGAGGTCTGGCCAAGGGCATGTTCGCCGACATCCTGGCCGAGGCCCTTGAAGGCCATGCCGCCTTCGCCGTCAACTGCGCGGGCGACCTTGCGATCGGCGGCGCGCAGGCGGTCCCGCGTGCGATCGAGGTCCAGAGCCCCTTTGACACAGCGGTCATCCACACGTTCGCAGGGGCGCGAACGGGCGTCGCCACGAGCGGCATCGGCAGGCGCAGCTGGCTCGACGGCAACGGCAGCCCCGCCCACCACCTGCTGGACCCCTCCACCGGCAGCCCCGCCTTCACCGGGATCGTCCAGGCCACCGCCCTCGCGCCGAGCTCGCTGGAGGCCGAGGCACGCGCCAAGGCGGCGATCCTCGGCGGCCCGGCGTCCGCCGCGCGGTGGCTGCCCCACGGCGGCGTGATCGTGCTCGAGGACGGCACCCACGAGGTGCTCGAGCCGGCGCCCACCGTGTCGCTCAGCGAGCTCTCAGGCTACGCCCATCATCGCCAAAGCCCTGTTCTGGAGGATGTCTGACATGACAACCACCACCGCATCCCCACCCCTCGCCGCCGCGCCCGCCCAAGCGCCCGTCGCGCCCGCGGCGCCGGCCGTTGAGATCGTGATCCCTGTCTACAACGAGCGGGCCGCGCTCGCGCGCAGCGTGCGCACCCTGCGCGAGCACTGCGTGCGCCACCTCCCGTGCTCCTTCGCCATCACCATCGCCGAGAACGCCAGCACCGACGGCACTCTCGCCGTTGCCGACTCGCTGGCGCTGGAGCTAGGGGAGGTCACGGTGCGCCACCTCGAGCGCAAGGGGCGCGGCCGCGCGCTGCGCGCCGCCTGGGGAGCCAGCCGCGCCGACGTCGTCGCCTACATGGACGTCGACCTGTCAACCGACCTCTCCGCGCTGGCGGACCTGGTGATGCCGCTGTTGGAAGGACGCGCCGACATCTCCATCGGCTCGCGCCTGGCGGCGGGAGCGAGCGTGACCCGCGGGATCAAGCGCGAGACGATCTCCCGCTCCTACAACCTGCTGCTGCGCATGTGCCTGGGAGTCACCTTCTCCGACGCCCAGTGCGGCTTCAAGGCCGGGCGCCGCGAGCTCGTGCAGCGGCTGCTGGCGGAGGTCCAGGACGACGCGTGGTTCTTCGACACCGAGCTGCTCTACGCCGCGCAGCGCGCTCGCCTGTCCATCCACGAGGTTCCCGTGGCGTGGGTCGATGATCCCGACTCGCGCGTGGACATTCTCGCCACCGCCCGCGAAGACCTGCGCGGCATCATGCGCCTGCGCCGCAGCGAGGCACTCGCACCCCGGCGCCGGCCCGCCGTGGCACCGCGCCGGGCCGCGCGCCAGAGCTGACCGGCGCCGCGCGGCGGGGCCGCCGCCCCGCCGGGACTGCATACTGCCGGGGGATGCGAGCGCTCGTACAGAGGGTCACGCGGGCCGCGGTGGAGGTGGAGCGCGAGCGCATCTCCTCGATCGGCCCGGGGCTGCTGGTGCTGCTGGGCATCACCCACGAGGACCAGCTCCAGACCGCCGAGCGCCTGGCGCGCAAGGTCCGCGCGCTGCGCATCTTCCCCGACGCGAGCGGCCACATGAACGAGGCGCTCGGCGGGCGCGAGATCCTGTGCGTCAGCCAGTTCACACTCTACGGCGACGCGAGCCGGGGCAACCGCCCGAGCTTCGTGGCAGCCGCGCGGCCGGAGCACGCCGAGCCGCTGTATGAGCGTTTCTGCGACGCCGCCGGTGCCAGCCGCGGGCGCTTCGGCGCCCACATGGCCGTCGAGCTCGTGGGAGACGGGCCGGTGACGCTGCTCCTCGAGGCCTAGAGGACACGCGTGGAAACCTCCGCAAACCCGGGCCGCAAGGACCGCCTGCTGCCGTGGATCGCCGCCGAGCGCAGCGTGCGCTCCATCGTGCTGCTGGCGGTGGGCATCGTGCTCGTCAGCCACCCCCACGCCGACTGGGCGCGGGAAGTGACGAGGCTGGCGCGATCGCTGGGCCTGAACCCAAGCGACAACTGGGTCCAGCGCATCATCCGCGACCTGCACCGCGCCAGCGGCAGCGAGGACGTCCTCTTCGGCGTCATCGCGCTCGGCTACGGCGTGCTCGAGAGCGTGGAGGCCTATGGCCTGTGGCGGCGGCGGCGCTGGGGCGAGTGGCTGACGGTGCTGGCCACCTCGCTGCTGCTGATCCCCGAGATCTGGGAGCTGGCCAGAAGCGCCTCCGCGCTGAAGGCGGCGACGCTCGCTCTCAACCTGCTCGTCGTCGGCTATCTGCTGTGGCGGATCCGCCGCCCGCGCTAGCTCGAATTCGCGAGTCGGGCTCTCCGCGCTGGATCTCTCGTGTAGGCTTTAGTCGAGCTTTATGTGCTGAGCAGCGCCCGCTGGGCACTGGGGAATGGAACTGGAGGAGTCATGGACAGACCTAGATTGGGTGCCGGGATGGTTGCGCTTGCGAGCAGCCTGCTTCTGGCAAGCAGCGCATCGGCGCAGGTCAGGCCCGATGGTGCAGGGCCCGCCGCGGGTCAATGCACCGTGACCTCG
>Ga0182030_10008221_pt1 | contig 21647 bp, 16 predicted proteins | sample 812S3MmetaG_FD_121299 | JGI IMG/M metagenome (GOLD analysis project Ga0182030, IMG submission 121299) | Permafrost microbial communities from Stordalen Mire, Sweden - 812S3M metaG (Illumina Assembly) | ecosystem: Environmental > Terrestrial > Soil > Wetlands > Permafrost | place: Sweden...
GCGCAACCTGCTCTTCAAAGAGCTCCTGAATACAGCGCTCACTCGGATAGGCGCGCTGCGTCTGGTTGAACCCCACCAGAATCTGCTGGCGCTGTGCGGATGAGAGCAGATCGAGCGTGCTGACCACGCCCGAGTCATCCTTCCGAACGCCGATTTCATCTAATCCGCGCTGCTCGCGAACAGGCAAGATGCGAGCCACGGACTGGGTTTGATTCGAACCAATCATCGACCTGCCATGCCCAGGGTCGCAATCATGTGCCTCACAAGACAGCAGTACACCGGCACGTCGTCCCCCCTCTAAGCGCTATCCAGTTGGCGCGGTCTCAAAAGCATGTTTCTGAGGAAGCAGCCCCGGAGAGGGCCTCCCCCATAAATCCGATCGTTCGCCGAATCGACGTTCGGGACCTCATCACTGCGGCGCATCCGCTCACGATGATTCCACCTGTGATGACTAGTCGCGTCAGTTGACGACGAGTAAGCACCTAGAGGTCAACGACCCCCTCTGTCAGGCCACCTGGCGCAGGTCGCGCAACGCCTGCCCTTCAATCCAGGCATAGGTTTTCTCCAGCCCGGAACGCAGGCTTTGAGAGGGTGCCCAGTCGAGGCGCTGCTTGATCAGTCGATTGTCCGAATTGCGGCCGCGCACACCCAATGGACCGTCCTTGTGACGAATCGTCAATCTCTTGCCCGCGATATCGGCCACGATCGCCACGAGTCGATTAATCGTCACCATCTCCTCAGAGCCCACGTTGACAGGACCCGTGAACGAGGAGCGCATCAGGCGTGTCGTCCCCTCGAGGCATTCGTCTACGTATAGAAACGACCGGGTCTGAAGCCCGTCGCCCCAAATCTGGATCTCGCCACCGTTCTTCGCCTCCGCTACCTTACGGCAAATCGCTGCCGGTGCCTTTTCCTTCCCTCCCATCCAGGTTCCCTCGGGTCCGAAAATGTTGTGATACCGGGCAACCCGAGCCTCTATGCCGTGGTTACGGTGATAGGCGAGATAAAGTCGCTCGCTGAACAGCTTCTCCCAGCCATATTCGCTATCGGGCGCTGCCGGGTACGCGCTGTCCTCGGAACAATTGGGATTGCTCGGGTCAAGCTGGTTGTGTTCCGGATACATGCAGGCGGACGATGAATAGAATATCCGGCGAATATTTCGCTTATAGCAGGCATCAAGCACATTTAGATTGATCGTCGCCGAGTTGTGCATGACGTCTGCGTCGTGCTCGCCGGTGAATATGTATCCGGCGCCGCCCATATCGGCAGCGAGTTGGTAAACCTCGTCGAATCGCCGATCGATGACCTGACGACACAATTCCTGCTCGCGTAGATCACCAATGACGAAATCATCCGCTGAGGTCTCACAAAAGGGATTGAACTTAAGATCGACTCCCCGTACCCAGAATCCCTCGCGCTTCAGGCGCTTCGCCAGGTGGCCGCCTATAAATCCGCCGGCGCCGAGTATCAAAGCTGCTTTTTGAATCATGATGTTTTACCCGTCGTAACATTTGTAGTTGCAGGGGTCGCCCTATCGACACTGCATGGCTTCTGCTCGAAGAAACTGGTCAAGCGTTCAGAACCTTGTCGGCAGATAGCTCCGCAGAAATATCTGCGGCGCACACCCGATCGAAAATGTGCTCGAAGCGATCGGTTATGAACCCGATGTCGAACATGCGATCAGCATAGGCACGGCCTTTAGCCCCAGCAGCCTCGCTGACGTGCTCGTCAGTCAGGAAACGATTTATGGCGCTGACGAAAGCGGAGGAATCTCTGGGAGACACAACCGTTCCCGCGCCTGAACGCTTCAATATTCTGGCTGCGAGATTTCGCTCCTCGGCCGCGAGCACGATGGGCTTGCCGCTGCACAGATAGGAGAGAACTTTGGAAGGCACCGAATAGGATGCCGCATCGGGCTCAATCATGGCGATCAGGACATCGCCGCTGGCAAGCACATCGCTGTATTGCTGGAATGCTTGAAATGGCAGCACAGTCAGATTGTGTAGATTGCGGGCTATCGCCTCCGTTCGAACGTAGTCGGCGTACTTCCCTTCCGAGGTGACCACGACCTGTATATCGGATTCCGATCCAAAAGCTGCCGCGGCCGCCAGTAGCAGTTCGGGATTGTGCTTCAGTCCGATGGTACCGGTATAAAGTGCGACTCTCTTGTTGGTCAGCCCATGTGCTCGGCGCCAGGCATTGTCACCAGCGACCACGTTGATCTCGTTTTTCGGGGCCCAGTTCTGGATCACCGTTACATTGTCACTGGGAATCTTCCAGGAATTCAGTCGCGGAATGAAATCCTCAGCGATGGCCACAACGTGGTCGGCATTGCGCAGAATTTGCCTTTCGATGCTCTGGTACCACGTTCCAATCAAGGCACCAGCTCTGCCCATCTTCCGAGTCAATATGCTCTTGATGGCGTCGGAGTAGATATCCTGAAGCCAGAAGATGAAGGGGATCGACCGTCGCCGGCAATGAGCGCCGATGCGGCGCTGCGCATCCAGCGGATTGTTGCAGCCGATTACCAGGTCGGGTTGAAAGGCATCGATGCGCTGGCACATGAGCTTTCCGTAGGCTATCTCCTGGCCGCGCCGCTTGACAAAGCTGTACTTGTCAAAAGGAACGCCGAGCGACAGACCTTTGACGGCAAACGTATCGGGATCAGCATCGCGGTGAAGTAGATCCGCTTTGGGCGTCTGAAAGTCCGCTGAATAGACGTGCAGAACCTCATGGCCGCGCCGCGCGAGCTCGCGGCTGAGCTGAATTTGAAACGGATGCCCAGAATAATCGTTGATGATTATTCTTCTCCGGGCCGAACGAGCGTGCTGCGAGGAAACTACTGCGGCGGGGCTGTTTGCGGCATGGTGCACCAACTCGCGCTCAATGGCCTTAACGATGCTTGCCGTTCGATTTTCAGAGCGCATTGCGACCCTCCAGCACAATCAACGCGGTCTTCAGCATGATTTTCAAGTCCAGCCAAAGCGACCACTTCCGCAGGTATTCGAGGTCGTACTGCACTCGCAACCGCATCTGCTCCAGCGTCGCGGTCTCGCCGCGCAGCCCATGAACTTGTGCCCAGCCGCTCATTCCCGGCCGAACCTTGTGGCGAATCATGTAGCCGCTGATCAATTTGCGATATTGCTCGTTATGCGCCACGGCGTGCGGACGGGGACCGACGAAGCTCATGGTGCCGCGGAAGACATTGAATAGTTGCGGTAGCTCATCCAGTGACGTGCGCCGCAGGAATTTGCCGATCATCGTAAATCGCTGATCTCCCGGTCTGGCTTGCTCCACGACGTCACCGTCTTCGCACACGGTCATGCTGCGAAACTTGTATACCAGGATCTCCTCCCCGTTCAGGCCGTAGCGGCGTTGCTTAAAGAGCACTGGGCCCCGCGATGAGAGCTTCACAGCAGCCGCTATCAGTAGAAGCAGCGGCCACGAGACCAGCAGGGCGATCGACGATATGACCAGATCGATCCCTCTTTTTTGTACCGCATTCATGCCATGGAATGGTGTGTCGCATATGGACAGCATCGGGATGCCGTGCATTTCCACGCAACGCGCCTGAACGAGGTCGAAGGAGAATATATCTGGAACAAAATAGATTGAAGCTGTGGTATCCCGGAAGCCGCGTAGCAATTCCTCGATCCTCGGCGCATTGGACATCGGCAGGGCGATGTAGATCGCGTCGATCGAGTGATATCTCGCGAACGCTGCAACATCGTTACACTTGCCGGAAAATTGTTCGCGGATCCGCTGCGGGAGGCGGTCCAGGCTGCGGAAATCGAAGAATCCCATGAATGTACTGGCGCCGATGCTTTGAGAGACGCGCCGTGCCAGTTCCTCACCGACTTCGGTGGCACCAATAATGATGTGCCGTCGAGGCCTCGGTTGCTTGCGCGCCAAAGTGGTGGCGCACCCATATCCCGCCAGCAGCAGCAGCAACGGTGTCAATGCGAACCAGCTAAGCACCACAGCGCGCGGGAATGCAGCGGACAGTTTTAGCGTGAGGCCCAGAAACGACAGAACTCCAACCACTGTGCCCCACTCGATCAAGGTCCACGGCAGCGTACGTTTGAAGAATCTGAGTGAAGTTTCCCGTTGGAGCAGCAGAGGCCGGAATACTTGACGCGCAACCAGCACCGCGGCCAGGGCAAGCGCGTAATATTCGGGCGCGCCTGCGCTCGGCGACAACAGTTCGCACGCGAAAAGAGCGAATACAACGACGACTGGTTTCAGCCAGTGCTTCAATAGCGCCAAGCCGGGCGTTTCCACCGTGCCGAGCCGCACTGTTTGCTGGTGGACCGGATCGCTGGTAAGCGCCGAGAGATGCACGCGCGAATCGAGCCGAGCGTGCGCTGAGGCGGCGCTGGGCAAATAGCCCTTCACGATAGCGTGAACTCTCTGCACTGCGCCTTCCCTACGTCACAGTTTTAGGTTTTGAAAACCTTATAGTAAGTGCAAGTGCCGTACCATCATGTTATGTAACAAATCAAAAAAAAAGCGGCGCCATCCTCGTTCAACATCAAGCGATGTTATGTCCGATTGCTCGCGAATTTGGCTTTGTTGAAGCGATATCGGCCGAGCCGCCTAACGATCTCAAAATAAATCCCGTGATGTCGCGCAGGGAACTTGTGTACTCGCCATTCGAAGCTACTTGATAACGAATGCGCTGCACTGGATTGATTTTGTTTTAGTCATCCTCTCCTCCGGCATTCAGCGCCGGGAAATCCATGTTGCACGAAGTTCGGGCGTGCCGGACTGTTTTGATACGGTGTGAAACCTAACGGTGTAGTGTGCTGCGCCGAAATTTTGCGCTCACTCGTGGGCGGGATTTAAACAGAGGCACTTACCAAATATTTCTGCGAGTTAGTTGAGATGAAGGAGTTCGAACCGCGCTCAGTTCGCAGTTTGCGTCGATATACCGCAGATGCCCCTCTGCGAAGCGCTGCCGGTCCAGTACGTCAGGTCCTGGGCACCGGAAGGTATGCCGCTCTCGCCGTAGATCTGCACGCCGCCCTGCAAGGTCAGGACTTCTGCGCCATTGCGCCCGAGGGTGAACACCGGCAGCCCAGGCTGCAGGGGTATCTTGAAGGAGCTGATCCCCGCCGGTGCATCTTGTGAATAGGTCTGCCCGCCAATGGTGATTTCCAAGATCCCGGGTGCCGTCAGGAAGGCCAGTAACTCGATATCGTTCTCAGGTGTGCTGGCGGTAATGTTGTCGGGCTGGCTTTGTGCCGGGCTGGCCCCGCTGGTGGATTCCCGCCGGTAGAAGTAATAGAGCACATCGTGTGTGATGGCCGGCTGCTGCCCGCTCAGGAACCACGATGCGTAGTACCCATTCAGATCGTAAAAACCCGTACCGATCGAATTCGACAGCGTCGCGTCCGTAAAAGGCTCCACTTCACCCGATTCCGAGAAATCGCTCCATGTCACCAGCTGCACCCAGTCCGCTTCCCCCTGGATGGCACTCATCCACGCGTCTCGGAATGCTGCGCTATTGCCCGCTTCCCAATAGACAAAAGTCTTGGGCCGGAACTGCTGCGGATCCACGGGCATCATGTAAAGCTTGCCGTAAGTGGTGTGCGCAAGGGCGGGATCGGTCTGCATGGCGCTGGACTCCGCCGGCGTCGCCGTGCCCCAATCGGCGAAGCCGTAGCTCAGATTGTCGAACGCGCTGGCCTGTGCCTTCCAACCGAGGAAGGTCGGGACAAAAGCGACATTGATGCCCTGGGCACTCAACTGATCGATGACCCCGGCCCACCAGCCCGGGGAGTTTTGGCTCGCATCGAAAGCCGTCACCACCAGCCGGCCGTCGGACAGCCGATAGGCTGAAGGGCTGGAGGCAACCGAGGCGATGATCTGCTCCACGGCGCTGACATCCGACCCCAAGGCGTCGATGTCTGGCATCACCACGATCTTGAAACGAGGATCGACTGCCTGAGCTGCCTGCAGCATCAGGTATAGCTGACCGTTGGGAGCGCTGCTGGCATCCAGCGACAGCACATCCACAGTAAAACCAGTAATGCCGCGGGCTATGGCCATCCGCACCTCGGCCTCCATGTTGAGCAGCGGCCAGCTCGCGCTGGAACCGACCGGCACCGACAACGGCCTTTGCCGGAGATAGCCACCCTGCGCGACCCACTTGTCATTCTCGCCCGTGGTGGTCAGATACTGCGTGTTGTAGTAGTCCTGAGCCGAGGGCCTGTTGTCGATTGACAATGGAAACGGGTAGAAATAGTGCGCGAAAACCTTTCTGGCCGAACCAAAGAGGACATCGTTGGCCGGCATCGTGAAAGCCAGACAGGCATCGCCGCCATCGCCACCGGTCGTTGAGGGGCTGCTGGTTGCGCCCCCACCGCCGCTGGAGCAGCCGAAAAGGGCTTGGCAAACACACAATGTCACGCCCACGGCTATCCGCATATCGCCTCCGCCGCGCTGGATATCGCTACAGCTTGCCCGACCTCGCGCGTGTCTTACCCCTTCTAGCCGCGATCAGTCAACGTTCTTGAGAATGCGCGGCACTTCAAAGAACCCTTGGACGCATGCGATCGGCGCACAACGCAACAAAATCTCCACGGGATATGCGAATATGAGTCGTCGCGCTGCCATAAAATTTAATATTGATCCAGCCCGAATGGGATTCAGCATCTAATTTTTCCCGCAGCGCTCGTTGCAAAGAATGACGGTTGACATAATGCGAACGCATTAGCGCCTACGCGCTCCCACTCACGCAGGATGCATCCGGCTTTTAAGGATAATTAACAAGTTTTCTGAGGGACGAAAACGGTATGTTTCTCGATGCAAGAAGTGTCGAGTCCGGTGCGACTATCAAGACTGAGGTTTGCATCATTGGCGGCGGCGTAGCCGGACTGACCATCGCCCGCGAGTTATCCGCCCGAAAGATTCGCTCGTGCGTGATCGAAAGTGGCGGTTTCGAACCCGACGCGGAAACACGCGACCTGTACCGGGGCGAATGCGTCGGGATGCCCTACTACTTCGCCGATGGCTGTCGCAGCCGCTACCTGGGCGGAAGCAGTAACTGCTGGGGTGGCTGGTGTCGTCCTATGGATCCGCTTGATTACGAACGTCGTAGCTGGATTGCAAACAGCGGCTGGCCATTCGGGCCGGAGGAATTGGCGCCGTATTACGAGCGGGCGCTGCCCGTACTGCAACTGGGCAGCAACAATTTCGATGTCGGGTACTGGACCAAGGCTATCGATCGTCCGGATGTCAAAAGATATCCCCTTTCCGGTCAAACGCTGGTTGACGGCGTATCGCAATTCAGTCCGCCTTTACGGGCCGGCAAGGTTTTCCGCGAGGAACTGCAGAACTCATCCATCATCAGTGTTCTGCTTTACGCAAATGTCACCAACATTAGCGCGGACGCAAACGCGGTGACGGCTCAAAAAGTCGACGTCCAGACTCTTCGGGGCAACAAGCTCTCCGTGGAAGCGCGATGCTTTGTTCTTGCCACGGGCGGCATCGAGAATACGCGACTGCTGCTCACATCCAATAAGCAGGCACCTGCGGGCCTTGGCAATGGCAACGATCTGGTTGGCCGCTATTTCATGGATCATCCACGAGTGACATCGGCTTGGGTGCGTCTTCGACCTGAATGGCGCAGAAACAAGCTCTATGACAACAAATTCCAATATCAGAATGATGCGGTTGCCGCTTACGGAACGCGGATTGCGGCGCAACTGTCACCGACGCCGGCCGCGCAGGAACGCTACGGCATACTGACCGCCCGGGCGTCCCTCGGCTCAATATTTCCTGGTGAGTACGGGCCCGCGGCGGATGCAATCAGGCAACTCCGGCGACAGTATGAGGGCAGTGAGAATCCAGATACGACGATTGCACAGAATTTACAGAAGATCGCGTCTCACCCGCTACTGGCAGCGGGCTTCGTCGCAGCGCGGCTGTTCCAACCTCAGATTCTTATTCGCGGCGTTCGGATAGAAGTCACCGTCGAGCCAAACGCAGATCCGGAAAGTCGCGTGACGCTCTCGAATGCCAGGGATCGACTGAATATGCAGCGCGTGCGTGTCGACTGGCGGCTTGATGCCAGCGTAAAACGCACGTTCGATACGATGTTCGCGCTCGTGCGCGAGGAATTCCGGGCGAACAATATTGGCGAGGTCGATCTGGACCCGGCAATCGGCGATGGCGATTGGCCGGCGACGTTCGAGCGCGAAGGTACCTGGCATCACATGGGCACCACCCGAATGCACGATTCTCCACGCCAAGGCGTCGTCGACCGAAACTGCCTCGTACATGGTATGAACAACTTGTATATAGCCGGCAGTTCCGTGTTTCCGACGGGATCCGCCATTTATCCGACCATCACTTTGACGGCTCTGGCATTGAGGCTATCGAAACACATCGCCAGCAAGCTCAAGGCGGTTTCTGCGGCAGGTTCCTATGGGACCGAAGCGGCGTAGCTAGCCCATCGATCACATGCTGTGCCGCAACACATCGAGCAGGGAGTTCGCCGAATTCACCGCAGTAAAGCGCCGCTGAAAGCTCATGGCTGCGCAATTGGCCATTTTCAGACGTTGCTCGCCGTCCAGATCGAACCACGCTCGCAGATTCTTCGTAGTCCCTTCCAGAGAGTCCGGGGCGACAAATCCAGCGCCATCGGCTTCAATTTCACGCCATATATTTATCTTGTTGGAGATCACAACGGGCAAACCACAGGCCATCGCCTCTGTGACCGCGATGCCGAAATTCTCCTGATGGGAAGGCAGCGCAAATGCCTCAGCGCTATAGAACGCGCCCCACTTCATGTCATCTTGCAGCATCCCTGGCCACGTGATGCGGTCGATCACCCCAAGCTGCGACGCGAGTTCTTTTAGCGTGGCGACCAACCCTGAATGATCGGGTCCCGCCACAACCAGATGCAACGCCGGATCGAGGGGGGCGGCTTGGGCAAATGCCCTGATCAGGAGATCACACCCCTTTTTTTCATGAATCCGGCTCATAAACAACAGTAATCTACGCCCGCGCAGGTGCGGATGTGATGTAAGAAACTGTTGTTTGAGACGAGCGGCGTCGGCTGGAGGCGGATTGATACCTAGCGGAACTACTTGCCCACGTACCCGATAGAGCCAAAATGACCGGGATGCCAGGCGTTGTTCCTCTTCGCTGGTAAACAGGACGCGCCGTGCATCTCTCAGAACTCGATACTCCGCCCACGGCCAGTACAACCATTTCTTGAGGTGTTTAATTGGATAGGTGCGCTTGAACCAAGGGTCCAGCATGCCGTGCGGGAATACGTAGTACGGCACCCCGAGTTTCCGTGCGGCCTGCCAGACGGCAAAACCGTGGTACTGCCAAAGGCCATTGACGATCAGCGCGTCGTAGCGGCGTGCGTTGGCGTTTAGCCAGGGAATCAACTCGGCGTTGTAGCCGTAGCCGCCTTTGGAGGGGCCAAGAGCAATTGCAGTGAACGGGTACTCCAAAACAAAAGCCTGTTTTGGATCATCGAGCGTCAGTACGTCCACATCGCAACCGACTTTTCTCAGTTGCAGCCCAAGTTGCCGCACGCACTCTGCTGTGCCTCCGCTTCTCGGATCAACAGTTGGCGATACCTGCAGTAGTCTCATGCTCGCTTTGTCTTGTGCATGCGCAGTCCTTCTGACTATTGGCGGCAACGGATTTATACAGGTTTTCATTCGATGCCGAGCTGAATTCGGTTCGTCAATTGCGTTATGTTGCTAGTGGCGCGTGCCAGCCACAGTACCCAGCCGGACAAGCGCTTGCGCTTTGGCGCACGGAGCCGTTAATTTGGCGGCACGCAGGACAGGCTTTCGGAGAAAGCGCTCAATGAACGGCACACCACGAAATTCTGTTCGCACCTGCTCGCGGATGCCCTTGCTGGCAATTCTGGTTACTGCCCTGACATTGTGCGCGCTGTCGACCGCGGTTCATTCAGACAGCAACGAAAATCCTGTTGCGGAGTTGGGTTCTGTCGCCGGTGATGACGACGCCTGTTTGCCTTTCACGATGCCGTCCAAAGACGTACTTTTCAGTTCGGCCAGGAAGGTTTTCGCCCATTATTTCTATCCGTTTCCATTGTCAATCGACAATAAGCCTGCGGCTCAGGATTACTACAACACGCAGTATCTGAACCCTAATGGCGAGTCGAACAAATGGCTGGTGCAGGGCGGCTATCTTCGGCAAAGACCGTTGGCGGTGGCGGTCAATTCTGATCCGAACTGGCAAGTCGTCAACATGGAGCGCGAAGTGCGCATGGCCATTGCGCGTGGCATTACCGGCTTTACTGTTGACGTGATGTCGCTTGATCAGGCCACGAATGCCGCCAGTAAGTTGCACCACATATTGCAGGCGGCGCAGGCGGTCGACCCGCGCTTCAAGATTGTCGTCATGCCTGACATCGATGGCTTAGGAGCGGATGCCAGCGCCGTGGTGCAGGTTATCGCAGCAGTCGCCTCCAGCCCAGCGGCATACAGGCTGTCTGACGGACGATTGGTCGTGACGGCTTTCAACGCGAGTCGCAACCCGCCGAGCTGGTGGGCATCAGTCTTTCGTCAGCTTAATGCAGAAGGCATCAAGGTGGCTTTCGTCCCAACATTTCTCGGATGGGGTGCCCAAGCTAGCGCATTTGACTCGATAAGCTACGGATTCGCGGAATGGGGCATAGCCACGCCAGGCGGGTCGAGCATCATTCGTAACGATCCACGCGTGGCTCACAATACCTACGACAAGATCTACATGATGCCGGTTGATCCACAACAGTTCCGGCCTAAAGAATTTTTGCTCTGGGAGGCTGGAAACAGCGGAGCCTTCCGAAATGCGTGGATGAGCGCCATACAGGGGGAGGCGGACTGGGTGCAGCTGGTGACCTGGAGCGACTTCTCAGAGTCGAGTCAGGTTGAGCCCTACACGGACGCCAGCCTTGCGGCTGATATCGGCACCGGCTATTACAATCTCAACGGCTATTATGCCGCATGGTTCCTAACCAGGCAGCAGCCAGTTATCACGCACGACGTCCTTTATTATTTCTATCGCCGTTCGCCCTATGGCGCGCCAGGTACAGGGCGAGGCAAATCGCTCACCCTAAAAAAGGGTAAGGCGGAAGACGATATCGAATTGCTTGCCTTCCTCGCCGCGCCCGGCGTTCTGAAAATCACCGTCGCCGGACATACTTTTGAGCAAGTGGCGATGGCGGGCATCACATCGTTCAAGGTGCCCTCGCATTCCGGGCAGCCAACGTTTGCGCTCTTGCGCGATGGCGCGGACGTTGTTGTATTCCAGGGAAGAATTCAGATACACGATGGGAGCGACGACCCGTCCCCGGTGCATGACATGACCTATTGGAGTGGCAGCGCTGCGCGGGACGGGGTCTGCTCGCTCCAGGCTAATTAGCCGGGCCCGCAGGATGCTACGAGGACGATCGGCATGGCTTCGCGGATTACTTGCAGCGGCGGCTCTTGCCGGCCTTCTCGAACTGACCCTACGAATGCTGCTGGGTTTGGGCTCACCCCTGCTTTATAGAGCCGACTCGCATTTTGGGTATTTCCCGAAGGAGAATCAGCATCTGAGACGCTTCTTCGTTGAAATCGATACTAACCCATTTGGGATGCGATCGAACCCTATCGGAGCCACGAAGGCACCTGGCGAATACCGGATATTGTTCGTGGGCGACTCAGTGCCGTTCGGTACGACGTATGTGGATCAAAAAGCCATATTCGTGGAGCAGATCGCCGCCAGGCTCCGCGGCAACGGCATCGCGCCTCGGGTGCAGGTACTGAATGCCTCAGCGCCAGGCTGGGCCCCGAGCAACGAACTGGAATTTCTACGTGCGCGAGGATTGTACGACGCCGATATGGTCGTGCTTGTCTACAACACCAAGGATCTGACCCAGCCCTTTGCTCCCTATCACGACTCCCCGGAATTCCCCCTGCAAGATCCTCCAACTGCGATTGGTGAATTGTGGTCGAGATACCTGCAGCCGCATGTTTTTCACAGAACGGTGTCGGATCCCGGATCCACGGAAATCGACGGGCCGCCCTCGTTTGATGATGCGCAGCGTGTTCTGCTAACTGCCGAAGCAACGAGGCAATTGGTGTCCTCACAGGGAAGACGACTTGTAGTTCTCTATTGCCCCGCCGTCACTGCTGACGTGCATCGTTATCAGTCCGCCTGGGATAAGGTGCTCCTTGATGTCAAAAGCTGGGCCTCGCAGCACTCGGTGCCGCTGCTGGACATGACGGGGGTACTGACTGCCCGCGATGCCAAGCAGGTTTACTTCGACGGGATACACCTGCGACAAACTGGCGACAAACTGGTGGCCGACGCTTTCGTCGAATGGACCAACGCAGAAGTGATCAGGCATTAGCGCAGCGAACCAGCGCCTGCATCTGGGATTCAGCGCGGTACCGTCATTTGCCTGGGCTTTATCGATCGACAGGGTGACCCGACGCATATCATCCCTGGCGGCAGGTCAGCGACTACAGTGCTCCTGGCGCCAACGACGGTGCCATCCCCGACCGTGACGCCAGGACCTACCCATGCATCACTCGCGATCCACACCTGATCTCCTATTGTTACTGCACGCGCGCGGATTGGAAATGCCGCGTCTGAATAATCATGGTCGGCGGCGCAAATATAGACGTTCTGCGACACCACCGAGTTCGCTCCTATGGATATGGGTCCTAGGCTGTACAGCGTGACATCATCACCTAGCCAGGAATTATCTCCAATCGATACCTTCCACGGATAGGTAACTTCCACACCGGGCCGGATCCGGACACCCGCACCGATCTTCGCCCCAAACGCTCTGAGCATGAATCTGCGCAGTGAATAGAAAATCTGTGGGGAAGGCTTCACAATCAGGGCCTGGACAATCCACCATAACTGCACATAGGTCGCCGACCGACCGCGAAACCCTTCAGGAAGCCGGAAGAGATCGAGCCGTTGAAACTGGTGCTTGTCGGTCATTGACGTAGCAGGGATTGGGTTTCGGACGCCGGCGACTTATAGCGACTTCGGTGGCCGATATGCAGCATCGTCGATGCCAGAAAGAAAGCGAAACATGTACCGAGTCCGTATGCGAGCACGGCCATCAACGGCCCGCGAGACGCGTACATCAGATAAATTGATATGTACGTTGCAAGCGGCATATACAACCATTTGCTATTTAGTGATGCCACTCTATTCAGTAGGGACACCAGCATCCCCAACAAACAAGCGTAAAGAGCCACGCCGAAGGCACCAAAGTCAATGTAGCCTTCCGCCACCAAAGGTGCTGATAGGTTCGTGAACCACATGCGGTAGTTCGCGATCAGATAGTTCGCTATGAATACACCCGTGTGGACGGGCTTCGTGGGCCAGAGCGACCTGGGCACGAAGAACAGCAGCGTACCCAGAAGCTGATGCCCCCACTCCGGCCCGTGTCTTCTGACCATCTCTACTGCCGAGTAGATGTTTGCCCAGGAGTCATAGTGGGGTTCGAAGTAGTGGCTTTCGATCGTGTTCAGGATCGATTCAAAAGTCACGTCCAAATGGTGAGTGAACAGCGCGGATAATGGAAAGACCAGGACCATCCCCAGGGTTAGTAGAACAATGCGTCGGTTCTGGCTTTTGAAATAGGTGTCGAAGACTACGAGAATGATGCTTAGGTATACGGACCCTAATAAAAATCGCGTATCCGTGTGCGTGTTCTTTGTAAACAGCACCAGCACAAAGAGCAGTACCAGCAGCGCGCCTCTGCTAAAGGTCCACCTCACGCCTCGATGAACGGTTTCGTGCAGGACAATCAGCAGCGTTGCGGACGGCAGAAATACCAGGACATTCCTGATCACCATCATCAACGGCGAGTCCTGCGCGGCCTCTTCGGTATAGTTCATGTGATAGGTAAGCGGCGCGACAGTTACTGTGATCACGGCACAGACGACCACCGCCAACGCGATGCCGAATCCGGATAGCGGCCGCTCTTCGGCCAATGCGGCACGAGTGGTCGGCGCCGGGCGCCGCGACAGCAGGTAATAGCAAAGGGTGTACACTCCTATGAAGAGTGCACATACGAGATCGGCCATCACCACTTGGACGGGTGATACGGTAGAGGTGTTGATCAACCGCCGTGGCGCGCTGATCAGCTGGAGCTTTTGAGCAAAGTCGAGGAACAACCAGTTGAAGATAAAGACCACGATATCCGCGGGTGCCGCCGCGTTCGGGCGCATGCCAAAACGCAGCTGCATTAACAGCGCGAACGTTATGAGCAAACCGGCCAGAATGAATGCGACGCCTTCGGAAGCCCGAAAATAGAGAAAAGCCGCTTCTGTCAAAACCACGAACACCGCCAGCGATATCCTCGCGCCGTAGTCGCGCTGACGGTCGCGCGTTTTAGTCGATTTCGCGATCACTTACGCCGCATCCTGGGTTGCGCGGCGCAATGCGTAACCCGTACCGATCACCATCATGATGTCGGCAAGCAGCGTGCCGGCGGCCGCAGAATCCAGGCCGAATGCGCCCATGCCAAGATAGGCGCCTAGCAGTGCCAATGCCGAAGTGATGACATACCAAGTTGCCAGCACGCGGTGGCGGTTGGTAGCCGTCAGGCGCACTGACTGGATCTGCCAATACGATGTGGTGACGGCGGCAGCCAACAGCATTGAGAAGACTGGCATGTCAAATGGAATCTTCCCGTGACTCCATAATGTGAGCAGACTCCGACCCAGCGGTAACAGAGCCAGGGCACCAAGAATGGTCAATGACATGACAATTCGGACCATCCGCTTGCTGAGCTTCTCCGCGGCCAAATGATTCGCCATTCCGTAGAGCTTCGATATTTCGGGGGACAGGGACTTGCCGGAAAGCACTGAGATTTGCGCCAACAGGCGACTGATTGTTCTGCTGGCGCTGAATATCGCCACTGCAGTACCTCCAAGTCGCGAGCCTATGAGTATGACGATTCCCTGCAGGGTCAGGAGGCTTCCCATGGTCATGGAGAGGAACCCGAAGCCATCGCGGGCTAATTGCTTGATGAGGCGGAAATTGGTGCCCCGTACGTCCCACTCCACCTCCGGCACGTCCTGCTTGGCCAGCACGAACATGAAAATAGTCACGACCACACGCGCCGCCAGCCATCCCAGGGCAACGCTCAGCAATGTACCGAACAGCAACAGGCCGAGGATGCTGCCGACCCAGTCAATCAGCCGAGCCGTGCTCAGGAGGAATGTGACTTTGGGATATTTGCCAAAGGGCCTGTACGCGACATCGAATATTCTGCAGCCCTCCGCTATCAGAATGGTCACGGTCAGCAGGAAAAGGACCTGCCGCTGCTCAACCGTCAATCCAAAGCTGAACAAGAACAAGGAAAGCCCGATCAATGCCGCAGCAACCGGCGCAATCAGCAGGGTGAGCAACAGACCGCATTTGAACACTAACTGGAATTCGCGGATCTCGCCTCGAGCGTAGTGCATTGACATTAGGTTGCCAGCGGCGGTCGAAACTCCGACGTCGGAAAGAGACAGATACACAGGCACGGCAGCCAGCGTGATCCATTGACCGTATTGGTCGGCGCTCCAGCGGGATAGAAATATCGGCAGTGATGCCAGCTGCGTCACAACCGTGACCAGCTGCGAATACAGATTTGCGGCCATTCCAAGCGCGACGCGCGTGCTCGGTGCGGAATCGTCGGTCGCTTTGCGAACGGCTATTGGATCGATCAAGGCAAATGAACTCAATTGGTGAATTGGCGAGCGGCACCGGTCGTGGACCCGCCTGGTAAGCCAGAATCGTATTGCTCGAGTTGCAGGAAGCTATCGCGGTGCGTCACGGCAAACGACGGCACTCCGTTGGTCGGCGACGATCAGTGGTCAAAGATAACGCTTCCAACAACATTCACGCCAGTCTGTCTCAACGTCTCCATGATGCCCGCCAATTGTGCCGATCGCGTTCGATTGCGGCGCGCAAGTATCAGAGCGGCACCCGCAAAGGCACTCAATATTTGCGCGTCGGCGGCTTCGGATGCCGCCGGAGTGTCGAGAATCACCGTGTCAAATTGACCAATTAGCCGATCGAGCACCAGCTGAAACAGCGGGCGTGATAGCAATTCTTGCGGATTCGGGGGCACGGCTCCTGCGGTCAGGACGAACAGGCGCAACTGCGGATGTACACGCTGGACAACCTGTCTCCCAGCGCGCCCTGTAAGCACTTCGGACAGACCGGCTTCATTACTCAGGTTGAACATCTCGTGCTGGCGGGGTTGTCGCAAGTCGGTATCGATGAGCAAGGTGCGCAGGTCGATCTGTGCAAACGCCGTGGCGAGATTTGCAGCCAGCAAGCTACGGCCCTCACCCCGCTCGGGACTGATAATGGCGAGCGCTTTACGGGTCGCGGTCGGGAACCAGCGCAGCATGAGCTGGCTGCGCAATACGCGCATTGACTCCGCCTGCTCGTGAGCCGGATTGTGCGCGACGATGACATCGTCGTGTACGCCGCCCTCTCCACCACGGGGCAAGGTTGGATAGTTGAACTGCCTGGCGAGCGCGACCGCCACATCGTATGGCGTCAGTAGCTTCAGCAGCACCGCTGCGTCGCCGAATCGCAGACTTCTTTCGTTGGCGAACTGCTGTATCTGCTCGATTTGCTCGGAACTCAGTCGTCCCTCAGCCATCAGAATGCTACCGATCGCCCGGCTGCGATCGGATCCGGCATCGGGATCAGCAATCAGACCGCGCACCGCTAGGTCAAGATGTCTTTCCAGGTCCAATGTGTCGCACTCAGGTAGCGGAAGTTCCCAATCGGGCGACCGCTGGACCTGAAAGAAGCTTGCCACGCGACTTGCGAGGCCCGATTGGGCCAATCTGCCCCAGCAGGGGCACGCCCAGTATCTCGACCATCTCGCTGTCGCCGCGAACGCGCGGATTTTTCAGCTCGAGGCCCAGAGCTGCACCGATCCCGATGATGGCGCCTAGAAACAGACCCAGGGCGACATCGAGGACATAGATGGGACTGGAAGGAAATGCGGGCTCAGTTGCCGCGGTCAAAAGTACGACATTGCCCTGTGAGGTCTGACTCTCCAGGCTGGTCGCTGCGAGTCGTTGCGTGACTGTATCGAGGTTTCGTTGCGCTGTCGCGACCTCGTTTTGCATCACCGCGGCCTCGTCACGATCATGTTTGAGCTCGAGAACGCGTTTCTTTTGTGCCGCCAGCGCAGCAGCGACATCGCCCTCGCGCCGTTCATTGACCTGAGTGGTGCGACGAAGCGAGTCGATGATTTTCTGGCTTTCTGATGCGATCCCCGCACGCAACTCGGCGATCTGGGCCTGTAGGGCGATGTATTCGGGATGATTTAGCCCGAGACGGCTCCCGATTTCCTGTTGCCTGCTCTCGGCCACAGCTAGGCTCTGCTTCAGCGTCGCGACCAATGGATTCTGTAGAACATCCGGTATTGCGTCCTTGTCGCTGCTACCCTGGCTTTGTCTCGATTGGCTGTCCTGTCGCTGCGCCTGAATCACTACCAATTGTGACGATAGTTCCAGTAGGCGCGCGTTTTCGATATCGACACGATCATCAGCACCGATGATCCCTTTTTCGCTCTCGAAGTCGGACAATCGCTTTTGCTTTGCTTCGAGATCAGCCCGCAGCGCACGAGACCGCTCGTCGTACCAACTGGTGTATTGCTTCGCCGGGTCGACTTTCAGTTCGATGCCGGTCGCGATGTAGGCGTGGGCGAAGCCGTTGGCAAGCGCCGCCGCAATTTTCGGGTCCGTCCATTTGACGGAAATATCGATGACATTGCTTTCGTGGGCCGGCACTACGGTCAGGCGCTTCTGCAGCAGGACCGCCAGCCAGGCGGTAAGATCGCCCCGGCCGCGCGCCTTTCGCAGCCATTTTTGCCGCAGGTCCGGCCACTGGTCCAGTCCCATCGCGCTGACGACTTTGCGGGCAACTCTTTCGCTGGTAACGATGTCAACCTGCGTCATCATGTAGTCTTCGGGCGGTCTACCGGCGTAAGTAACAGCCGCAACCGGATCGGCATTGATATCTACAACCACTGATGCCGACGCTGTATAGAGCTTTTCCGAGAGAAGACCGACAACTACCACGCCGATGGTAAAAAGCGCGAGGGTGCCGAGGACGAGAACCCATCGCGCACGAAGGATCAGCAGAAATTGGCTGAAGGACATGTGGAATACCTGACCGACGTCCCTGACGAACGCTCAACGCCCTGTTGTCACGTGGGGTCTAGCATACCGTCTAAGCATCTTGGGTGCCTAACGGCCGCTTGATGCTTTACTTAATGCGGCAATTGCAATTTAATGATTGTCGAGATCTATTCCACGCAAGCTGCTAAAACCGCTTGGGAAACAGGCGCGCCGCGCTCCCTAGGGCGGTTTCTCGATAAGCCACAGCGCCGAGCTCGGCGCAAGCTTTTTGACCCATCCCTCACGGCGATAACTGATGTTCCAGCGGAACAGCTCACTCAGAAGCCAGTCGAGCAGGATGACGGGGCGGTGCGCAAGAGGCCGCGCGACGCCAAACCTGCTCAGCACCCGCGATAGCGGCGCGAATAGGCACAACCGCCGCCGCACAATTCGCTGCTTTTGGCTGCGCGCCGCCTTCTCGAACCAATGTAGCGGCAGACCGCGCTCGTTGGGCGTGAGCCCGCGCCGCGGCTGGCGCCAGTCTCCCATCCATGAGATGGGATCACGCACCAACATCATTCCGCCCGGACGGAGCACACGGGCGCACTCGCCAAGCACATGACTCACATTCGCAATGTGATGCAGCACATCAAGAGCCACCACGAGGTCGACGCTGGCGTCTCCGAGCTCGATGTCTCCGAACGCCGTCGGCTTCATGTATCGCGCCGGCTTACCGCCGATCTCCGAACGCCAGCACTGCTCGATCGGTTCTATGGCGACGAAGCGATCGACGACGCCTGCCAGCGGCGCGACGTCGTCGCCCGTGGCGCATCCGAGCGCCAGGCAGCAGTGGTATCTGCGGCGCAACAGCATACCGACTGCGTGGAAGTGATCCAGGACGCGATACTGATAGCTGCTCTGGAACTTTGCGCTGGCGTCCGCCGCAAATAGCGCGCGATGCACTGCGTCGGTCTGCTCGTTCCAGCGTTCAATCTGCTCGCGTGAGAGCTGTTCACCATAGAGCTCATGCCCGGAAAGCTGGGCCTCGGTTGAATCGGGCGTCATTGATAACTGAGGATCAGCGTTGGGTGTCATTGCTGCATCTTAATGAGCCGATCGCACCCCGTCAGCCGTATCGCGCCTGATTCCGGCGCGCCCTCCTACGGCGGCCCCACGCCAAGTGCCTAGAAAGTGCCTAGAATGGGAACTCGCGACGCCCCTGACCTCACCTCATTCTGACGGGCATCGCGGGAGGTCCCTATGGAACCCAAGAATCGCCCCTGGCAGCCACGTATCGACAAGGAACCGGAGCTGAACCCTTCAGTTCGCACCACCGACCCCGCGGGCGAGATCGACGAGCGCACCTTGCAGCAAGTCGAGGACGAGTCTGAAGAGAGCGAGGCCCGCGAAAACGAGGCCGAACCCATCAAGATCCACAAGTAATCGGTAATAAGCCGCCGCCCGATTAGGTTCGGGCGGCCGTCACCGGTACACTGCGCTGCCAGTTGTCCGGTCCCTTCCCTATGGAATCCGATTCCCCCGCCCCCGTATCCTTTGCTGATCTGGGGCTTATCGACCCCGTCGTCCAGGCGCTGAAGCAGGTCGGGTACGAGTTCCCGACCCCCATCCAGGCCGCCACTATCCCGGTGCTGCTGGCCGGCTCCGATCTGCTGGGTCAGGCCCAGACCGGGACCGGCAAAACCGCGGCCTTCGCCCTCCCCTTACTGTCACGGCTCGACCTTGCCCAGCGCGAGCCCCAGGCATTGGTACTCGTGCCTACGCGCGAGCTGGCGATCCAGGTGGCCGAGGCGTTTCAGAAATACGCCGCACACCTGCGCGGCTTTCACGTGCTGCCCATTTACGGCGGCCAGAGCTACACCCCGCAGCTCAACGCCTTGAAGCGCGGCGCGCACGTGATCGTCGGTACTCCCGGGCGGATCATGGATCATCTCGAGCGCGGCACTTTGGCTCTGCAGGGCATTCGCTTCGTCGTGCTCGATGAGGCCGACGAGATGCTGGCCATGGGCTTCGTCGACGCCATCGAGACCATCCTGTCCCGCACGCCCAAGGAGAAGCAGGTCGCGCTGTTCTGCGCCACGTTGCCCTCGCAGATCCGGCAGATCTGCCAGCGCCATTTGCGCGAACCGCGCGAGATCACGATCAAGAGCAAGACCACCACCGCCACCAATATCCGCCAGCGCTACTGGCTGGTGAGCGGCATGCACAAGCTTGATGCGCTCACCCGCATCCTCGAGGTCGAGACTTTCGACGGCATGCTGGTATTCGCGCGCACCAAGCAGTCCACGGTCGAGCTCGCTGACCGGCTGATCGCGCGCGGCTTTGCCGCCGCGGCGCTGAACGGCGACCTGCAGCAGGCGCAGCGTGAGCGCACCATTGCCCAGCTGAAATCGGGTGTCATCGATATCCTGGTCGCCACCGACGTGGCGGCCCGCGGGCTGGACGTGGATCGCATCAGCCACGTGGTGAATTTCGATGTGCCGCACGACACCGAATCCTATGTGCACCGCATCGGCCGCACCGGCCGGGCCGGGCGCAGCGGCGAGGCCATCCTCTTCATCGCGCCACGCGAGCGCAACATGCTGCGCATCATCGAGCGCGCCACGCGGCAGCCCATCGAGGCCATGAATCTGCCGACCATCGATGATGTGAATCTGCGCCGCATTGATCGCTTCAAGGAGCGCATTGCGCTGGCGCTCAACGGCGGCGCCTCCAGCTCCTACCGGGGCGTGGTCGAGGATTTCGCGCGCGAGAGTGGCGCTGATATCGTCGATGTGGCCGCGGCATTGGCAAGCCTTGCCCAAGGCAAGACACCGCTGATCCTGAGCGGCAAAGCCGCGCGCGAGGAGACCGGCGCAGCGCCGACGCGCGAAGATCGTGGCCGCGAGGATCGGGACCGGCCGCGCCCAACTGGCCACAAGGGCGGCCGCTTCGGCCCGCAGGAAACCTATCGGCTGGATGTAGGCCGCGCGCACGGCGTGCAGCCGGGCAACATCGTCGGCGCGATCGCCAATGAAGCGGACCTGGATGGTTCGCAGATCAACGGCATCGACATCCAGGAAGACCACACCTTCGTGCGGCTGCCCGCCGGCATGCCGGCCGAAGTACTCGAGCGACTGCAGCGCGTGCGCGTCAAGGGACGCCCGCTCGCAGCGGGGATGGTCGAGCGGCGCCCACCGGCGCGCAAGAAACCCAAGCCGCATCGCGGCCAATCCCGCTAGCCGTCTGCGCGCGCACACGAAAGTGTGCGCTGTCCTATTGATTCGCAGCGTGCACTGCCCTATGGTGCGCGCGCGTTTAAACCCACGGAGGTGTGAAACAAAGGCAATGAAGAAGCGCAAAGCGTCCGCTACAAGCGAACCTGGGCCCCGTCTTCACCATGTGAATCTGTATCTCGAAAAGAATTTTCCCGATTTTTTTGCCGAAGCCCGATTCCAGGTCGGCAACGACGACTACTTCCTCTACAGCCGATTCGGCCAGTACCTGGCCCGCTCCATCGAATCC
>Ga0182030_10008224_pt1 | contig 21644 bp, 19 predicted proteins | sample 812S3MmetaG_FD_121299 | JGI IMG/M metagenome (GOLD analysis project Ga0182030, IMG submission 121299) | Permafrost microbial communities from Stordalen Mire, Sweden - 812S3M metaG (Illumina Assembly) | ecosystem: Environmental > Terrestrial > Soil > Wetlands > Permafrost | place: Sweden...
CCTTCTTCTTGGAGGAGCCTATCTTATCTTGAACATCATCAACCCCCAGCTTACGAACCTCACCCTGCCAACCCTGCAGAACACGGGGAAGACGAGCAACCAGGTGACGGTGCCGGCAACAACCCAAAACTCGTCGCAATCGCAAGCCGGGTCGAGTGGAAATACGACCGTCAACGCCGCGGCGGCAGCGGCTGGTACCTTAACTAATGCATTCGTTTCGGGATCGGGTGCTTTAGTTACTCCAATAGTGAATGTGGTGGGTAATTCAATCGCCACCCTGGTCCCTTCATCAGTGAGCAACGCAGTCAGTGCTGCTGGAACGGGGCTGTTAATAGGATTATCAAGTGTTCATCTTCCTTAAACCATCGCCATGAAACGCTACCTCTACATCATCATTGGAATAATCGTCGCAGCGATCATCGCGATTCTTGTGTTGTTCCTTTTTAGAGGGAGCTCGGCGCTGTCGGGAATTTTACCGGCGAGCATCACAGGGTTGCTCCCTTCCGCGGGCACGCAAGGGAGCAACAATTCAGGAGGGAGCACAACCGGCTTTGGTTCCTCAACAACAACCGGAGCAAGCAGTTCGACTGGACAAAACAGCCCCGTTCAAAGTTTTAACATGACCTCGATCGGCCCGATCATCGATTATTTTGTCGACGCACAAGGCAATGTCACCGCCGTTCAGCCTTCGGGCGAAGTGATCGCGGTCTCAGGAAACCGATCGTCGACGATAAGCTCAAACCCCATCGGCAATATTATTTCCACGAGCTTCTCTTATGACGGGAAAATGCTCCTTGTTAATTATGGCGATCCCGGCAACCCCCAGTCCGGCGTATTCCACGTTGCGAGCGGCACGTGGACGGGATTGCCCCAGGGGCTCCATTCGCCGCAATGGTCGCCCTCGGGCTATCAGATTGCCTACTTGAACGACCCCGGAACCGGCGCCTCGTCGCTTTCCATTCTGAATGCGGCGAATATAAAATCGGGGATAGCGACGCTCCTTACTTTGAGCGCCACCAATTTTTCGTTGCAGCGGATCACCAAAAACCAATTCGTCTTGTCCGATAAGCCGAGCGCCCAAACCGCCGGATCCTCGTGGCTTTATAGCAGCCAAACAAAAACATTGACGCCGATCGCGTATGAAACACTTGGTTTTGAAAGCGTGTGGGATGATTCAACGACGACAATCGGCTTGGCCTTCTTTGAAAACCCGAATAGCCAAAAACTGGGGCTCCGCCTTATAGATGCCGCAGGAAACGACCTCCACGACCTGAGCTTCCTCACGTTGCCCACAAAATGCCTTTTCAACAATGAAACATCGTCGGCCGTCGCCGCCACGACCACTGCCGCCACGGCTACCTCTACCGCCTTCCTTTATTGCGGGGTACCGAATGATCCAAGTCAGCTTTCTTCGGCGCAACTCCCCGACGATTACAACGATGGCGCGCTATTCACCTCCGACAAGATAATAAAAATAAACACCAACACAGGAGAACTCGCCACGCTTTGGAACGGCTCGACGCAAAGCGTTGATGCGACCGATTTGAAATTCGCCAACCACACGCTCTACTTCATCAATCGCTACGACCAAAAACTTTATTCTCTGGTATTAGCGCAGTAAAAAAGACAGCCCTCTTCTTTTTTGACCGTCGTGTCTGCACGCTAGGTCAAAAAAGAAGAGGGCTGTCTTTTTATTCGATCGGCATCACTATCACGTATCGCTCCTTCCCTTCGCCAACGCTTTCGGTTTTTACATCCGGATGGATGGCGAGCTCGACATGTACAATCCTCCGTTCATAGGAGTTCATCGCCGGGAGAGAAACTTTTTGTTTGGTGTTTGATGCTTTTTTCGCCGCAGCCTTCGCGAGCTCGGCGATCAACACTTCACGCTCGTGACGATAGTTATTGATATCAAGGAAAATACTTTCCTGTTGCTGCTTCTTCGCCACCATCTGTAAAAGATGATTCATAGCGTCCACGATCGCCGGCAGATTTTCTTTAAGGAGTGCCTGGTCTTCGTAAATGAACACAAGCCCCTTCTTTTCCTCCAGCTTGATCTCAACGCGATAGTCCTTGAAGCCAATGAGGTTTAATATATTTTTAATAAATGCTTCGGCGTTGTCCATGGCGATAACTATTCCATACTATCGACGCAAAATCAAGCAGCTCTGTCTTTTTCAGCCTTTAGCGTCCTCGCGACCCGGCTGAAAAAGACAGAGCTGCTTGATTACGCCCCGAACTTTTTTTGAAGATGTTTGTTGATGAAATACTGCTGGACCACCGAGAAAAGCGATGAAACAAACCAGTAAAGCCCAATGGCTGAAGGCAGGTTGTAGAAAATAAGGATGGTGATAAGGGGCGCGATGAATGACATTTGGCGGGCCATTTTTTCGGCGGAAGAAGGCGCGCTACCGGCGGGCGCACGGTATATGGCCAGTCGCGCTTGGAAATATTGGGCAAGCGCTGCCAATAAAATAAGGATCCAGTTCGGCTTGGTGAGATCGATGAGGCCGAGGAAGAGTCCGTTGACGGTCTGTGGTTGGGGGATAAAAGAATAAAGGTTGCTGAGTTGAGCCACGCCAAATCCGGAACGCACAACCCAGTAGAATGCCAACATGATCGGGATCTGAATAATGAGAAGGATGATGCTGGAAAATGGATTGACGCCGTGCTCTTTGTAAAGCTCCATAAGCGCAGCCGATTGTTTTTGCGTGTCGCCCTTGTGCAGTTCTTGGATCTTTTTCACCTTCGGCTGGATGCGCTGCATCAACATTTGTTGTTTCGCACCGATGTGAAAAAGTGGATAGAGAACAAAACGGATGAGGAGGGTGGTTAAGATGATGGCGATACCAAGATCGTGCCACGCGAGATTCTCGTAGAAAAAGATCAGGATGTTGAAAATGGGGCGGTAAAAGATTTGTTGGAAAAAATAGGCCATAGTTTTAATGATTATTGATGAAAAGTTGCGACTGCCTTGGTAAGCGCTTCGCGAAATTCCTTTTTAGTAAGCTCGTTGATTTTGGGAAAAAATATAATTAAAAAATCATTACCCGGCACAATGAGGTCGGCGAATATTGTTTTCGCCTGCCGCCTCCAAAAATTTCTCTTCACCGCGCTTTTATGGACCGATTTTCCCGCGATGATCCCGACTCTCCGCTTCTGAATGGTATTCCTTTTCGCCCGAAGAGAGAAGTAGGGCGTCCTTATGGCTTTAAAAGCCCTCGATTGGAGCTCTTCTTTGGGTAAACGATTGGGGAGTTGGGACATAAAAGACCCTACTAGTGGTTAAACAACGAGCTTCTTTCTTCCTTTTGCCCTCCGGCGGGCAAGCACACGCCTCCCGGTAGGAGTAGCTTGGCGAGCCAGGAATCCGTGCGTTCGCGCACGCTTCTTTTTCTTTGGGTTGTACGTTGTCGACATGCCTTAGATGGTATCATAAACATCACTAAAAGCAAATTTTATGAGTTGTTCACAGGTAATCCCCAAAGGTAAACTATTTACCTCTTTGACTTGTTGGAGGGAAGAGTTAATAATGAACTCACAAACGCGCCGTGGTTTGTTTCCCAATAAATTTTATGAAATTTTAATCAATGGATCTTGAACAAATGTGGCAGTCGACGCTAGGGGAAATGGAGATCCAACTTTCGCGTGCGAATTTCGCCACATGGCTTAAAAACAGCCACTTAGTGGATAAAAAAGACGACACCCTCGTTGTTGCCCTTCCCAACAACTTCACGAAGGTATGGGTTGAGGACAAATATCAAAAAAATATACTAGGAATAATCAGGGGGCTTGATGGATCGGTTAAAAAACTTGAATTTGTTGTTAATAATAAGACTATTGAGCCGGCGAAAGGATCAACAACAATAAAAGAGGTCCAAAAGGCGGATCTTATTGATCTGGATTTTAAAACAGACCCCGAAACAGGCCTTAACCCTAAATACACCCTCTCGTCTTTTGTCGTCGGACCCTCAAATGAGTTGGCCTACGCCGCCGCAACCGCCATCACCGAAGAGATTGGCAAGAAATACAATCCGTTCTTTGTATATGGTGGTGTTGGTTTGGGAAAAACCCACCTCATCCAGGGTATTGGTAATGAGATCATCGCGAAATATCATAAAAAGGTTCGCCCTAAATATGTTTCATCTGAACAATTCACCCGTGATATTGTTTGGGGCATCCGCAACGGCCGCATTGAGGACATAAAAAAGAAATACCGCGACGTTGACGTGCTTATCATTGACGATATCCAATTCATTGGTGGCAAAGACAAGACCGAAGAAGAATTTTTCCACACCTTCAACGCGCTCTATGAGAATAATAAACAGATTGTCATCTCGTCCGACCGGCCACCACAATCCCTGCCAACCCTCGAGGAACGCCTCCGGTCGCGCTTTGAGGGGGGTCTTATAGCTGATGTGGCCTACCCCGAGTTTGAGATGCGTGTAGCCATCATTAAGAGCAAACTACAGGACATGAATAAGCAGTTAAGTGATGAGGTTATTAATTTGCTCGCAAAAAAACTACGCAAAAACATCCGCGAGCTCGAGGGGGTGTTAAAAAAGATCATTTTTTACCAGGAGCGCAAACAAACCGAGATAACCGAAAAAATCGCCGAGGAGATTATAGAAAAGGCGACCCAAAACCTCACTAAAAAAGTGAATGATGCTCAAATCCTTAATGCCGTCGCCGAATTCTTCAATATCACCATGGACGACCTCTTGAGCCACAACCGAAGAAAAGAGGTTGTTCAGCCGCGGCAGATCGCCATCTATCTTCTTCGGGATATCTCGGACCTTTCCTATCCGTATATTGGGGAAAAGTTGGGGAGGGATCACACCACCGCCATCCACTCGTACGAAAAGATCAACCATGAAATTAACAGAAACCCAGCACTTAACCAGAAGATATTAATGATTAAGGATATTATTTATAAGAGTTAATGCCATACTTTTCCACAAGGCAAAGCGATTATAAAACAAGTAGAAGTTGAATGTCTTATAAGTTATCCCCTAAAAATCAATTCCTAATAGTATCAACAACAATAAATTTCTTTATATAAACTATATTAAGATTAAGAACATGAAATTCATCTCGCTTCGCTCAAATATCAAAGAAGCAATCTCGCTTATTGAAAAAGCTGTGGGGGAAAACAGCAACCTTCCTATTTTAAAAAACATCCTCATTGAGGCGAAGGATGGGGTGATTGTTTTTAGTGCCACCAACTTGGAGATTGCGATAAGTCACAAAGTTGCGGGGAAAATAATCGAAGAAGGAAGGGTTTCTCCGCCATTGGCGCTTTTTTCCAGCCTTATCGCGAACATCCAGACTGATCGGTTGAATTTTGAGACCAAAGAGAACAACCTTGAGATTGCAACTGATAACTATAGTGCCGTGGTCAATGGGTTGCCGCCGGAAGACTTTCCCTTGACGCCGACTGTCAAAAACCAAGACCGATACTTGGAAATCAAGGGGGTTTTTCTTAAAGAGGCCATCCAACAAACCATCGTTGCTTCCCAGTTTTCCGACATCCGTCCCGAACTTAACACCATCCTTCTTGATTTTTCGCTTGAAAAACTTACCCTTGTTGCCACTGACGGGTTCCGCCTCGCCGAAAAATCCCTTCCCTCCAATACTTTTACGGCGCCACAAAAAGAGCCATTCAAAATACTGGTGCCCCTCAAAACCAGTGTGGAGATATCGCGTATTGTAAAAGACGAAGAATTAGTTCGGATTTTTTGGGACGAAAATCAGATTTTAATAAAAACCGAGAGCACAGAGTTGATTTCGCGACTCATTGAGGGAACCTTCCCGGATTATTCAGCTATCATTCCCCATGAGTTTGATGCCGAGATCGTGGTTAATCACGAAGAATTTGTGGGAGCCATAAAACTCGCCGGTGTTTTTGGTCAAAAAAACAGCGAGATAAAAATAAAAATCCATCCAAACAAAAAAGCAATCGAGATAAGCTCGGCGGACCAATCGCTCGGCGAGAACAACCACATCCTCCCCGCGAAGATCAAAGGCGACACCGAGGAGGTGTTTTTCAACTGGAGATACCTCGGCGATTCGATGAAGGGGATAAAAACGGAGGACGTCTTTATAGGCCTCCAAAACGAGGCAAAACCGGCGCTCATTCGCTCCACCACCGACGGTTCGTATTTCTATATTCTTAAGCCGATTTTAAAATCGTAGTCGAGCAATACAAAACGGGCTTTGTTTGGGCGTCCCGAAGGGTGTCTTGCCCAAACAAAGCCCGTTTTGTATTGCTCGACTACGTGTTCACGTTCGCTGGAGTGCTTACCGAAGACCCGTGGGCTCCCCACCAATTTTCCACACCAACTTCCCAATTGTGGAATTGCGGGTCTAATGACGGATTGGTTGGCGCCGGGCCCGTGGGGTTATTTCTGTCGACGTAGTATAAGATAGTGTGCACTTGGTTGTTGATGAGATAGTTGCCTGCAAAGATCGGCTTCGCCGGCGTGACGGGATCTGGTTGCGTGAACGTCTCATTAGGAACCTCCGGCAATACTTGGTTCATGAAGACGCTCCACATAGGAACCGCGGCGAGAATACTCGACCCGCTTTTTTGCATGGGCGTGTTGTCGTTATTCCCGGCCCATACGCCCACAACGAGCGACGGCGTATATCCCATTGCCCACGCATCGCGATAGTCGTTGGATGTTCCTGTTTTGAGCGCTACATCGTAGCCGGGGAAGACCGTCTCGCTAAGGCTTGACTGGAAGAGCCCCGCCCTTGCCTGCGAGTCGGAAAGAATGTCGTTGATGAGACGCACCGATTGCGCATCGGCAACCTGCGACGATTGGTCCTGGTACGACTCCAGTGTTTTTCCACTGGAGTCTTGCACCTGTAGTACCATACTTTGATCGTGGCGGACGCCGTCCTCCGCGAGCACCGAGTATGCCTCAACGAGGTCAACTAAATGGACCGCACCACCGCCAAGGACGAGCGACAAGCCGTAATTCGCTGGATCATTAAGTGTTGTGATGCCAAAGGCCGTCATGTTTTGGATGGCGTTCTTTTCCCCGGCGAGATAGAGCATTTTTACCGCCGGCACGTTGATGGATTGGGCGAGCGCGGTGCGGATGGAGACGGGTCCCGTGAATGTTCCCTCGAAATCCTGCGGGTGGAAACAGAGCTTGTTGGTCGAGTTAAAATCGGGCACTGCGGGGCACGCGCTTTCCGTGCTGAATTCGGTCGGCACATCAAAAAGCACGGTGTCCGGGGTGTATCCCATTTGGAAGCCAGTCAAATAGACGAACGGCTTCAATGATGATCCTGGCTGTCGAAGTCCCTGGGTCGCCACATCGAAATTCCCGTCATTTTTTACATCAAAATAATTGGCCGATCCCACGAGTGCGAGTATCTGCCCGGTTGTCGGATCCTCGGCGACCAAGGAACCATTGCCCGCCTTATAGAGCTGTTCATTTCGCGCTACGCCCTGCGCGATGGCGGTCTCTGCTTGCTGCTGGAGCGTCCAATTGAGCGTTGTGATGACTTTCAACCCACCGCGATTAACAAGATCCTCTCCGTATTTTTGGACAAGATAATTCTCGACTGCGGCGACGAAGTGCGGCGCTCGTATACTATTGCCGGTTTCGGACTGTGGCTGGAAAACGATCTTATAATTGAGCGCGACGTTCAATTGCGCCTTTGTTATCTTCCCGATGTTGTACATCTGTTGGAGCACGATCCGTTGCCGTGCGAGGAGCGCGCTCGCGTTGGGACCCCACGGGGAATAGTATGACGGCGCCTGGGGGAGCGCGGCGAGCACGGCACTCTGGGCGATGTTGAGATTTTGCACCGGGATGCCAAAGTAATCCTCGCTCGCCTCCTCGACGCCCGAGATGGTTGGTCCATAGGGGGCTTCGTTCAAATAGAGCCCGAGGATGTCATCTTTTGAATAATATTCGTTCAGCTTTACCGCTAGGATGAACTCCCGTATTTTTCGGGTGGGCGTCTGGTCGAGGGTGAGGAACGCGGTTCGCGCGAGTTGTTGAGTGATCGTCGAACCGCCCTGTGCGAGGGAGTGGGTTTTTATATCAACATAGAGAGCGCGCGCGATGCCCTTAAGGTCGAATGCCGGCTCGTTATAAAAATTCTGGTCCTCGATGGCAATCGTGGCATCTTTGAGCGACTGCGGTACCTGGTCGAAAGGAACCACCGTCCGCTTTTGGCCGCTATTGATGTCGTAAAGGAGCACGGTTCCCGTGCGATCGTAGATCTTCGTCGACTGGCTTATCTGCTGACTTGAGATCTCTTGGATCGAAGGGATGGTGGTCGAGAAATAAAGCACCGCCGCGAAAAGGATAATAAAAAGAGAAGCGACAACAATCCCTGCTATCTGAAGAGCTTTGATGATCTGCTTTTTTCGCTTTGCTGCTAAAGCCATGTTTCATTATTTTACCGCGTTCGGTGCGTTTTTAATAGATTGCGATATACACACAATACAAAAAAAACACCGCCGAAGCGGTGCTTTTTGTGAGTAAAGATCTTTTTATTCCTGCTCTTCCTCCCCCGTGTCGACGGCGATGGTTTCGTCGCCCTCTACTTCATCGCTATCATCTTCCAAGTCATCGTCCTTATCTTTGTCGGCATCATCATCAACCTTCGCGTCATCCTCCTCGTCCTCGTCGCTCAACGCGCGGAAGGTGAGTTTTGTTTCTAGTAAATCGGTTGTCATAAGCAGCTAGTGTTTAACGACCTTTTATTAATTTATTTTCAACCAGTATATTGTATCACCGCGCGCTGTCAATCCCCATAGCAGCTGTGGATAATTAATACTTCTCGCCTGAGCAGAAAATTGCGAGCGCGAGGGCGTCGCTCGCGTCGTCGATCACCTTCAGGTCCTTCTTGCCGAGGATGAGCCGTACCATCTTAAGCACCGCCTTTTTATCGGCAAAGCCATAGCCTGTGACGCCAAGCTTCACCTCGTTCGGGGTATATTCTTTTATACGAACACCACACTCTTTTGTTGCGAGAAGCACCACGCCGCGTGCCTGGGCCACCGAAATCGCCGTTTTTTGGTTTTTCGCGAAGAATATCTTCTCTATAGCGACCACATCGGGCTGATATTCCTTAATGAGCCGGTCGATCTCCATTTTTGTCTCTTCAAGCGCGGAAACATCGTCCTTGGTTTTGATACTAAAGATCCCCGCAGCGATATATTGTACCGCTCCGTTCTTTGCGTCAACAATGCCATAGCCGATCCTCCGGCTCCCCGGGTCGATGCCAAGCGCTATCATGTGCTTATAGTACTAAAAAACGCCGCCCAATGCGACGGCGTGGTGGTGAACCGGCTTGAACCAGCAGTGGTTGCGCGGTACTATACAAAGACATGGCAGATTCACCACGAAACGACCTTCAGGAAAAGCTTAAAAAACTTCATCACGAGGGCGAGGAACGCGCCGCTCAGCGGCTTGCGGAGAAGTTGGGGCTTTCTTACGTCGACCTTTCCAAAATACCGGTCTCACTCGACGCCGTGAGGGTGATCCCCGAGGCCGCTGCCCGCGAAGCGAAGATCGCTTCCATTGAAAGCAAAGCGAAGAAACTTGCCATCGCCGCGATCGATCCAGAGCTTCCTGCCGCGAAAAAGGCGATCGTGGATCTTGTCGCGCAGAAATATGAAGTGAAGGTGGTGGTGGTTTCGCCAACAAGCATGGAGGCGGCGTGGCATTTTTACCAATTCATAAAGCCGGATGTTGGGAATATCACCGGCAAGGTCAATATCACGAAAGAGCGGCTGGCCGATCTGCGCGCGCGGCTGGTGACCATCGACGCCGTTCACGACGAGCTTGCGAAACTGGATTTTAACAAAGCCTCACCGCTTATCTTGATCGAGATCATCCTCGCTGGCGCGATGGGGATGCGCGCTTCGGACATCCACACCGAAGCCGAGGAGAAGGGCGCGAAGATCCGTTTTCGCGTTGACGGCTTGCTCCGCGATATTTTTACCGAGCTGCCACTTCATAATTATCAGGCGCTCGTTTCGCGCATAAAATTGCTTTCCGAAATGAAGTTGAACGTTCGGAGCGAAGCGCAGGACGGCCGCTTTACCATCGGGCTTGGCGACAAGGAGATCGAGATGCGCGTTTCTATCATTCCCGCCGAGTTTGGCGAGACGATCGTCATGAGAATACTCGATCCTTCGGCGACGTTGGTAAGTCTTGCCGATCTCGGCTTGCGCGAAGACAATCTTGCGATCGTAAAAAAGCAACTCGCCCGCCCGAATGGTTTGATCTTAAACACTGGTCCGACCGGCTCCGGCAAAACCACCACGCTCTATGCATTCTTGCGTACCATGAACGACCCGACCGTAAAGATCATCACCCTTGAAGACCCTATCGAATATCGCATCGATGGCGTTGAGCAGACGCAGGTGAACGACGAAGCGGGATATACCTTCGCGAACGGCCTGCGCGCCATCGTGCGGCAGGACCCCGACGTCATTCTTGTCGGCGAGGTGCGCGATCTGGAGACTGCCGACATTGCGATGCAGGCCGCTTTGACGGGCCACCTTGTCTTGTCTACTTTGCACACGAACGACGCCGTGGGCGCCGTGCCGCGCTTGATCAATCTCGGCGTGAAAGCGGTGAGCATCGGCCCCGCACTCGCGCTTGTGATCGCGCAACGCCTGGTGCGCGTGCTGTGCAAAGAGTGCAAAAAAGAAGCCGCAGTGGACGACGCGGTTAAAGAAAAAATAAAGATATTCTTGACAAAATTGCCCGCGCACGTGGATCGCGCGCCATACGAGCATTATAAAATCTATGGACCAACTGGCTGCGACAAGTGCAACGGCCTCGGCTACAAAGGTCGCATCGGCGTCTTTGAATTTTTGGAAGGCGGCGGTGATTTGGAAACGACGATCTTGAAAGAGGCTTCGGAGGTCGCGCTGCGCGGCCTGGCGGAGAGACAAGAGATGGTCACTATGCAGCAGGATGGTATATTGAAGGTGTTGGTCGGGCAGACAACGCTCGATGAAGTGAAGGGCGCAACGGGTGAAATTGAGTGGTAGTTACTGAAGATTATGTTTTTTCGACCTGCTGCGCGGACGCAATGGTCGAAAAAGCATAATCTTCAGTAACTACCACCACGTTCTTCGAAACGAAGAGGAGGTAACAAGTTCAAACCTGGGGGCAATTCCTCGCGAAAGGATTAGTTCTCTTCTATCAAATGATAAAAGAGGATAGAATTACTCAAAGGATGGAATCAGCCGGAACCGATTCGTCCTGAAATTTTTAGAAATAACTCCCGCCCCCAGATTTGAACTGACTACCTGCCAAAGAGCATTTATTAAGTACCGGTATATGTTAGCACGTAGTTAATTTTTTGTCAAGCCCTCCGTTTCCCACCCCTTCCTATGCCAAAAGACTCTAAATCCAACCTTATAAATCCCGCCGATGACCCGAATATCGACCTCACCTTGCGGCCGGTCATTTGGGACGAGTATATTGGTCAAGAAAAGATAAAGGACAACTTGAAAATTTTATTGGAGGCCGCGAAGAAACGCGGCGAGGCGGCGGATCACTTGTTGTTTTCCGGCCCGGCGGGTTTAGGGAAGACGACGCTCGCATATTTGGTGGCGCGCGAGCTTGGCGGAGTGATAAAGACGACCTCCGGCCCGGCGCTCGAGAAGGTCGGCGATCTTGCTGCAGTGTTGACCAATCTCACGCCCGGCGAAATACTATTCATCGACGAGGCGCATCGCGTGAACCCGATGATCGAGGAAGTTTTGTATCCAGCGATGGAGTCGCGCAAGCTGCACCTGGTGGTCGGCAAAGGGCCGTCCGCGCGAACATTAACGTTAGACCTGCCGCCGTTCACTTTGATTGCTGCGACCACACGCGAGAACCTATTATCGCAGCCGTTGCGCTCGCGATTCGGCGCGACGCTGCGCCTCGGCTATTACACCGTCGAGGATATTAAAAAAATATTAACGCGCTCGGCGAAAATTTTGGGCGTGCAGGCGTCACCCGAAGCGATCGAGGTTTTGGCGCGCGCATCGCGCGGGACGCCGCGCGTGGCGAACCGGCTTTTGCGTCGGGCCCGCGATTTTGCGGAAGTGCATCACAACAGCGTGATCGACGAGGCCTCCGCGCGTCGCACCCTTGCAATGCTCGAAGTTGACGAGCTCGGCTTGGAGCCACAAGACCGCCAATTGCTTTTCACCATCATTGAGAAGTTCAATGGCGGCCCCGTCGGCATCAACACCCTCGCTGCGGCGCTTTCCGAAGAGCGTGGCGTGATCGAGGATATTTATGAGCCATATCTTATGACGCTGGGCTTTTTGCAGCGATCTTCATCCGGGCGCGTCGTCCTGCCTGCGGCATACAAGCATCTGAAAATAAAGGAAAAGGACGAGTTGTTTTGAGGTCAATATGTTATATTGATGATGATGCGAGAAGAAAAAAGGCTGGGGATGGCGGCGAAGGGAGGTTTTATTATTTTCACGATGGCGCTCATCCTATCGGCGTCCCCGTTTTTTGCTCATGCGGCACAGATATATCTTGATCCGGCGACCGGGAAATACCCGCCCGGAGTGACCTTCGCCGTGAATGTCCGCTTGGACAATCAAAACCAATGCATCAACGCCGTAGCTGCCGACCTTACTTATCCCAGTAACCTGCTTCAGGCGGTCGGCGCGAGCAATGGTGATTCAATCCTCTCGCTTTGGATAAAATCACCCACCATTTATTCCAATTACGGACTCATCTCGTTTGTGGGTGGGTTGCCTGGCGGATATTGCGGCCGCGTCGCGGGTGATCCGGGATTGAGCAATAACCTTGCAACAATCTATTTCCGCTTCCCCACGTCCACCACGTCGATATCTACGTCGAGCATGCTCCAGAGCGCCCAACTTTCGTTCTTGAGTAGTACCCAAGCTGTCTTGAACGACGGACTCGGCACTCTCGCTCCACTTACCATGGCGGGAGCGACCTACATCCCTCACCCACTGAGCGGGCAGTATGTTTCCATTGATGCCATGGCGAATGCGATCGCGAGCGACACGATCACTCCCGAACCTTTCACTATCGGGGTCTATCAAGACCCGACCATCTTTAACAATGCATGGTTCGCCGTCTTTTCAACCGTCGATAAACAAACCGGCATAGACCACTATGAAGTGGCCGAGGTGTCGACCGCGGACAGTGTGAAATCTCAAGACCAGTGGGATTGGGTTCGCGCCGTAAGCCCCTATCTTATAAAGAACCAAGGTCTTAACGAAGTGATTGCCGTGCGGGCCATCGATATGGCAGGTAATACCCGCTTTGAAGAATACACGGCGCCGGCGCCGGCTTCCACTAAGTCCAACGACTGGGAGTTGGCAATGCTACCGTATCTTGCCTTGATCGGGATCTCGGGATTCGCAATAGTTCAAATCATCATCCGCTTCCTTCTTTAGTGAGCGGCAATAAATCGCACTCGCATTATTCCGGCTTAGGTTCGCCGTCCTAATCCATTTCTACCTCCAACTTTCTCGTCTTTTTCCGATTCATTTTCGGCATCCGCACGGAAAGGATCCCATTTTTGAATTTAACACTTGCGTTTTCCGGGTCAACTTCTTCCGGGAGAATGATCGAGCGCGCGAATCTGCCCCAATAGCATTCCTCGTGGAGGTATTTGGCGTCCTGCACATCAGGCTCTCGGCGTCGCAGGCCTTTTATAGAGATGGTGTCGCTTGCAACAACTACGTCAATATCCTTCGGGTTCGCTCCCGCAATCGCCGATTCGACAACGATGTCGTTTTGGGTGTGGTAGATATCAACCGTGAGCTGACCTATCGGACCGTCGGGGTCGGGGACTTCTATTTTATCGACATCTTGGAGTGGAAGAGATGCTTTCGCAAGATCAATCCTATAATCTGGGTCATCCGCATTCGCCTTCATCGACGCGAGTCTCCTAAAGAACGACATATTGTCCATATGAATTATATTGTAGAGCAGCCGTGATAATGTCGCAAGGACGAGACTGTGGATTACTCGCTTCGTTTTCATGTGGCTAATTTTTTTAAACTTAATTTATCCACAGGCCGTCAACTCCCTTTGCGTGTATAATGAATCTAGATATCTCGACGGTCGTGTTTTGGGGAATCTCGCCCATCGAGATTGCTGAAAACACTGCATTTTTTAAAGAACATGCCAGAAACTCCAAAGGCGGGAGCACATTACATAACATTAAAGGAAGCGGCGAAAATATCTGGGTACAGTCCGGATTATTTAGGGCAGCTCATTAGAGGAGGAAAGCTGGCGGGAAAGCAGATTTACCTGAATGTCGCTTGGGTGACGACAGAGAAAGCCTTAAAAGAATACCTTAAAGACAACAAAGTTGGTGGGGCGAAGGTGAATTCTCGGAAGAACATACAAGGAAGGATGCGACGGTGGTTTGTTGCCCATAGCTCAGGGGATGAGATCGTCAAGTTCGCGCGGAAAGTCCTTTTTGTCATACTTCTTTTCCTTGTCGCCCTATGTCTTTTCCTTGTCTATGCCCTTTTCGCGAATCTTAGCCACGGGGTAACACTGCCATGAAGCGAATTCGGGAAGTTTTCATTATTTTCACCGTTGCTTTCATTGTTTTGGGCGGGGTTCTATTGTACCGCGCCTCCGCAGCCACCGGCGTCCCTAAAATATTGAGCTATCAGGGAAGACTTTTGGATTCGAGTGGGAACCTTTTGGGCGGCGCTGGAACGGCGTATTGTTTTCGCTTCTCGCTCTACAACGCATCGTCCGGCGGTTCGCAGATATGGCCTGCCGCCGCGCCGTCGATCATGACCGCCACGGTGACGAACGGCGTTTTCAATATCGGCGTCGGCGATACGAGCGCGGGCGGCGATGCACTCACGTACAATTTTCAGGACAGCGACACCACCTACTTGAATGTTCAGGTTGCGACGAAAGTCGATGCGCTCTGCACGGGTGGCAGTGAAGTGTTCGAGACGCTCAACCCGCGCGAACGCGTGGTCGCGTCGGGTTACGCCATCAACGCGGGAATGCTCGGCGGCTACACCGCAGGAACAAACGCATCGGGTACCATGATCCCCGTTATCTCATCCGACACACTCACGCTCGCTGGCGTGAACCCGCAGATCAATGCAACGGGCACGAACACGCTCACCTTACAAGGCGGCGCGGGAACCGGCGCGATACAATTTTTTTCCGTGAACAATTATATAACCTCGTCCACGTTCCGCATTGCGGGAACGGTTTCCGGGAATGCGCTCCAGATGGCGGTGGCGCCACCCCAATCGGCGAATCTTTCACTTGCGTCGCTCGGGCAGTCGCCGATCCTGTCCGGCGCTGCTTCGGGGACCTTCATCGGGATAAACACTTCGGGTGTTTATAACGGAGATTATTTGGAGTTCGAAAATAATTCTTCCACGGTCTTCAATGTCGCTTCTTCCGGGCAGCTGACCATCGGCACGTCGACAAATATATTGGGGTCGCTGCTTTCGGTGTCCACATCGTCGAACATCTTCACGGTTTTCACCAATGGCAATGCGAATCTCCTTGGTTCGCTCAATGTGACCTCAACGCTTACCGTTGCTTCCACCACCAATCTTCTCGGCATTGTAAGCGTCGGCACATCGACCAAAACAGGGCTTTTTTCCATCGCCACGTCGTCTAATATTTTTACCGTTTTGAGCAACGGATATATTGGTGTCGGCACGACAACCCCCGCCAATCTTTTGCAGGTCGTGGGAGCGGAAGGCTTGGGCGCCGCTTCAACAACGGAAGGCCAGCTCGTTTTCTACAACGCGCTTACGAGCTCCACTGTGACACTCCAAGGCAGCACAAGCACGAACAAAAGCATCACTTTTGTTTTGCCGAATGCGACCGGCACGTCGGGGCAGGTGCTCGTGACCGACGGATCGGGCAATCTTTCATGGGACAGCACGGGGTTCACAAAGATCACAAGTAGTACAACCGCGTTCGTTATCGCGTCAACGTCGCTCGTTGTGTACGCTTCGACAACCTTCACTCCTGCCAACACCGCGGATCAGTTATGGGTGACCGCGGACATCAGCGTGAGCAGTACACAGATCACCGCTGCCGCGAGCACGACAATGGCGATATTCCGTGGCGTGACGAATGGCCAAGGTGCTACGTGTAACGGCGCTCAAGTTGGTAACAGCGTGACGCAAAGCATCCCTCGGCAAGCAGCGGGAGTTCCTTCGGTCGGCGACATGACGGAAAACGTCGTGGATTCTCCCTCGACGACTTCGACCACCGCGTACGGGATTTGCATAAAGGTGCAGACGGTGAGCGATGCGACGGTGCTTTCGGGGACGCTCACTATTCAGGAAGTTCGCCAGGGATCGGACATCGCGGAAACGTATTACGCGGCGACCGACACGTCGCTCACCGCGGGGGACGTGGTGAGTCTGGATCCTTCGATTCAGGACGGAGTGGAGCAATCGCAATCCAGCTATCAAAATACGATCTTGGGCATCGTCTCCACACGGCCGGGCATTGCGCTCGGCAATTCAGATCCACAGTCGGGTGTTCAGGAGCTCGTTGCGCTCGCTGGCCGCGTTCCCGTCCACGTGACGAACGAGAACGGGAACATCAGCGCCGGTGACTACCTTACGTCATCGGACATTCCCGGCGTCGCCATGCGCGCGACAGAATCCGGCCGTGTGGTGGGCGTTGCGATGGAAGATTTTACACCCGACCCGTCCGTGGGAACGACCACCGGTTCCATTCTTGCGTTCGTGAACCCCGGATGGTCGCCCGGAGGCATCTTTGGTGCAACAAGCACCGCGTCGTCCTCGTTTTCGATCGGGGCAGACCTGCAGCATTTTTTCGGGATCATCGCCGACGTCGGGAACGCGGTGCAATCATTCATACGGGCGTCGATGATCGCCGTTGAAAATCTATTCGTGAAGACGGAGGTTGTATTGCCTGGCGGAAGTATAACAACGCCGTCCGGGCCGAATCAGATGGCGGGGACCGGGACGCTCAATGCGCTTTCCTTGGAAGTGTTCATTCCGAACGAGCAAGTGACTTCGTCATCGGAAATATTTATTACGCCGACCACACTGACGAACGCGCCGCTTGTGGTCATGGGGAAGCAGGACGGCGTCGGATTCTCCGTCGGCGTCAGGGATCCGCAAGCGAACGATATTTCTTTCGACTGGATCATGATGCAGAGCTATCATGTGGGAGGCGTCGACGCTTCAGTGAATGAGGATGTGCCCCCTGTCGTTTCGGGCGGCGCGCCCGACGTCAGTGCTCAGCCATCCTCGACCGATTCAGGCGATACAAGCAGCACGGATGTTTCTGTGACCGTCGTCGCGACGAGTAGCGATGAAAGCACGTTCGTAGCAACCTCAACCACAATCCCGACCGCCGCCACTACTACCAACGATCCCTCTTTGGATACAACGATCCCATCTTCGGATGTGACAGCTTCTTCCTCGGACACGGACGCGACCACGATCACAGACACGCCGACTTCCGATAGCCAAGGGGCGAGCACAACCGACACCACACAATAAAGGTCGCAAATAACTTTATAAAAACATGCGCGAATTAAACTTGAAAGGGGAAGAGGAAAAAAATTGGGAAGTGCCGCACGAAGCACTTTATGAACCGCGTCGGCAGAGCCGTGGAAAGATCTTTTTCGCGGCGATTGTCGCCGTGCTCGTGATCGCCATCGGTTGGTGGTTCGTGAACGGGATGACGCAGTGGAAAGCGGTTTTTCTTACCAACAACCAGGTATACTTTGGACATTTTTTAGACGTTCCATTCGAAGGGACCATCGCGTTGCGAAACGTCTACTATCTTCAATTTTTACAGGCCGGACAGAACCTGAACACACAGGACCAATCCCAGTTAAAGCTGGTAAAGCTCGGCAGCGAGATTCATGGCCCGACCGACGAGATGGTTATCCCGGTATCGCAGGTGCTTTTTTGGGAAACACTTCGCCCCGACAGCGTGATTGTAACGACCATTAAGAATGGCCAAAATACAACCAACCCATAAACATATTGTTGTTATCGCCACGCTCGTGGGAGCGTCCCTCGCTCTCATCGCGGGTCCTTTTGCGCGCTCGTTCGCAGACACGGCGACGAGTACGGATTTTATGATACGAGACGGGTTCGTCGGAGTGTTTGGCGGGAACGCATCGTCCACTGATTTTCAAGTGGTCTCCGGCGGGTCGCCGATCATAAACAACAACGCCGCGAGCGCTGATTTTAATTCCTACACCGGGCCGGTGAATTATAGCGATTTTGCGCCGGTGTCGCAGACGTGGCGATGGTATGGCGACGCGAACAACGAGACGCCGGCGAGTTCGCTCGCTGCGGAGAATGTCGCGCCTTCGACGATCGCGAATGCGCAGATAATAAAACTGCGCCTCAATATAAAAGAGACAAGTGGTATCATGGGCAGTGATAATTTAAAGTTTCGTTTGCAATTTGCCCAATCGTCCGACTTTACGGTATCGTCCGGATTGATCGCCGAGACGGGAAGTTGTAACGCAAGCTCGACATGGTGTTACGCGACGAGCACCGGCGGGAATGACAACCAGATCATTTCGACTGCGGTCCTTTCAACGAGCAATACATGCAGTGGAGGATTGGGAAACGGATGCGGCACGCACAACACGTCGGGTATAAGCGCGTCGACATCGACGCAAAACGCCAGCGCGACGACCGAATACGAATTTACAATCATGGCTTCCGGGGCTTCGAACGGAACCACCTATTTTTTCCGCCCGCTCAACGCCGCCGATAACACGGTCATCCCGCTCGGCGCCACGTCGAGCTATCCGAGCCTGGTGATGCAGGGCGCGACGGTCACCTTTGGCGTGAGCGGTCTGCCGCAGAGCACGAGTACGAACGGCGTCATCACCAATGTTTCGACGACGGCGACAGGCATCCCGTTCGGGATGCTTGCTCTTGGGACGAGCACGATCGCCGCGCAGCGTCTTTCGATCACGACGGACGCGTCGAATGGATATGAGATCTATACCGAGCAGGATCAACAACTTGCGGATCAGCACGGCGACCAAGTGCCCGGCGTTGCGGGAACCAACTCGAGTCCGCTCGCGTGGTCAGCCGGATGCACAGCGACCCTGACGGGATGTTACGGATATCATCCGGGAAGCCCCGTGCTTTCCGGCGGCTCGGTGCGTTTTGCCGCCAACGACAGCTATGCCGCGCTCACGTCGACGATAGCGGAGGTCGGTTTCGGTGCGTCACCGGCGACGAGCAGTACGATGGACATGGTCTACCGCGTCCAGATTGGAGGAACCCAGATCACGGGGGCGTATCAAAATAATATTATGTATATCATCGCGCCATCATTTTAATGGGAAAACAAATTTTTTATAAAACAGCAGCGGGGATGATGATGGCGGCGATCTTTTTCTTCGCGCACGCCGTTTTCTTCGCGCACGCTGCCGACATCACCGTTCTCCCGGCGGTGATCGACGGGAGCGGCGTGCCGAACGACATTTTGAACTATTCGCTTACCATCACCAACACGACGGGAAGGCAGGAAAATATTTTCGCCACGGTATGCGAGCTCACGGCGAGCGGCACGCAGGTGTTTGCGAATCCGTCAATGGAGGATCGCGTTGCCCTGCTTGCGGATTGGATCGGCGTATCACGTGGAGCGATGTTGCTCGCGCCCGGCGAATCGACCACCACGCCCGTTCAGATACAGATCAGCCCGTACGCGGCGACGGGCGACTATCACGCGGTCATTGCTTTTGTGGAGGGTGGCACACGCGACGACGCCGAACATAATTTGGACGGCGCACCGCAGGCGCTGATCGATGTTTCCGTCGCGTCCAATCTCACCGCGAGCCTGCGCGTCGACAGTTTTTCCGCGGCGAAAACTTTTTACACAAGCTTTCCCGTGGCGTTCAATTTTACCGTGGAAAATACGGGCGATGTTTCGTCGACTCCTTCCGGCCAAGTGATGTTCTACGATCGGACGGGGCATGAACTGGGGTCGGTCGACGCGAATCCCCAAAACATTGCCATCGATCCGGGGAAGAAGCAGTCGTTTGTGGCGCGATGGCAGAACGGCGGAAGTTTTGGACAGTATAAGGCGGTGCTCGACCTTTCGTACGGAACAGGGGATGATAAACTTGAAAACACGGCGCTCGTTTGGATCTTGCCATGGGAGAAGCTACTCGCTATCTTTGGTACGTTATTTATTTTGACGATCATCGCCGCGCTCTGGTTGCATCGGGTGTACGAAAAACGCCATCATCGCCGCCGACGCGCAATCGAAAATCTTCTCAAGAGAAAAACATTGGAAAAAACCATAGACCTCCGTCACCCCCAATGAAAAAAATCCTCCTCGCTCCCATTCTTCTATTATTGTTTGCGCCGCTCTTTTTCCCGGCGATCTCGTACGCGCAATCGGGGGATTCTTCCTCGCTCACAATCACTCCTCCGTTTTTTGAATTGAATGTGAATCCCGGGGATTCGTGGTCAAGCTCGATCAGGGTGATCAATACGAACGGGAGTGACATGCAGGTTCGCGTGATGGTGATGGGATTCACTGCGTCGGACGATATGGGCCATGGAAATTTTGTCCCACTCTCACAACTCGCCGGCGACGATGACGCACTCGCGAACTGGATCACGACTTCGGGGTCGTCGGTGAATGTGCCGCGTGACGGAGCTGTCGATGTTCCGTTCTCCATCTCCGTTCCTTCGAACGCATCACCTGGAGGACATTATGGCGCCATTCTGATCGGAACCGGAGCTCCGAGTGCCCAAACCAGCACATCCCAAGTCGGCGTGAGCAGTTTTATTTCCGCACTCATTTTTGTCCGGGTCGCGGGGGATGTCACGGAGTCGGCTCATATCCAGAGCTTCTCGACCGACAAAAATTCCTACCAAACCCCCGACGTGCATTTCGCGGTCAAGGTGCAAAATGCCGGTGACGTGCATATCCGTCCGGTCGGCATGATCCAAATATATAATGCTTTCGGGAAGGAGCGCGGCGAGATATCTATCAATGGGACGGGTACGTTGGGCTATGTTTTGCCATCGAGCAGCCGTGAATTCGACGCCGAGTGGCAAGGCCAGCCGAGCTTGTGGGATATTGGTCCTTATACCGCCGTGTTGAGCCTTGCGTATGGTGAAAACGGCACAAAAAGCGTCACCCAAACGATTGGATTTTGGATTTTACCCATATATCAATTGTTCGAGATCGGGCTTTCGATCCTTGTTTCCGTCATGATCTTTATGTATATCCTGAGGCGTGCCGTGAGGAAGCTGCTTACCAAAGAGATGGCAAAATACAGCGGCGTTCCGGCGCCTCACGAATCGAAAGCAACGTCGCGTTCCGACGAAGATGTGCTTGACCTTAGGGGTTCAAAGAAAAAATGAACAATGCCGCACGGACACTTTTGAATTAAAAAACATTGGTGGTATAATGCAATTAATTAACGCTTTTCACTAGATGACTCCCTCTTATAATAAGACGATTAGAAAAGATGTCACTGTTGCGATCGTTCTCGGTTTCGTTGTCAGCGTCATGGCATGGACAATCGGGTTTCGCATGCTCCAGTCGGCCCACGCAGGAAGTTTGACGGGCGTCAGCGACACGCTCAGTGATTCGCGCCCCGGATACACGGCGACGCACACCGTCACGTATACC
>Ga0182030_10008225_pt1 | contig 21643 bp, 10 predicted proteins | sample 812S3MmetaG_FD_121299 | JGI IMG/M metagenome (GOLD analysis project Ga0182030, IMG submission 121299) | Permafrost microbial communities from Stordalen Mire, Sweden - 812S3M metaG (Illumina Assembly) | ecosystem: Environmental > Terrestrial > Soil > Wetlands > Permafrost | place: Sweden...
ATGGACATCCCGTATGCCATCTGGAGCGCGACCACCGGCAACAGCACCACGGCAGCGCTCTATTATGGCTTCAAGACCAACAACACCCCGCCGCCCGGCCTGCCCGCGGGCTGCGGCCTGCCGGACTACACCACCAACAGCTACGCCTTCAGCGAACTGCCCTTCCCCGCCGCCCCGCCCAATCTCGCGGCCACGAACAGCTTCCTGACAATGATGCTCACCGACAGCAACCTCGCGGGCGCCGAGTTCATCCTGCGCCGCGCGGTCCTGGGCGACAGCACCTTCCCCGCCCAGACCGTGTATCTGGAGCAAACCAGCGACACCGCGCGCAATGTCCGCTATTGGGAGTTCGACAACGCGCAGTTGGACGCCCGGGTGCGTGGTGACAGCACCGTCCTGCGCATCCTGTCGAGTTCGACCGCCTTCACGAACCTCCTCGGGCTGATGACCGGGCTGGCCACCTTTACCCTGCCCCCCAACGCCTACCCCCCCGGCGCCATCTGCGACTCGCTCACCTCCTCCGGCGGGGAGCTGTGGACAGCCACCGGCCAAACCCCCGCAATCGCGTTCCTGGAGGCAGGCGCGGCGGGCAGCTACGGGACGATCACCGAGCCGTGCGACTACCTCCAGAAGTTCCCGTCGCCGATGGACTACTTCTACCAGGCCCGCGGGTTCTCCCTGGCGGAGGCCTACTATCAAAGCCTGCAAAACCCCTACCAGGGCATCATGCTCGGGGAGCCGCTCTCCGCTCCCTTCGCCAACCCCGGCGAGGGCGACTGGAGTTTCCCCACCGCCTCCCCCGTCCTTTCCGGCGTGACCAACATCACGCCGCTCTTTTTCGCCTCGGCCACCAACCTGCCGCTGGGCCAGGTGGATCTTTTCGTGGATGGGACCTTCTTCCAAACGATGACCAACCTCGCGCCCGCCCAGGGGAACATCCTCTCGGTGACCATCAATGGGATCTCGATACAATACAGCGTGGCCGCCGGCGAGACGCTCGCCTCGCTCTCCACGAACCTGGCCAACGCCCTGAACTCGGTTTCCAACTCCACCCGGGTCATGGCTTATGCCATCGGGGACCGGCTGGAGGTGGACGGGATTGACCCCGGCACACCAGGGGCGAACCTGGTGGTGGCCGCCTCGGCCGGAATCGGCACCGGGGCAAACCTCACCACCTTTATCACCGCGGCCCGCCCGGCCTTCCTGGACACCATGGCCACCGGCTACGTGGGGGTGGCGGTGAGCAACACCCCGGTGGCGGGGGACTGGGTGCAGGTGGCCTTCACCAAGACCAACGGGACCGTCATCAAGGTCGGCGTGACGAACAATGTCACCGGGATGTCCAACAACACAGCCTTCGTCCAACGTCTCTACAACGCCATCAACGCCAACGCCTCGCTCCAGACGCCGGACGGCGTCGCCGCGACCGATTTTTACGCCTTTGGCTCTCCCTCGCTGGCAGAGTTCAATCTTTTCGCCCGCACGCCCGGCTGGCCGGCCGCGCAGATCCAGGCGATCATCACCACCTCCCATGACCTCACCCCCATCCCCACCGGGAGCTTCCGGTTCCAGGACAACGTCTCCGACCTGATGCCCCGCAACCACCTCTACCTCGCCGCGGGAGCCACATGGCTCCCGGTCAGTTACAACCTCGACACCACGCAACTCGCGGATGGATACCACACGCTGACCGCGGTGGCCTACGAGGGCACCAGCGTGCGGACGCAGACCAGTGTCTCGCAGGGTGTGGTGGTGCAAAACACGCCCCTCTGGGCTGCCCTAACCCCGGTGATCAACACCTCCAGCACCAACTTGGAGGGGCTGTTGCAGTTTTCAGTGACCGCCAACACCACCAACGTGGCGATGATCGAATTGTTCAGCACGGGCGGGATGATCGCCGGGGCCACCAACCAGGCCTCCGCCTTGTTCACCACCTCGTTTGCCACCCTCGGCACCGGCTTGCATCCCTTTTACGCGCTCGTGACCGACCACTCCAGCAACCGCTATCAGACCCCGACGCTGTCCTACCGGTTCCCCCTCATCTGGCCCACGGTGCGGCCGGCCGCCGCCAGCCTGAGCTGGCCCGCGCTGCCAGGGCTGACGTACCAGGTGCTCGCCGCCACGAACGCCACCGGCCCCTTCCAACCCGCCGGCTCCCTTGCCCCGACCAACTCGCCGGCTCCCTTGCCCCGACCAACTCGCCGGCGCAATGGCCGCTCAACCCGACCAACCCGGCCACCTTCTACCAGATCCAGGCGACGCCCTAGTTTCTGTTTTGTCGCTCTAGTGCTTGGTTTTTTGCTGCCTCTTTCCATTGGATCTTGCTTCTGCGGTTCGTCCGCTGTGGCGCGTGACCAAGCCTGCCATTACTTCCGCCTCCGTGGCCCCTCTTCCGGGCAGCACGAAACTGACCAACCCAAGCCGCCCCCGGAACCACCGTGCTTTGGGTTCCGGGGGCGTGGTCTACCTCTCCTGGGTAAAACGGCGTCTGGGCGCCTGGTTAATCGCTGCCCAACGTCAGCCAGCCGCTCACCGTTTGATCCTGGGTCGTGTTGGCAAACCGGAGCACCTTCCCATTGGCCAGGGGATTCACCACCCGCATGAGCAGCGTGAAGGTCCCGGAGGGCGGGTTCGTCAGCGCCGTGGAAAACTGCGCCGTCCCGCTCCCGGGATAGATGTTGGTGAGCGCCCAACCGGGCGTCCAGGTCTGGATGATCGTCCCCCCCGAGTCCGCGGCGGCCAACTGCACCGGCCAATTGTAGTAGAACGGCGCGGCGCCGGTGTTGGTGACGGCAATCCCCACCATCGACGCCCCGCTTCCGCCATCCACCCAGGTCGCCAATGACTCCACGCCGAACTCGTAACCGAGCTCCCAGGTGCCCACTAGCGAGTTGCTATACCCCACGCTGTTGCTCCACCCCGTCGCGAAAACCGCCGTGTCTAGCATGTAGGTCGCATGCGTCAAATCCACGCTACCCAGGAAACTTTGGCCCAAGTTATTGCTCGAAGGCGGGTTGGTCCAGACGCTCGCGGAGTAGTTGGGCCACATCTGGCCCCCGATCGGATAGTTGATCCACTTGTTCAGCGCCAGCGACCCCGCATTCGTCATCCCCGGCATGAACAAGTTCACCGTGTCGTAAACGAACGAGTCGTCGTGGTAGCCGAACGGCAGGTCATCATTCTCCGCCATCGCGTGCCCCTGATAGAGGTTGTTGGTTCCCGCCGGATACCGCACGAGCACCATGGTCTTCTTGAACGCGTTGGTATACGCCGCGAGCACTGCCTGTTGGGTTGCCAGGGGAGCCCACCAGGAGGCGGAGTCCCCGTCACAGTGCCACTCCCCCCACTCCCCAAGCATCCCGGCCTCCACGAACGCGATTCTAGGATCGCCGTCATACTTCGCCCCGAAGGCGGTGATGAAACTGACCATCATATTGATCAGGTTGGTGTCACTGTAGTTCGGGCAAAGCCCTCCCCCGTCGGCCGTGTACTGTAGGGTCGACAAGCCATTGGTTATCAGGTAGTGGGGAATGCCCGTTGGCAACCCCGGAAAGTCGAGGTAGGGGCGGACGATCAACTGGCACCCGTCGTTTGTGGCGTCGGCAATCCAATGTTCGAGCCCTGAGTTCGTGCTCCAGTTGAAGTAGTTCGTCCCCGCTCCGAGCACGTTCGCGGCCGTGATGGAAGGGGAGATCATGACGTTGGAGACGCTGAACGAGGCGTACTGGAGGGAGTGCGGGAACCCGGCCAGCGAGGAGACCGAGCCGCAGGTCGGCATCAACCCCTTCAAGGGGTTCCCAGGCTGGCTGGGGGCGTAGGAGAGCAGAGTCCAATTGGTCTGCGCCCGCGCCCCGGAGACCAGCCCAAGCGCCAGTGCCAAGGCCGGGAGGATCATGCGAATTCGGGCCGCCACCGGCGCGAAGAACGCGCCCGAGGGAAGGCCCAAGGTGGGATTAGCAGGGTAGATTTTAGTCAGTGTCATATCAGTTTATGTAGCAATGCGGGCTCCCAGTTCCATAGCCTTTTCTTTACCCGTTTTCGGGTAGGTCTGGTCTGGCAGCGCGGCCTCAGAACTCTGGCACCGTTTCCTTGCCTTTCCTTGGGTAGGTCTGACTCCCGGGTGCGCCAAAGACGGCCCCACCATGGCCCGGACCCCCCGTTCGGATCCACACCTCGGCCTGGCGTCGCCGCTGTTCGACCGGGCCGGGATCATCTCGCTGGTGGCCAGCGGGAAGAACCTGGGCGATGCCGGCGCGGCGGCCTGGATGCATGACCGGCAGAGGTCGTCGTGGCGGAGCGCAACGGCGTTTCTACGGGCGCACACGAAGGCGCTGGGGTTTATGCAGAGCGGACCACAGCGGGTGCTGACCGAGTTCCGCTTTCGCTGGCTGGGGTGCCCCCCCCCTTTCCGCCTCGAGATGTTTTGACGCCGCCCTGCATCTATGCTTTGGTGGCACGCGCGAAACCATGACCATTCCCAACCCTGTGTCGAGCGTCTTGTGGCACCTCCTAATCCTCGCAGCCCTGTGCAACGGCGCGGCCCCCGCCGGTCCGGCAGGCCAGGGGGCCATGGTCATGGAGCGAGCGCCCGCGTCCTCCCACACCCCGGTCGCCGCCCCGAGGCCGCTTTTCCGCGAGTTCATGGGCCTCAACGGCCACTTCACCTTCAAACCCGGATTGTACCGGCAGGTCGGACGTCTGGTGCGCAATTATCACAACCTCAACTGGGACGTCGAGCGTCCCGGCGGCACGATAACACTTCCCGTCTGCGTCAACCGGGTGAACTGGAAGAACGATGTCTATGGGCGCTGGCAGGCAGCAGGTTACGAAACCGACATCTGCCTCCAGTTCAGCGGGTTCCAGGCGGATACCGCGGGCTACCGGGGCGTCTGGGCGGGACAAGACCAGTGGTGCTACCAGTACGGGCGGGCCGTCGCCGCGTATTTTGGCCCCTCGGGCTCCGAGCGGCTCTGTACCTCGGTCGAGATCGGGAACGAGCCGGGGGTGAAGTTCGACCCGGCGCTCTTCAAGTCCATTTTCCAGCAGATGGCCCGCGGCATCAGGGCAGGGGACGCGCGCGTCAAAATCCTCACTCCCGCGGTCCAGGCGCGGGCCGGGGACGATTATCTGCAGGACGTCCGCGAACTCTACGGGGACTCCGAGATCCTGCCGCTGTACGACGTTATCAACCTCCATACCTATGCTGCGGTGGAACGTCAGAATCCGTCCGAGAGCCCTTGGGTCCGCAGCTATCCCGAGGACCCCTCCATCGCCTACCTGAAGGTGGTGGATGAGGCCATCGCGTGGCGGAACACGCACGCTCCCGGCAAGGAGGTCTGGGTGACGGAGTTCGGGTACGACGCCTGCACCCCTGGCGCGATGCAGCACCGGAAGGACTGGTCGCTAAAACTTGACTGGCAGGGGAACACCGACCTGCAACAGGCCCAATACCTGGTGCGATCCCTCTTCGCCTTTGCTGCCCGCGATGTCCGCCGAGCCTATATCTACTTCTACAATGACGATGACTCCCCCAGCGTTCACGGAGCTTCGGGGCTGACACGCCACTTTGTGCCGAAACCGTCCTACTGGGCCTGCAAACAACTCTATGAGTTGCTGGGCGATTACCGCTTTGTTCGCGCTGTGAAGCAGCTCCCGGGCGACCTCTTCGTCTATGAATTCCGGCCAGACGCCGGCTCCAGCCGGGCGATCTGGGCTGTCTGGTCGCCGACGGGTGCCCGGACGAATGCGAAAGAACCCCATCAGCCGCGTGAGATGCGTGTGACCCTGGCCGATCTGCCCTCAGTGCCGACCAGGGTGGTTGCGATGGAGACCAGCGATGTCCCCGCCCCTGAGCCGCGCTGGGAGAAAGCCGCGCCCAGGGCGATCACCCTTACCGTAGGCGAGAGCCCCATCTACATCGTCATGCAGCAATGAGCCCCGCCAATCCGGGGGTTCTCGGTTTGCCTTGGGGGCAACGTCCGCCGTTCCGATGTTCCGCCCGCCCAGGGGTGCAGCGGCGGCGGCCCCGCAGGGGAGGGCGCCGCCGCCCGGTGGTGGCGTCGGTCAGTTCGCAGCGACCTTCACCTCGAAGTGGTGGGTCTTCGGCACGCGGAGGGCGTTGATCTGATCCTCCAAGCCGGCGATCTCACGGTCCAGCCGGGCGAGTTCGGTCTTCCGTTTCGCATCCAGTTCGGGGCCCTGCGCCCAGCCCGGGAAATCCTGGAGCTGCACCCCGCGCCAACGGTTGAAAAAGACGTCGTTCTTGCGGAACACCAAGGCCAGCAAGTCCCGCCCTTGGCGGCTGATCGGGCCTGTGGCCACCGCCAGGTTCACCCCCTTCGCCAACTCATCGCCCGTCGTGGACAGCAGCTCTTCGCCGTCCACCGTCACCTGGACCCCTTTCGCGGGCAGGCCGGTGATCTGCAGCTCGTAGCGGTTTAGTTCGGCCGTAATCGGAGCCAACTTGAGCGCGGGGACGGCCCGTTCGTCGATCGGCATCGGTTGCGCGTCATCAAGGCGGTCAAATACTACCTTCTCGGCGGTGCAGCTCAGGTTATCGATTCGGCAATGGTCGGTCTGGCCTGCCTTGCCGGCCTGGGCATCGATTTCGGCCCGCGAAACGAGGGCCGGGGCCCCGAGGCCCTTCAAGACCGCCCACGCCATCACCGTGTGGCCGATGGGGCCGGGGTGCACCGCGTCACCACCGCCGACCATGCTGGAGGGATTGCCAGCCCGCTCGCGGAGCAGGATTGCCATGTAGGGCGCGAACTGGTCGACGAAGCAGGCACCCTTGGCTTGGGCGACCTCGCGCAAGCCGTCGGAGAACTTCCGCAGCGACTGGTTGCGGGCGTCCTTGTCCTCGTCCGCCCGCTTCTCCTCAATGGGCTGGGGCGTCAGGAAAGCCACGCGGGAGCCGTGCCCTTGGAGGATCTCCGCGATTTTCGACTGGCTGCGCGCATAGGCGCCGAAGATGTCCTTGCGGAACGGCTGATATGCGTGGTCGTTCATGCCGAACTTCACCGTAACGAAAGTCGGCTGCAGCGGCAGCACGTCGCGGTCGAGTCCGCGGCCGACGGCGTCATCCACCATCTTCTGTTGGGCGTCCGGGGCGGCGGCGAACAGCCGGCCTTCGTCCGGATGCGCCCGCTGGCGCAGCCAGGCGGTGTCCCCGCCCCAACCCACGTTCCGGAAGGTCAGCTTCCAAGTCGGATTTCGGGTCAGCGCGTACGCCTCAAGGTAGGTGGTGTAGAGCTTTTGCTCGGTGATGCTGTCGCCCAGGAACACCACCCGATCGCCGTCGTGAATCTGGTAGTCAGCCGCCCGGGCGGCGAACGTCGCAAGCGAAAGGGCAACGGTCCAAAGCAAGGTGGAGGGGGTGCGTCGTTTCATGGAGCGTGAGTGTAGTCCAACCGGAACACCTGGGGCAAGCGTGGTCACAAATGTGTCCAGACTGGGCGAAAAAATGCCGCGGACGACTTTAACGCCTGCTCAGAGGGCCAGAAGGTCAAGTAATCTCCTTCTTCCCAGCGAAATCCGAGAAAGAAATATTGCAATGGCAGGGATCTTGGGCAAAGAATATGAAAATTTGGTGTCCATTTGATTGGAGACGAAGTTCTCCCCCACAATGACAAGCAAAACAAAGCGATCCAGCGACGCCCTGAGCGCGGTCCGGAGCCAGGCTCCGGGGCGGCAGGGGCTATACGACCCTGCATTCGAGCACGAAGCCTGCGGCGTCGGGTTCGTCGTCAACATCAAGGGGCGCAAGTCGCACGCGATCATCCGCCAGGCGGTGGAAGCTTTGTGCAACCTGGATCACCGCGGCGCCTGTGGCTGCGAGGCGAACACCGGCGACGGTGCCGGCATCCTCATCCAGCCGCCCCACGAGTTCTTCAAGCTGGTCGCCCGGGAGAGTCGTTTGGACCTGCCCGGCCCTGGCGAGTACGGCGTCGGCATGTTGTTCCTCCCGCCGGACCCCGCGGAGCGGGCTGAATGCGAGCGGCTGTTCGCCGAGATCGTAGTCGACGAGGGCCAGCGGCTGCTGGGCTGGCGCACCGTGCCCACCAACAACTCGGACTTGGGCAAGACCGCGCGGGCGGCTGAGCCGTTCATGCGGCAGGTTTTCGTCGGCCGGGGACCCAAGATCGGGGACGAGCTCGCTTTCGAGCGGAAGCTGTATGTGATCCGCAGACGCGCCGAGAACCTGATCCGCTACGCGGGGAAGGTGGCCGGCGGCGCGTTCTTCTACCTGTCGAGCCTCTCCAGCCGCACGGTGATTTACAAGGGGATGCTCCTGACCACCCAGTTGGCGGAGTATTTTCCCGACCTGCTGCACCCCGCGATGGAGTCGGCCCTGGCCTTGGTGCACTCCCGCTTCAGCACCAACACCTTCCCAAGCTGGAACCGGGCCCACCCCTACCGGTTCATGGCTCACAACGGCGAGATCAACACCCTGCGGGGCAACGTCAACTGGATCAACGCGCGCCAGGCGATGTTTGAGTCGGATCTCTTCGGGGACGACATCAAGAAGCTCCTGCCGGTGGTCTGCACCGACGGCAGCGATTCGGCCATGTTCGACAACTGCCTCGAACTGCTCGTGCTGGCGGGGCGCTCCCTGCCGCACGCCATGATGATGATGATCCCCGAGCCGTGGACGCGTCACGAGAGCATGAGCGCGGAGAAGCGCGCGTTTTACGAGTATCACGCCTGTTTGATGGAGCCGTGGGACGGCCCCGCCTCGATCGCCTTCACCGACGGCAAGCGCATCGGGGCGGTGCTCGACCGTAACGGGCTCCGTCCCTCCCGTTACTATGTTACCAAGGACGATCTGGTCATCATGGCCAGCGAGGTCGGTGTGCTGGACATCCCGGCGGAGCAGGTCATCCAGAAAGGCCGTCTGCAGCCGGGGCGCATGTTTCTGATCGACACGGAGCAGGGACGGATCGTTGACGACGCCGAGTTGAAGCAGCAGATCGCCACGGAACGACCGTACCGGCTGTGGCTGGACCAGAATCTGGTGCGCCTGGCCGATGTGGAGGACCCGGAGGCCGTCCCGCAGAAGGATGCGGAGCCGATTCTCCAACGCCAGGCCGCCTTCGGCTATTCCTTCGAGGACCTGCGGATCATCATGGCCCCCATGGCCCGCGATGGCGGCGAGGCGGTTGGTTCGATGGGGACGGACACTCCCTTGGCGGTGCTCTCCAACAAGGCACAGCCGCTGTTCAACTATTTCCACCAACTGTTCGCGCAGGTCACCAACCCGCCGATCGACTGCATCCGGGAGGAGATCATTACCTCCACCGAAACCGCCATCGGCTCCGAGCGCAACCTGTTGATGCCCGGGCCGGAGCATGCGCGGCTGATCGAGCTGAAGTCGCCCATCCTCACCAACGAGGAGTTCGCCAAGCTCAAGCACCTCAAGGTCGACGGCTTCAAGTCGGTGACGCTCTCGTTGCTTTTCCCGGTCAAGAACGGTCCCCGGGGTTTGGAGAAGGCCATGGAGGCCATCTGTGCGCAAACCGACCAGGCGGTCCGGGACGGTTACAACGTCATTGTTCTGTCCGACCGCGGCGTCTGCGCCGGGCAGGCCGCCGTGCCGTCGCTCCTGGCGGTCGCCGGCGTCCACCACCACATGATCCGGGTCGGGACCCGCACCCGGGTCGGCCTCGTTCTGGAATCGGGCGAGCCTCGCGAAGTCCACCATTTCTCCGTGTTGATTGGCTACGGCTGCGGCGCCATCAACCCGTATCTGGCCTTCGAGACCCTGGACCAGATGATTCAGGATGGCCTGCTGCCGGGCCTGGACCACAAGACCGCCTGCAAGAACTACGTTAAAGCCGCGGTCAAGGGCGTGGTGAAGGTGATCTCCAAGATGGGGATCTCCACCATCCAAAGTTACTGGGGCGCCCAGATTTTCGAAGCGGTGGGGCTCAAGCAGAACTTCATCGACCAGTACTTCACTTGGACCCCGACACGGGTCGAGGGGGTCGGCATTGACGCCGTGGCGCGCGAAGTCCTGGCCCGTCACCAGGCGGCTTTTCCGGATCGTTCCTCCGCCGAGCCGGCGCTCGACTCGGGTGGCAACTACCAGTGGCGTTCCGACGGGGAATACCACCTTTTCAACCCGCAGACGATCCACAAGTTGCAGGCCGCTGTCCGCACTGGCAACTACCAGACCTTCAAGGAGTACTCCGCGCTGGTGAACGAGCAGAGCCAGAACCTCTGCACCCTCCGCGGCCTGCTCCAGTTCAAGCACACCAAGCCCGTGCCCTTGGAGGAGGTGGAGTCGGTCGAGTCGATCCTCAAGCGTTTCAAGTCGGGCGCGATGAGCTATGGCTCCATCAGCCAGGAAGCCCATGAAACCCTGGCGATCGCGATGAACCGTATCGGTGGCAAGAGCAACACCGGCGAGGGCGGCGAAGACCCCGCGCGCTTCAAGCCGCTGGCCAACGGTGATTCCAAGAACAGCGCCATCAAGCAGGTCGCCTCGGGCCGGTTCGGCGTCACCAGCGATTACCTGGTGAACGCCCGGGAGCTGCAAATCAAGATGGCGCAGGGGGCCAAGCCGGGCGAGGGCGGCCAGTTGCCGGGCCAGAAGGTTTACCCTTGGATTGCCAAGGTGCGTCATTCGACCCCCGGCGTCGGCTTGATCAGCCCGCCACCGCACCATGACATTTACTCGATCGAGGACCTCGCCGAGCTGATTCACGATCTGAAGAATGCCAACCACCATGCCCGGATTAGCGTGAAGCTCGTCTCGGAGGTGGGCGTTGGCACGATTGCGGCAGGGGTGGCCAAAGCCCATGCCGATGTGGTGCTGATCAGCGGTTACGACGGCGGCACCGGCGCCTCGCCGCAGACCGGCATCAAACACGCCGGCATCCCGTGGGAGTTGGGTCTCGCCGAGACGCACCAGACCCTGGTCCTGAACGACTTGCGCTCGCGCATCATCGTCGAGGCCGACGGCCAGATGAAGACCGGTCGCGACGTGGTGATCGCCGCCCTGCTCGGCGCGGAAGAGTTCGGTTTTGCCACCGCCCCGCTCGTTTCCATGGGCTGCATCATGATGCGCGTCTGCCACCTGAACACCTGCCCGGCCGGCGTGGCCACCCAGGATCCCGAGCTGCGCAAGCGGTTCGCCGGCAAGCCCGAGGACGTGGTGAACTTCATGCGCATGATCGCCCAGGAGGTTCGCGAGGTGATGGCACAACTCGGCTTCCGCCAGATGAACAAGATGATCGGCCGGGTTGACCGTCTCGAGGTCCGCAAGGCGATTGAGCATTGGAAGGCGAAGGGACTCGATTACGCCCGGATCCTCCACCAGCCCGAAGTGCCCGCCTCCGTGGGGCGGTTTTGCCAGATCGCCCAGGACCATGGGCTGGCCAAGGCCCTCGACAACACCGTCCTGCTCCGTCTGTGCGCTCCCGCGATTGAGTCCGGCGAGAAGGTTGTGGGTACTGTGGCCATCCGGAACGTCAATCGCGTGGTGGGGACCATCGTGGGGAGTGAGATCACCCGCCGGTGGGGTGCCGCCGGCCTGCCCGAGGATACGGTCCAGATTTACTTCGGCGGGAGCGCGGGTCAGAGCTTTGGAGCCTTCATGCCCAAGGGAATGACCTTCTACCTCGAGGGCGATTCCAACGACTACCTTGGCAAGGGGCTGTCCGGGGGTAAGATCATCGTCTATCCCTCGTCGCGCGCCAGTTTTGCCGCCGAGGAAAACATCATCATCGGGAACGTGGCCCTTTATGGCGCCACCGCGGGCGAGGTGTATGTCGGCGGCATGGCCGGCGAGCGCTTCGGTGTCCGGAACAGCGGCGTGCATGCCGTGGTGGAGTCGGTGGGGGACCATGGCTGCGAGTACATGACCGGCGGGCGCGTGGTCATCCTCGGCGCGGCCGGCCGGAACTTTGCCGCCGGCATGTCCGGCGGCGTCGCCTATGTGCTCGACGAGCGCGGTGACTTCCCCACCCGCTGCAACCAGCAGTCGGTCCTCCTGGAGCAAGTGACCGAGGCGGACGAGATCGAATCGCTCTGGAAGATGATCCAGCGGCATCAGGCTTACACTGGCAGCAAGCGGGCTGCGCTGGTGCTTGACCGCTGGAGCGAGATGATTCCCCGGTTCGTCAAGGTCCTGCCCAAGGACTACAAGCGGGTGCTTGCGACGATGAAACGGATCACCGACTCGGGCCTGAGTGGTGAGGAGGCGGTGATGGCTGCCTTCCAGGAAAACGCCCGTGACGCCTCCCGGATCGGCGGCAGCTAGCCGGCGCCGCCAATTCCAACCAACGAACGATTTACGCACCGATAAACCATGGGCAAACCCTCCGGATTCCTCGAATACCTCCGCGACATACCACTGGATCGTTCCGCCGCGGAACGCATCCAGGATTGGAACGAGTTCCACACCCACATGCCGGAGCCCGCCCTGCGCCAACAAGCCGCGCGCTGCATGGATTGCGGGGTTCCCTTCTGCCACACGGGGACCCTGCTCAACGGGATGGCCGCCGGATGCCCCATCCACAACATCATTCCGGAATGGAACGATCTGCTCTATCGGGGCCTCTGGAAGGAGGCCTTGGAGCGCCTGCACAAGACCAATAATTTTCCCGAGTTCACCGGGCGCGTCTGCCCGGCGCCCTGTGAGGGGTCCTGCGTGCTGGGGATCAACGCACCGCCCGTCACCATCAAGAACATCGAGTACAGCCTCATCGAGCATGGCTGGGAGAAGGGCTGGGTGCTCCCCCGGCCCCCCAGAGCGCGCACCGGCAAGAAGGTCGCGGTCATCGGCTCCGGTCCCGCTGGCCTTTGCGCGGCCGCCCAGCTCAACAGCGCCGGCCATTGGGTGACCGTTTTCGAGCGGGCGGACCGCGTGGGCGGATTGCTCATGTATGGCATCCCCAACATGAAGCTCGACAAGCAGAAGGTGCTGCTCCGCCGCCTTCAGCAGATGGAAGCGGAGGGGGTCCAGTTCCTTGCCAACACCGAGGTGGGGGTGAATTACCCGGTCGCCCGCCTCCAGCAGGAATTCGACGCCGTGGTGCTCTGCACCGGCGCCACCAAGCCACGCGATCTCCCGGTCGAGGGCCGCGGCCTTCCGGGCGTTCATTTCGCCATGGAATTCCTCACCGCCAACACCCGCGCGGTGGTGACCGGCAACCGGGGGGATGATTTCATCTCGGCTGACGGCAAGGACGTCGTGGTGATCGGCGGCGGTGACACCGGCACCGACTGTGTTGGCACGGCCTTGCGCCACGGTGCCCGTAGTATCGTCCAGATCGAGATCCTCCCGCAGCCTCCGAACGAGCGCCAGGCGGACAATCCGTGGCCGCAGTGGCCCAAGGTGTACCGCATGGACTACGGGCAGGAGGAGGCCGCCGCCAAGTTCGGGGCCGATCCCCGCGTTTATCTCACCACCGCCAAGCAATTCAACTCCGGCCCTGATGGTGGCGTGGCGGCGGTTCACACCGTGGAAATCCGTTGGGAGCGAAACGACAAGGGCCAGTTTTTCCCGCAAGAGGTGGCCGGCACCGAGCAGACCCGCCCCGCCCAACTGGTCCTTTTGGCCATGGGCTTCCTCGGGCCCGAGCAGCCACTCTTGGAGGCTTTGGGCCTTGAGCGCGATCAGCGGTCCAATGTGAAGGCCGAATTCGAGAAATACACCACCAGCCTCAAGGGGGTCTTCGCCGCGGGCGATTGCCGCCGCGGACAGAGTCTCGTGGTCTGGGCTTTCAACGAAGGCCGTGGCGCGGCGCGCGAGTGCGATCGCTACCTGATGGGTGCCACCTCACTGCCTTGAGGGCAGGAGGCCGACCCGGGGTGGCAAGGCCGCCGCGTCAGGCTGCCCACGCCCGGGGCAGAGCGGAGCGGGGTACTGACGGTCCGGGGTGATCCTTCGCCACCTTGCAAGCCCGGGTCCGGCTCGGGGAGCGCGCGGCAGGCCGCCTGCGCCTTTCACCACCCCTTGAAATGGCTTGATCGCCTGTGTCCCGGGGTGTTATGCAACGGGGCACCGTTGCCATGAAACCTCAAGGGATTCTCTCTCAATCGCTCCGGATCGCCGTGGCCGCCGCCACTTGGTGTTCCGCGATCGCCGCCCCGCCTGCCATGCACGCCGCGACCTTTGGATCGGACGCCGCTTTCCTCGAACAGCACACCCCGATCATCGTCTTGAGCAATCGCACCGGCACCGCCCGGCTGGCCCTTGCGCCTGCCTGGCAAGGCCGGGTGATGACCTCCTCCGCCACCGGTGACGCCGGCTTGAGTTATGGCTGGATCAACCGGGACCTGATCGCCTCGGGGAAGCCCCAGCCCCACATCAACGTCTTTGGGGGTGAGGACCGCTTTTGGCTCGGTCCCGAAGGCGGGCAGTTTTCCATCTTCTTCGCGCCGGGCGCGAGATTTGAACTGGCGGACTGGCAGACCCCCGCCGCCATCGACACCATGGCTTACACGGTCACCGCCCATGGTCCGTCGTCGGCCACTTTCCAGGCGGCTTTCTCCCTGACGAATTACTCGGGTACCGCGCTCGAGATCGGGGTGGAGCGTCAGATCCGCTTGCTCCCGGACGCCACCGCTTGGGGGCGGCTGGGCGTCAAGCCGATCCCGGGGGTGGGTGTGGTGGCCTACGAGTCGGTGAACACCATCCGCAACGCCGGGAAGCAGGCCTGGCGCAAGGAGACCGGGCTGGTTTCGATCTGGATCCTCGGCATGTTCAACCACTCGCCGGCGACGACGATCGTTGTGCCGATCAAGCCCGGCCCCGAGGCCGAGCTGGGGGTGAAGGTGACCTCGGATTATTTCGGCGTGGTTCCGGCGGATCGGCTCGTCATCCACGAATCGGCGGTTTTCTTCAAGGGAGACGGCCAATATCGGAGCAAAATCGGGATTAATCCACGGCGGAGCAAGGCGATCCTCGGGAGCTATGACGCGGTCAACCAGGTGCTCACCGTGTTGGAGTTTTCCCAGCCGGAGGGGGTGGTGGATTATGTGAACTCCCTCTGGAAGATTCAGGAGCATCCCTTCGCCGGGGACGCCTGCAACAGTTACAACGACGGCCCCCCGTCACCCGGCGCGAAACCCTTGGGGCCCTTCTACGAAATGGAATCCTCCTCGCCCGCCGCGGCACTCGCCCCGGGGCGCACGCTCTCCCACCTCCACCGGACGATGCACCTCAGCGGGGATGAGGCCGCTCTGGACCAAGTCGCACGGGCCGTCTTGGGCGTTTCCTTGGCGGAGATCCAAGGCGCGTTCGCGGGCCGGTAGGGGGCGGGCACGGTGGCCGGGGATTGAGCCTGCCGCCGCGCGCCTCCGCGAACGATCACCGCAGCAGCGCGCGGGCCTTGTCCACCTGGGACGCGAAGTGCTCCAGCGCCGCCGCCGTCGCGACGATCTGCTGGCCAGCTTCTTCCCAGTCTCGTTGTTCGATCGCCTCCCGGACCGCTGGCAGTGTCTTCACCCCGTAACCCGTGTAGGCGCCAGGGGCGTAAACGAAGTGCTGGTACCAAGGGCGGCGGGGTAGCCCTTCAGCCCGCGTCAGGCTCTGCTCCCAATGCCGCATCAGGGCATCCAGCGCCATGCGCTTCTCCGTCGGCACCGATGCGTAACCGGCGGGAGCCGCCTTGTCAAATTCCCGCACCGCGTTCTGCACCTTGAGCAGGGCATTTTGGAGGGGCGCGAAATTCAGAAACGGCACTTCCGCCTTCGGCTTCGGCTCGAAGAACGGGCGGGTGGTGTCCGCCGCCAACGCCAGGGTGTGGTCGCGGATCATCAGGTTCACCTCGCGCGTCTCCTGCCGCAGGTCCTCGGCCTCCTTCTGGACTTCGGCGACAAATTTCGTCAGCGCCTCCGAGAGCCCGTCTGGGGCGAAGGGCAGCACCTCGGCATTGGCCAAGCGCAGGATGCACCGGCCTGCGGTTCTGGCCAGCACCAATCCGTACTCGGAATTGGTGTCCACGAACCGCGTGTAATAAGCGTAGGAATCATAGACGGAATGGTAGGTGCCGCCGCCCTCGTCGCCGTTGTACCCGAGGTTCAGGCTCGCGATCCCGAGGTGTTGCAGGAATGGGGTGTAGTCCGAGCCCGACCCCAGCGCGTCGAGGCGCAGGCCGATTCGGGAGCGGAGCTCCGCCCGCTCCGGTCCGGCCGCCTTGGCGACCTGCCGGGCTCGCCACCGTTCCCACACGGAAACACCGCGGTCAGGGTCGGAGACGTCCCGCGCCACCTGCCCGGTGAATTTCTCGAGCGTGTGCGATCCCCCGGCGCTGAGCACACCCCGTTCATTCCCGTCGCTGTTGACGTAGGCCACGGCTTTGAGCTTCAGCTCCGCCGCGTGGGTCTCCACCCATTCCGTCGACCCGAGCAGTCCCGGTTCCTCTCCGTCCCAGACGGCATAAACGACGGTGCGCCGGGGCTTCCAGTCCTTCGCGGCGAGTTCGCCCACCACCCGCGCCTCCTCCAGCAGGGCGACCGTTCCGCTCAACGGATCGGCGGCGCCGAACACCCAGCCGTCGTGGTGGTTTCCCCGGATGACCCACTGATCCGGCGCCTGGGTCCCCTGGAGCACGGCGATGACGTCGTACAGCGGGACCGTGTCCCAGTTGAAGGCGAGCTTCAGGTGGACCACGGCCGGTCCCGGGCCCAGGTGGTAGGTCAGGGGCAGGGCGCCGCGCCATGCCTCGGGGGCGACGGGGCCGGATAACGCTTTCAGAAGGGGCAGGGCATCGGCGTAGGAGATGGGGAGAACGGGGATCTTGGTGAGGGTGCGCGCCTCGCTCAGGGGGAGCCGCTTCGCCTCCGGTGTGGCCCCGACGCCCGGGGTCAACGGATCTCCGGGATAAAGCGGCACATCGGCCACCGAGCCGCGTTGCGCGCCCTGATCGGGCCGCCAGGAGCCGGCCGGGTAGGAGTCACCGCGGAAATAGCCGTCGTCCTTGGGATCGGAAAAGATCACGCAACCCACCGCGCCATGCTCCGCCGCCACCTTCGGCTTGATTCCCCGCCAGGCGCCGCCGTAGCGCGCGATCACCACCTTGCCGGTGACGCTGACACCGTATTCCTCCAGCGTCTCATAGTCTTTCGGTGTTCCATAGTTGACATAAACCAGCCTGCCGGTGACGTCGCCATCGATTGAGTAGGCGTTGTAGGGGGGCAGGCGATCGTCCTTGTCGTTGGAAGTCCGGTCCTCCGGGAGGCCGGGTTCGGTCAGCAGCGCCGTGAATGCGGTTGGCGCAGTCATCTCAAGCAACCGGGTCTTGGGGCTCGGAAAGAGCACGTCGAACCTCTCAAGCCTGGTTTCGTAACCCCAGGAGCGGAAGAGGGAGGCCATGAACTCCGCGTTGGTCCGGTCATACGGCGAGCCGAGGTGGTGCGGGTGGGCGGAGAGCACGCGCATCCACTCGCGCAGGTGCTCGCGCTGCAAGGCGGTGTCAAATCGGGCTTCGAGGGCGCGCTCCCCGGCGACCGCCTGCGGGGAGAATCCGAGGATCGGGTGGTCGTTGGCCGGGGCACCCGGCGCCGACGGTGGGAGGGCCAGGGCTAGCACGGCCAGGAGGGCGCATAATTTCATCCAAGACATCTTCCACCAATCCGTCCTGAGATCAACGGCGAACTCCCACGCTCGGCCTGCCCGGCAGGGAGGTGGACAAAGTCGATTTGACCGCCGGGGACACGACGGAAAGCACGGGGATGCGCCGCAGTCCAAACGCGCCGCAGGGGAGGGACACGCGCCGGGTGTCGCGAAGCGCTTGGAGTGCGGCGCATTCCGCCGCTTTGGCGCGGGCTAGGCCAACCCCCCCCCCGCCCAACTCCGCCGCGTCCGGCGTGTCCCGCTGTCTTGGCGCGGACTTTGTCGATGGCCCTGCCTGCCGGGTCCGGTTGATCAACGAAGTTAGCTTTCGAGTCGCCCCCCGCTTTCGAGAATGCGCCCTCTGGCGAGTTGCGCTATGGTCTGGCCATGACCATCCGACTTCTGGCTTTTCTTGCTGCCAGTGCGCTGACCATCACCGCGGCCCAGCGCCCGAATGTCATCCTCATCCTTACGGACGATCAGGGTCATGGGGATCTGGGGTTCCACCACAACCCGAAGATCCACACCCCGAACCTGGACCGACTGGCGGTCGAGGGGGTTCGGTTCGAGCGCTTCCATGTGAGCCCGGTCTGCGCTCCCACGCGGAGCAGTCTCATGACCGGCCGGTACAATTACCGCACCGGCGTGGTCGATACCTTCGCGGGTCGCGCCATGATGGCGCCGGATGAGGTGACCATCGCCCAGATGCTGGCCCGGGGGGGCTACCGGACTGGCATCTTCGGCAAATGGCACTTGGGCGACAATTACCCGCTCCGGGCGATGGACAGGGGATTCGGCGAATCGCTGGTCATCAACGGCGGTGGTATGGCCCAAGAAGGCGATCCTCCCTTCCCGGTGCATACCAATGGGGCCTATTTTGATCCCTGGCTCTCCCAAAACGGGCACTGGGTCCGGCGTAAGGGTTACATCACGGACGTGTTGACCGATGCCGCCATCGAGTTCATTGGGAGGGCGGATCACCGCCCGTTCTTCCTCTACCTCCCGTTCAACGCCCCCCACACCCCGCTGCAAGTGCCCGACTCGTATTACCGGCGCTACCGGGACGCCGACCTGACCGTCCCGCAGACGGGTGGCCACCCGGTGGAGCACGCCGATCATGAAACCACCGCCCGAATCTACGCAATGGTCGAGTGCATTGACGACAACGTGGGACGCGTGCTCGACAAACTCGACCAGATGAAGATCGCCCGGGACACGATCGTCGTTTTCTTGAGCGACAACGGCCCCCAGCAACCGCGGTACAACAGCGGGCTGTTGGATTTGAAGGGGAACACCCACGAGGGGGGAGTCCGGGTGCCGTGCTTCGCGCGCTGGCCGGGGCACTTCCGGCCCGGGCTCGCGGTGAAGCGGATCGCGGCCCATATCGACCTGGCCCCCACGTTGCTGGAGTTGTGCGGGGTGGGGAAGCCGCCGGAGGTCTCGTTCGACGGGTTGAGCCTGGCGCCCCTGATGCGCCAGCGCCCGGTGGCCTGGCCCGACCGGACGATCTTCTTCCAATGGCACCGGGGGGACGTTCCGGAGCTCAACCGGGCCTGCGCCGCGGTCACCGAGGATTACAAGCTCGTCCAGCCGTTGGGAGCGTTTGCTTCCCCGCCGGCGACGGACCGGGTCTTCGAACTCTACGACTACCGCGGCGACGATCAGGAAATGCGGAACCTGGCGGGGGAGCGTCCCGAGGTCGTGGCACGAATGCGGGAGGCCTACGAGAAGTGGTTCAGGGATGTGACCAGGACGCGGGACTACACACAGCCGCCGCGCGTCCGGGTGGGCACGCCCTCTGAGCCCGAGGTCCTGCTCACCCGCCAGGATTGGCGCGGGGGTGACGGCGAGGCCGGGCAGCCTCGAATCGGGCATTGGCAGGTGGAGGTGGCGGCGGGGGGAACCTACTCGATCCGGGTTCATTATCCCAAGAGCGCCCGCGCGGGTACCGCCACCTTTGGTTGCGGCGATCTCCATCTGGAGCAGGAGCTGGCGGCGGGGGAGACCACGGTGGCCTGGTCGGGCCTGCGCCTTCCGGCCGGCCCGGGATCCGTCGAGGCGGTCTGGCAGGCCGGGGCCGAGCGGGTCGGCGCGAAATACGTCGAACTCGGTTACTTTCCCTGATCCGTCCCCGCCGGGGGAAGATCTCCCGGGGAGGGGCTGAGCAGCGCGCGGGTCCGGCCCGGGAGCACCCGGCCGAGGTGGTAGATGAGAAACCCGTGGAGGAACCGGCGAATCTCGCCCGCCTCCCCCGCGGTTGCCTTGAGCTCCGCCAATCGATCCCAGCCACCCTGGGTCATTTCGCCCGCCAGTGTGCGCGCCGCCGGGCTCAAGCTGGCCTCGCCCAGGTCCGGGTCGAGCCCGAGGAAGTGGAGCAGCTTGAGTTCGAAGGCCATCACGGTCCGCCCCTGCACCGGCTTGGAGGCGACGACCTGGAGGAAACCGGCCAGCAGTTCATGGATTTCAAGCACAGGCGTCTCCGCCTCGGTGGTTTGCTCGATGAGCGCCGCCGCATAGGCCGCCTGTTGCAGGGCCCGCAGGTCTTGGCGGAGCCCCGCGTGGGTGTCCCGCAGGACGACTTCGGTGAGGGTGTGGAGATCCGATCGCCGGCTGCGGGTGAAACTGAAATCCGCGGTGTAAAACAGGTCGATTTTCCCGCGGAACGCTGATTTGGGGCGGCGCGCCCCTTTCGCCACGGTGGCGACGCGCCCGCAGGGGGAGGCGAGCCAATGAACGATCAGGCTCGTCTCGGTGAGCGGGCGGGTGCGGATCACCATGCCACTGGCGTTTTCGGTCATCCGCCTCCCCTTTCCGTTGATGGCGAGGTCACGCGGCTGACTCTACCCTCCGTCGCGCCCCCGCTCAAGCGAGACCCGCGAGCGGCCCCTCGGCGGGCCGCTCGGCCGCGGCCCCGAATCGGCACGTAATCCGCCCCGGGGCGCCATCCAGGGCACCCCGCAGAGTTCTGAAAGGACGTAATTCATCAGCCCGGGGCCAGCGAGTCCGCGAGCGCAGCCCCGGGTGGAGTGGTCAGGAAAGCACCTTCGCCCTGCAAGGGCGCCACCACCCGGGAGGGCGTGGCTCGCCGAGGGGTTGGGTCTGCGCCCGCATACGGCCTCGGCTACGATCCGGCTTCCTCCCCGGGCGGCAGTTCTTGTGCACCGATTTGGGAGAAGGCACCTCCACTGACGCTCGATTCCTAAGGGGGGCTGGGACCTCGTCAGGTTCTCCTGGCTGGTGGCACCCATGCAGGGTGCTGGCGCTTATCGCGGCAAGACCCTGGACTGCGTCCAGGGCTGGTGAATCTGGTCCTTTCAGGACCAAGCCCGGCGGCCCGCAAGGCCCGACCGGCGCCGCTGCCTCGGGACCAGCCTGTGAAGTCCTGAAAGGACGTCGTTCGTCAGCCCGGGGCAAGCGAGTCCACGAGCGCAGCTTCAGGACGGCACGGGCCGGTCCCGGGGCGGCGGTAGGAGTCCGTCGTGAAACGACCACATCAATGCCCGGGTGCGGCCCCATTCCATTTGCCTCCCGCATGGCCGCCTGCTATACCCGGCTGCCATCAACCATGACCGCCGTTGAGTTCAAGAAAAAGTGGGCCCGCTACAGCGGCAAGGAAACCTCCGCTTACCAGGCCCATTTTGACGACCTCTGCCGTCTCCTCGGCCACCCCAGCCCCACCGAGGCCGATCCTTCCGGCGCCGACTTCTTCTGCTACCAGAAACGCGTGGTCAAGGATCTCGAACTTTTCCAGTCGAAGGACGATCCCGCCGAAGCAGGCCCCGCCGAGCGCGGTTTCGCCGACGTCTGGAAAAAGGACTGCTTCGGCTGGGAATACAAAGGCAAGCGGAAGAGCCTCGACGACGCCTACCAACAGCTTCGCCGCTACCGCGAAGCCCTCCTTAATCCGCCGCTGCTCATCGTCTGCGACTTCGACCGCTTCATCATCCGCACCAACTTCAACGGCACCGTCCAGGAAGTTTACGAGTTTACCACCGGCCAGATCGACCGCCCCGAAAACCTCCGCACCCTCCGCGCCTGCTTCTCCGACCCCGGCTTCCTCAAGCCCCAGCGCACCACCGA
>Ga0182030_10008227_pt1 | contig 21639 bp, 13 predicted proteins | sample 812S3MmetaG_FD_121299 | JGI IMG/M metagenome (GOLD analysis project Ga0182030, IMG submission 121299) | Permafrost microbial communities from Stordalen Mire, Sweden - 812S3M metaG (Illumina Assembly) | ecosystem: Environmental > Terrestrial > Soil > Wetlands > Permafrost | place: Sweden...
ATTGGCCACGTTGGCACAGGCGATCAGCAGCACCAGCGCTACCAACACGCCCATGGCGGCGAGCGCCATTCGATAGTCCTTCTGCAGCCCGGACGCACCCGCGGCCGCCGGCTCAAGAATTACCTTTTGGTTCAGGAAAAACTTCTCAATGATCTCTCGGGGCATGTCTTTGAAGCCTTTGGATCGCTCCCGCTCAAACCCCGCCGAAGTCGTGTCCAATTTGGCGCGCAGCGATTCCATGGCGGCGTCCGGTCTGACGCGCGCCAGGGTGCGATGCCACGTCCAATCGTCGTGGGTCACGCCGGGATGCATCATGATGGGCAGAAAGACGTCGGTGACGATTCCGGTCTCGGTGCCGGTGAATGTCTTGGGACCCACGCCAACAATCTGGAAAAAGTCGCTACCCATCTGGAAGGTGCGGCCAACCGCTTTGGGATCGCGTCCGAAGCGGCGCGTCCAGTATTCGTAGGAGAGAACGGCGTTGGGGTGCGCCCGCGGCTTCGAATCGTCGTCTTCGTTGAGCAGGCGGCCGGCCGCCGGCCGCAGCCCAAAGGAATCGAACATCCAGCCGGAGACGTACTGCACGTAGGCCTTCTCCATCTCCGCGTCCGACTTGTAGGTCAGATCCATTGGCACAGCGAAGGAGACCGCCAGCAATTCGGCCTGTCCTTTCGCCGCCGCCCGCATTAACTGGAACGAGGGATACGCCCACTCTTCGACTGTCGCCGTCTGCTCGTCGACCGGACTGTGCACCACGCGTTTTACCGAATAGAGTTGCTCTGGCGCCGCCACCGGCAAAGGCCGCAGCAGGATGGCGTCGATCAGGCGGAATGCCGACGTGCACGCGCCGATAGCCAGCGCGAGCGACAGCACTGCCGCGGCGGTCGTCACCTTGTGCTTGAGGAACTGCCGCCACGCGAAGACCGTGTCGGCGCGGAGCGAATCGAGCCACGCGAGCACGCGGAAATCCTGGCACTCCTCGCGCGTGTGCAGCGCGCCGCCGAAGGCCCTGCGAGCTTCCGCCGGATCGCGGCCCTGCTCGATGGCCTCCACAATGTGCGACTGGAGCTCTTCGTCGATGTCGCGGCTCAAGCGATCCCCGCGAAATGTGTTGGCGATGCGCGTCCACAATGACATATCAAACCGTCCTCAATACTCGATTTACCGCCGAGGTCACAGCCTCCCAGCGAGACTCCTCAGCTTCCAACTGTTTCCTGCCGGCCGCGGTGAGCTCGTAGATGCGCGCCCGGCGGCCGGTGTCCTTGGTGATCCACTGGGCGCGAATCCAGCCCGCCTCCTCCATGCGATGGAGGGCCGGATAGAGCGACCCCTCCTCGGCGCGCAGCACGTCGCCCGACCAGTCCTTGATGGCGGTCATGATGGCGTATCCGTGCAGTTTCGGACGGCGAGAGAGAATCTTCAGCACCAGCAGATCGAGCGAGCCTTGCAGCGAGTCGGTTTTGGGCATACTTATGCATCTCGTAACATCCGTGCCGGATCGATTCGGCGCGAGTGGCGTGCGGTCTCGATGGCGGCCGGAATACTCAGATATCTTAATACTCAGACGACGGAGGAGTGCAAATGGTTCGAAAAGATTTCACTGGGCACTGTGTGTAGGTGACAAAACAACTGACAATCCGTACCACAGAAGGTGACGAGAAGTGCTACGAAAGGTGGCAACATCCTACGGACGCTTCGTCGCCGAAGCGTTACTCTCCGGATGTGCCACGTGTCAGAAGGAGGGGCAATCCACCCCAAGTTCTATCGAATCGATGAGCACCCTCTGACTCGTTTGGGGCGACTACGGACACATCTTGCAGCACGGCACGACGGCTCACCTTGCACGTGTTGGAGGAATGCTCAGTCTTGAAAGAGGATCGTCGAACTCCGATCGCAAGAGTGGGATCTGACAACCAGTCGTTCCTGCTGTCAACGCCGGAATTCTCAGGAGCCCCTCAACCTATATCCTGCGTGTTTGCCGGCCAGCTTGATGCACCGGCAACGTCGGCATCAACGTAGCGTATGGTTGCCTGCCCCGGCCCCGGAGTGGCCTGCGCGAAGAGTGGGCGGGAATCATCGGAATTTGATGCGTTGCGGCGACTGGAAACGCGTTACGGCAGGGGCGCCCCTCCGAACGCCTGCCTAAGGAAGGTATGACAACGCCCTTGCAAAATTATTACGGCTATAGTAGCCTTGCATACGAGGATAGTAGTTGGCGATGAAGCTACCGAAACTCACCAAGCTGGAACTTCAAATTATGGAGGTCCTCTGGACTCGCGGGCCCTGCGCGATCCGCGAGATTCAGGAAGCTTTCCCGAAGCGGAACCGCCCCGCCTACACTACGATCCAGACTACCGTCTATCGGTTGGAGGGCAAGAAAACCCTACGACGCGCCGGAAAGATCAGCCATGCTCATATTTTCGAAGCCCGGGTCTCCCGCAGTGCGGCCCAAAGCCGGCTGATCGACGATTTGCTTGCCTTGCTCGGCGACAAACTGCAGCCAGTCATGGCGCACCTGATTGAATCGCGGAAGCTCACTCTCACCGATGTCAGAGAAGCGGAGAAGGCTCTGCTGGCCCTCGAAGCACAGGATGAAATCGCGCAAGGGGACAAGGAGAAGAGCCAATGATCACGGGACTGATTACGCACCTTTGGCAGACTACTCTTTTCGCCGGAGCCGCCTGGCTCCTGACGCTCGCGCTGACGAAGAACCCAGCGCGCGTCCGCCACTGGGTGTGGTTCGCAGCGTCGACGAAGTTTCTGTTGCCGTTTTCGGTACTGGCCGGGCTGGGCACGCTTGTGCCACGTCACACTGCCCTTCCGCTCCGGCCGGCGTGGGTGGTTGCAGTCGGGCAAATAGGTGAGCCTCTCACGGCACTTCCAGCGGTCGCCGCGAGAGTTGCTGTCACCGCTAATGGAGGCGAAAGAAACTACTTCGCGGCGGCCGCCCTGTTGGTGTGGGCCTGCGGCTTCGCGGCGATTGCGGTTTGCTGGCTGGTTCGCTGGAAGCGCGTCCTTGCACTGCGGAGGACGGCCACGCCTATGGACACGCCAGGCGGCAGGAAATACGCTGTTCCTATGATGTCGTCCCCTGGCCTTGTCGAGCCCGGTATCTTCGGTATGATGCGGCCGGTTCTGCTCCTGCCCGAAGGAATTGACGAGCGTCTCAGTCCAGCACAACTGGACGCGATTCTCGCGCACGAACTCTGCCACGTTCGCCGTAGGGACAACCTGACATCGGCCATTCATATGGCCGTGCAAGCAATCTACTGGTTCCATCCGCTGGTTTGGTGGTTAGGTGCGCGCTTGCTGGACGAGCGGGAACGAGCGTGCGACGAAGAAGTTCTTCGGCTTGGCAACCAGCCGCGGGTCTACGCCGAGGGGATTCTCAATGTCTGCAAGCTGTATGTGGAGTCACCGCTCGCCTGCGTGTCCGGGGTAACTGGGGCGAATCTCAAGGGACGAATCGAGCGGATCATGACTCAGCGTGCCGCCGGACAGCTGAGTGCGACGAGAAAGCTTCTATTGGCCGGCGCCGCGCTGTTGGCGGTGGTCGGACCCGTAGTCACCGGCATGATGAGCGGCCCGCGTTTGAGCGCGCAGCCATCGAGCACGCCGGTTGTGGCGACGCCATCGGGGCCGAAGTTCGAGGTCGCGTCGATCAAGCCGGCGGCGCCCATGACGAGCGCGGGGCCGCCGGCAAACGCCGGCATTAAGATCGACGCCGCCCGCGTCGATATCGGGTATTGGTCAATCAACCAATTGATCCTCAGGGCGTACGGGCTTCCAGCCTACCAACTGTCGGGCCCGGGTTGGATGAACGACCTGCGCTTCGATGTCGCCGCGAAGTTCCCGGAAGGCGCCACCAGGGATCAGCTTCCCGAAATGTTGCAGTGGCTATTGGCAGAACGCTTCGGATTGGTCGCGCACGCAGAGACGAGAGAGTTGCCTGGCTTCGCCCTGGGAGTTGGTAAAGGCGGGCCAAAAATGAAACAGGCTGAGCCCGACGCCAACGCTGCCGCGGAGCCCGTCTCCCCGAACCGCCTCGCGCGCGCGGGCCGCACTCTGGACAGGATCTGGAGCAACGACGGCGACGCGCTCGGGGTAAGCTCGTTCAGCGTGGCAGGCAATGTAATGCACGCGGCGTTCAAGAGGATGCCCATGGAAGGGCTCGCCCAACTCCTCGCGGACCGCCTGAGGGCGCCGGTAATTAATCTGACCGGCCTCTACGGGGACTATCAAATGACTCTGGACCTTCCGTTCCCCGGCGCTTCGACTGTGGCTACCGCGCCCGGGGCAGAGTTGCCAGCGGCGTTGGAGTCAGAAGGAGTTTCGCTGTTTTCGATGGTGGAGCGGCTCGGCCTCAAGCTGGAGCAACGGAAGACGCCCATCGCGGTGCTGGTCGTCGATAACGTAAATCGCGTTCCGACCGAGAATTAATTCGCTCGCATCGGCGCCCAGTCTTTGGCGGAGTTTTGCCGGCAGCCGCTCTCCACAATGCGGCCGACGCCCTGATCCGTTTTACCCTGGCCGACAATTCTACGCCCGTCGGAAGATCAGCACTGCACCAATAGTGCGCCTGACCTGGGGGGCAGCGCGCGAACGCCGCCCCCGGCAGATAAATGCACCGCTTCCAGCCGACCTACTTTGTCGCCACCTGGGTGACGACCCCGTGGATCGCCTGCGGACCGAAATGGCCAGTTGCCGGTCCGGTGTACACCATACTCATGTTCGAAAACGAGACCTCCGTCCCACCGGTGAGGCAGATTTGGATTGAGGATGCGCCCTTAGCCTCGAAGGAAGCCGGCCCTCCATTTCCCGTCGTGGTGGCAGTACTGGTGACGACGACCCCCGAGCCGGTGGTGGGCGGGCTGTACACGGGGCAGACACTGGTGTCGTAGCTGACCGTGGCATTTGTCATGCTGATGTGGTGGGTGTGTGCGTTGCGAGTAGCGGGGTTTGTGGGATCCACCTGAGTGGCGCCGGTAATGCCGTAGTCGGACGTCATCATCGTCAGGTCCGCCGAGAAATTGGCAGTGCCAGTCCTTTCTACGTCCAGGGACCATGTGCCGCGGATCTCATACGGACCACCGGATACGGTTGAGGGCGAATAGTCGTTGATCACGCCTTTAAAATGCACTTGTCTCAGATCTTGTGCCAGCACCAGTCCGGCCCCCAGAGTGAGTGCAATCCCAAAATAAATCTGTCTTTTTTGAATTCTCATAGCTCCTCCTATTTGGATCTCTCGTTGAGACCCGATCAGGTTCTCAAGATGCTCCTAGCGGGAGAAAACAGCAAGTCCGGACAGGTTGAATGTATGTTTCATACATTTGCACAGCGCTGAAAACAAGATGTATACTCGAATCCGTGCCAATCGCGCCGACAGACTCCGATGGCGCGCGCCGGCAGTTAGAACGGGTCCTGGCGAGCCCCGGATTCCTTCGCAACGAGCGGATGAGCCGGTTCCTCAGATTCCTGGCGGAACGGCATTTGGAAGGCAGCGATAACCAGCTTAAAGAGTCGGTCATTGCCGTCGAGGTGTTTGGGCGCAAACCGGATCATGATCCTGCGCAGGACTCCATTGTGCGGACAGAAGCGGGCCGGCTTCGCGCCCGGCTGGCTGAATATTACCTCGGCGAAGGAAAGGACGATGGCATCGTCGTCGAACTACCGAAGGGCGGATACATACCGGTCTTTCGCTTACGGGAACCAAGTTTCCCACCCGTGTCCCAACCGGCGCCACCCGGAAGGAAGATGCGCCGGCGCGTCTGGCTGGTTCCTGCAGCGGTAGCCATCGTGCTGGCGATCGCCACCATCTTCTGGGTACAAAAGACGGAACGCTTCTGGCGAAATCCCATTGAGGGAGCGCGGTTTCAGATCGTCACCGATTTCGATGGAACGGAGCAGGAGGCGGCTGTCTCGCGCGACGGTAAGTTCGTGGCTTTCTTGTCGAGCCGGGAAGGACATACTGACATCTGGGTTACACAACCCGGTTCAGGACTGTTCAATAACCTTACTCGCGGAAGCGTTCCGGAACTCGGCAATCCCTCTCTCCGGGGTCTAGGTTTCTCGCCCGATAGCTCGTTGGTCCTGTTTTGGCTTCGCAAGCAGGCCGGCCTGAGCTGGCAGATCGGGACATGGGTGATACCAACGCTCGGTGGGCAGGCAAAGCTCTATCTGGAAGGTGTCGCGGAGTTCGACTGGTCGCTCGACGGTTCGCGACTCGCGTACCATACGCCTGCTGCAGGAGACCCGCTTTTCATCTCGGATGGCACGCCGCATGCCCAGGGACAACCGATCTTTACCGCGCCCGCGGGCCTGCACTCTCACTTTCCGTTGTGGGCGCCAGACAATCAGTTCATCTACTTCGTCCAGGGCGCGCTTCCAGACAAGATGGACATCTGGCGCATCGGGCCGGCAGGCGGAATGCCGGAACGGATCACGTCGCACAACGGGCGCGTGAGCCATCCAGTCCTGCTGAATCGGCGTACGTTGATGTATCTCGCCGGCGATCCCGACGGTTCCGGACCGTGGCTCTACAGCATGGACGTCGAGCGCCGCCTTGCTCATCGGCTGACCTTCGGTCCGGACCGGTACACGTCACTGGCCGCCACGGCCGGTGGCAAACGGCTGGTGGTCACACGTGCAAGTCCGAAGAGAACCCTATGGCGATTGCGGATCGGCGATTCGAGCGCCGCCGGATGGCCGCCCCCGGATCGCATCTCCCTGACGCCGGCTGCGGCGTACACTCCACGGCTGGGGCCCGACTATCTTATATATGTCTCTTCGGCCGGCGGTAGCGAGGCCATTTGGAAGCGGGCGAACGGAACGGACACGGAACTCTGGAGCGGCCGAGGAGTGCAAGTCATTGGCGGGCCCGCGATCTCCCCGGATGGCGGACGTATCGCATTCTCGGTCCGTCAACACGCGGAGACCCTGTTGTATGCGATGCAGGCGGATGGGACCAACGCGCGGGTGGTTGCCGACTCACTCGAGTTGCAAGGCTCGCCAGTATGGACGCCGGATGGCCGATCGATCACCTCGGCCGCGAACGATCACGGTGTGCCGCACCTTTTCCTGGTACTGGCCGGCGGCGGTCCGGCAGCCGTCTTTCTCCGCGACTACTCGGTGGATCCGGCATGGCAGCCCAACGGTCGCTTCGTGGTCTACTCGGGACCCGACATCGGCACGACGTTTTCCGTGAAAGCTGTGACGCCAGAGGGAGCCACGTATCCGCTTGCGAGCCTGACCAACTTGACGCGAGGCGCTCGACACCTGAAATTCCTCCCGGGAGGAGGCGGACTCGCTTTCCTGCGGGGAAGCGTTGCGCACAAAGATCTCTGGCTAGTGGACCCGGACACCGGGTCCGAGCGGCGGTTGACCAACCTCCCTGACGATTTCGATATTCGGGACTTCGACATCTCCCCGGACGGCCGGGAGGTTGTCTTAGAACGGCTGCAGGAACGTTCCGACATTGTGCTCCTCGACCTTGTGGGGCAATGAGGAGCACCGGATCGGTTTGCCGCGAAGCTTGACAGCCGCATTCACGCGGCGTCCTCGCCGCTCATTGCGCCGTTCATGTGGTTCGACTGCGCGCTTCTGCTGGTGGTGTTGGCGATTGTCGGGCCCCTGAAGAGTCTCAAAATGGCGAGGAAATATCAGAGTCGCATCGACGCGTTGGACGGCGCGATCAGGAGTGGATGGTGACCATCCCTCACAGCCTCTTTCCAGATGTGCTATACGATATAACATTACGCGCTCTACCGCACTCTGCTTCGCGTGGCTCGCAATTCCGATTCCCGGCGCGCTGGCCCAAACCAACGCCGCGGTACAACCACAAGAGGTGCGCATCCACTCCGGCGTCTACCGTCCCCCTTCCCCGACCGTCAGCGTCACGACCAACCTGGTGGAACTCGCAGCCACCGTGCGCGACCGCAAGGGGACGACGGTCGGCGGTTTTCACGCCGCCGTTTTCCGGGTTCTCGATAACAGCAAGCTCCAGACCGTCACGTTCTTCTCCGAGCAACGCGCCGACGCACCTGCCGCGCCTATCCCTGCCGCCGCGCCGGGCGAGCCATCGGCACCGGCGCAAGCCGCTGCGCCCGCCGCGCAGCCGCGCTACATCGCTCTCTTCTTCGACGACACGCACTCCGCCATGGCCGGCTTCGAACGCTCCCGGCACGCCGCCGAAAAACTGATTTCTACCGGCCTCCATCCCGGCGATCGCATCGGCATTTTCACTGGCTCCGGCGCCGTCGCGCTGGACTTCACCGCCGACACGAACAGCCTGCTCGCCACTCTGGCCGGCATGAAGCGGCATCCCGATCTCATCTCGGCGAGGGGCTTCGGTCCCTGCCCCACCCTCAGCCTGTACCAAGCCTTCGTCATCGCCAAACATCTCGACACCCGTGCCAAGGAGATCGCAGCCGAAGAGATTCTCAGTTGCCGGCCAGGAGAGCCCATGTGGCTCGCCCTACAGGAAGCCGAGAGCGCCGCCAACAACACGTGGGAACAGTTTCGTCACGAACCATCCAACGTGCTGAACGCGCTCACCCTCGTGGCGCGCTACCTGGCCGCCGTACCGGGCACCCGCATCCTGCTGATGGTCTCCCCCGGATTCCTCACCGACGGCATGGACCGCCAGAAAGAGACGCTCTTCGACACCTGCGTGCGCAATCGCATTGCGATCAATGCGCTCGACGATGAGGGCCTGCTCTCCGGCGGGTTCGATTCGCCGGAATCGCTCGGGCAGGTGCAAGGTTCGCGAACCGCGTGGGCCGAACGGACCCTGGGCCAGCGAAACCTGATTGTGCAGGGATTTCTGGTGGACGCGACTGAATCCACCGGCGGCGAGTTCATCCACAACAACAACGATCTGAACCGCGGTCTGCAAACTCTCGCCGCCATGCCGCAGTTTTCCTATCTGCTCGGGTTCTCTCCCAGCGATCCGCCGGATTCCAAGTATCACAACCTCAAAGTCACCCTCGCCAAGGGCGGCAACTACGAAGTGAAGGCGCGCCCCGGCTATTTCGCCACGCCCACCGAGAAGCCGGCCGAAACCGCGCAGCAGCGCGTCGATCGCGTGGCCGCATCCAGCGAGTCGCTCTCCGAAATTCCCGCGGCCGTCAAAGTGGAAGCTGTCGCCGACAAGATTCTGGTCGACATTTCGCTCGACGCTAAAGGCCTCGCCTTCGTCGAGCAGAACGGCGCGAGCGTCCAGCAACTCACCTTTGTGACCATCCTTGAGGACGCGCAGGGCAACTACATCGAGGGCAAGCAAGCCATCATGGACATGAATCTCACCGCCGCGACGCGTGCCGGCCTCGAGGCCAAGGGCATCAAGCCGGTCACTTCATTTGTCGTCCCCAAAGGTTCGTACCGAATTCGCGAAGTCATCCGCGAGGCAGTGCAGAATCATATGGCGGCTTCCACGACTCCCGTGGAGGTCCGGTAGCGCGCCTTTGTGCGGCAGCCAATCCTGGCTTGCAGGCGGCCCGGCGGGCTGGAAAGCCCGCCTGCAGGCAAGATTGCCTGCCACACGGGCGGATAGTTTCACTCGCACCGCAGCGCTGTTATCGGCCCCACCCGCGACGCCCGTAACGCCGGCAAAAATCCCGCGGCCAGTGTCGACGCCGCCAGCGCCGCCGCGGCCAGCGCGAATGCCGTAGGATCGGTGGACGTAACGCCGAAAAGCATGCTGTTCGCAAAGCGCGTGAGACCCGCCGCTGCAAGAGCGCCCAGCGTGCAGCCGGGCAACAGCAACATCGCCACTTCTCGCAGCACTAAGTTCACGATGTTGCCTCGCGTCGCCCCCAAAGCCATCCGCACGCCGATCTCGTTAATCCGCCGCGAAACCTGAAACGCCAGAATTCCGAAGATTCCCAGACACGCCACGATCAACGCCAGCAATCCGAAGAATCCGCCGAGTGTGGCCATCATACGCTCATTGAGAGTCGATTGATTGACGTGATCCTGAAACGTTCGCGGCGTCCGCATCCGCATGGCCGGATCGATTTGCGGCATAGCATGCTCCACCAGCGGCGTCAGTCGCATCGGATCGCCGCTGGCCACCCGCGCCAAGTAGGCATACGCCATCGGCTGCGAGCGGTTCGCCTGCCCCATCTCGCCCTGCTGCTCCCACGGAATGTATAGCGTCCGCGGGACACCCTTGCGGAGGCTCTCATACTTTGCGTCCTTCACGACGCCCACAATCTCATAGGTGACGTCGTTCTGTGTGACATGCCTGCCGAGCGGCGACCGGCCGGCGAACAACTCCCGCACGAACTTCTGGTTCACGATGGCGACGGGGCTCGACCCCACGGTGTCCCGCTCGCTGAAGTCGCGGCCCAGCAAAATCGGTGTGCCGGTGACCGCGAAATACCGCCACGCGATCGCATTGAGGGCAGCCGTGTCATCCTCTCCGGGTCGGAAGGTGTAGCCATCCACCTGTACTCTTCGCGTCCACAGTCCGCCGCCGAGAGGCAGAATATCCGCCGCGCTCGCGAACGTAACCCCGGGAAGGGATTGCAATCGAGCCACGATGGCATTCTGAATCTCCACACTGCGCGCGGGCGGGAAATGGTGCTTTGCCGTCACATCGAAGATCAGCACGCCGCCGGTCCGAATGCCGGTATCGACGCTGTAGAGTTTCACCAGCGTACGAATGAACAGGCTGGCGCCCACCAGCAGCGTCATGGAAATCGCCAGTTGCGCCACCACCAGCACCCGGCCCAAAGGGCGGTGGCCGCCGCCGGTGCGGACCTCTTTCAGCGAGGGATTGACGCTCACCCGACCCGCGCTCAGTCCCGGAGCGAGGCCCGCGAAAATGCAAGCCAGCAGCGAAACCGCACCGGTGAATGCGAACACCCGCCAATCGGGCGACACCGAGAGAGGGAGATCGTCCCCGTTCGCCATCATTGTCACCAGAGCCCGGCTGAACCACTGCGCCACCGAGAACCCAACCAGGGCGCCACACGAACCCAGCAGCAGACTCTCCGCCAGGAACTGACGGGTCAGGCGCCCGCTTCCCGCACCCAGGGCGCGCCGAATGGAAATTTCGCGCTGCCGCGAGGCGGCCCGCGCCAGCAAAAGACCTGACAAGTTGGCGCAAGCCAGCAGCAGCACCAACGCCACTATGCCCATCAAAATCGACAATGGCTTCCAGAACTGTGCCCGCAATCCGTTCATGCCGGCCGCGCCAGGCAACGCGGCGGCACGCTCTTTCAGAAAACGGATGCGATCGAATGCCTCCTTCAGAGTGGGCGCCTTGTCGTTGCGCCACACGTCGAAGAGCGCGGCCACTTCCGCATTCGCGCGCGCGACGGTCACGCCCGGCTTGCGTCGTGCCATCATCACGAGAGAGTTCATGTCCCACTCCTGGCGCCACCGGCCGTCACCCCCGCCCATCCGGTCGGTCATCGACAATGGCACTGTAAACTCGCGCGTGCGGCCGCGCTCCGTACCTTCGAAGCCGGGCGGCTCGACTCCCACGATAGTCAGCGTGGTACTCGCATATGTGAAGCTCTTACCGATGGCCGCCGGGTCAAGCCCGAAACGCCGGCGCCAATAGTCGTACGAGATCACGGCAACTGGCGTGGGCGAAGCGTCGTCCTCCGGACCGAGGAGGCGCCCAGCCGCCGGAGCCAGTCCCAAAACGGAATAATAGGCGCCCGACACCTCATCGCCGTTCACCATTTCGTCCACGCCGTCGACCGTGATCTCGTGCCGGATCGGCATCTCGATGAACGATTCCGAGACAGATGACAGCCGGTCGCGAAAGTATTCGAACAGCGCGTAGGAGACCGCACAAGCGTCGCAGTGATCCGTGACGCGGGAGATTTGAATCAGGCCAGCCGGCTCTCGCACCGCGGGTAGAGGACGCAGCATCACCGCGTTTATCAGGCTGAAAATCGCAGTGTTCGCGCCGATTCCCAGCCCGAGCGTTAGCACCGCGCACGCCAGAAATCCCGGGCTGCGCCGCAGCGTCCGCGCCGCATACACCACGTCCTGCCGCAGGTCGGCCAGCCATCGCGGGCGGTGCACGTCGCGCAGGTCTTCCTGGATTTGCGTCGCACCGCCGAATTCCAGCAGGGCGCGCCGCCGCGCCTCTTGCGGAGCCAGCCCCTGCGCCACGTAATTCTGCGTAACGCGATCGATGTGATACGCGATCTCCGCTTCCAATCGCCGCTCCAGCCGTTTCATTCCACAGTCCTCATGATCAGCGCCACCGCGCCCGCCAGCCGATCCCAATTCGCCGATTCGGCCTCCAGTTGTTTGCGCCCGAGGCGCGTCAGCGCATAGAATTTCGCCTCGCGTCCGGTCTCCGAATCTCGCCAGTCGGCCTTCAGCCATCCTCGCTTTTCCAGTCGATGGAGCGCCGGATAGAGCGATCCCTGTTGCACCTGCAGCACATCCCGCGAAATCTGCTGGATGCGCTGCGCGATCAAGTAGCCGTGCGCCGGCTCCAGCGCCACAATTTTCAGCACCAACATATCCAGCGTGCCTTGCAGGAGATCGGATTTCTCAGATGCCATGACATTCTACATATACGCCGCTGATGTGTAGAATGTCAAGGGGTCAAGTAGGACATGCTTTAGCTTGTCCAGGCGAGCAGAGCTCGCCCGCGCGCTCCGGCGCTGGGACAAGCTAAAGCATGTCCTACCTCGTCTTTAGTAGACTTTTAAGAACGTGAAACTTCTGGGTTATCTCCTCTGGGGCGCCATTGCCGCGACGGCCGCATTTTGTCTGGGCGGCATCGCCCTCATCCGCGGCGAGCACATCAACAGCATCTGGCTGGTACTGGCCGCCGCCTGCACCTACATCACCGCCTACCGCTTCTACGGCCGATTCGTCGCGGCCCGCGTCATGGCCCTCGACGATCAACGCGCCACTCCCGCCGAGCGCCTGCGCAACGGCCACGATTTCGAGCCCACCAACAAATGGATCCTCCTCGGCCACCACTTCGCCGCCATTGCCGGACCCGGTCCGCTGGTCGGACCCGTACTTGCCGCGCAGTTCGGCTACCTGCCGGGCACCTTGTGGATCGTCATCGGCGCGGTACTCGGTGGCGCCGTCCAGGATTTCGTCATCCTCTTCGCCTCGATGCGACGCGACGGTAAATCGCTCGGCAAAATGGCGCGCGAAGAGATCGGCAAAGTGGGCGGCTTCATCGCCCTGGTCACCGTCCTCATTATCATGGTGATCCTGCTGGCGGTAGTCGGATTGGTTGTGGTGAACGCCCTCAAAGGTAGCGCGTGGGGCACCTTCACGATCGCCGCCACCATGCCGGTCGCGATCTTCATGGGCCTCTATCTCCGCTACTGGCGGCCCGGCAAAGTGTTGGAATGCTCCGCCATCGGATTCCTCCTGGTGCTCGCCAGCATCTTCGGCGGACGCGCCGTCGCAGCCTCGGCCGGCCTGGCGCCGATGTTCACCCTCAGCGCCATGGCGCTCGCCATCGGCATCATCGTCTACGGATTCCTCGCCAGCGCGCTGCCAGTGTGGCTGCTGCTCGCCCCGCGCGACTATCTCAGTACCTTCGTGAAACTTGGCGTGGTGTTCATGCTCGCCGTCGGCATCCTGATCGTACGCCCCGAGTTGCAACTCCCGCCCTTCACGCGATTCGTCGATGGCACCGGCCCCATCTTCGCCGGCAAAGTGTTCCCATTCTGCTTCATCACCATCGCCTGCGGCGCCGTCTCCGGCTTCCATTCGCTGATCTCTTCGGGCACCACGCCCAAGATGATCGCCAAGGAGTGGCACGCCGTTCCCGTCGGCTACGGCTCCATGCTGATGGAGAGTTTCGTGGCCATCATGGCGATGATCGCGGCGTGCGTCCTGCAACCCGGCGTCTACTTCGCGGTGAACTCTCCGGCCGGCATTGTTGGCGCGACTCCCGCCGCGGCCGCGGCTACCATCACCGGTTGGGGCTTTCCGGTCACCGCCGCGACGATGGCGCAACTCGCCGCCGATGTCGGTGAAAAGTCCCTCTTCTTCCGCACCGGTGGCGCTCCTTCGCTCGCGCTGGGCATGGCGCACATTTTCGCACGCACCGGCGGAGGAGCGGTCATCGGCTTCTGGTATCACTTTGCCATCATGTTCGAAGCGCTCTTCATCCTGACCATCATCGACGCCGGCACGCGCGTGGGCCGCTTCATGCTGCAGGACCTGTTGAGCCACGTCGCGCCGCCGCTCGGCCGTATGACGTGGATGCCAGGAGTCATCGTCACCAGCGCGATGGTCGTCGCCGCGTGGGGCTACTTCCTGATCCAGGGCGTGCGCGATCCTCTGGGCGGCATCAACTCTCTGTGGCCTCTCTTCGGCATTTCCAACCAGTTGCTCGCCGGCATCGCGTTCTGCGTCGCCACTACCATCCTGCTGAAGATGCATGGCGCCAAATACGCGTGGATCACCTTCGCGCCGCTGGTGTGGCTGGTCACCGTGACTTTCACCGCCGGATGGCAGAAGATTTTCTCGCCGCTTCCGGCCGTCGGATTCCTGGCACAGGCCGACAAGTTAGTTGCCGCCGGCGCCGCCAGCCCCGCCACTCAGACTCTGATCTTCAACGCCCGGCTGGACGCCGCCGTTTGCGGTGTACTGATGGTGCTGGTCGCCACCATCCTCATCGATTCGTTTCGCGTGTGGGTGGGAATCCTGCTTGGCACCGCCAACACCCACATTCGTGAGGCGCCCTTCGTGCCATCGAGATTGCAGGCGGAGGAACTATGACCCTGCTACGGCGCATCGGGCGTCTGCTGCTCGCGACGCTCCGCGAAATTGGCGACGAGAACGCCTACCAGCGCCACCTCGCCGCGCGCGGCTGCCAACATTCGGGCGCGGAATGGCGGCGCTTCTCCGAAGAGCGCCACCGTGCGAAATACGCCAACGCCAAATGCTGCTGAGCATAGATGTGCTGTGGGGCCAAGGCTTCAGCCCTCGCCAGAGGGGACCCCGGACATCAGTCCGCCCGCCGCATGTTTCGCACCGTGCCCGGATGGCACGCTAAAGCCCAACACTATTCACTTAGCGGATGAGCCTATGTGGGGCAGGCTTCAGCCTGCGTCGGACTTTAGTCCGCCTGCCGGAAGTTCCTCAAGGTGTGCCAGATGGCGAGCTGATGCCCGCCGCAGACTGAAGTCTGCCCCACGGAAAACCAAAGGCAAGTAGGCCGCCTACCCGCCAGCCGCTCAGTCGCCGGACGCTTCCGCCGGAACGAGCGTCGCTGTCCGGCGTTCGCGATGGGCGGTGCGCAGCATCATCGCCGCGGTATACACCACCACGCAAACCACCAGCCAGTTCACGTACGTGAGCGGCAGAGATTTCACGATATACGCCGCCAGCAGCACGCCCGGAACTCCGCCGATCGCCAGGCCCATCGCCGACTTCAAGTTGTACTTGCCCGCGCGCACGAACCGGATGCTGCCCACCGGCATGAGGAACGCGCACGACCCCATCATGATCGGAAAGGCCGTGATCGGGCTCATGCCCAAGAGGGCAATCATAATCATGCACGGCGCGAACAATCCGATTCCCAACGTCATCAGCGCGCCCAGCAAAGCGTTGCCCACCAGGCCGATCATCAGTTTTGTGCCCGTTAGCCCCACCGCGGTGCCGCCGCCCGGTACCCATTGCATCTGCTTCAGCACGATGATGGTCGCCGCTGCCAGCAGAACGCTGCCCATGCCGATCTGCACTTTGCGCCGCGGCCAGTGGCTTACCGCGCCCGCGCCCAGCCACGCGCCCACCGTGGCCGCCGCAATCATCGACACCAGCGTCGTAACGTCCACCTGCACCAGCGCAATGTAGATGAAAGCCTCGGTAATGGTCGGCAGCGTGTGCCCCACGTTCAGCGTTCCCGGAATCTCTTCGTCGCGCACCAGGCCCCCCAGCTTAAAGAGGGAACTCGTAGTCGCAAATGAGCCGACGCCCAGCGTGTCCAGAAAATTCGCAAAGAGCCCTATCCCGATGTCGAGCGCCGAGGGATTAGCCGAACCATGATGCGCGCGCCTGGCCTGCTGGATCCAGACAAACAGGTAAGCCAGCGTGAAAATTCCAAGGCCGATAAATAGCGCGATGATCATACGGGTTGGATGCAGTATATCTCGAAAGCCCTCGGTCATGCAGCGCTCGCCGCTGAAACCGCGCCCCGCCCCGCCGCGTCCCACCTTCGATGACACGCGCGGTACTGCTGATCGCGCTGCTTCCGATGGCTACCCTCGCGCAGTCTTCGACCGCAAAAGAGCCGGCTCTCGGCAAGCAACTCGCGCAAGAGGTGGAACGTACTGCCGCGCTCCTCGTCGACACCACCATCGTGCAATACGTGAATCGTGTCGGACAAAATGTTGCGCAGGCTGCCGGTCTCGCGGACCCTCTGACGGTAAAGGTGATTGACGGCGACCGCCTGAAGAGTGGCGGTCAGATATTTTGAAGTGTGGGCTTGGGCGTCGTCATGACGGATCGAAAGGTAATGATTCCGACAGTGGCCGCCGAAGTGCTGGCAGGATGAACTGGCGTGCCGAGCGTTTCCGGAGGAGGATCGATGCGACTTTCGTATATTTGTGTTTTGCTGGCGGCGTCCGCGGCGATATTGCCGGCCCAGGACGATACCCCCGATAAGAGATTGCGAAGCGCGACCGACACGCTGCGCGAGATCATGGCCACGCCCGAGAAGGGCATTCCGCGAGGTCTTCTCAATCGCGCGCGCTGCCTGGTAGTGGTGCCGGGGATGAAGAAGGCCGCGTTTGTGGTGGGCGGCCAGTACGGACGCGGCTTTGCACTTTGCCGTAGCGAGTGGGGATGGAGCGCCCCAGCCCCCGTGCGCATGACGGGCGGGAGTTTCGGCCTCCAACTGGGCGCCGATTCCACCGACATCGTCCTGCTGGTGATGAATGAACGCGGCATGAATCGCCTCCTGTCCGATAAGTTCTCGCTTGGAGCGGACGCTGCGGTGGCGGCGGGCCCGGTGGGGCGGGACGCGACTGCCGATACGGATATCCTGATGCGCGCGGAGATACTCTCCTGGTCGAGGACGCACGGGTTGTTCGCCGGCGCATCGCTGAGTGGCACCTTGGTGGAGCATGACGATAGCGAGGGGAAGAGACTATACGGACGCGCCATGAGTAATCACGAAATCATCTCGGGCGATATTAAGGCCCCGGAGTCAGCCAGCGGACTTGTCGGTCTGCTGAATGACATGTCTCCGGAAAAGTTGAAAGGGCAGTAGGGCGAGATTCATCAAGCAAGGCAGACGTGCGGGCACGCCTGAATTTTGCTGTCTTCGCAACCGTGCCGCAGATCTACCCGTCGAACACGCCTCAATTCGCCGCAGTGAAAATTTCGGATGCCGGTCCCGCCCCGTTTGAGATCGAGGGCCTGACCCAAATCAACCTCGAAGTCCCTGCATCACCATCCCTTTATCTTTTTGTGACGTCAGAAACGGCCGGAGCGGCACTGATCACTACCCTTGGCGGCGTAGGACTCTGGGTCGGACTATAGTTCCCTGAAGGCTGCTCAATTCGCGGTGATGTTCTGCTCCTAAACGAAGTCGACGTTCTTCATCTCCTCCGCGATCGAAAGTAATGCGTCATCAGCAGAGAACCGTCTTGTACCAATTCTTTACAAATTGTGCGTGGAAGACCAGGCTTGGCAAGGCTGATCTTAGCCGCGCTGATGCTGGCCCTTCCACCCGGACTATTTGCCCGACAATGTGAGGATCTCCTAACGAGGACGGGCCCGCGAGGGTTGGTTCCTACCGGATAATTGAGAATTTTTCGCGCCATGACGGTTCTTCGCGCTCTTTTGCGCAATGCAAAGCAAAGAGCTTTGGGAAGACCCGCCCGCATTGAGTTTGAGGCAGGCCTCCCCAGCGCCGCGTGGTTTGACCGGTCGGAGGAGGAAAAATGGGACCAGCAGAGAAGCGTCTTTTGCAGTTGTTACAAATCATGCGTGGAAGACCAGGCTTGGCACGGCTGATCTTAGCCGCGCTGATGCTGGCCCTTCCAGCCGGACTATTTGCCCAACAATTTGAGCCGATCAATCCCCTGTACTTCACCCGACCTTACGCGGCGCCCGATCCGCTGCCGCAAGTCCTGGCGATTGGTAGTACCGCCGCCAATTTCAACTTTACCGCCACGGCTTCTACCTCCTCGGGTGGCAGTTGGCTTTCGGTGTCACCTAACGTACTGGTAACTACGCCGCGGGGTATCAGCGTCGTCGTGACTACCAGTCCAGCGATGTTGGCGGGGAACTACTCTGGACAGGTGGTTTTCACCGCCAGCGGCACTATCACGCCCCTCACGGTTGCGGTCACTCTCGTCATTCAACCCCCGGGCGCCACCTTCTTCGACAACACTCCGGGACAGGTGAGTTTCTCGATGAAGCCGAGCGGTCAACCTCCTTCCCAGGTGCTGCAGATCCGAAACGGCGGCGCCGGTACGTTGAATTGGAGCTTAACCAGTACCACCTTTAATGGGGCGAGTTGGCTCAGCGTGTCGGCGACTTCCGGAACGGCTCCGTCGACGATTACCGTGGGGATTGTCGTGGCGAATCTTCCCAACGGTGGCAGTACAGCCGGGACCTACAGTGGGCAACTCCTGATCCAGACGGCCGGCGGCGCGAGCATCGTCACCGTGCCTATCGGTCTTACAGTGGCGGCGAATGCCATGCCCCAGGTGAATTCGCTCAGTTTCACCAAGCCGTACGCGGGGGCCGATCCACTTCCTCAAACGGTGACGATCGCTGGCGGCCTCAACTTCACGCCTTCGTTTGCGACAGCCACAGGTTCGACCAACGGGACTTCCTGGTTGAGCGTCGCGCCCACCGTACTGGTAGGATCGCCGAGAGCGATCACCATTAGCCCGGTCCCTGCCGTTGCGCTCGCAGCTGGAACCTATACCGGTCAAGTTACGGCCGACAACGGCGTCCAACTCATGGTAATCCCCGTATATTTGGAAGTTGCGGCCGCGAGTACCGCCTTTTTCGATAATACGGCCGGCCAGTTAAGCTTTGTTGTACAAGCCGGCGCCACCAATGCTCCGCCCAGCCAACTTGTCCAGATTCGCGGTGCTGGAACCGGGCCTCTGAACTGGACCCTGACGGCGACTACTTTTGACAGCGGCAACTGGCTGACCGTCTCGGAAACCACCGATACGGCGCCCTCCCAGATTTCGGTCGGAATCGTTCCTGCGAGTCTTCCAAGCTCGGCAATTACGCCCGGAGTCTACACCGCAAATCTTCTCTTCCAGAGCGCGGGTAGCAGCGTCACCGTTCCCATCACCGTGCAGGTGGATGCCCCGCCCCCGACCGGCGGGCTGGAGCAGGTAAACGGGATCAGTTTCACCATGCTGCAAAACGGGCCGAATCCGTTGCCCCAGAACATTACCATTGCGAGCACCGGCGGGGTAATACTCTTTACACCTGTCGCTTCAACGGCGACCGGCGGCAGTTGGCTGACGGTGTCTCCGTCCGTCCTGGTTGGAACTCCCAGAACACTCGAGGTCAGCGTGACCGCTCCTGTCACCATGCCGGCGGGAATCTATACCGGCGAGGTTGTGTTGTACAGTTCGACCACTTCGCTAACGGTGCCGGTGACGCTGACGGTCGCGTCCGCGGCCAATCCTTACTTCGATAACCTGCCCGGCGAGATGACTTTCTCCATGCAAACCCCCACCGGCGGGACGGCACAGCCGCCATCAAACCAGGTCTTCCAGATTCGCAACGCCGGCTCTGGGACTTTGAACTGGACCCTCACCCCTCTCACGTTCGACGGAGGGAACTGGCTGACCGTATCCGTGCCGAACGGTACGGCCCCCGAAATTGTCACGGTCGGGATTACGCCTGGCAACTTACCGAATAACGGTTTGGTCGCGGGCGTTTTTGTCGGACAATTGCTCCTCCAGTCGGGCCAGATGTCAATTACGATCCCCGTCAGCGTAACCGTCGGGGCAAACGTCTTCGGACAAGTAAACGGCATCGATTTCACCATGCAACAAGCCGGCGCCCAACCTCTGCCACAGGTCCTCACGGTTACCAGCACTGGCAGTGTTATCCTCTTTACGCCTGTCGCCTCAACGTCGACCGGTGGGAACTGGCTGACAATTTCGCCAACGGTCTTGGTGGGGACTCCGAGAACCATCGTTGTGACCGTGAACGCTGCGGCAACCTTGGCGGCCGGCATTTACACCGGCGAGATCTCGTTCTATAGCGGCACCGTCTCTCAGACCGTACCAGTCACGCTGACCGCAGCGCCGTCCAATTCGCCGTTTTTCGACAACGTCCCGGGGGCACTGAGTTACTCGCTGGCGCTACCAGTCGGCGGCCAGACCGTCAACCCGCCGTCACAGAATGTGCAGATCCGGAATCGCGGAACGGGAACCCTGGGTTGGACCGCTCAGGTGTCCACATCCGATGGCGGTAAGTGGCTGACTGTGTCGGCGACAAACGGAACCGCGCCGTCGCTGGTGAGCGTCGGAATCGTCACGCAGAACCTGCAGAACGCGGGGCTGGTTGCGGGTCTCTTTACCGGCCAAATTCTGTTTCTGGCGGGTAACAACAGCAGTGTCACGGTTCCGGTGAGCGTGCTGGTAGGAGGCAACGGGTTTGCGCAGATCAATGGAATCAACTTCACGATGCCGCATGCGGGAGCGAATCCCTTGCCCCAGATCCTGACCGCTACGAGCATCGGGTCTGTTTTAGATTTCACCCCATCCGCCGCGACCGGCAATGGGGGCAGTTGGATGACCATTTCTCCCACTGTCCTGGTTGGGACACCCTACGTAGTCACGGTGACGGTGAGCGCACCGCCCGGACTGGCTGCCGGTACTTACACCGGTGAGGTCATCATGGACGCCGCCACCTCTGCCACGGTAGTGCCGGTCACCCTGACCGTGGCGCCACCGACGGTGCCCTTTTTCGACAATGTGCAAGGCCAAATGAGCTTTTTCGCAGCCACGGCAGCCACACCCGCCAGCCAGGCAATACTGATTCAGGACGCCGGAGCTTTCGGATTGGGCTGGACGCTTACGCCCATTACGGCGGACAGCGGCAATTGGCTGGTTCCTTCGGCCCTAAGCGGCACGGCTCCGTCGAACATTACCGTCAGCATCAATATCCAGAACCTGCCGAACCAAGGATTGGTTGCCGGGCAATTCACCGGTCAACTCCTGTTTCAATCGAGCAGCAGCACTGTGACTGTGCCGGTAAGCGTCCAACTGGGGCCCAATATCTTTAATCAGCAAGCCGGTCTCAATTTCTCGATGGCCTACGGAGGCAGCAACCCTCTGGCCCAATCACAGACCGTCTCCAGTTCCGGCACAGTGATTGACTTTACTCCCGAATATGCGTCCGGCAATGGTGGCAACTGGCTATCCGTCTCCCCTGCCGTGCTTGTCGGGACGCCGAGAGTCATTACTTACAGCGTGAATGGTGCCCCCGGAGGCGTTGCGGTGCCGGCCGGCGTTCACACGGGCCAAGCGGTTTTCAACTCCGCCCGGTCCGCCATGACCGTTCCGGTAATCCTGACGGTTGGCGGCGGAACACCCGTCTTGAGCATTACCAAGAGCCATACCGGGAGTTTCAATGCGGGCCAGATCGGCGCCACCTATTCGGTGACGGTCTCCAACCCCCCCGCAGCCGGAGGCGGTA